>Ga0207691_10005476_pt1 | contig 12258 bp, 13 predicted proteins | sample KBSM13metaG_FD_184327 | JGI IMG/M metagenome (GOLD analysis project Ga0207691, IMG submission 184327) | Miscanthus rhizosphere microbial communities from Kellogg Biological Station, Michigan, USA - KBS M1-3 metaG (SPAdes) (version 2) | ecosystem: Host-associated > Plants > Roots > Rhizosphere >...
CTCGGCTGGCTGCCCGCGGTCGGTGCCGGTCCCGGCGGCTGGGCCTGGGACTGGGCGCACTTCCAGTACATGGTGCTGCCGGCGGTCACGATGTCGGTGATCCCGATGGGCATCGTGGCGCGCACCGTGCGCGCGCTGGTGGGCGATCTGCTGAGCCAGGAATTCGTCACCGCGTTGCGCGCCAAGGGTCTCACCGAGGTGCGCGTGTTCGTGCACGTGGCGAAGAACGCCGCGCCGACCGCGATCGCCGTGATGGGCCTGCAGTTCGGCTATCTGCTCGGCGGCTCGATCCTGATCGAGACCGTGTTCTCGTGGCCCGGCACCGGCTTCCTGCTCAACTCGGCGATCTTCCAGCGCGACCTGCCGCTCTTGCAAGGCACGATCCTCGTGCTCGCGCTGTTCTTCGTGTTCCTCAATCTGGTGGTCGACGTGATCCAGGCGGCGATCGATCCGCGCATCAAGCGGGCGTGACATGAGCGTGGTCGCCGACGACATCGTCCGCATCGCGACCGTCGACAAGGCGCGCGGCTATTGGGCGACCGTGTTCCGCCGTCTCTCGCGCGACAAGGTGGCCGTCGTCTGCGCGAGTATCATCCTGCTGATCGCGCTCGCGGCGATCCTCGCGCCTTATCTCGGGCTCGCCAGTCCGTATACCGGCAGCATGATCCGCCGGCTGCGCTGGATCGGAACGCCGGGCTATCCGCTCGGCACCGACGAGCTCGGCCGCGACATGGTGGCACGGCTGATCTATGGCGGACGGCTTTCGCTGTTCCTCGGTCTCGCGCCGGTGGTGCTCGCCTTTCTGATCGGCACGACGCTCGGCGTCATGGCCGGCTATCTCGGCGGCTTCGTCAATCAGGCGATCATGCGCGTCGTGGACGTGTTCTACGCGTTCCCGTCGGTGCTGCTCGCGATCGCGATTTCCGGCGCGCTCGGCGCCGGTATCGTCAACTCGATCGTGTCGCTCACCATCGTGTTCATTCCGCCGGTGGTGCGGGTTTCCGAAAGCGTCACCACCAGCGTGCGCAGTCTCGATTTCGTCGATGCGGCGCGCGCCTCCGGCGCGGGACCGCTCACGATCATGCGCGTGCACGTGCTCGGCAACGTGCTCGGCCCGATCTTCGTCTATTCGACCAGCCTGATCAGCGTGTGCATGATCCTCGCCTCGGGACTCTCGTTCCTCGGGTTGGGCACCAAGCCGCCGGAACCCGAATGGGGCCTGATGCTCAACACCCTGCGCACCGCGATCTACGTCAATCCGTGGGTCGCGGCGCTGCCCGGCGCGATGATCTTCATCGTGTCGATCTGCTTCAACCTGCTGAGCGACGGAATGCGGAGCGCGATGGATGTCCGAGCCTGACGTGCTCGCACCGGCGGCGGACGTCGGCGGCCCGCAGCAGCCGCTGCTGGAAGTGCGCGCGATGAGCAAGCACTTTCCGGTGCGCGGCGGCTTCCTCGGCAGAGCGGGTGTGGTGCGCGCGGTCGATGACGTGAGCTTCTCGGTCGACAAGGGCGAGGTGCTCGGCATCGTCGGCGAGTCCGGTTGCGGCAAGTCGACCACCGCGCGGCTTGTCATCGGCCTGATCCAGCCGGATGCCGGCTCGATTATCCTCGACGGCGAGAAGCTCGGCGCGGCGTTGTCGCTGCGCGACCTGCGCCGCCGCGTGCAGATGGTGTTCCAGGACAGCTACGCCTCGCTCAATCCGCGCCTCACCATCGAGGCGTCGATCGCGTTCGGCCCGATCATCCACGGCATCTCGTCATCCGAAGCACGCGAACGCGCGCACGATCTGCTGCGCAAAGTCGGCCTCGATCCGGCGACCTTCGCCGACCGCTATCCGCACGAGCTTTCGGGAGGCCAGCGCCAGCGCGTGAACATCGCGCGTGCGCTCGCGCTCTCGCCGCGCCTGGTGCTGCTCGACGAAGCCGTGTCGGCGCTCGACAAGTCGGTCGAGGCGCAGGTGCTCAATCTGCTGATCGACCTGAAGCAGGATCTCGGCCTCACTTACGTTTTCATCTCGCACGACCTCAACGTGGTGCGCTTCATCTCGGATCGCGTGCTGGTGATGTATCTCGGCGAGGTGGTCGAGACCGGCCCGGTGGAGGCGCTGTGGCAGGATGCGCGCCACCCGTATACGCGCGCGCTGCTCGCCGCGATGCCCTCGCTCGATCCCGACAACCGCACCAAGGAAGCGCCGATCGCCGGCGATCCGCCCAATCCGATCAACCCCCCGTCGGGCTGCCGCTTCCACACACGCTGCGCGTTTGCCGAGAGCGTGTGCAGCGAGAGGAGTCCGGCTCTGTTCGCCACCGGCAACGACCGCCATACTGCGGCGTGCCACATGGTGGACCCCGCCTCGGGACATTCGAAGGCGGGGCAATCCTTTGCCCGGGAGTTGCAGAATGCCTGATCCAGTTACGCCGGAGCGCATTGCTGCGCTCGCCGCCGCCGCGCGCGTGCCGCTCGCCGAGGGCGCCGCGGCGCGCATTGCCGGCGCGGTGACGCCGACGGTTGCGCGCTACGCCGCCGAGAACATCGCGCTGCCGCTCGAGACCGAGCCGTCGAGCTTCCTCGTCGTGCAGATGAAGGATGCGACCCGGTGAGCGATATCGCAGAGATGAACCTGAAGGACCTCGCCGCCGCGATCAAACGGCGCAAGGTGTCTTCCGTTGAAGTCACCAAGGCGCTGCTCGCGCGCATCGACCAATGGCAGCCCGCGCTCAATGCATTCGCGCGCGTCGAGGCCGAGGATGCGCTGAAGGCCGCGAAGGCCGCCGACCGCGCGCTCGCGGCCGGCAAGGCCAAAGGCCCGCTGCACGGCGTGCCGGTCGCGCACAAGGACATGTACTACTCCAAGGGCAAGCTCGCCGAATGCGGCTCGAAGATCCGCAAGGGCTGGATCGCGCCTGCGACCGCGACCGCGGTGGAGCGGCTCGAAGCCGCCGGCACGTTCCGGCTCGGCGCCGTCAACATGGTGGAATTCGCCTACGGCCCGACCGGACACAACGTGCACACCGACAACGTGCGCAATCCGTGGGACCAGACCCGCATAACCGGCGGCTCGTCCTCGGGCTCCGGCTCGGCGGTCGCCGCGCGGCTGGTGCCGTTCGCGCTCGGGTCCGACACCGGCGGCTCGATTCGCATGCCGGCGCATTTCTGCGGCACCTCCGGCTTCAAGTCGACCAACGGCCGCGTCAGCCGCGCCAACGCGATGCCGCTCTCGTTCACGCTCGATACCGTCGGGCCTTTGGCGCAGACCGCGGAAGATTGCGCGATCGTGCTGAGCGTCATCGCGGGTCCCGATCCGCTCGATCCGACCACGGCGCTGGCGCCGAAGTGGGACGGCAAGGCGATGAAGCGCTCCGCCAAGGGCATGACCATAGGCATTCCGAAGAGCTTCTATGTCGACGATCTCGAGCCGGATGTCGCCAAGGCGTTCGACGAGGCGATCGCGGTGTTCAAGAAACTCGGTGTGAAGGTTATCCAGGTCGAGTTGCCGGACCAGGTGATGGTCGCCGCCGCCGCGCTGATCGTGCTCGCGGTCGAGGCCGCGACCTATCATGCGCCGTGGCTGCGCACGCGGCCTGACGACTACGGCGCACAGGTGCGCAACCGGCTGCAGAACGGGCTCGCCTACGGCGCGGTCGAATATCTCGAAGCGCTGCGCTGGCGCGCGCATGCGCTCGAGGCGCACCTTGCGGCGATCGGCAAATGCGACGCGGTACTCGCGCCGGCGTCGCGCGCAGTCGCGTCGACCTTGGCCGAGACCGATGTCGCAGGCGCCAACAATGCCGAGGCGATCATCCAGGGCATCACGCGCTTCATGCGGCCGGTCAATTATCTCGGGTTGCCCGCGCTGGTCGTGCCGGCGGGCTTCGGCCAGCACCGCATGCCGATCGGGTTGCAGCTGATCGGTCGTCCATTCAACGACGAGACCGTGGCGGCGCTCGGCATCGCGTTCCAGGGCGCGACCGATTTTCACCAGAAGGTGCCTGTGCTGACATGACGGCTCCGATCGTCGAGATGAAGGACCTGCGCGTGCGCTTCAAGGGCGAACGCACCGTGCATGCGCTCAACGGCGTCGACCTCACGCTGCAGCAGGGCGAGGTGCTGGGCGTGCTTGGCGAGTCCGGCTCGGGCAAGAGCGTCACCCTGCGGGCGCTGCTGCGCATGCTGCCGCCGAAGCGCAGCGAGATTTCCGGCGCGATCCGCGTCGAAGGCCGCGACGTGCTGGCGCTGAACAATGTCGAGCTCGAGAAATATCGTGGCGGCACTGTCTCGATGATCTTCCAGGAGCCGATGCTGGCGCTCGATCCGGTCTACACCATCGGCGACCAGATCGCCGAGACGGTCACGCGCCATCTCGGCGTCACCTGGGCGGAAGGGCGCCAGCGCGCGCTCGACATGCTCGAAGGCGTGCGCATTCCCTCCGCCAGGCGGCGGCTGGAAAACTATCCGCACGAAATGTCGGGCGGCATGCGCCAGCGCGCCATGATCGCGCTCGCGCTCTCCTGCAAGCCGAAGGTGCTGCTCGCCGACGAACCGACCACCGCGCTCGACGCGACCGTGCAGATCCAGATCCTGCTGCTGCTGCGCGAGCTGCAGCGCGAGATGGGCATGGCGGTGATCTTCGTCACGCACGACATCGGCGTCGCGGTGGAAATCTCCGACCGCATCGCGGTGATGTATGGCGGGCGTATCGTCGAGACCGGCGTGCTGCGCGACGTCGTGCGCGCGCCGAAGCATCCCTACACGCGCGGGCTGTTGTCCTCGACCATCCACGGCGGCCAGCGCGGCAAGCGGCTGGAAGCGATCCCCGGCGCGCCGCCCCGGCTCGACCGCCTGCCGGAAGGCTGCACCTTCGCGCCGCGCTGCTCCATCGCGGTCCCGGCGTGCCAGCAGGGCGAGATCCCGCTCGCGACGCTTGGCGTCATGCACGACGTACGTTGCATCAAGGCCACTGGTGCAACCGCAGAGGTGAGCGCCGCCTAGCCGGCGTTCCGGAATCCGATGAAAATTCCGCTTTGCGCGCCGCGCCATGCGGGCCGGCGATGACGGACATTTGCGCGCGTGCCTTGCGGGCGTGGAAGCGAGCAGGCACAGTTTCCCCCGACGGAGAACACTCCGCGGGGGGAAACGGTGCCGCACACCAGACAGCTCGTCGTCGTGCCCGATGATATCGGCGGCGCGTTCAGATCCTCGCCGAACATCGCGCGCATCGAGCAGGTCGCGACCGTGACGTTTCACCAACAGCGCGCGTCCGGCGAGGCCGAACTGAGCGAGCGCGTTCGCGATGCCAACGTCATCCTGTCGTTCCGCCCGGCCTTCACCAGGTTCCCCAAAGCGGTCCTCGACGGTGCGCCGAACCTGCGCATGGTCTGCATTTCGGGTACCGGCGTCGAGGACGTGTCGGTGGCCGACGCATCGGCGCGCGGCATCGCGGTCGCCAACGTTCCGGGCCCGTCGAATCGCGCGGTCGCGGAGCACTGCCTCGCGCTGCTGTTTGCGGTCGCGCGCGCGGTGCCGGCGCAGGATCGTGCGATCCGGCGCGGTGAATGGAAGGCGATGCAGGGTATCGAGCTCGGCGGAAAGACGCTCGGCATCGTCGGCGTCAGCGGCATCTCGTCGGAGCTTGCGCCGCTCGCGCGCTCCCTCGGCATGAAGGTGATCTCGTGGTCGCGCAACAACGATCCGGCGCGCGCCGCCGCGATCGGTTCGCAGGCGGTGCCGCTCGACGAGCTGCTCGCGGCCGCCGACGTGGTCTCGCTGCATGTGCGGCTCAATGACGCGACACGCCACATGATAGGCGCCGATCAGCTTGCCCGCATGAAGCGAGGCGCGATCCTGATCAACACGGCCCGCGGTGGCGTGGTCGACGAAGCCGCACTCCTGCGTGCATTGCAGAGCGGGCAGATCGGCGGCGCGGGCCTCGATGTGTTCGAGACCGAGCCGCTTCCGCCCGGCCATCCGTTTCTCACGACGGAGAACGTCGTGATGACGCCGGTGTCGGCATGGAGCACGGTGGATGCATCGGCGCGCATGATCGACCAGAGCATCGAGAACGTCGTGCAGTTTCTCGCCGGCACGCCGGTCAATGTTGTGAATCTCACTGCGCTGAAGGCATAACGAGAGGTTGGGGAAAGCAGATGCGTATCGCACGCTATTGGGACGCGGCGGCGAACGCCGCCAGATACGGTGTCGTCGAGGGCGAGATCGTCCGCGAGCTCGCGGGACATCCGTACCGTGAGATCGTGAAGACGAACAACGTGCGCCCGCTCGCCGCGACGCAATTGCTGGCGCCGTGCGAGCCCACCAAGATCATCGCGGGCGGCGCGAACTATGCCGGGCACCTGAAAGAAGTCGGGTTGCCGGTCCCGACCGTGCCGGTGTTCTTCCTGAAGCCGCCGACCACGCTGATCGGCCCCGGCCAGCCGGTGATCTATCCGCCCGAGACCAAGAAGCTCGAGTACGAAGGCGAACTCGCGGTCGTGGTGAAAAGCCCGATGCGCCACACGCCGCCCGGCGAGGTACTCAAGAATTTGCTCGGCTATACCTGCGTCAACGACGTGACGGCGCGCGACATCCAGGTGATCGGCGGCAATCTCCTGCATCTGTGTCATTCGAAATCGTTCGAGACGTTCTGCCCCACCGGGCCGTGGGTCGAGACCGAGCTCGACGCGCATGCGCTCGACATCGAGCTGCGCATCAACGGCGAGGTGCGCCAGGAGAAGACCAACACCAGCGACATGATCTTCCCGGTCGAGGAGATGGTCAGTTACTTCTCGCGCGTGATGACGCTGCTGCCGGGCGACCTGATCCTCACCGGCGCGCCTCCCGGCATCGGCGGCATGCAGGTCGGCGACAACGTCGAGGTCATCATCCAGGGCATTGGAACGCTGCGGCACACGGTTGCCGCTGGCGCGGCGCAGTGAGCGTTCTCGCTCAGTTCGCCGTCAACGGCATCGTGGCCGGGAGCGTCTATGCGCTGATCGCGCTCGGCTTCGCGCTGATCTTCACGGCGAGCCGGGTGTTCCACTTCGCGCATGGCGGCGTCTACACGCTCTCGGCTTTCGCCGGCTACACCGCGCTGGTGACGTTCAAGCTCGGCCTCGTCGCCGGCTTCCTCGCCGCGATCGTCGTCGCGGCGATCATCGGGGTTCTCATCAATATCCTGCTCTACGAGCCGATGAAGGCCGGCGGCGTATCGCCCTTCGTCGCGATGATCTCGTCGTTCGGCGTGCTCATCATCATCACGCACATGACCGCGATGGTCTGGGGCTCGAACCCGGTGGTGCTGTCGCGCGGCGGGCAGACGACGGTCTATCGCCTCGGCCCGATCTACACGACGGACGCCCAGCTGCTGATCATCGGCTTCGCGGCGGCGCTTGCGATCGCGCTCTATATCTTCTTCCGCCACATGCGGCTCGGCATCGCGATCCGCGCGCTGGGCAACGATTCCGAGCTGGCCGAAGTCGTCGGCATGCCGGCGAAGCGGCTGCGCCACATCAGCTTCATCGTCGGCTCGGGTCTCGTCGGCGTCAGCGCGATGCTGATCGGGCTCAATGTCGGCATCATCGATTTCAACATGGGCAACGAGGTCATCCTGATGGCGACGGTCGCGATGATCATCGGCGGCCTGGGCAACGTCGGCGCCGCGGCCGGCGGCGGCTTCGTGCTCGGCATGATCCAGAACATCGCGATCTGGAAGATCGAGTCGAAATGGCAGATGGCGCTGTCCTTCGCCATCCTGATCGTCGTGCTGCTGTTCAAGCCGAACGGCCTGTTCGGCGAGAAGCGTCCGGCAACGGGCCTCTGAGATGGAATATTTCATCTACATCGGCACGCTGATCGCGATCTACGCGACGCTGACGATCTCGCTCAATCTGCTGGTCGGCTACACCGGCCTGATCTCGATCGCGCAGGCTGCGATCTACGGCGTCGGCGCCTACACCACCGCGCTGCTCGCGCTGCACGTCACCAACGACCTGCTGATCTCCTTTCTCTGCGCGTCGGCGACCGGCGTGCTGGTGTCGCTCATCATTGCGCTGCCGTCGCTGCGGCTGAAGAACGAATACTTCCTCATCGCCACGATGGGCTTTCAGGCCATCATCTTCAGCCTGTTCATGAACCTGGAGATCACCGGCGGCGCGTCGGGCCTCTACGGCATTCCGCACCCGACGCTGTTCGGCCACACGATCCGCACGCCGCTCGAGAAATTCTTCGTCGCGCTGGCGCTCGCGGTCGTCTGCTATCTGCTCGCGCTGCGCATCACCAACGCGCCGTTCGGCCGGCTGCTGCGTGCCGTGCGCGAGGACCAGACCGCGGTCGCGTCGCTCGGCAAGAGCGTGTTCCGCATCAAGTTCTCGGTTTTCGTCTTCTCGGCGGTGTTCGCGGCGGCGGCCGGCACGATCTACGTTTATTCGCTGACCGCGATCGATCCGGTCGCCTTCGCGCTCGATGAGTCCATCTTCATCATCACGCTGGTGATCGTGGGGGGCACCGGCAGCCTCAACGGCTCGCTGCTCGCCGCCGCGCTGCTGATCCTGCTGCCCGAGGCGTTCAAGTTCCTGGCCATCCCGGATGCGATCGCGCCGCAACTGCGGCAGGTGCTGTACGGGGTCCTGCTCGTGTTCTTCACCCGCTATCGCCGGCAGGGCCTGATCGGCGAATACCGCGACGTCCTTAAATAGGCCGGCGATGAACGACATCCTTCTCAGACTGGACGCGCTGTCGAAATCGTTCGGCGGATTGCAGGCCGTCTATGATCTGTCGTTCGGCGTGAAGGCCGGCACGATCACCAGCCTGATCGGGGGCAACGGCGCCGGCAAGACCACCGCGTTCAATCTCATCACCGGCAATCTCGCGCCCGATGCGGGCCACATCTATTTTCGCGACGCGCGCGTCGACGGCCTGCCGCCGCACAAGGTGGCGCGCGCCGGCATCGCGCGCGGCTTCCAGGAGCTGCGCCTGTTCAATCGCCTGAGCGCGCGCGACAACATCGAGACCGCGGTCCCGAACCAGCGCGGCGAGAGCATCATCCGCTCGCTGATCGGCGGCAGCGGCCTGAAGGAGGAGCGAAAGGCGACGCAGGCGCGCTCCGATGGGCTGCTGCGCGACCTGACCATCGCGTCGCAGGCGGACGCGCTCGCCGAACGGCTGTCCTACGGCCAGCAGAAGCTTTTGAGTCTCGGCCGGCTGCTGGCGGCGCAAGGCGAGTTGCTGCTGCTGGATGAGCCGACCGCGGGCCTGAGCCCCAGCATGGTGGAGGACTTCTGTGCCCGGATGCGTGGGCTGACGGCGGCCGGCAAGACGATCCTGCTGATCGAGCATAATGTCGAGATCGTGATGCGCCTCTCGGACTGGGTCATCGTGATGCATCAGGGCGGGAAGATCGCGGAAGGCAAGCCGCAGGACGTCCGCAACGACGTTACCGTCATGCACACCTATCTCGGCATCACGTCGTGAGGTACCCGTGCTGAACGTCGACACCTTGAACGCCTTCTACGGCAAGAAGCAGGTACTGTTCGGCATCGACATGGCGCTCGCCGAGCGCCGCATCGCGGCGGTGATCGGTCCGAACGGCGCGGGCAAATCGACCGTGCTGCGCGCGGTGTTCGGGCTCGGCCCAAGCCGCGAAGGCACCATCCGCTTCAACGATCGCGACGTCAGCAAGGCGGCGCCGCCGGACAACATCGCGGCCGGGATCGCGTTCGTGCCGCAGGGCGCCCGCGTATTCCGCGATTTGACCGTGTTCGAGAATCTGCGCATGGGCGGATACACGCTCGCATCGGCGCTGCTGGCCGGACGAATCGAGGAAACGCTCAACGCGTTTCCGGTCCTGCGCGAGCGCCGCACGCAGACCGCCGGCGCGCTGTCTGGCGGCGAGCGGCAGATGCTTGCCTTCGGCATGGCGCTGATGCTGCGGCCGAAGCTGCTGCTGATCGACGAGCCCTCGATCGGGCTTGCGCCGATGCTGGTCGCGCAGATCTTCGACGCGATCATGCGCATCCGCGATGAATTCGGCACCGCGGTGCTGATCGTCGAGCAGCAGGCGCAGCAGATCCTGCGCATCGCCGACGAGGTTTTCGTCATTCGTGCCGGGCGCCTGATCAGTCAGGGCCCGGTCGAGAACTATCGCGGCGAGGACGCGTTGCGTCATGTCTATTTGAGTGAGCACAAAACAGAACAACAGGAAGGGAGCAGACCATGAGGAAGACGATTGCGCTCTTGGGTGCGTTGGCTCTTGCCGGCGTGCTCGCAGCAGGAGCCGCGCAGGCGCAGCCGGCGCAAGGCGAGCCCTATCGCATCGGCATTATCCTGCCGATGACCGGAGCGACGGCGGATTACGGCACCGACTTCAACCGCGGCGCGCTGCTGGCCGAGGAGGAGATCAACGCCGCCGGCGGCATCGGCGGGCGGCCGATCAAGCTGGTGCACGGCGACAGCAAGAACTCGCCGCGCGACGGTGTTGCCGAGTTCCGCCGGCTGGTCGACGTCGAGAAGGTGCCGGCGATCATCTCGACGATGACCGGCGTGATCGTTCCGCAGTTTCCGCTCTCGCGCGAGACCAACACGCCGATGATCTGCGTCGGTGCGATCACGCCGGAAATCCGCAAGGGAGGTCCGACGGTGTTCTCGAACTATCCGCTGGCGGATGACGAGGAGAAGGAGATCGCCGAGTACATCGTCAGGAAGCTCGGCCACAAGACCGCGGCGATCATCTACGAGAACTCCTCCTACGGCAAAACCCTGAGCACGATCTTCATCGACGAGTTCAAGAAGCTTGGCGGCACCATCCTGGCCGAAGAGGTGATCGAAAAGGGCGGCCGCGATTTCCGTTCGCAGCTGACGCGGATCGGCGCCACCAATCCACCGGTGACCGTGACTTACGCCTATTACGCGGAAGGCGGGCTGATCGTGCGGCAGGCGGCCGAGCTCGGCATCAAGACCCAGTTCATCAGCCACGGCTCGATCCAGAACAACTCCTTCGCCGAGATCGCGGGACCGGCGGCGGAAGGCTTCATCAGCGGATCGCCGAGCTGGGACGACAACGCCCCGCAGGTGAAGGCCTATCTGGAGCTCTACAAGAAGAAGTACGGCAAGGATTCCGACCTGTACGGCCCATACTTCTACGACGCCGTGAAGCTCTACGCCGAGGCGATCAAGCGCGGCGGCTACACCAAGGAAGGAATCCAGAAGGGCCTGAAGGAGATCAAGGACTTCCAGGGCGTGGTCGGCAAGATGGGCTTCGACCACGGCAACGTGGTGCTGCTGCCGCTGCGCTTCGTGAAGTTCACCAGCGGCAAGTGGACTCTCATCAGCAACTGAGACCATGCCGCATTCGGAGGCCATGCTCGATGTGCGCGGCACGCGAATCCGCGTGCTGCGCGGCGGCGCCGGCCCGCCGCTGATCTTCCTGCACGGCGCGAGCGGACACGTCGGATGGCTGCCGTTCCTCGACCGGCTGTCGCAGCGTTTCGACGTGATCGCGCCGGAGCATCCGGGCTTCGGGGCTTCCGACGATCCGCCCTGGCTCGATCATGCGAGCGATCTTGCGTACTTCTATCTCGATGTCATCGGCGCGCTGAAGCTCGATCGCGTGCACCTGATGGGCACGTCGCTCGGCGGCTGGATCGCGGCCGAGCTGGGCGTGCGCAACACGTCGCGGCTTGCGAGCCTCACGCTCGTCTGTGCGGTCGGGATCGCCGCCAATGACGGTCCGATGGACGACATGTTCCGCATGAGCGCGGAGGAGAATGCGCGGCGTTTCTACGCCGATCCGGATCGGGTGCGACGGAGGCTCGCGGCGCTGGCTTCGGCCGATCCGCGCATGCTCGTGCGCAACCGGAGCACGGTCGTGCGTCTATCGTATCCGCACTTCGTCAACCCGGAGCTCGCGAAATGGCTGCACCGCGTGGACGTGCCGACGCTGCTGGTCTGGGGCGCGAATGACGGCCTCGTCCCGCCGCGGTTCGGCGAGGCCTATCGGGATCGCATCCCCGGCGCGACGCTCGTGGTGATCCCGCAAGCCGGCCACGCGCCGTTCGAGGAACAGCCGGACGCGTTCCTCGCCGCCTTCGACGCGTTCCTCGACCGTCAGGCGTGAGCTACTTCCACTTCGCCAGATAGAAGCGCGGCAGCTCGTCGGCGTACGGCGTGAAATCGAGCTGCTTCGAGAAGCCGTATGCGGTGACGTATGTGTGTAGCGGTACCCAGTAGGCCTGCTCGGTGATCCGGTGGATCGCGGCCGCATAGGT
>Ga0207691_10005480_pt1 | contig 12254 bp, 10 predicted proteins | sample KBSM13metaG_FD_184327 | JGI IMG/M metagenome (GOLD analysis project Ga0207691, IMG submission 184327) | Miscanthus rhizosphere microbial communities from Kellogg Biological Station, Michigan, USA - KBS M1-3 metaG (SPAdes) (version 2) | ecosystem: Host-associated > Plants > Roots > Rhizosphere >...
GATTGCCCACGAATGGCTGTCAGAAGTCATTATGTACTCAGTCTTCCACGCAGGCGGATGGATTGGTCTATTTCTTCTCTTTGGTACCACCATTACTGCGGCCTTGGGAATTTGCTATAAACGCTGCGAAGGCAAGCCATTCATTGCAGCGCTGGCGGTCTTCCTCGTAGCGGCAGCCTCATCACCTCTATTTGGTTTTCGACCGCAGATGTTCACACTCCTCTTCGCCAGCTTGTTTATCGCGCTTTTGGATGGTTACACCTACCACGGTCAGCGGCGTGTCATCTGGCTATTACCACTGCTGATGCTCTTCTGGGTAAACCTCCACGCGGGCTTTGCGCTGGGACCTGCTTTGATCTTGCTTTTTGTCGCAATGGCGTTCTTGGACCGGGAATGGAAAAAAATTGGACCACTGCTACTAATCTTCGCAATCTGTGTCGCAGTAATTCCACTTAACCCAAATGGGTTTCGCATGTTCAGCTATCCGTTCGAGACTCTTTCAGCTTCGTCCATGCAGAACTTCATTCAGGAATGGCTTTCACCCGACTTCCACCAGCTGCGGTTCCTGCCGCTCGCTGCGCTCATGATTGCAACGTTTTCGGCGATGGCCCTGTCTCCAACCCGGCCGCGTCCTGGAGAACTGTTTGCGCTCTCCGCTCTAACTTTTGCTGCCTTGCGCTCCGGACGCCACATACCGATTTTTGCCATCTTCGCGGCCCCGCTTTTCGCAAAATACTTTGCTCAGTGGATCAACTCTCAAACCAACAGCCCCATCACCATACGGTCTGCGACGGCTACAGGACCTAAAGTCGTTCTCGCCCTTTCCCTACTTTTCTTGCCTGCATTCCTGATTGTGAAACGAGTCGTCCACTTCCACTCCAATGTAGCTACCTATGAAGCACAGAAGTTTCCTGTAGCGGCGGTCGAATTCATTGAACGGACAGGGATCGCTGGTCCAATTTTCAATGACTACGATTGGGGCGGCTACCTTATTTGGAAACTTTACCCCCAAAGAAAAGTCTTTATTGATGGACGAGCGGATCTCTATGGCGATGACTTTATTTTCGGATACCTCAGGATGTACGGAGGTGAGCACGGTTGGCGAGACAGCCTCGATCGTTTTGGAATTCAAACCGTCCTGGTCCAACCGAACTCTGCGCTTACTACTCTCCTGCGAGAGGATAAGGGATGGCGGACAGTCTTCGAGGACCAGGAGGCTGTGGTGTTTGCCAGAAACTGATTCGATATGAAAGAGAATCTGTCTGACACTGGCGCCGTGAACCGGCTAGAGATCAAATGGAAATGGGGTGCGCTTGCGGCGCTGGTGATCACATTCCTATCGCTCTATCCACAATTACAGTTATGGGCACATCTGGGTCGAGGCACTGAGGGCGTTTACGCATATTTCGATACTGACGAGGCAGCCTACTCAGCTTACTTACAAGCCTTGATCGAAGGTCGTCCGCGTCGCAACGACCCTTACACCGGTCGCGATGATAGTAAGGACAGGCCATTACCCGAATCACTGTTCTCGATTCAGTTTCTTTCGCCTTATCTGGCAGCAATTCCGGCACGCATGCTGAAATTGTCTGCCTCTACCGTTTTCATTGTCCTGATGCCAGTTGTTGCCGCCTCATCCGCACTTGTACTTTTCTGGTTACTATCAATAACGACCCATGATCACCGATTGGCCGCTGTCGGCGTTCTCGTAGTACTTTGCCTTGCGACGTTAGTCTCAGGACAGGGACCCGCGCGCTCCCTGTTCCGAACCCAGGAAGCCTGGGGATATTTACCCTTCCTCCGCAGGTATGTTCCAGCTATACCCTTTCCTTTCTTTATTGCGATGTTTGGCCTGGTGGGACGCACGGTTACGGAAAATGAGAAAAGACATATCGGCGGAGCAATAGGTTCCGGTTTGATCATGGTCTTTTTGATTTTCTCTTATTTCTATTTGTGGACCGCGGCAATAGCATGGCTCGCCTGTTTGACGGTTTTATGGTTTCTGGCGCGTCCTGACGGATGGCTGCGAACCATGCGCTTCCTGGGTATAACCTGGCTCATTACAATTTCGGGTCTGATTCCTTACCTATTACTTCTTTCACACCGCGCCACGCACACTGATCAAGTGCAGGCATTAGTGCATACACGGAGTCCCGATCTGTTTCGTCCCTCCGAGTTACTCTCGTTTCTTCTTCTTGCCATGTTGGTTCGCCTTGTTCTTCTGGGACGCGTGTCGTTGAGGGATCCCAAAATACTATCGCTGCTCTCCTTGCTACTTCTGGCACCAGCCGTTTTTAACCAACAGGTCATCACCGGAATTTCGCTTCAACCATTCCACTACGAGGAGTTTGTGACGAGTTACTGTGTCTTAATTGCGGTAGTCGCGGGATGGCAAATTCTGTTAAGCCAATCACGAGTAGCCAAACTCGCAAAGTCTGACCGTGGTCTCTTCTGGATTGCAATAATTTGTATTGCTTACGGAGTTAACAGTGCATCCGGTGTGAGTCGTGCGGCTCTCGAGGGCAACGCACAACGTGACGGAACGATTCCAGCGGCTGTTAGCGTGAAAGATTTGAGTCGAAACGAACGCAGTTTGGTGTTCCTAAGCGAACCCCAACAAGCAGATGTGTTTCCTACTCTTAGCTCCCAGCCAGTCTTGTGGGCCGTTCACATGGGCGTCTTTCCAGGAAGTGAACCAAAAGAACTCAAGGAGCGTTTCTACCAGTTCCTATATTATTCGGGCGCCTCGCAGCAGAATTTATATGAGTTGCTGGCCCAGAAGAACCACCTCTCATTTGTTGCTTTGTTTGGTTACGAACGAGAGATCCCAACTTTTGCAGAGACGTTTAGACCCGTTACCGAGGCGGAAATTAACGCTGAGGCCCAACTTTACGGCGACTATATCAGCTCATTTAACCGGACAACTGCCGCACGATTTCTCCTGGCGTACGCGGTGATTCCGTCTGATATACCACTTGGCTCCTCGAATATCAGCAGATGGTATGAAGTGACTAAAGTAGAAGAGCGCGGATCTTTAACGGTGTACCGACTTAACCTTAAACCTTGAGGCAGTTCTACAAGGAGTCGCGGAAGGAGGCCTCTACAATTCCACTAATTGCCGAGTCCGTTAACACTTCTCTAACCAAGTCCTAACGCTTTCGCTTCGTCGTCGGATATTTCAACCATCATTCTTAAGAGTGCCGTGGAAAACGTTTTGCCCTGTGCGTCGGTCATCAACGATAGTGTGCCGCCTCCCCCGAGGCTTTCGTGCAACAAAAAGTTGAGGGCCTGGAGATTTGGCAATTTGAATCTTTCAACCTTTCCCTTACAGATTCCCTTGAAGTGATCCTTCACGCGCTCTGAAGTCACCTCGCGAACCAGGATTGGATAGAACTCATCACGAAGCGCAATCAGTCCGACGTTAGCGGTGTCGCCCTTGTCACCCGAGCGTGCGTGCGCAAGTCTTACCAGTTGAATCTTCACGCTTCGAACACCTCGACAGTTGGAGTTATCACTTCTTTCGGGATTAGTGCCGGCCAGTAAGCAACAATCTCCTCAACCTTCGGACGGCCACCGGCAAAGCCTGTCACAGCGGGAGGCCCCGTCAGAATCAGAGGTGCGATCTCTTTGGTGAATCTTTCAACGGCCGAACGGTCCGAACTGCGAACGCCCACTCGCAGCTGAACTTCCGGCGCGTCAGATGGCGGATTACCTGCAAGCGGCCCATGCGTCGCATTCGCACCAACAAACTCGGTAAGTATTTGGTCGAACCTCAGCCCCAGTTTGTCTAACCTTGCGCGAAGAATCTTGTCTGCAGCTTGAGCTTTGTCGTAGGCATCGGGCCATGAATAAACCAGCGTGCCGACTGCCTTGTAGCCAGCTGTGTAACTAATGGAAACCTTTAGAGAGTCGGTTGCCTGTCGACCTTTGATCCCATAAACACGAACCCGATCCTTGCCCGCATCTTCAAGCCGAATCGTTGTGAAGTCAGCAACGCAGTCGGGAGTTATGTACTCATGCGGATCTCCCATCTCATAGACCAGTTGCTCTTTCACTGAAGGCAAGTTAACGCGGCCACCAGTCCCATCGTGTTTCGTGATCACAAAGCTTCCATCGGGTGATGCTTCGGCAATCGGAAAACCGACGTTCGCCATGTCGGCAATGTTTTGCCAATCGAACTGGCAATTACCACCCGATGCCTGTGCACCACACTCGATAATGTGACCGGCAATGGTTCCCGCTGCCATCTTGTCCCAATCGTCCGCTCGCCAACCAAACTCATTAATCAAAGGCGCAAGTGTCAAACCTGTATCTGTCGCTCGCCCGGTGATAACAATCTGGGCACCATGGTTTAACGCTTCGACCATCGGCCACGCGCCAAGGTAGACGTTAGCACTCTGGATTCGGTCACGAACCGTAGCAAGCGCTTCACCAGTATCCATGTTGCGCAGCTCGATGCCGCTCGCCATGAACTCGTCAAGGCGGTCCATGATGTCATCGCCAGTGACGATGCCAATCTTAACCTTGCCGGTGAAACCTAATTCGCGTGCGACTTGCCGCACTGCCTCAGCGCAACCACGAACATTCACTCCGCCAGCATTAGCGGTAATTCGAATTCCTCGCTCAACACAGGCTGGCAGAATTCGCTTCATCAAAGGTACGAAGTCTTTCGCGTATCCAGCATTTGGATCCCGGGCCTTTTGCTTCTGCATGATCGACATCGTGACTTCCGCCAGATAGTCGAGCATCAAATAATCGATCGGCCCTTCTTCAACCTGACGAACTGGCGCTTCGGGTAAGTCTCCCCAAAATCCTTGGCCCGCTGCTACTCGAATAGTTTGTTTCATATCGTGGTTCTATTTGTTTTCTTCGACTTCTGACGCAGTTTTTCAGACGTTGAAGAGGACGCGACTCTAATCTGTTTTCATTGTCACATGCAATCCGGGCAATAGACTTTAATCTCACTGCCCGTAATCGAAACTCGGATACTCAATAAAACTCACGGCGGTTTGGCGCAGGACTCGGTGATGGACTGGGAGACGGACCTGGTTCAGGACTCCGCGGAGATAATTAGACTAAAGTTTCTGGCAACACAAACTGACCAAGGTGCGGTCCGTCAAAGTTAAGACTTGTTCTCAACGATAACTCGAGGGCTTGACGCGTGTTTTCAGGCGTTAAGATCGCATCAACAAATCCACGCGCTGCTGCATACTTCGCGTCGAGTTCTGTGTCGTAAGTCTCGCGCACCTTGTCCATTTCAGCTGTGAACAATTCGTCTGGCGTCTGCCCGTTCTTCTTAAGCTTTTCCAGCTGGCTTCCAAATGTCGCCTGCACTGCCGAGTCACCTTCCATCACACCCATTCGCCCGGTGGGCCAACTGTAAATGAAGTCCGGATCAAAACCTTGCCCTGCCATCGCGTAGTAGCCTGCACCGGATGCATGATTCACAGTTAAAACTATCTTGGGAACGAGTGCGGTTGCCATTGCTTCGACAAATCGTGCACCGGCGCGGATGATGCCAGAGTGCTCAGCATCAGATCCGACCATGAAACCCGACACATCCTGAACAAACAACAATGGCGTTTGATGTCGGTTGCAGGTCTCGATGAAATACGCAACCTTTTCCGCTGACTCCGTGTAGATAATGCCGCCAAACCGCGGGGGCTTGCCGCCGGGAAGGCGAACCATCCCGCGGTGATTTGCGATTACACCAATCTGAATCCCACAAATGCTGGCGTGACCCGTAATCATTTCCTTTGCATAGTCCGCCTGAAACTCGTCCAGATGACCATCATCAATCAAACACTCCAGTAGCTGCCGCATGTCGTACGGTTGACGATGGTCCTCTGGCAAGATCTCGTACAAATCAACAGCAGGCCGACCAGTCGTTCTTGATTCAGACTCTCCGACACCAGACGGCGGTAACTCGGAAACAAACTCTCGAATCTTATCGATGCACGCTCGGTCGTCCGCAACTCGGTAGTGAGCAACACCCGATATCTCATTGTGAGCCTTTGCTCCCCCAAGTGTTTCGTTGTCGATCGTTTGACCAGTCGCACCTTTCACCAGGTTGGCACCGCCAAGGCCCATGAATGAAGTGCCATCAACCATGATGATGATGTCCGACAGTGCAGGAAGATAGGCGCCGCCCGCGATGCAAGGGCCCATGACGGCTGAGATCTGCGGTACTTTCAAAAACCTCCGCATGATTGAGTTGTAATAAAAGATTCGCGATGCGCCGTATTGACCCGGAAAGACGCCACCTTGATAGGGAAGATTCACACCTGCGGAATCAACGAGGTAAATGATGGGCACTCGTGAGCGCATAGCGATTTCCTGGGCGCGCAAAATCTTCTTGATCGTTTCCGGCCACCACGAACCGGCCTTGACCGTGGCATCATTGGCTACAACGACAACTTCCCTTCCCGCAGTTCGACCAACGACAGTTACGACACCAGCGCCAGGCGCACCTCCATCGTATTGATCGTAAGCCACAAGCAAACCGATTTCCTGTGCGTACGACCCCTCGTCCAACAACAGAGCGATCCGTTCCCGCGCGGTTAACTTGCCCTGTTGATGCTGCCGCTCGATCTTCTCGGCACCACCTCCAAGACGAAGTCTCGTTTCCAGCTCTTGAAATTCAGTGGTGAGTTTGCGTAGTCGCTTGGCTTTAGTTGACGGTGGGTTATCGGCCTTCTTCATGAGTGCGGTTCAGAAACTAACTCAACGGATGCGATTGCAATGCAAGCTATCATAGCGACAACATTAAAGACAAAGAGCGCTCATTCAACACCGCGCCCACTTTCACCAGGCGGCACGCTCTAAGACATTGACATTTATTCCGGACGAAATTCCTTCGAAGATCATGACGCGTAATCCGCGTCGCTCCAGGACAACGTTGCCACTGCTTGTTTGCCATTGCTGGCGCTCGGCTGAACCGTTCTCTGTTACTGACTTTGCTTCTGGATAACGCTTCAGTGTTCGCTTCGCATAGGCCTCAAGGAATTCCTTCGCGTCGTTTTCGGTGTCCCATGCAGTCAGTTGCGCGAAGAACATTTCTCCTGGCTTTGCCCCTTCATAAACGGCAAACCGATCACCGGCCCAACCTGCGGCGGCACGTTTTGATTCCTCGGCGTCATTGAGGAATTGATCGAGAAACAAATAGCAACCCCATTCACCATTCACATCTTGATCAATTCTTTTCCAGGTCGGACCGAGTGCCGGTTTCAATTCCGGTAACGTCACCTTAACTGGTGACTCGTAAGAAAAGTATTTATCGGGGTGAAGGATCTGTTCAGTTGATTGCGGCAACTTTGCAAACGACTTCGACACCAGGTCCCATCCGCCCTTGCGATAAACCTGCGTGGCCCAAGCCGAGCCCTCTTCGTAAGGAAACATTAACGACTCACGAATCGCACGCGGCGCCTGTTTGAACTGATCCGATTCCGCTCCCGTCGCTCCAAGGCTACGGATAAAAGCCAGGGCGACAAGAGGATGCTTGGTCATGTAAAGAGTCATCGCCAGCGTTGCATCGCCTTCAATGAGCGCATGAGCCGCCAACTCTGCATCCGAATCGCCTTTTGGCCACTTCTCAAAACGACGCAAATCAAAATGCTGGTCTTGCAGAGCGTGAGTAAGTTCGTGAGCCATTACTGGCTTTTGCCCTTCCAACTCTATCCAATCAGCCAGATAAAACTGTTGAGCTTTCGGATCGTAGTAGCCAGCAACTTGTTCTGTAAGGAGCTTGATCAGGAACGGGCGATACCTGAATTCCTGGGGTGCCAGGCCAAAGGCTTTCAAGACGACCTCTGCTGCATGCATTTCAGCGGGCGTGCTCTCTTCGTCGAGGTTCTTCACGATCATTCGCTCGATTTCGGCACGAGACTGCGCTCCACTTTTTACTTCTTTGAGTATTGAGAGCTCCCGCAAGTCGCTGGTTTCCTTCAGGACCTGTTCGGTAGTCGCTACTATTGCAGCGTTTCTCGCGCTTCCGGTTGCGACGCCGGCGCGCTGCAACTTTGCCGAAGCCAACGGGCCATAGATAAGGAGACTTACTGACAGAAGCAAGCCGAGACAAAGTGGCGCCATCCAGCGATTAATTTGCTTTGACATCATTGCAGGTTCACTCTTATAGTCCGCTAAACGTTAAAAGCTAACTTCGATTCAGAGAGGATTATTCCTTCGTTTATCCGAGGATTCCGGACGTCTTATTCAGATGACAAGCCCTGCCCCTGAAGATGTATTCGGAATTTGGCACGAGACCCTCTTGCGTGTTCGGTACGCCGAAACTGACAAGATGGGGATAGTCTATTATGCCAACTATCTCGTCTGGTTCGAAATTGGCCGCACAGAATATTGTCGAGCCCGTGGATTTTCATACAGAGATATGGAAGAAGACGACGAATCCTTCCTGGTGGTCGCTGAATCGTACTGCCGTTACAAAGCGCCATGTTATTACGACGATGAATTGATTATTCGGACCCACGTTACTGAGCTAAGACGGCGCTCAGTTCGTTTCGGTTATGAAATCGTTCGCGCTGCCGACGGTCAAGTCGTAGCGGAAGGTGAAACCGGTCACGTGGTTACCGATCCCAACGGTCGTGTACGTTCTGTCCCCGAGCACTTTGCCCAAGGACTCTTAGCCGCACCCATCCTAAAGTCGCACCTGTCTGGTGCAGTAGTTCCGAAAGAATCTGCTCCTGAATAACCTACCTGTAGTTGACTGTCACAACCCAACACTTCACGGTGTTTCATTCATAGAACCGAGTTTGCGACAACTTCTTTGTAACTTTTGTCGCGATTATGCGTTTCAATAATAGCGTTGTTCGTAAACCGTTGAGAGAGATCCGAGTAATCGTACTTCGTCGTCTGCTTTGGTTTTTAAGATTGACGACAAAGACTAAGAGCCTCGTTGCTACTTGCAATAGCAACGAGGCCCAGATGACAACACAAGCTCTTTCGCCTTTCAGCGTGGAAGATGTATCGTCGACACCCACATCTTAGCGCACATGGTGGACGGGCTTCAACTTTGAAGTTTTGGAAACAAATCCAATGATGCGCTCCTGAGACTACTCACCCCCAGGACAACATAGTCCTGTAGAACCGGGTACAGCGCACGATCTTCAATGAGTAAGGAGGAAGGTCTGCCATGCGCCGCTGTCTAATTCATGTTGGTCTATTCGTTCTCCTCGTCTTAATTGTCGTCTCTGCATCAGCTCAAACTCCAAACAGCGCTATCAATCACTACCGCGACGGTGCGGCTAAGGTAGGTAAAGGAGATCTCGATGGCGCCATCGAAGAGTATTCGCGCGCTATTGCAATTAGCTCGAGACTCGCTCCCGTAAATTCTGCGACCGCAGAGGCAAACAACGTAAGGGTTGTTGATCCATTTACGGCAAATGCCTACGTCAATCGTGGCGTAGCTCGCTATCGAAAGGGTGACTTCGAAGGAGCTAAGTCCGACTTTGATTCCGCACTCTCAATTCGGCCGGGATTAGCCACTGCATATCTCAATCGCTCGGCCTCCAAACGAGCACTTGGCGATTGGACCGGTGCATCAGCCGATATCGACAAGGCGATATCGATTGATCCCAAGCTATTTGAAGCGTACAGCAATCGCGGTGCACTCAAACACGACATGGGTGATGTCGCCGGTGCGCTAGCGGATTTTGATAAGGCGATTAGCCTTAACTCTAAAGTAGCGGAACCATTCTATCTCCGCGGCTACGCTCTCATTAGCGCAAAGAACTACTCAGGCGCCGTCGCCGATTTCGACCGCGCTATGAAGCTCACCCCGGAGATGGCGCTTATTTATCAGGGTCGTGGAACTGCCTTGATGTTTCAGGGTCAACTCGATAAGGCCATCGCAGACTTTAACCGTGCGATTGAACTGCAACCTGGCATTGTCTGGGCCCACTTCAATCGAGGTCTCGCACTGTTGGTTAAAGGTGATGAGGTGGCGGCTCAGTTTGACTTTGATCGCTGTCTGAAATTGCGACCTTCGCTAAGGGCTGAGTTAGAGCAGCGTATCGAAGTGGCGAGAGAACTACGTAAAGAAAAACAAAAACCTTGATTTCGCCTATTGCTCGTGACTCAGGCTTAGACGTTCGATTGAACGTGCTTTGCCCGATGCGTCATCGATATCGAGTATCGCCGCGCAGATCCGCACAGTGCCACTCGCGTGTTCAGCTCGCCTGGCAGGGACGGTTGTGAATCTAGCAATCACGTCGGTCTTACTCATTCCAATGACGCCGGCATAGCTTCCAGTCATTCCGAGGTCTGTGAGATAGGCAGTGCCCTCAGGAAGAATTCTTTCGTCAGCAGTTTGCACATGTGTGTGTGTGCCTAATACCGCGGAGACTCGTCCGTCCAGAAACCAACCCATCGCAACTTTTTCGGAGGTTGCTTCGGCGTGTATATCAACGATTCGAATCTTGGTTTCCGATGGGATATCAGCAAGAACGTCCCCTACTATCCTAAATGGATCGTCAGATGGTGGCATAAAAACACGTCCCATCACGTTCATTACTGCAATCGGAACATCCTTAACAACGCCCATCCAACATCCGCTGCCGGGTGTTCCCGGAGGATAGTTGGCTGGTCGAAGCAATCGTGGCTGCTTGCGAATGTAATCGATTGCTTCCTTCTTATCGAAAATATGATTCCCAGAAGTCATGACATCAATTCCATGGGCAAACAACTGCTCACAGAGTGATGGAGTAACCGAGAAACCACCGGCAAGGTTCTCAGCATTCATGATGGCGAAATCAATATTGTGTTGCTCGCGGAGATCTTGAATGCGTTCGAGCACGGCAACGCGGCCGGGCTTTGCAACGACATCTCCTATCATCAACACTCTCATAACGGTAACCAGCGATTAGAAAACAAAAGCCCGCAAATCCGGGAATAATAAATCGCGCATGTAGGGCGATTTACATTTCGCGTATTGCGGACCGAGATGTATCTGGCGGAAGGAAAATCCGCAATGTCGTTCCGAAGCCGTAATTGAACCTGCAATGACAGGTGGGTGACCTCTTAATGTCGCCACCTCTGGCAGTTCTTAACGTTGAAGAACTGCACTGGCAAAACGACCTCGGTCTCCCTAATCAACGGCGTTGGCTCAATCATCGTAACATCGGTGACGAACACCGCAGAACGCTTCCCTCCGCCGCGACGGATAGTAGCACAAAAAGATCTCAAATCTCAGATTTCAGATCTCAGAATTTACTATAACTCGTCGACGTAGAACGACGGGACTCTAATCTCAGCCGGTGTGACTAATAGATCGTAAGACCTCAGATTTGAGATTGCTTTTGCTGGACTAGCCGAGGGATAGCTTATTCGCTCCGCCTTGTCCCGTCTCGACACTGTTCCGAACCTTCAACAGTTTATCGAGCATTTCAGCGCATTCTGAACTGCGGGCAGCGAGTTGGGAGTCGGCCTGTTCGTGCATGTTCTTGAGACGGTGTAACTCATCAGCAATGTGAAGTGCCGCAAGAATTGCAACTTTTAGCGAATCGACGGTGAGTGTGCCGGAGGAGATTTCACGCATCCGGCTATCGACAAATTCGGCGAGTTGAATGATGTATTCGGTGTCGCCATCGGACCTAATGTTGTAGGTCTGGTTGTAGATTTCAACGCGAATTGTGGGGCTGCTGGTAGTGGCTTCCATACTGCCTTTGTTTAGCATTTGGCCGATGCCGGAGCTCATCTGAGTTCCTCCGCCATTTCTGGATCAAGCGCAGCAACGGCGTCGAGCATCGCCTCGACTTTCATCCGGATCGTCTCGCGTTCTGCCAGGAGTTTCTCTACCTGGTTTTCGAGACGTTCCTTCTCGTTTAATACATTGCCCATGTCGCGATGAATAATGGCGAGTTCTTTTTCTAGGTTCTCTTTTTCCTGTCGCAGCGTCTTGGTGAGTTCGATGGTTCGATAAATCTTGTCTTCAAGATGTGAAAACTTCTCCAAGCCTGACAAACCTACCATCGCTTATCTCTCCACTACTCTTCTGAGTTGTAATCGCGGATTGATTATCCGACTTCACGCTTATCTGCGCAAGACTCATTGTGCAATCGCGGGCGATTTATTTCCTTAACGTTGCTCCGCCGAAAACTCTCTCAGCAGCGACGCGGTCAATTGAGTGTGGCGTTCCTCAACTTCTTCGTCTCGCAGCGTGCGTTCATCAGACCTGTATTCGATGCGGACCGTTAATGAGCGCTTATCTGGCGGCAGGTTCGCGCCCTCGTAGACGCCCA
>Ga0207691_10005481_pt1 | contig 12254 bp, 11 predicted proteins | sample KBSM13metaG_FD_184327 | JGI IMG/M metagenome (GOLD analysis project Ga0207691, IMG submission 184327) | Miscanthus rhizosphere microbial communities from Kellogg Biological Station, Michigan, USA - KBS M1-3 metaG (SPAdes) (version 2) | ecosystem: Host-associated > Plants > Roots > Rhizosphere >...
GTACGGCCGCAGCGAATCGTGGGTCTGGTTCGCGTCCCACTCGCAGCGGGCGCGCAAATCCCGCATCAGCGCGAGCGTATCTTCAAGCGTTGATTTGTCTTGCATAGCCTCCCCGGGCTGGGTATCATACCCGCTCTTCGAATGTCACGTCAACCGATGCTTACCCCTCCGCGCGCCTGGGTCGAAGTCGACCTCGGCGCGCTGCGACGAAATGGAGCCGCGCTCGCAAGGCGCGCCGGTGTGCCGCTTCTCGCCGTCATCAAAGCCGACGGGTACGGGCTCGGGGCAGTGCCCGTGGCGCGAGCCCTCGAGTCGCTCACGCCGTGGGGATTCGGCGTGGCCACGGTCGCCGAGGGTGTGGAGCTCCGCGCCGCCGGAATCACGCGTCCCCTCCTCGTGCTGTCGCCGGTGCTGCCTGACGAGTACCCCGCCATGCGCGAAGCGGCCCTGCGACCATCGCTGGGCGACGCCGCGGCGATCGCTCGTTGGGCGTCGCACGGCGTTCTCCCGTGGCATCTGTCCATCGACACCGGTATGAATCGCGCCGGCGGGCCATGGCAGTGCGTCGGAGATCTGCGCGAAGCGCTACGCTCGGCACCGCCCGAGGGCGTGTACACCCATTTTCACTCCGCGGATCTCGACGACGGCTCCGTGGCAGAGCAGCTTCGGCGTTTCCAGACTGCGCTCGATGTGTTGCCCTCGCGACCACAGTACGTGCACGCCGAGAACAGTCCGGCGCTCGAGCGCGGCTCACAGTCTCACTGGGACCTCGTTCGGCCGGGTGTGTTCCTGTACGGCGTGGGTAGCGGTGAAGGTGCGCTGGTGACGCCCGAACCGGTGGCGCATCTGCGCGCGCGAATCGTGGATATGCGGACGGTCGACGACGGCGAGTCGGTGAGCTACGGTGCAACCTGGCGCGCTCGCGGAACACGGCGGGTGGCGACGCTCGGTATCGGCTACGCCGACGGGTATCGCCGCGCGTCGAGCAACCGCGGGGTGGTGTTGATTCGTGGACAGCGCGCACCCGTGGCCGGGATCGTCACGATGGACATGGTGATGATCGACGTGACCGACATTGCCTGCGAGGTTGGTGACGTCGCAACGCTCATCGGTCGCGATGGCGACGCGCTGCTCACGGTCGAAGACGTCGCGCGAACCGCCGACCTCCTGAGCTACGAGCTGCTCGTCGGTCTCAAGCTGCGCGTGCCGCGCCTGTACGTGGATGACTGAGCGCCTGTCCGGTCGTCGCGCGGCGATCATCGTACTGGATGGCGTGGGAGCCGGCGCCGCGCCGGACGCCGCCGCGTACGGCGACGTCGGCAGCGACACGCTCGCGAACACCGCGCGCGCCGTGGGCGGCTTCGACCTGCCCGCACTCGAGGCTCTGGGACTCGGACGCATCAGCGCGATCGATGGCGTGAGCGCGTTACGACCTGTTGATGGTGCGTGGGGCATCATGCAGCCGCGTTCAGCGGGCAAGGACAGCACGACAGGACACTGGGAGATCGCAGGGCTTCACCTCCCGCAGCCATTTCCGACCTACCCGAACGGCTTTCCGACCGACGTCGTCGACGCGTTCGCGCGCGCGACCGGTCGGCCGGTGATCGGCAACGTCGTCGCGAGTGGGACCGCTGTCATCGACGACTTCGGCGCTGAGCACATGCGCACTGGCGCGTGGATCGTGTACACGTCGGCCGACTCGGTCTTCCAGGTCGCGGCCCACGAGCAGGTGGTTCCCCTGGCCGAGCTCTATGCGGCGTGTGATGCTGCGCGGATGCTGCTGGTCGAGCCGCACAACGTGTCCCGCGTCATCGCGCGGCCGTTCGAGGGGGAGCCCGGGCGGTTCAATCGCGTCTCCGCGCATCGGCGCGACGTGTCCATCGAGCCGCCAGGGGAAACTCTGCTCGACGCTCTGGCACAGGCTGGAGTGGCCCGGTCGGGCGTCGGTAAGGTCGACGACCTTTTCGCGCGCCGAGGCATCACGTCCACGCACACTCCGGCCAACGGAGAAGGCATCGCCAAGGTGCTGGAGTGGCTGCGCTCGCCAGCCAGTGGGCTCCTCTTCGTCAACCTAGTAGATTTCGACCAGCTCTTCGGGCACCGAAACGACGCTGTGGGGTTCTATGGAGCGCTGCGCGAGTTCGACCGGGCTCTGCCAACCATCCTTTCCACGCTGCGCGAGGACGATCTGCTCTTCATCACGGCCGACCACGGCAACGACCCCACGACGCCTTCAACGGATCACGCGCGTGAGTGCGTTCCACTGTTCGTAGCGGGGCCGCGCGTACACGCCGTCGATCTCGGCACCCGGTCCACGTTCTCCGATCTCGGCGCGACGGTCGCTGACTGGTTTGGCATCGGGTTTCGCGGGCGCGGTCAGTCGTTCCTCTCGGAAATCGTAGCGCAATGACGCGCCCCGCTGGGGCGGGCGCGCCTTCGATCGATACGGCACGGGCGGCAGCGCTCAGCGTGATGCAGCGCGCCTACGCGCCCTATTCGCAATTCCGTGTTGGCGCGGCGCTCGTCGGCGTGGACGGTCGCATGTTCGCAGGGTGCAACGTCGAAAACTCGGCGTACCCCGCGGGGATTTGCGCCGAGCGTTCGGCCTTGGCCGCGGCGGTCGCGGGTGGCGTGACGCAGTTCGCCATGCTCGTGATCGCGAGCGAGGCGGACGAGCCGACGCCACCATGCGGAATGTGTCGTCAGGCGCTGGTCGAATTCGCCCCCGCGTTGGCGATCGTGAGTTGCACGCAGCACGGCGGCCAGGCGGAGTGGACGCTCGCGACGTTGCTTCCGCAGCCGTTCACACCCGCCGCGCTGACGCATCACCAATGAAGCTCGGACGCATTGTGGGGACCGTAGTCTCGACGCGGAAGGATCCGTCGCTCGACTCGCTCAAGCTGTTGATCGTGGAGAACCTGACCACCGAGCTGGGTCGTGAGGGTGGGTACGTAGTCGCTGTGGATAGTGTTGGTTCAGGAATAGGTGAAGTGATCCTCTATGCCACCGGAAGCTCGGCACGACTGACCGCGGCCACGAAGGACCGGCCGGTCGACGCCGTCATCATGGCAATCGTTGACAGTTTCGACATTGAAGGACGGAGTGTACGTCTTGCGTAATCGGTTCTGGTTGATGGTGTTGGTTGCCGGCGTGGCGGGAACCGTCGCCGCGTGTTCGGAAGATCTGAACAGTACGGCGGGGTGCCCGTCTCTTTGCCCCGAGCAGAACATCGTTTCGCGCGACACGGTGCTCGAGACGTTCATGGCGGTCGACACCACGGTGCTCGGCTATCCCGTGATCGGTACGGAGACGTTCCTCCTCGTGGCGTCTCGTGGCGACACGCTCGACACGCGAGCGGTGATGCGGTTCGATACGCTCACGCAGCGATTCACGCGCGGTGGGGCTGACAGCGCGATCTACACGGTCGACAGCTCGATGGTGACGCTGAGGCTGGACACCACCGGCACCAAGGCCACCGCGCCCGTGAGCCTCCAGGTGTACGACGTCGACACGACGGCCGCCGATACAGCGACCTCTGTCGCGCTCTCGCTGTTCCGTCCCGATCGGTTGATTGGCGGCAGGACGTACGCCGTTACCGAGTTGAAGGACACGCTGCGCGTCCCGCTCTTCAACGACAAGGTGCTGGGCAAGCTCACCGGGACAGCGCCTCGGCGGCTCCGGCTTGGGTTCCGCGTGCAGAGCGCGGCATCAGCGCAGATCCGGATCGTCTCCCGCGATGGCGGTGGCGCGCCGACACTGAGCTACGACGCATCACCCGACACGACCGTAAAAGCCATCATCAACAGTCCGTCGTCGTCGACGCCCACGGACAACCCAACGTTGCGGAGCGATCTCACCGACTATCAGCTCGTCGCCTTCAGTCCCTCGACCGTTGCCGGCAACTTGCTTGGTGTCGGAGGCTTGCCGTCGCAGCGAACCTATCTGCGGTTCGACGTCCCCTCTCGCCTCGTCGACTCCTCGGCCACGGTGGTGCGGGCGACGTTGTTGTTGACGCAGGTGCCTACGAATTCAGTGGACGCAGGCGATTCGTTGACGATCTATCCGCAGGTGGTGCGCGCGGCGGTTTCGCTCGCCGATGTCGTCAAGTCGGCCGGCATTCTGAATCCACCGGCGCTCGAGATCGACTCCTTGCGGTTCCGGCCTAACGAGAGCGGGCAGCGCGCCATCGAGATCGTCGGTGCGTTGAGCGAGTGGAAAGCGATCGGCGCGTCGTCGCTACAGCGCGCGATCGTGTTGCGTGCGGCGACCGAAGGTGCGTCGGCGCCCGTGGTGCTGTTCTATTCGAGCAAGGCTGCGCCAGCGCAGCGGCCACGGCTCCGAATCACGTACGTGAACAAGGTTGAGCTCGGAATTCCGTGATGCGTCAGACCGCAGTGACTCGCTACGCCATCGGCTGTGCGTTGGCCCTCGTCGCATCGCGCGCGGCCGCGCAGGCGACGCTTGGCGCGCAAGGGTTCGGGTATCCGCCGGGCCAGTTGAGCGCGTATTCGCGTTCCCTTGGTGGGGCGACCGGGGAGACAGATCCGCTCTCGCCGATCAACCCGGCCGCGCTCATCACGTTGCGTCGCGGCGGCATGTATCTGCAGAGCGAGCAGGAGAGTCGCTCGATCGAAGCGGAAGGTAGCTCTGGCTCGACACGGTCCAATCGATTCCCTCTTTTTTCCGCCGCCGTGCCCATCACGGAGCGGGGCGTTCTCAGCATATCGTTCTCCACGATGCTCGATCGCACATGGGGAACAGAAACGCGCGCCAAGCAGGTGTTCGACGGCGACTCCGTGGCCTTCACGGAGCGGTTCCGCTCCGAGGGAGCGATCAATGATGTGCGCGTCGGGGGCGCGTGGGCGTTCCGCGAGAACATCATTTTCGGCCTGGGGATTCACGTGTTCCCGGGCGAGAACCGGCTGTCACTGTCACGCGAATACGACGATTCGCTCAGCTTCGCGCCGTTCCGTGACTCGATCAACGTCAACTATTCGGGAGCTGGCGTGTCGGCGGGAATAATGTGGCGACCGGTCAAAACCATCACGCTCGGTGCCTCTGGCCGCTATGGCGGCACGCTCAAGCTGCGAGAGTCCGATACTGTACGGACCACTGCGGATGCTCCGTCGCGCCTGGGTGCCGGCGTCCGGTACGAGAATTCTGGTATCGTGGTCGCATTCCGCAGCGATCGCACGATCTGGTCGCGCATGGCAGGGCTGGGCTCGGAACGTGCGACCCCTCAGGACACGTGGGATTTCGGTCTTGGGGTCGACGCGGTCGGACCTAACCTCATCGGGGCGCAGCTCGCGCTCCGCGCGGGCGCGCGTTATCGCGAGTTGCCGTTTCTCGCTGGCACGCAGAGCGTGGAGGAGGCCGCGTTCACGTTCGGCACCGGCGCGCCACTCGCACGCGGGCGCGCATCGATCGACCTCTACGTCGAACGGGCGTATCGCACCGCGGGGAGCATTGACGCCAAGGAACGTTCGTGGACGTTCGGTCTGGGGTTGATCGTCCGGCCCTGAGCCCATGACGCAGCCAGTCCGCCCCGACGCGCCGCTCATTCTCATAGCCGACGACGTTCCGGCGAACGTCGAGTTGTTGATCGATCAGCTGCACACGCTCGGGTACCGGACCGTCACGGCGCAGGACGGTCCGTCCGCCCTCGCTGCCTGTTTCGAGCATCGCCCGGAGCTCGCGATTCTCGACGTGTCCATGCCTGCCGGTGATCTGGGCGTCGATGATCGAGCGACGGGGTTCGAGGTCTGCCGCCGAATCAAGCGAGATGCCCGGTCGGCGCGTATCCCCGTCATCTTTGTCACCGCCCTCAACGACACGACGGATCGCGTGAAGGCGATCGAGGCCGGCGGCGACGACTTCCTCACGAAGCCGCACAACCGCATGGTGCTCGGCGCGCGCGTGCGGAGCCTGCTCAAGCTCAAGGCGGCGACCGACGCGCTCGAAGACAGCTACCGCAAGCTGCGCGAGTTGGAGAAGGTGCGCGACGATCTCATGAAGATGATCGTCCACGACCTCAAGACGCCGCTCACGTCCATCATCGCCACGCTCGAGATGCTGGCCGACGGCGATCTCGGGCCCGTCGGCGTGTCGCAGCACGGCGCGCTTCGCGATACGGAGAACAAGGCGCAGGAACTGCTGCACCTCATCGAGGATCTGCTCGAGGTCGCGCGCATCGAGGAGACATCGATCGCGCTCGATCTCGAGCCGTTGGCGCCCGCCACACTCGTGACCGAGATCATGCAGGATTGGGCGCTTCGCCTGCAGCAGGAGCGCGCCGTCACCAAGATCGAAGTTACGGCCGACGCTCCGACGTTCATGGCGGATCGCGCGCTCCTCAAGCGTGTGTTCGGCAATCTGATTCAGAACTCGCTCGTGCACTCGTCGACCGCCGTCGAGTTGCGGATGTTCGCGCGCATCGATCCGCGCGGCGTGCTGTTCACCGTCGCGGACAATGGACCGGGAATCCCGCCGCAGTATCACGAGGTCATCTTCCACAAGTTCGAGAGTGTGAAGACGCCTAACGTCCCGCGTGTTCGCAGCTCAGGGCTCGGCCTCGCGTTCTGCCGCCTCGTGGTCGAAGCGCACGGCGGACGCATCTGGGTGCAGAGCACCGAAGGCGCGGGCAGCGCGTTCCACATCCTCCTCCCGGTTCGGCCGCCCTCCGCGCCAGTGGCACGGGCAAGCGCGGGAGCGGGCGTTGCGTCGTGACCGCGCCGCCTGACGAGCCGCACGCGGCCAGCGCCTGCCCTGAGGAGCGCTCGCGACGAAGGGTGTACCTCCGAACTTTCGGGTGCCGAGCGAATCAGTACGATACGGAGGCGGTGCGGGCGATGATCGAGGCGTCCGGCGGAGAGATCGTCGCGACACCGGATCTCGCCGACGCTGCCGTGTTCAATAGCTGCGCCGTTACTGCGGCCGCGGAGGCAGACCTGCGGCAGAGCGTTCGCCGCGCGGCCCGCGTGCGCCCGGATCTACAGACGGTCGTCATGGGCTGCGCGGCTGCTCGCGATGACGGGGCGATTGCATCGCTACCGTCCGTCGATCGCGTCGTTCCTGGTGCGGACGTCGTCGCCGTTGCGGCGGCGCTTGGGTTCCGGGCTCCGGAGCGTGCGCCTAACGTGCAGACGGGCACGCGCGCGCTCCTGCGCATCCAGGACGGTTGCGACGAGCATTGTACGTTCTGCGCCACGACGCTCGCGCGCGGCGCCGCGCGGTCGCGTGACGTCGACGCGCTGGTGGACGAAGCGTCTCGCCTCGCCGATCGGCATCCGGAGATCGTGCTGACCGGCATCCACATTGGCCACTTCGGCGTCGACACTGGCGAGTCTCTCTCCGCGCTCGTCGAGCGACTCGTGCTCGCCGTGCCGCGGGTGCGCTTCCGTCTGAGCTCACTCGAGGCGACGGAGGTCGATGATCGGCTCTTCGATCTGTTCGCCGACCGCACGCGACTCGTGCCTCACCTGCATGCGCCGCTGCAGTCGGGGTCGGACCTGCTCCTCAAGCGCATGGGTCGCCACTGGTACACGGCGGCGACCTACGCCGGTGCGGTGGAACGGATGGTCTCGCGTTATGCACCATTCGCGCTCGGCGCGGACGTGATCGTGGGCTTTCCAGGCGAGACGGATGCCGATCACGCAGCGACTGTCGCGCTGATCGAGTCTCTGCCGTTCACGTACCTGCATGTGTTTCCGTTCTCGCTTCGTCCGGGAACGTCCGCGGAACGTCTGCCATCGCGCGTGGATGGGGTGGTGGCTGATCGACGTGCCAGAGAACTACGCGCAATCGGCGACGCGTGTGTGGAGCGGCATCGCGCCGAGAGGGCAGGGCAGGAGTGCGACGTGGTCGCGATCGGGAGCGGGGCGCAGCGCGAGGGGCTGACGGAGGACTATCTGACGGTCTCCGTGGATCCGACCATTCCACGTGGTGCGCGGTTCCCGGCACGACTGGAAGGCGGCGCGGAGGCGCTCCGCGCCTGCGTCGTCCCGAGCCCCCGCGATTAGTATTCTTGGCTTGCCCGTAAGACCCCGCCGTACCGGGTCCTCGCACGCCTCAGCTCACCACGTGTACGCGATGTCCCGTCCAACCGTCTACATCGAGACCTACGGCTGCCAGATGAACGTGAGCGATTCCGAGCTGATGCTCGGACGGCTCACCGCCAACGGCTACGAGTCCGTGGAATCGCCGGACGGCGCGGACGTGATCCTGCTCAACACGTGCGCCATTCGCGATCACGCTGAGCAGCGCGTGATCGGGCGGCTCGGTGAGCTCAAGCGAAACATGAAGCCCGATTCCATCATGGGCGTCACCGGCTGCATGGCGCAGCGCCTCGGCCCGCAGCTCATCGCCAAGGCGAAGCACGTCAGCCTCGTGGTGGGACCGGACGGCTACCGCGCCCTGCCCGCGCTCGTCGACGGGGCCCGCCGCGGTGAGCGCGCCATCTCGACGACGTTCGACCTCGAGGAACACTACGAGGACTTCACGCCGCGCCGCTTCGACAAGGTCAAAGCCTGGATCCCCGTGCAGCGCGGATGCGACTATCGCTGCACGTACTGCATCGTTCCGACGACGCGCGGGTCCGAGCGCAGCCGGCGACTGGCGGACGTCGTGCGCGAGGTGGAGCAGGTCGTCGTCGACGGGATGACCGAGGTCGTGTTGCTCGGCCAGACCGTGAACTCCTACCACGACGGAGAGAACGGCTTCGCCGAACTGCTCCGGGCGGTCGGCGCGGTGTCGGGGATTCGGCGCGTTCGCTTCACGAGCCCGCACCCTAACGACTTCTCGCCTGCCGTCATCGAGGCGATGGCCGACGTGAATGCAGTGTGCGAGCATGTGCACCTGCCTATGCAGTCCGGCTCCAACTCCGTGCTCAAACGGATGCTCCGGCGTTACACGCGGGAGGGGTATCTGGAGTGTGTCGAGAGGCTGCGCGCCGCCATTCCGGGTCTGGCGCTGACCACCGATGTGATCGTTGGATTCCCGGGGGAAACGGACGCCGACTTCGAGGACACGCTCGAGGTGGTGCGCGCCGTTGGCTTCGACGATGCCTACACCTTCAAGTTCTCCCCCCGGGACGGAACCCCCGCCACACGCATGCCGGTCGAAATGACCGTCCCCGATACGGTGGCGACAGAGCGTCTCGCGCGTCTCATCGATACAGTCCGGCGCGGTGCCCGGGAGCGCAACATGACGCTCCTTGGCGCGAAACGCGAAGTGCTGGTCGAGAAGGGTGCGCGGCGGGGTGATCTCCTGCAGGCCCGAACGCGCGACTTCAAGACCGTGCTCATGCCGGGCGACGACTCGATGATCGGTCGTTACTTCACCGTCGAGCTCACTGGCACCACGGGCTCGACCTTTACCGGTGCGGTATGTCACAGTCGCGAGCGCGCGCCGTTGCCGATGGCCGTATGAAAAACGCGCTGGAAGAGATGGTGGGCGAGGTCTACGTGCAGCTCAAGCAGCGCCACGCGGAGTATTGCTCCTGTGAGCGCTGTCACGATGACGTGATCGCGCAGGCGTTGAACAAAGCTAGACCGCGGTACATCGGCGGCTCTCCGATTGGAGCGGCTGTCACGCGCGTCTCGCTTGCGGGCGATCAGGCACGAGCCGAGATCGCGGTGCTGGTGTTCGACGCCATGCGCCGCGTCAACCAGAATCCGCGCCACGGCCCCGAGGACTACGTCCCACTCGGAGAGGGCGGATAGCAGGAGACTCTCTTGCCGCTCATCACCGCCGCGTTCATCGCTCACGCCGCCGGACTCTTTCTCGGGTTCGGCGGCGCTTCGTTAGCCGGGCTGCTCGCGTCAGCCGCGATGGGGATGGCAGCCGTCGCTCGCCGCGACGCGAGGCTTGGAGCTCTGGGCCTGCTCGCGGTCGCGGGCGTCCTCCGGGCGAAGGTCGCCGCGGATGCGGACGCGCGCTGCGAGCGGGCGGCGATCCCCGCGACGGCGGAGGCGGACGCCCATGTCGTTTACACGGCCGTCGTCGAGACCGATGCGCGACCCGGGGCTCGCGTCCCCGCCACCGTGGACGATCATGGCTGCGCTATGCGCGCCAGTTTCCTCGTCCAACATGGTGTTGCAGTCGCGGGCTCCGGCGTCACGGTCGGCGGAGACGCGGCCCACGCCGGTACTGTCATCATCGTGCAGCACGCGACGCTTGCGGTCCGCGCGGGTCCGGACCTGGCACGGCGGTGGCGTGAGCGCGCCGGTCGCGCGATAGACGCGACGTTCGGATCCGACGCATCTCTCGCGAGGGCACTCCTGATTGCCGACACGCGCACCCTCGATGCCGGGATCCGGTCGCGTTATGCGGATGCCGGCATCGTGCATCTGTTGTCGGTGTCCGGGCTGCACGTCGCGATCATTGCGGGAGCCGTTGAACTGCTGCTGTCCGCCGCCCGCGCGTCGCGCGCCGCATCGACGTGGCTCGCACTCATCGTCACTGCACTCTACGTCGTCGTCATTGGCGCTCCCGCACCGGCCGTGCGCTCGGCCGTCATGCTAGGCGCCAGCGCCCTCTCCCGCCTAACGCAACGACCAACGTCTCCGTGGGCGGCGTTGGCGCTCGGGGCTTGGGCCCCGCTCGTGAATCCGCGCATCATGGTGGATCTCGGCTACCAGTTGAGCGTTGCCGGTTTGGCGGCGCTCATCGCGTCCGGCGCCCTCGCGAGACACGTGCTCGCTGGGCGCGTGACCGGTTGGCGACGGGTGATTGCCCGAGACCTCATCGTATCGACACTTGCCTCGATCGTGTCGCTACCGCTCATCGCCTGGACGTTCGGTCGCGTGAGCATTGTCGCGCCGCTCGCGAACCTCGCGGCCGGGCCGATCTTCACGGTACTGCAGCCAACGCTGTTCCTCGCACTCGTACTGTCACCTGTCCCCGCGGCCGCCGCGTTTCCGGCGAATGCGGCGCACGTGCTGCTTCAGGCAGTCGATGTCGTCGCCAACGTTTCGACGCGAATCCCGTTCGCCGCGGTGCCGGTCGCGCCCACGTTATGGACGGCGGGGTTGCTTGGCGTCGTTTCGGCTTCGCTCGTCGTCGCGTGTGCCAGCGCTCCCGGAAGCGCGTGGCGCGCGCGGAGTCTCATCCTCGGCGGCCTCGCGTGCGCCGCCACCGCTCTCGGTGTTCAGATATCAGGTGGCGGCGGCGTCATGGAGATGCACATGATCGATGTGGGGCAGGGTGACGCGCTTGCACTCCGCACCCCGAGAGGCCGATGGATTCTGTTCGATGCTGGCCGAAGCTGGATTGGCGGGGACGCTGGTCGCTCGACTGTGATCCCTTACATCCGCCGGCGCGGCGGTGAGGTGTACGCGTTCGTGCTCTCTCATCCGCACAGTGACCACGTCGGAGGCGGAGCATCGGTGGTCAGCGCGCTCGAGCCGGCCGAGTACTGGGATGCGGCGTACATCGCTGGTAGTACGCCATATCGTGAGTCGCTCGAGGCCGCCGCTCAGCACCATGTTGCGTGGCGCCGCGTGCATCCTGACGACTCGCTCGACATCGACGGCGTGCGCATCCGGTTCCTGGCGCCAGACTCGTCGTGGACGGCGTCGCTCAGCGATGCGAACGAGGCGAGCGCGGTGGCGCTGGTGCAGTACGGGCAGGTACGATTCCTCATGACCGGGGACGCCGAGGCGGGCGAGGAGGAATGGATGCTGGCGCATAACGCGGAGGGCCTGAGAGCCGACGTCCTTAAGGTCGGGCACCATGGCAGCCGGACCAGCACGACCGCGGCGTTTCTCGCCGCCGTGCAGCCGCGTGTGGGGCTCGTGTCCGTCGGCGCCGCGAACACATATGGGCACCCAAGCATCGACGTGGTGCGGGCTTTAGGCGAGGCAGGCGCCCAGGTGCTTCGGACCGATCAACTCGGAACCGTCGTCGTGCGCACTGATGGTCGCGCTGTCAGTGTCGAGGCGGGGGGCGGGCGGTGGGTCCGTTGAGCCGAGCAATCGAGGCGCTGCTTGGCCGCGCTGTTGAACTGCCGCCACACCTGGCCGAGCGCTACCCGGAACTTCGCGACGCTCAGTATCGTGTGGGCGGACTCCCTCTGCGGGTTGGCGGCTGGAGTCTCGGGGCGACGACGGTGTCGGGCATAACGTTATGGCGCACGATCTGGCTCGACCCGCGCCTGAAATGGGAAGCGGAACTGCTCTTGCACGAAATCCGCCACGTTCAGCAGTTTCAGGCCAGCGTGTCGTTCCCGTTGCGTTATATCTGGGAGTCGTTGCGGC
>Ga0207691_10005482_pt1 | contig 12254 bp, 7 predicted proteins | sample KBSM13metaG_FD_184327 | JGI IMG/M metagenome (GOLD analysis project Ga0207691, IMG submission 184327) | Miscanthus rhizosphere microbial communities from Kellogg Biological Station, Michigan, USA - KBS M1-3 metaG (SPAdes) (version 2) | ecosystem: Host-associated > Plants > Roots > Rhizosphere >...
GGCCCGCCGCGCCAGTCACTGTTGGCATGGTCATTTGTGAAGACCGTCGGCTTGCCGCCGGGCCACCCGGTGATCGTCGCTTGCATGGCGCGGAAGACTTCAACGTTGATGTCGTACGCCCCGCCGCGGGCGCTGAGAAGCTCCTGCAGTCCGTGCTCGTTGTAGTCCTCGTCGGTGAGCTTGAGCAGCGGCTTCTTGACCAGCGCCGCGAGCCAGGTGGCGGCGGTGCGGGTCATCCGGCTGTCCCACCGCAGGCCGAACATCTCCAGCGGGCCGAGCAGCCATGGCGTCTTGAAGCGCGTCAGCTCCGAGGCGGCGGCGTCGTCCAGCACGATGCGGGCCGAGGGGTGTTGCTGGAGGTAGCTGGCGGCGACCGCCGACGACACGTCCCCCTCCACCGCGCGGCGGATCGTCGGCGCCTTGTGCTCGCCAAACGCCAGCAGCACCACCGTCTTCGCCGACAGGATCGTGTCGACGCCCATCGTGATTGCCTTGCGCGGCACGTTCCACTCGCCGAAGAAGTCGCTGGCGGCGTCCATGCGCGTCACGCGGTCGAGCGTGATCAGGCGCGTGCGGCTGTCGCGCGGGCTTCCGGGCTCGTTGAAGCCCACGTGCCCGGTGCGGCCAATGCCCAGGATCTGGAAATCCAGCCCCCCCGCCTCCTTGATCTTGCGCTCGTAGTCCTGGCAGAACTCGGACACTTTCTCCATCGGGAGGGTGCCGTCGGGGATGTGGATGCTCTGCTCGGGGACGTCGACGTGGTCGAAGAGGTACTCGCGCATGAACCGGTGATAGCTCTGCAGCTCGCCCGGCTTCATCGGCCAGTATTCGTCGAGGTTGAACGTGACCACGTTCTTGAACGACAGCCCCTCCTCACGGTGCATCCGCACCAACTCTTCGTAGACGGCGGTGGGCGTCGAGCCGGTCGCCAGGCCGAGCACGGCCTTCTCGCCGCGCGCGGCCTTGGCGCGGACCAGGTCCGCGATCTCGCGCGCCACCGCACGGCTGGCCTGCGCGCTGGACCCGTAAACGGTCACGGGGATGTGCTCCACGTGCCGGGCCAGCGCGTGGGGGCCGGTCGCCTCGCCGGCCAGGCTTGCGGTCGTCGTCGGCGTCACTTTCATCTCTGCGGCCACGGTTGCTCCTGTTCTGTCGCTCGGTCGCGGGCCGATCATACAGGCACCGCCGCAAGCCGCCCAGTCCGGCCGAGCCCGCGCCGCGTTCGCGTCGGCCCTTGACGGCCCCGACGGGCCGGGCATCATTTCGCCAATCGCCGCCGGCACTGTCGCGCGTCACTTCGAAGGGTTTTTTTGAATGGCAAAGTTGGAAATCAAGTACCGGGCCGAAGGCAAGGCGCTGCCGCCGCGGCCGATCCGCGTGGCAATCAACGGCTGGGGCGGTTCCGCCGCAATGAAGAAGGAGGACGGTTCCCAGCCGCAGCCGTGGCACTGCCCCCTGTTCGCCGCGGGCTGCATGCACGGCGTGGAACTGATCTACCAGTACGAGCAGGAGTGCCACGTCGTCAACGAGAACGGCAACGTCCGGATCATCTGGGATTACACCAACGAGCCCGGCGGCGGCGCCGACCAGTACGACTTCACGCTGGCTACGCCGTTCCCCTCGGCGAACTACCTGTTCATGACGTCGCTCGACATCCAGGCCCCGCCGGGATACCTGCTGCGCACCGAGCCGCACCCCCGGTTCTACTTCGACACTACCGGCTCCGTCCCCGCCGCCATCTACGGCCACGTGAGCAGCGAGTGGTGGCCGAAGAAACTGTTCATCGTCTTCAAGGCCCCCGGCCCTGGCGAGCGGCACGTCTTCCGCAAGGGCGAGCCGTACGTGCAGATCCTCTTCGTCCCCAACGACAGCTACGAAGTCGTCAAGATGACGCCCGACGAGCACGCCCGGCGGCGCAAGCTCGAGTCCGACATCAAACTATCCAAGTCCCTCCTCGCCAAACACGTCTGGCACAGCGCCGACGGCGTCGAATTCAACGACCACTACAAGGTGCTGGAAAAGGAGTACGAGCGCGGCGGCCTCGAGGCGGTCGAGCGGACGGTGGCGCAGGGGATCGAGCAATACCGCTCGGTCGTGCCGGAGGGGAAGACGCCGGCGGAATACCTCGACCTGGTCCGGCAGTACCACGAACAGGGCAAGACGGTGGAGGCGAAGGAACTGCTGCTGCACCTGAGGAAGGTCGACCCCAACAACGCCGAGGTGTTGAACCGCATCGGCATGCTGGAGTGGGACATCGGGCTGGCGAAGGAGGCGCTGCGGACGGTTCGGCACGCGGTCATGCTCCAGCCGAACTCGCCGAAGTACCTGACCAACTTCGGCAAGATCCTCCGCCACCTGGGGCACTTTGGCGAGGCGGAAAAGGCGTTCGCCGCCGCGTGGAAACTCCAGCCGGGCGACCCCGAAATCCTCAGCAACCTCGGGCTGGCGATGGCGCAGGCGGGGAACGTCGCCGGCGGGCTGGAGGCGTGCCGAAGTGCCGCGGCGATGACGCCCAGAATCCCCGCCGCGCCATTCCGCATGGCCATGATCCTGGCGCGAATGGGGCGCCGCGCCGAAGCCCGCGCGGCCCTTGACGCGGCCTTGGCAATTGACCCGGACTACGAGCCAGCCCGGCGGGCACTTGAGTCGGCGCCGCCGGAAGCGGGCCGGCCCCCGCAAGCCCCGCGGACGCCAGAAAGTTAGGCGGCGTCTCACCAAGGCATTTCTCCCTCTCCCGGTACTCCGGGGGAGGGCAGGGGTGGGGGCTCTGAATCTTCAATCCGCAATCCGCAATCCGCAATCCAAAATCCGCAATCACAAAGACCCCCACCCCTGCCCTCCCCCGGAGTACCGGGAGAGGGAGGAAGTCGCGCGGAACGTGGCCGGTCCGGCGGAGCGAGTCCGTTTTCACCGCAACGAAACGTTTACCGGCTTCCGATGCAATACAGGTGTTTGGCCGTTCGAATAAAGATCTGCCCGTCCGAGATCGCCGGTGACGCCTGGCACGGGCCGTCGTTCAACGCGTTGCTGGCGACTTCCTTGAACTCCCGCGAAGCCTCGATGATCGTGGCATTGCCCTCTTCGTTGAGGAACCCGACGTGCTGCGGGGTGGCAACGGGGGAGGCGGAGAACGTTCCTTCCAGCCGCTCGGTCCAGACAATTTTCCCGTCCTGCGGATCGACGCACTGGGCGATGCCCTTTTCCGTCACCATGAACAGCAGGCCGTTGGCGAGGACGAACGACGGGATCATCGGCACGCCCTTCTTCTGCTCCCACAGCAGGTTCTGCTTCGACATGTCGCCCCGCCCGCCCATCTTGTGGGCGCGGATGGCGGCGTAGGGGACGTTCGTCGGGAAGCCGGAGGAGGAATAGATCACGCCGTCGCCAATCACGGGCGAAGGCGTGACGCCCTCCCCGCCGGTGGCGACCCACCAGATGAGCCGACCGGTCTCCGGGTCGAACGCGTCGATCACGTCGCCGGCCGCGCTGATCAATTGCGGATTGCCGTCCACCTTCGCGAGCAGCGGCGTCATGTGCCCGATGCGCGACTGCTTGCGCATCGCCTTGAAGCGCTCCTTGCCCGTGTTCTTGTCCAGCGCCCAGACGTAGCTCTCGTCCCACTTGATCTGCCAGCCGATCTTGGAGTCCACGCCCTTGGCCGGGCGGATGCTGTGGTCCCAGGGCATGAAGAGCGTGTCCTTGTACAGGACCGGCGAGGCGCCTAGGCCGTGCTGGCTGTAGAACTTGTTGTCGGTGTTCGTCCAGACCACCTTCCCCTCGAAGTCAACCGCCGCCGCCCCGCCGCCGCCGAAGAAGGCGTAAACGCGCTGGCCGTCGGTGACGGGCGTCGGAGTCGCCAGAGAGTTCTTTTCCTGCTTCCGCTCGTTGCCCTGCTTGAAGACCTCGGTGTTCCAGAGGAGTTTTCCGTCGCCGCGCGCGAAGCAGATGACGCGGCAGGTCGTGCCGTCGTCGGTGGCCGCGGTGACGAAGACTTTATCGCCCCAGACGATCGGCGACGACCAGCCCTCGCCGGGCACTTCGACCTTCCAGGCCACGTTCTCCGTCGCGCTCCAGCGCGCCGGCAGCCCGTGCTCGGAAGAATTCCCCTGCCCAGTCGGCCCGCGGAAGCCGGGCCAGTTCTCAGCGACAGCGGGTGACGCGACCGCCAGCACCAGGGCGAGCGCGCCGACGAATGGGTTGAACCGGGGTCCGAAACGAACATGACTCATCGCCCTGCTCCTGCTCGAGTGTCGTGCTACGAGGATCGAGCCGGGGATAATACCGGGTTTCGCGTCGCCGCGGGCGTGCCGATTCACCAAAGGATCAACTTCCCCTCGGGCCAGACACCCTCCCACCCGCACGGCCAGTGGCCAGCGCGGAGCCACGGCATGAGGCTCTGAAAGAACGTCAGGTTGGGATCGACATCGGCCACCATGATCTCGTTGGCGGCGCCGAGGAGGAGGCGGTCGGGCGGTTGGATCAGTTCGTGGGCGTAGCTGCAGGTGTCGCCGTAATAGCCCGGATACTGGTCCAGGAGCCGCTCCTGAATTGCGTCGAGACTGGCATTTCCCCCCTGCTTCGTGATCGCCCGTTGGATCTCGGCCTGCTCCCCGAGACGTCGCTGGTCAAAGATGATCTGCTCGATTCGGGTTTCCGCGGCCAGGAGCGAATCGCCCCACGGCGCGTAGGCGTGGCCGAATTGGCGGGCGAGGAAGTCGAAGTCGACACGGACCAGTTGGTCGTCTTGATCAGTCGGCTGCCCCACCCGCGTGAACCACGGGACCGAATGAAGCCCCGCAATGAATGCTTCAACGGCTGCATGGTTGGGGCCGAATCGTGGCGGCACCGGCATGGGCCGCAATGATAAGGCACCGCGGCAGGGGTGCACACTCAGGCGATCGGTACGGCCGCGACGTCGTCGGCCGCGTCGGCATCCGGCGTGGTGGTGGTCGGGGTGGTCGACGCCACGATGAAGTTCGCACCGTTGAGCCCCGCGTCGGCCGTGGGAATGCGCACCCGGATGGTGACCGACCTGCCCGGGCGGATGTGAATTCTACGGGCGGGGAGGCTGGTGAGGATCGCGTCGGTGGCGTCGAGCGTTTCGTCCGCGGAGCCGTAAAGCGTCAGGCCGAGCGTGCCCGTGGCGGGCACGTTGCCGGAATTCTCAATCGTCACCAGCGCCGTCGCGGGGCGGCCGGAGGTGATCGCGATGGGGCCGGCGTCGGCGAACGTGGTGGCGAGGTCGACTTTCGCCGACTCGATCGTCACCGGGTCGTTCGTCGTCGCCAGGGCGGGCGCGGTGCCGGTGCTGGTGGCGTCGGCGGAGGCGATAAACTCGTACGCACCGTCGGCGACGTCGTCGGGCAACGTGACCTTGAGCCGGAGCATCCGGGACGCGAGGCCGCGAAGGTTCAGCTTTGGCAGTGTCAGCGTGGTGACCGCCGCGTCATCGGCCGAGACCGTCGCGTCGCTGGACGCGTAGAGGGTGACAGTGACGGGGCCCGAGAATCGGATCGGAGTCGAGTTGGTCAGGCGCAGCCTGACGGTGGTGGTCTCGCCGCCGATGCCGGACGCGGGCGGGGTGAGGAACTCCATCGTCAACGGAGACGCCGGGAGCTGGGCGGGCGTTGTCGGATCGGTGCCGGAGCCGTCCCCGTCACCGGTGGACGTGCTGCCGACGAGTCGGCTCACCACCGCCGCGGCTTTGGGGCTCCCAAGGCCGGTCGTGTAACCGTAGCCGTCGTTGCCGATGTCGTTGAACGAGTCTGCGTACGTCGTTGAGTAGCCGGTGGTGCCGGGCGGGCTGTAAAGGCTGTAGAGGTCAGGCAGCGTGTCAGCCCGGCCGTCGAGCGATGGCTGCCCGGCAAGCGCCCGGCCCTGGTTGGCGATGGCGATCAGCGCGGCCCACTGCGGCGCGCCGGCGCTGGTGCCGCCGACCACGTCCCAGCCGCTCGATCCGTTGAACGGCAGCGAGTCGTAGACGGCGAAGCCGGTGTTGGGGTCGCCGTTGTAACCGACGTCGGGCGAGCTGCGCGCGCCGCTCTGCTGGGCCACCTGCTGGTACTCGGGCTCGACTTCGACCTGGCTGAAGCCGCCGCTGGTGCCGTTGCGGAAGCCCCGCCACGGGCCCTCGCCGAGGTAGGTGCCGCTGGCGTCGGACGTCTGGAGCGACGTGCCGCCCACGGCGACGACGTTGGGCGAACTGGCCGGCCACTGCACGCCGTTGTTGAACCCGCCGTCTCCCGCCGAGGCGACGAACGTCACGCCGCCGTGGCCGGCGGGCGTGGTGAAGGTGGCGTCGAGAGCGAGTTGGGTGGCGGACTCGTCGCCCCGGAAGCTGAAGTATTCGCTGCCGCCCCAGCTCATGGAAATGACGGAAACGCCTGGAGCCTTGCGCGCGTAATCCACCGCGGCCATCAGGTCCGAGTCCTGCGCCGAGTTCGCCTCGACCAGCAGAATGTTGGCCGCGGGGGCGATGGCGTGGGCCCACTCGACGTCCAGGGCAATCTCGCCCGCCCAGCCGGCGTCGGTCGCGGGGAGCCGCGTGCCGCCGGCCTGGTTGACCACGGTCAGGTGCGCATCCGGCAGGCCGAACTGTGTGCTGAAGACGTTGAGGTCGGCGGCGATGTTGGGGTGGTTGTAGGCGTCGATGATGGCGATCGTCTGCCCCGCCCCGTCGGCCGCGACGCTGCCGTCGCCGAAGCGAACCTGGTCAAAACCGTACGCCTTGCGGATCTCCGCGGGAGTGTAGCCGGCAACGGTGGAGCCGCCGGTGGCATCGCTCAGCAGTTCGATGTCGGGGCTGAACACCGCGCCGGAGCCGGACATCAGCGCCCGTGGCTCCAGGGATTCGCACGTGATCCGACCGTCCGTCCGCTCCGCTGCCGGTCGATTGACCCGGCTCCCGCCACGCAACGACAACATCATCATCCTTGTCAGCCCGTCGGCCGATTATGGTCATTGAACCGGCCCGGCAGCCGGCAGGTCCCCTTTTTGGCCCGGGCTTGTCCCGGCACTCAAGTTTGTACCCCAAGTGCTGGCCAATCTTTCGCGGGCAGGGGAGCGTGGGTCAAGGATGAATCGCGAGCTACAGCCCTAACTCACTGGCGATGCCTCGCTTCCGGTCGGCGGACGCGTCCGCAAACACCACGGGCAGAGGCGCCACCAGCGACGGGAGCCGGTGGTTGAGCGCGCGGCGGACGGTCGCAAGGTCCAGCGCGTCGACCCGGCCGTTGCGGTCGAAATCGAGCCCGCCGGCGACGGTGGAAGCGGTGTTGAGCCTGCGCCGAACCGCCGCCAGGTCTACGGCGTTCACCGCCAGGTCCCGGCGGCCTTCGCCGGTCTTGCCGACGAGGTTGCCGAAGTAGAACACGTCGGGGGCCGACAGTCCGGTGCGCTCGGTGGACTTCACCGTCACGCGGAGCCACGCGTCGCGGACGACGCCTTCGGGCCAAGCCAGCGTGACGCGGTCGGCCGCGCCGTCGCCGGCGTTGCGGCGGGTTGTCACCGAAGTCGGGGCGGGGGCGGGCGCCCAATCGCCGCTCGCCGATTTCATCGCGACGTCGAAGTCGTCGGCGGTCAGCGTCCCCGGCGGGTCGTCCACGTCCACCATGACGCCGGTGATGCCGCCGGTGTAGCTGGTGATGTTGGCGAAGCCCGGGGTTTCGCCGGGGAGGAGCGCCCGCTTATCCGGGGCGATGGCGTGGTCATCGCCCACGCCGTTGGCGGCGCCGTCGGCGTCCAGGGGCGACCCGCGGTAGAACACGTTACGCCCTGTCACCTGCGACTCGACCTTCAGCAGCTCGACACCGTAGGCGGCGTAGGCGGCCGTGCTGCCGGCGAAGAAGATCGTGTTGCCCGCGCGCTCCAGCTCCAGGGCGTACGACTCCGTTCCGGGCTCGACCAGGCGCGTGCCGGCGTCGGTGCCGTCGCTGCGGAAGATGCCGGACCGCATGCGGCCGCCGTTGCGCAGCGTCCCCGAGAAGTACAGCTCGTCGCCGACGACGAGCATGTCCTCGCCGACGGAGGAGGCGGGGTCATTGGGGCCGTGCACCGGGATGATCGCGCGCGTGCCTGCGGCGGTGCCGTCGGTGTGCCAGAAGGTGCTGCGGCCGTCGGTCGTACGGGCCTGGATGAACGCGCCGGTGCCGACCGCGACGACGTGCGTGACCGTGAGGCTGCCGGGGATTTGTGACACCACGACCGTGCCGCCCGGCGTGCCGTCGCTCTTCCAGACCTGTAAGCCGTCGGCTTTGTTGACGACGAAATACATCACCCCGCCGGCGGCGGTCAGCCCGAACGGGTAGCCGCCCCCAACTTTCGGCGCGATCGTCCCGCTGGCGGGAACGGTCCCCGCCTCGGTCCCGTCCGTCTTCCACAGCCGGATCCCCGCCGCCGAGTCCTGGGCGAAGAAATAGATGGACCCGTCGAACGGCGTCAGCGCGCTGGGGTAAGAGCTGCCGTTCCCCGACTCGATGTCTTTCACTCGGACGGTGCTGGCGGCGGTCCCGTCGCTCCGCCACAGCTCGCGGCCGCCCGCGCGGTCCGTGGCGACGAACAGCACGGCGCCGCCGAGCTGCTGGAAATAGTCCGGGAACGAGTTGTCCAGGAGGCCGGTGCCGGAGTAGATGTCCTTCACCCGGACCGTCCCCGCCGGCGTGCCGTCACTCTTCCACAATTCGGTGCTGGCGTCGTTTTCGCCGGAGCCGGCGAAGTAGATCGTGCCGCCGACGTTGATCGGCTTGTCGAAGGCGCGGAGCGACTTGACCAGGACGGTCCCCTGCGCCGTCCCGTCGGTTTTCCACAACCCGCCGCTCGGCGTCGGCGCTCCGCTGACGGCCCAGAAGTACAACGTGCCGTTCACATCGATCGGCTGATTGAAGCCGGAGTCGGCTGGCCCGGCGTTGATGTCCTTGACGAGGTAGGTGCCCTCGGGCGTGCCGTCGCTGCGGTAGAGTTCTTCGCCGAGCCCGGGGACCCGCGCGGTGAAGTAGAGGATGCCGTTCGAGGCGGTGAGCCGGTTGGGATAGGACGGCTCCGTGCCGGCTCGCAGGCGCAGCAGGCGGGACACGCGGGATTCGTCGGCAACGAACAACGAGTCGCCGCTTTCGAAGAACAGGATGCTTCCGGCGCCCTGGAGAAGGCGGGCCTTGATCACGGGGCTGACCGGACCGGTCCCTTCGGCGGTGCCGTCGCTCTTCCACAGGTCGCCTTCGGAGAACTGCCCGCCGGCGTTGAAGTACAGGGTTCCGCCGGCGTCGGTGAGGTCGCCGATGTGCCCACTGTTCATCGTCGCAACCTGAAGAGTGCTTGCGGGCGTTCCGTCGGTCCGCCACAGCTCCCGGCCGGTGGGGTCGGTGAAGTAAAGGACTCCTCCCGAGACCGCGGTCGTTGCGTAGCTGTCGGTCCAGCCCTGGTGTTCGCCGAAGTCGACCAGTTTCGTCGTCCCCGCGACGGTCCCGTCGGTGCACCAGAACTCGCCGCGCCCGGTGTCGAACGGGGACGGCGCGGCGGCGGCGGCAGACGGCGCAGCTCCGAGCGGCGGCGGGTCGAACGTGACGCGGTAATAGACCCGCCCCTGGTATGCCGTCAGGCCGTTCACGAACAGCCGCTCGTTCCAGGTGAACTCCTGGAGCTTGGTCGTCCCCTCGGCGGTGCCGTCGGTGACCCAGACGGCTGCCGATGCGGACGCGCCATTCATCGTGACGGGCCCCACCGTCCTAAAAACAAGGCGGCCGTCGCCGAGCGGCGTGAAGCCGGCGGGAAACGAGCCGTCGGGGCCGGGCCGGATGTCTTTGAGCAACCGGGTGCCCGCGGGCGTGCCGTCGGTGACCCACAACTCGTAGCCGGTGGGGTCGTCGGCGGTGGAGAATACGAACTGCCCTGCGGAGCCGAGCCCGGCGCCGAGTGCCGCGCCGCGCAGGCTGCCGCTGTAATCGCTGTAGAACGAACTCAGGTCGTCGAAGGTGTGAAGCGGAATCGTCCCGCCGGCCGTCCCGTCGCTCCGCCAGAGCGTCCGCTCCGAAGTCCCGACGTCCAGGAAGTAAGCGAGGCCGTTTCCGCCGGCGACCATCGGGTAGTCGACGCGCAGCCCCTCGGGCCCGGCAACGGCGTCCGCGACTCGGACGGTGCCGGCCTCGGTCCCGTCCGTCTTCCACAGCTCGCGCCCGGCGACCCCGTCGTCGGCGATGAAGAACATCACGTCGCCGGCTGGCGTGAACTGGCTCGGCGACGACGACGCGACCCCCGGCCAGATGTCCTTGAACAGCGCAGTCCCCTCGGCCGTGCCGTCGCTGCGCCACAGCTCCACGCCCGCGGAGGCGTCGAACTGCGTGAAGTACAGCTTGCCCTCAAAGACGGCCGAGGAGTTGAGTGTCCCCTCCGCCGGCGTCGGGTTGATGTCCTTCAGGAATGAGACGGAAAGCAACCGCCGCGACTCGAGTGCCTCGACCCCGTGCGACGACCGCGCTGTATTGCGCCGTGTATCGCGCATTGCCAATCCCTCCCCTGGTCAAGACTCTCGTCTGGAATTTTTAGTCGCACTGGCAGACCGTGATTGTCCCAAATCCCGCAGTTTACGACAACGATAACCTCCCGGGATTAATGGCGGTCCGGCGTTGATTCGACTTCGGTGACCTGGTAGCGGATGTTCCGTGTCTTCATCCACCGCACGCCGAGCAGGTCGACGAACGCGCGGAACGCCCGGTTGCCGAAGCCGTATTTGGCGGTGCCGGCGAAGCGCGGCGAATGTTTCACCGGCTCCTCGCGGACGGTGTAGCCGCGCATCTTGACCAGCGTGGGGAAGAAGCGGTGGGCGCCGTTGAAGAGTTTCATCCCCTTGATGGCGTGGGCCTTATACAGCTTCAGACTGCTGGCGGAGTCCTGGACGGTCTCCTGGCTGATCCAGTTGCGGATGCGGTTGGCCTGGCGGCTCTGCCACCGGCGGAACGGCGTGTCTTGCCGGTCTTTTCGCCAGCCGGTGACCATGTCGTAGCCGTCGAGCATGGGGAGCAGGCGGGGGATTTCTTCGGGGTCGTTCTGGAGGTCGGCGTCGATCGTCGCGATGACGTCGCCCCGGGCCGCGGCGAACCCCGCCTCGAACGCGGCGCTCTGCCCGCCGTTGCGGCCCATCCGCAGCACGCGGAGCCACGGCAGGCGGGACATCCCCTGGCGGAGCAGTTCGGGCGTGCGGTCGGTGCTGCCGTCGTCGACGATGATCACCTCGAACGGCCGGCCGGTGCGCGACAGGGCGCCCTCGACGCGCGTGAGCAGGGCTTCAATGTTCTCCTGCTCGTTGTACGCGGGGATCACCAGTGACAGGTGGGGTCGCTCGTCCATGCGAACCGGCCATTCTAGGGAGCAATCGCGCACCCGCCAGTCGCGCCCGAGGTGTTTACGAAGGCACTCTCGCGCCGACCGCGGCGAACGACTGGGCCTCGCCCGGCGCCCCCTGTTCCGCCTGTGGCGCCTCAGCCGCCTCCCGCGGCGCGGCCTTTTCGCGGTCCCAGGGGATGACTCGGTTGGCAATCCAGAACGTCAAGTATGCCGACAGCGTGCCCAGCCCGGCGCCGCCGATGACGTCGCTGAGGTAGTGCGCGTTCTCGGCGACGCGCTCGCCCGCCACGAAAAGCCCGAGGGCGTAAAAGAGGTACTTCCAGCGCGGGATGCAGATGCCCAGGCACGCGGCCGTCGCGAAGGCGAGGCAGGTGTGGCCGGAGGGGAAGGAGAGGTTTGGCTCGTCGAACAGTCCCGCCCAGCCGCTGCGGAAGGGGCTGAACGCGAGCGGGTCGATCAGCACGACGGGGCGCTGGCGGCCGACGGTCCACTTGCAAAGGCTGTAAAGGAGGCCCCCGGTCAGGGCGCTCAGGGCGAGAAGCCCGGCGGCTTGCCAGGTCTGGCGGTGCCAGACGAGCAGCGCCAGCGCGACCGCGAGCGTGAACCGCCAGTCGCCGGTCATTTTCAAGACGTGGTTGCCGGGGTGGTCCCGGTCGATGGCCGCGCGGTAGGCCCAGCGGGCGACGGGCCCGTCGAGCCACAGCGCCGCGACCGCCAGCGTGGCGATCCAGAGCGCGACCAGAATCGCGACGCGTCGCGATGGGGTGCGCACCAGTGGATTGAGTCGGGGAGTGTCGTACATCTCGAGGGCGGACATGGTCGCCGAATCGACCACGCCTTAGCACACGACCACGGCGCCGCGAGCCGCTGAGGCCCGATCAGTATTGCTGGCGGCCCGTCGGGCGCGTCATGCCGCGGAA
>Ga0207691_10005483_pt1 | contig 12252 bp, 8 predicted proteins | sample KBSM13metaG_FD_184327 | JGI IMG/M metagenome (GOLD analysis project Ga0207691, IMG submission 184327) | Miscanthus rhizosphere microbial communities from Kellogg Biological Station, Michigan, USA - KBS M1-3 metaG (SPAdes) (version 2) | ecosystem: Host-associated > Plants > Roots > Rhizosphere >...
GGCAGCGAGCGAGGCGTTCTGTCGATCGCTTCCTCGACGTACAGATGCACTCTTTTGCGCCTGCACGTTGATCCACGCCATCGATCGCCGAGAAAGCCGGGCGACGCGCTGCTACAACTAGTCCCTAAGCTGGGACGGAACGCAAGCGCTTCACGTCCTGCTGGGGCGGCGCGCCGAACAGCCGACCGTACTCGCGGCTGAACTGAGAAGCGCTTTCGTAGCCGACGCGAATCGCCGCATTGCCGGCATCAAGATGCTTGCTCAGCATCAACTGGCGCGCCTCCTGGAGGCGCAGCTGCTTTTGGTACTGCAGCGGACTCGTGCCAGTCAGCGCCCGAAAGTGTTGCCGAAACGTCGACGGGCTCATATGGGCGCGATCGGCAAGCTCGTCGACCAGCAGTGGCTGGGCGAAGTTCTGCTTGAGCCACGCAACCGCCCGAGAGATCTGCTGGCTAGGCGACCCGTTCGCCGCCAAGTGCTGTAGGTGTGGGCCATGCGGGCCTGCCAACAGGCGGATCACGATCTCCTGCTGGATCAACGGTGCCAAGCGCGCGACCAGCGCCGGCTCGTCCAGCAGGTGAACGAGCCGGACCAAGTCCCCTAAAAGATGAACGTCAAGCGTCTCGATAGAGATTGGCCGCGGCGCTGAACGCCGCGTAGGCGGCAGACTCATTTCGGCGGCCGTCTGCACGATCGTGCGGCTGTCGATCATCAGCATCAGCCCAAGCAACGGTTCGTGCACGCTCGCCTGCGTGACGTGTGAGATGACCGGGAGATCAATGGTTATGACCATCGACTGGCCGGGTCCGTAAGTGATGACCTCGTCACCCATCAAAGCTCGCTTGTGACCCTGCGCCACGACCCCGAGACCCAAGCTAAAGATGCAATGCAGCGGGGCAGTCGTCTCGTGACGCCGATGTAGTGAGAGTCCGGGAATCGCGGTGGTGTAGTCGCCGTCAGATTGGGCAAATTGAGCGATCGCGCGCGCAAGCCCATCCGTCGCGGGCAGCGGGGGCGTCGCTACCGAGGGCGCACGAGGCATGGGCAGGGCTCCAAGAAGTGTCGGTTGATCGGATGACTGTAGCCCCGCGTGAGTGTCCCAGTACGCTTTGGACGGCACGGCCGTCACTTTAGGCAATAGGTGGATTGGTTCTGGCAATCGAATCAGGTCGCGTGCCGGAACAATGGCGACAGGCAACAAGGAGCCTCGAGATGACGAAGCGAAACGTGTGGTTGATCACCGGGGCTGGCCGCGGACTGGGGGTGGCGGCCCTCGCAGCCGGGCATGCCGTGGTCGCAACCGGCCGCGATCCTGCCAAGGTCGCCGCAGCGTTCGGCGAGCACGACAACCTCCTCGTACTCAAGCTCGATATCACGCGGCCCTCGGATGCGCAAGCAGCTGTGGATGCCGCCGTGCAGCGGTTCGGCAAGCTCGACGTGCTGGTCAACAACGCCGGCAACTTCTACGCCGGCTTCTTCGAGGATTTGGCGCTCGAGCAGGTTCGCAACCAGATCGAGACGCTGCTCTTCGGACCGATGAATGTCACCCGCGCCGCGCTGCCGCAGATGCGCAAACGGCGATCGGGCCTGGTGCTCACGATCTCGTCGACGGCGGGCATCTCCGGAGGTGTGTTTTGTGCCGCCTACGCGGCCGCCAAGTTCGGGGTCGAGGGGTGGATGGAATCGCTAGCCCCCGAGCTCGAGCCATTCGGCATTCGCACCATGCTGGTCGAACCCGGCTTCTTCCGCACCGATCTGCTGACGCCTGGATCGACCACCTATGCCACGCCGAAGGCCGACGACTACGCGGCTCGCGCCAACGAGACGATAGCGGCTTGGAACAGCATAAATGGCAAGCAGGCCGGAGACCCGGCCAAGCTGGCGACAGCGCTCGTTCAGCTCGCAAGCCTCGAAGTGCCGCCGGCGCGGTTCGCCGCGGGCGCCGATGCTGTGCAGGCCTTCGAAGCCAAGGCCAACAGTTTGCGTGCGCAAGCCGATGCCCACCGCGAGCTTTCTTCTTCACTCGCCTTCGACACCGTCTGACGCGCGTCGTATCGCGTGTTTCGCTCGGGGATCTTGTTTGCCAGCCGATGGACCGGCTTCGCCGTGACTGCCACGCAATGTAGGAGGAGCTGAAATGAAGAACGGACCCTTGGACGTGCACCTCACCCGCCGTGAGTTGCTGATGGCGGGAGCGGCCTCTGCGGCTACTGCGGCTGCCCCCGACGCAGTTGCACAACCCGCAGGAAGCGACGTGTCGGTAGCGAAGGTCTCGCTCGACGTCAACGGCCGTGTCCATTCGCTCGAGCTCGACACCCGCACCACCTTGCTCGACGCGCTGCGCGAGCAGCTCCACCTTATCGGCAGCAAGAAGGGTTGCGACCAAGGACAGTGCGGCGCCTGCACGGTCATCGTCGACGGCCGGCGCGTCACCTCGTGCCTCACCTTGGCGGTGATGCAGCAAGGGCACAAGATCACGACGATCGAGGGCCTGGGAACACCCGAGAGCCTGCATCCCATGCAGGCAGCATTCGTCAAGCACGACGGTTTCCAGTGTGGCTTCTGCACGCCCGGCCAGATCTGCTCGGCCGTGGCCATGCTCGAGGAAGTCAAGGCCGGCATCCCGAGCCACGTGACCGTCGACCTGACGCAGCGTCCACAGTCCTCGGACGCAGAGTTTCGCGAACGCATGAGCGGCAACATCTGCCGCTGCGGTGCCTATTCCAACATCCAGGAAGCGATCGTCGAGGTCGCGGGAGCAAGGCGATGAAGCCCTTCAGCTACGAGCGCGCCCGGACCCCGGCCGAAGCAGTGGCGGCCGCAGTCCGCGTTCAGGGCGCCCGGTTCATCGCCGGCGGCACGAACCTGCTCGACCTGATGAAGCTGCAGATCGAGACGCCGACGCACTTGATCGACGTGAACGACCTCGCTCTGAACCGTATCGAAAGGACCCCGGACGGTGGCCTGAGGATCGGCGCGCTGGTGCGCAACACCGATCTCGCGGCTGATCCCACCGTCCGCCGCGATTACGCCGTCCTTGCGCGGGCTCTTCTCGCCGGTGCGTCGGGGCAGCTACGCAATCAGGCGACGACCGCGGGGAACCTGCTGCAGCGCACCCGCTGCCCCTACTTCTACGACACCAACCTGCCGTGCAACAAGCGCGTTCCCGGCAGCGGTTGTTCGGCGCTTGGCGGCTTCAGCAGGCAGCATGCCATCGTGGGGGTGAGCGATGCGTGCATTGCGACCCACCCGAGCGACATGGCGATCGCCCTGCGGGCGCTCGACGCGACCGTCGAGACCTTCCGGCCGAACGGTGCGGCGCGGACGATCCTGATCGCCGACTTCCATCGCTTGCCCGGGAACACGCCCCACCTCGACACAGTGCTCGAGCCGGGCGAACTCATCACCGCCGTGGTGCTGGCACCGCCGGTCGGCGGCACCCACGTCTACCGCAAGGTACGCGACCGCGCCTCCTACGCCTTCGCACTCGTTTCCATCGCCGCGATCGTGCAACGCGATGGCTCCAGCCGTGTCGCCCTCGGTGGCGTGGCGCCCAAACCGTGGCGCGTGGAGGCAGCCGAGAGGGAACTGCCGCGCGGCGCGGCGGCAGTCGCTGCCGGACTACTCGCAGATGCACGCACGACCCATGACAACGCATTCAAGGTGCAGCTGGTGCAGCGAACGCTGGCCTCGGTGCTGGCCGAAGCGAAAGGCTGAAAATGAAATTTGTTACACCCGCCGCCGCCAATGCGATCGACCAGCTCAAGGTCGTCGGCAAGCCGGTCGACCGCGTCGACGGTCCGCTGAAGACGACTGGCACTGCGCCGTACGCCAACGACCGGCACGACGTGGTCGCCAACCAAGCCCATGGCTATGTCGTCGGCTCCGCAATCGCGAAGGGCCGCATCGTGTCGATGGACCTGTCATCCGCGCGAGCCGCTCCTGGCGTGCTTGCCGTCGTGACTGCCGAAAGCGCCGGCAAGCTCGGCAAAGGCACCTTCAACACCGCCCGGCTGCTCGGCGGCCCGGAAATCCAGCACTACCACCAGGCGATCGCCGTCGTGGTCGCCGAGACGTTCGAGCAGGCACGCGCCGCCGGGCACCTGGTGCGAGTCGAGTACGCCCGTGCGCCGGGGTCGTTCGACTTGGCCAAGCTGCAGGACTCATCCAAGCCGGCAGAGGCCTTCGGCGTGGCCGCCGAGACCGCCGTTGGAGACTTCACCGGCGCGTTCGCCAGCGCGCCGGTGCAGCTCGACGCGAGCTACCGCACGGCGAATGAATCGCACTCGATGATCGAGCCGTTCGCGAGCATCGCCGCCTGGAACAGCGACCAGCTCACGCTATGGACGGCGAACCAGATGATCAACTGGACCGCCGACGACCTCGCCAAGACACTGGGCATGCCGCGGGCGAATGTACGCGTCTCATCGCCGTTCATTGGCGGCGGCTTCGGAGCCAAGCTGTGGCTTCGCGCTGACGCCCTGCTGGCCGCACTCGGCGCACGTGCCGCCCGGCGCCCGGTTCGCATCGCGATGCCGCGCGCCCTGATCCCGAACAACACGGTCCACCGCTCGGCCACGATCCAGCGCATCCGCATCGGCGCAACCGCCGACGGCAAGATCACGGCGATCGCGCACGAAAGCTGGTCCCACAACCTTCCAGAGGGAGGTCCGGAGGCCGCCGCCATCCAGACCCGGTCGCTCTATGCGGGCCCCCATCGCATGACTTCGAACCGCTTGGCCATCCTCGACTTGCCAGAGGCGAACGCGATGCGCGCCCCGAACGAGGCGCCGGGGCTCGCCGCACTCGAGATCGCGATGGACGAGATGGCCGAAAAGCTCGGCATGGATCCGATCGAATTCCGGATCGCCAATGACACGCAGGTCGTTCCCGACAACCCGGCCAAGGCAGCGTCGAACGATCCGCAGGCGAAGGTGGACGCGGAGAAACACAACCCGCATCCGCCGTTCTCCCAGCGTCAGCTGGTGCAGTGCTTCCGACTCGGCGCAAGGCGCTTCGGATGGGCCAAGCGGAATCCGCAACCCGGACGGGTCCGGGACGGTCGGTGGCTCGTGGGCATCGGCGTCGCCTCGGCCATCCGCGGGGCGCCGGTCACGAATTCCGGGGCACGCGTGCGGCTCGACTCGCGCGGTCGCGTCGTCGTCGAAACCGACATGACCGACATCGGCACCGGCAGCTACACGGTGATCGCCCAGACGGCTGCCGAGATGATGGGCGTGCGAGTGGAACATGTCAGCGTCCGGCTTGGAGACTCCAACTTCCCCGTGTCCTGCGGCTCGGGAGGTCAATGGGGCGGCAACAGCGCGACCGCCGGCGTCTACGCAGCGTGCCTGAAGCTTCGCGAGGCAGTCGCGCAAAAGGCCGGGTTGAGCTCCGCGGACGCAGCGTTCGCGAATGGCCATGTCCGCGTCGGATCCCGCAGCCTTCCGCTCGGCGAGGTCGCTGGCGAGCAGGGTCTCGTCGCCGAGGACTCGATCGAGTTTGGTGATCTCAACAAGAAGTTCGAGCTGGCAACGTTCGGCGCGCACTTTGTCGAGGTGGGCGTGGACGGCGCCACCGGCGAAACGCGCGTCCGGCGCATGCTTGCCGTCTGCGCTGCGGGCCGCATTCTCAATCCCAAGACGGCGCGCAGTCAGGTGATCGGCGGCATGACGATGGGCGTGGGAGCTGCCTTGATGGAGGAGCTCGCTGTCGACACCCGCATGGGCCTCTTCGTCAATCACGACCTCGCCGGCTACGAAGTCCCGGTGCATGCGGACATTCCGCACCAAGAAGTGATCTTTCTGGACGAGACCGATCCAATGTCTTCGCCCATGAAGGCCAAAGGCGTCGGCGAGCTCGGCATTTGCGGCACTGCTGCTGCCGTGGCGAACGCTATCTACAACGCGACAGGCGTGCGGGTGCGTGACTATCCGATAACTCTAGACAAGCTGCTCGACCGCCTGCCGACCATTGCCTGATACGACGCAGCAGATTTACGTGAAATGGTGAGCGCGCGGTTTGCGGCATTGCAGTCGCCACAACTACCTGACGATCTCTGCGCCTGCGGACTCTCGAGAGGAAAATGGATGGGAGTCTTAACTCCCATCCATTGGGGCAGTCAGAAGACCGTCGAAGTCGGCGCAGCTGGGATCGTTGTCCCCGCCGGCCCATTCATGAAGCTGGTCGGAACCCACTGCGAGGTCTGACCGACTCCGGGCTTCGTCCAGTCGCAAACGCCGTCTGGGAAGACGGCCCGCAGGCGGGTCACCTGTCCGGCACTGAAGACGACGCCGCCGTAGTCCGCGCTCACCGGGTCGAAGGCCTTGAGCTGGCACTTGAAGATGTCTTCTGCAAGCGGTCCGCCGGCGACGATGTGGGGAGACGTCTGCAGCAACGGTCCCGCGATCGGGCAGGTCGGATCGGTGAGTGACAGCTCTGTGGCCAGGTCGGCGGCGGTGGCGCCGCTGGTTGCGTAACAGCCGTCACGGACGTCAGCCGGGCGATTAGTCACGACCTTCTGCTCGATGGTAGCGGTCGACTTGTCGGCCTCGATCGCCGCGAGCCAGCGGTCGGTCATGTTGAAGGCTTGAGCAGTGATCGCTGCACCAGTGCTCACGCCTGTGCCACGAATGACGTGATTCCCGTGGCTGCCGTTCGTCGCATCGAGCCGCGCCCGCTTTTGAGCGCTTCTCCATGGTTGATGGATGTCGGGGCCGAAGTTGGGCCGCAGATCGATGATGGTCACCTTGGCGAGGTTCGCCGCTTTGTCGAGCAGGCCGCTCTTGTAGATCTGCGGGTAGACGTCGGGAAGAGCCCTGAACCGTGGTGCCGGAACCGTCGGTGTGGCGGGAACTCCACCGGTCCAGTTCATGTCCGAGTCGTAGGCACCGACAGCCTCGTTCACCTGCACGAACTTCTCGGCCGTCAACGTGCCGCTCTTCAAAGCCTGCAGGCCGTACTGCACCCCGACGTTGTCATACGGAATCTTCGGCTTCGTGTTGCGGTCCGTGTCGACCACGGTCCCGAAGATGTTGACCATCATGTCGTGGATCGAGCAGCGCACTCCGTTCGGCCGGAGCAACGCGTCGTAGACGATCGCAGCCGGGAATCCGGCACCGCAGTTGGCCGCGCGGTTTGGGACCTGCGGATTGAGGAATGATCCGATCCAGGCCGTGCAATACCCGTGCGGCTTGCCTTCGATCGCCGCCTGCTCGGTGGCGCTAAACGTGGCGCCGGCCGCCGTCTGATAGAACAGCCCGAGCATTCCGCAGTCCCGGGTCTCGATCCACGTGCTCACCGCATCGGGGTAGCTGATCCCTGTCTGGATGCCTTGCAGAAGCCCCGGCATCACCGACGCGATGACGGTCTGCATCATCGATCCCCCCGAGCCTCCGTCGGACATGGTGTACCGGATCTCGCCGTACGTGTCGATGATGTGCTCCTTGATCATCATCATCTGCTCGGCCGCGAGGAACTCGTTGTTGTTGTCGTTGTGGTTCGTCAGCTGTCCGTTGGCGACCATGAAGCCGGCCGCAAGAGCGTTCGCGTCGAAGACGCTAGCGCCGGGGTTTTGCTGGAAACGGTTCCCCGACGCGGACGCGCCGAATTTCCAGTGCAGCTTGCCGTTCCATCCCGCCTGAGGCGCCCAGGGCGTCCAGGGCAAGGCTGGATCGAAGTAGGTCAGAACCTGATACTCGCCGCGATCGGCAGTGCCGAGCTCGAGCCGGAGCATCGACTTGACCTTGGCGCCTCGATCGTTGGTGAAGTCGGCGATCAACGCGTCGGCAGGTCTCGCGGCAGGGTCGTACACGACAAAGCAGGGGTTAGCGCCTGTGATGCCGAGCGTGCAGCCCGTCCCGACCTTCGCGATCGGCTGGTAGTAGTAAGTGAACTTCGTGGGCGCATTGCACTTCGCGTCGACCGGGTCGGAGTCCAGGCCGCTTGTTCGCGTCGTGACCGTCGCCGACAGACTCACGTTTGGCACGACCACCGTCGCGGGACTGCCGGCTCTCGTCGCGCAGACCCACGGTTGAATCTGGGGCCCCGAGAAGATCGGCCCACCGCGGTCCGTATTCGTGATCGCGAGTTTCGCGCCCTTGTTGATGCTCTTGAGCGTCGCGGTAAGCGTGCTCGTGCCGTTCTTCAAGCCGCTCACGACGCCAAGAACCCGTCCGTTGGCCCGCACGGCGAACCCGCTCGACACGTCAGTCCCATCGACATCGACCTTTAGATCATCGAAGGTTGCGCCGCTTGGGAGGACGACTTCGACGTATACGTCGCCGTCACTGATCATGTCGGGTCGGTTCGACAACGCCTTGACCGTGACGTCTCCTGTGATAGTGGGTGCAGATGGGGAAGAATCGCCGCCGCCGCACGCGGTGATCGCCAAAGCGACCGAGCAGAGGGCTGCGCTTACCGAAAGAGATCGAAGTACTTGCACTGACTGTCTCCTGGCCTGACCTCCGATTTGGTCAGACGCGTGTTGGTGAGGCGCACGAGGCACCGTGTCGCGCCGCGGCTCTTAGGCTGGACGTTCGTCGTCAGCGTAGGCTGGAGGTCCACCGGGGTTTGTCTGCGCGCCGACAATCTCGGCGAGGACAAACCCTTAACAATTCCTAAAGGGGTTCCCGCACCGTCGTCGCGCGTCATTGGGCAAAACCGCTCGAGGACGTTGACTGGGCGGCTAGCGGCGGGTCAGCGACGGCATCGAGGGCTCGGACTCGACATAGCCTCTCAGCGATTCAACGCTCTTTACGAGCACTCCGCCGTATTCAGCACTCAGGAGACCAGCGGCCTGTAGTTGCTTGATTGCCGCATTGGTGGTTTGACGAGAAAGCCCCGCGAGCTCGCCGAGTTCAGTTTGGGAAACCGTCAACAGGGTGTGGGTGCCGGGGTATAGAACCGGGTTGAACAGGCTTGCAATCGCCCGCGCGAGGCGGGCGACCGGGTCCGTTAGGCGGTCTGTTTCAACCATTCCAATGTATTGGCCAAGGCGCTCGTTCAAGTGCGCGATGATGAAGTGGTTGAATTCGATGCTCGTATCCAGCAACCATCGAAAGGTCGGGCCCGGAATGTGAATGACCCGACTGTCGCGCATGGCGACAATGTCGTATTTCCGAAGCTCGCGTTTGATCACTGCGCCTTCGCCGATCCAGCCCCCATCTGGTATGCCCGTAAACATGACAACTTTGCCGCTGCGGTAGACCGCGCTCACTTTGAGCAGGCCTTCTGCGACTCCGATCCACGAGTTAGCAGGCTCGCCCTTCCGAACTACGGTGGCGCCGGCCGGATAGGTCATCTCGTAAGCATCGGCCGTCACTCGCGCGCGTGCGGACTCAGGAAGATTGCGCAGCCAGCTCACGCCTAAGAGGAGTTGCTCGAGGGATTCATTCCAACGCTTGGTCATGGCCATGCATGCTGGTGGGATTGCAGTCACGAGGTTAGCCCCAGATGGGCATGACTCGCTTGTGCTGTGACTGGCGACCCTCTGTCCTTCAGGTAGACATGACTGACCTTGCCCGAGATGTACAAGGCGGCAGCGCCTCAAGCGGTCATTCGTGACAGTCTGCTATTGGCCGTTCGCGTCGAACTCGAAGGTCCGGTCTGTAGCCACGAGGATTCGACGACAGCTTCCAACCGCTGTGGTCAGCGTTCATCGCGGGTGATCGTCGGCGCGAGCAGCCTTACCCGATCACCTCGTCAGCCCGAAGCAGGATGCTGCTCGGTATTGAGATGCCGAGCGCTTTCGCCGCCTTCACGTTGACGACGAGCTCGAACTTCGTGGGCTGCTCGATCGGCAGCTCCGCGGGTATGGCACCCCTCAATATGCGAACAGCAATCTCGCCAGCACGCCGATACAGGTCGACCAGGTCGGGTCCGTACGCCACCCGACTGCGTGTGACCACGGATCAGACTCATCAGCGGCAGGCCGGCGCGCGAGATCAGCGCGCCAATCCTAGGCGGATTGAGGAGCGGATCGCCCAGCACCCACGCTGCATCGCAGCGCTGACTCACTGCCAACTCCACGGCGGGTTCGATGTCAGCGGCGACACGGACGTCGAAGACCCGAAGCTCGAGGCCGAGCACCTCTGCAGCAGGCCGGGCTTCCTGCGCAACCGCGGCACTGATCAATGCATTGTTGGGATTCACCAGCACCGCAATCCGCCTTGCGCCCGGAACGATCTCGTGGAGCAGCTGCAGCGACTTGCCCGCGAACCCTCCAGGCACGATGGTGGCGATGCCGGTGATGTTGCCGCCCGGTCGGGCCAGGCTTTGAACAAGCCCGAGCCGGACAGGATCGCCGACTCCGGTCATCACGATGGGGATCGTCGCGGTGGCGGCCTTGATCGCGAGGTTGGGCGCCGCCGTGCTCGCCGTAATCAGGTCCGGCTTCCAGGCGATCACTTCCTGCGCGACAAGCGCGAGCCGCTCGGGGTCGCCGCCGGCGTCGCGTCGTTCGACGACCAGGTTTCGGCCGGCGACGTAACCGCCCCGGCGCAGCTCGTCGAAGAACGCGATCGCGTTCGGATTCTCTGGGCTGACTGGCAGGAAGTCGAAGACCGCGAGGCGATAGACCTTGCCGGACACCTGTGCCATCGACGGCATGTGCCACGCTCCGAGCACTGCGGCAGAGTGGGCGACGAATCGGCGGCGGTCGACCATCTTCGGCCCTCGCCGTCGTTCAGGTGGGCGAGTGTGGGGGCACCGCCTCAGAGGGTCAAGGTCATTCCTAGGCATGCCCAATGCGGACGTTCGCGACCGGAAGCATCTGGCCGAGAGTTGGCCTCGGCGATGAGCACTTGCTCCTCCTCAAGACAAGGGGTCCCCGCGACGTCGCTGCAACGGCTCTCCCCGCGAATGAACCCTCAGTTCGCTGCGCTCGCCGAATACAACTGCCACTGCCCCGGCACGCCTTTCAGCGCATGCGAGCCTCGGTCACGGAACAAGATCCCCGAGCCGGCCACCAGATCTCTAACCGTATGGGATACGAGGACCTCACCGGCACAGGCTTGGGCCGCCACTCGCGCGCCCACATGGACGGCAATACCCGCAATCTTGGCGCCAATCACCTCGCACTCTCCCGTATGCACGCCAGCGCGTACCGCGAGGCCCAGCCGGCCAACGCCGCTGCCGATTGCCTGGGCGCAACGGATCGCCCGTGCCGGCCCGTCGAAGGCGGCGAACAAGCTGTCGCCGGCGGTGTCGATCTCGCGGCCGCGGAATCGCTCGAGTTGGCGGCGAGCCACGCTGTAAAAACTTTCCAGCATTTGATGCCAGCGGGCATCACCAACCTGTTCCGCGTGCGCCGTCGACTCGACAATGTCGACAAACAGGATCGTCGCCAAGACCCGATCTGACCCGGCCATATGCCGCTCGCCGGTAAGAAATTCCTCGATCCGATCGAGGTACGCGTCCGCGTCGCCAGTAAAGAAAAAATGATCCGTGCCGGGCAACTCGACATATTCCGCGCCCGGAATCTGCCGGGCGAGAGAGCGTCCGTGCTCAACGTTGATGACGAGATCTCCGGTCCGGTGAAGGATCAGAGTCGGAACTCGGATCGCCGACAGGATTGGACGGGTATCGATGTCGTAGTTCATGCGCGTGACGGCCGCTGCCGCTCCGGGACTAGCTGCCTGTCGCTGAAAGCGACCCCACCATCCTCTAGCCGCTGCGTCTTTGGCCAGCGAGGGGGCGAAATCCTCGAGGTGAACCCCGTGGCCCCATCCAGCCTCACGGGCTTCGCACCTGGCACGGAAAACGTCCGGCTCAATACCGAATGTGTGATCCGGCGCCCACGCTGCGCGCGCGAACGCACCGATTAGAACCAGGGCAACGGTGCGATCTGGGTGTGTGGCAGCAAAGAGAAGACTCAGCGCTCCTCCTTCCGAGACCCCGATCAGCGCTGCACGCTCGGAACCCACAGCGTCCATCACCGCACGCGCATCGTCCATGCGCTCTTCGAGAGTGGGGAGTTGGTGGACGGCAACGGGGTCCGACAAACCAGTTCCCCGCTTGTCGAAGATGATGAGACGCCCGAACGAAGCCAGGCGCCTCAAGAAATGGGCAAACTGCGGATCCTCCCAGCCGTACTCGACGTGCGAAACGAAACCCGGGATCAGCACTATGTCTAGCGGTCCCTTGCCGATGACTTGATAGGCAATGTGGTACTCGCCACTCTTCGCGTACTTGGTTTCCGGCAGGTCGTCCACGTGCTTCTCCACCGAATTGATTGCCGATTGGAGTTTGACA
>Ga0207691_10005484_pt1 | contig 12249 bp, 11 predicted proteins | sample KBSM13metaG_FD_184327 | JGI IMG/M metagenome (GOLD analysis project Ga0207691, IMG submission 184327) | Miscanthus rhizosphere microbial communities from Kellogg Biological Station, Michigan, USA - KBS M1-3 metaG (SPAdes) (version 2) | ecosystem: Host-associated > Plants > Roots > Rhizosphere >...
CGAGGCGGTGCGCAAGTTCGCGGCCGACCGCGGGTACGCGAACATCGAGGTGCGGTGCCTCAAGTCCACGCCCGCTTCACGAACCGCGCTCGACCATCCCATCGTCCCGAAGGTGAAGGCCGCGGTCGAGAAGGGCTTCGGCAAGAAGGTGCTCGTGGTCCCGTCGCTGGGCGGCACCACGCCCGACTTCGTGTTCACGCGCCTGCTCGGCCTGCCGTCGATCGTGATCCCGCTCGCGCCATACGACGAGAACAACCACGCGCCCAACGAATCGACCAAGGTGTCTCTGTACTTGGCGGGTATCCGCTCGGGGCTGCATCTGATTGAAGCGCTGGGCACCGCGTGATCGCGCCGCGTCGCGTCCTGGGCGCCAATCAGCTGGCGGGTTCTCGAAATAGGGTTTTCAAAAAAAGTGCGCCACTGGATCACCTAATTGCGCCAATGGCTGAGTTTCCTGATCCGTTGGCCCAGTTTTTCTGAAACGCCGATTCGCGGCCACTCACCGCAGAATCGCCAGGAGCAAAAAAGAATGGACTATCGAAATCTCGGAAAGAGCGGCCTGAAAGTCGCGCCCATCTGCCTCGGCACGATGATGTTCGGCGACCGAACGGACGAAGCCGAGGCGGGCCGCATCGTCGCGAGCGCGCGCGAAGCCGGCGTGAACTTCATCGACACGGCCGACGTGTACACGAAGGGCGAATCCGAGAAGATCACCGGGCGCCTCATCAAGCCACAGCGCGACGCGTGGGTGCTGGCAACGAAAGTCGCGAACCCGATGCCCGGGCCCGATGGCAAGGACGATCCCAACCGCCGCGGTACCTCGCGCAAGTGGATCATGCAGGCGATCGACGAATCCCTCGCGCGCCTGGGCACCGACTACGTGGACGTCTACTACCTGCACCGCGACGTCGAGTCCACGCCGCTGGAAGAAAGCGTGCGGGCCATGGACGACCTGGTGCGCGCCGGGAAGATCCGCCACTGGGGCCTTTCGAATTTCCGGGGCTGGCGCATCGCCGAGACCATGGCGGTGGTGCGCGAGCTGGGCGCCGCGGCGCCGGTCGTCTGCCAGCCCTACTACAACGCGATGAACCGCCAGCCGGAGAACGACATCCTGCCGGCGTGCGCATACCACGGCATCGGCGTCGTGCCGTACTCGCCGCTTGCGCGCGGCGTGCTCACCGCGAAATACAAGCCGAACGAAAAGCCGCCCGAGGGCACGCGCGCCGGACGCGGCGACAAGCGGATGCTGGACACGGAGTTCCGGCCCGAGTCGCTCGCCATCGCGCAGAAGCTGAAGGACCACGCCGCGAAGAAGGGCGCGTCGCCGGGGCATCTCGCGGTGCAGTGGGTGCTGAACAATTCCATCGTGACCAGCGTGATCGCCGGCCCGCGCACACTGGACCAGTGGAAGGACTACCTCGCCGCACTCGAGGCGAAATACGACGCCGAGGACGAGAAGCTCGTGGACTCGCTGGTGAGCCCTGGGCATCCCTCCACGCCGGGCTACAACGACCCGATGTACCCGCTGACGGGGCGCATGGTTCGCTGAGGAACGCTGGAGGAACGCGGGACGTGGAGGATGGCGGGGTGCGCTCTTGCACGCCCCACAACCCACGGAGAATCCAGTGAACGCAACACCGGCAGTTGCAACCCCGAAACAGGCCCCGGCCGCGGCGCCCGATTTCGCCGCCATCAAGGCGAAGCAGCAGGCCACCTGGGCGAGCGGCGACTTCGCCATCGTCGGCACCACGCTGCAGATCGTGGGCGAAGCGCTCGCGGAATCCGCGAACGTCCGCGCCGGCGAGGAAATCCTCGACGTCGCCGCCGGCAACGGCAACGCGACCCTGGCCGCGGCGCGCCGCTTCGCGAAAGTGACCTCGACCGACTATGTCCCGGCGCTCCTCGAAAAAGGCCGCGTGCGCGCGAAGGCCGAGGGCCTCGAGGTGACCTTCCGCGAAGCCGACGCCGAGCAGCTTCCGTTCGCCGACGCGAGCTTCGACGTGGTGCTGTCCACGTTCGGCGTGATGTTCACGCCCGAGCACGCGAAATCCGCCGCCGAGATGCTGCGCGTCGCCCGCAGCGGTGCGCGCATCGGCCTGGCGAACTGGACGCCCGAGGGTTTGATCGGCCAGCTCTTCAAGGTGATCGGCACCTACCTGCCGCCCGCGCCGGGCCTGAAATCGCCGGCGCTGTGGGGCACCGAGGCGCACATCGCCGCCCTCTTCGGCCCCCAGGCGGCCGACATCCGCTGCGTGAAGAAGATGTTCAACTTCCGCTACCGCTCCAGCGCGCACTGGATGCAGGTGTTCCGCGACTTCTACGGCCCGACGCACAAGGCGTTCGCGGCGCTCGACGCCCCGCGGCAGGCCGCGCTGGAGAAGGACATCCTCGCGCTGCTCGAGCGGATGAACGTGGACGGCCAGCGTTCGCTGATCGTGCCGGCCGAGTACCTCGAGGTAGTGGTGGTGAAGCGCTAGATGCTGATGGCCGGCTTGTCGTCGTTGGCGTGGATGTCCAGCGCCACGATGAAGCGCGACACCATGTTGTAGGTCGCGATCGTGGCGACGAGCTCCACCACGGCCTGGGCGGAGGGCATCACGTTCTTCACCCAGTCCATGGTGTCCTCGTTCACGGCGACGCCGTCGGTCATCTCGAGCGTGAGCTGCAGGGCGGCGCGCTGCGCCTCGGTGAATAGCGCGCCGTTGTTCACTGCGGCGGGCACATCGCGCAGCGCGCGCACCTGGTGCTCGTCGCCACCCGCCTTCAGGAGTTCCGGCGCGTGATGATGGAACTCGTACTCGGCGCCATTCAGCGACGCGACGCCGCAGATGACGATCTCGCGGATGCCCGCGTCGAGCGTGAACTTGCCGCGCACGGCGCCCAGCAGGGAATTCCATCCCGAGGCGAGCGGCGGGCTGTGCAGCAGCATGCGGTCCAGGTGGGTGAGGTGGCCGCCGCGGCGCGCGCGAACGGCATCGACGATTTCCCTGGGCTCGGCGAGATCGGCGGGAACGTAGGGCACGGACGGCATCGATTCTCCTCAGCGCTTGTCGGGGTACCAGAATTCGCGGGTCAGCTCGCGCGACTTGCCGCCCGAGAGACCGCGCGACAGGAGTGGTAGGAGCATCTTGATCGTTTGCCAGCGCGAGAATTTCTCGGCCTTGCGGCCTGACGTGAGGACGTAGTCGCGCAGCACCACGAAGCGCCCCTGCTTCTTCATCGCCCGGCTGAAATGGATTTCCTCGGAGGCGTAGAACTGCTCGTCGAAGCGGCCCGCGGCCTCGTAGGCGTCGCGCCGCGCGAAGACGAAGCAGCCCGCGGCCCACCCGCACATGCGCATCGTGAACGCGATCACGCCGACCCAGCGATGGACCCACGGAGGCCCGTCGGCGAAGCGCACGCCGGCGCCCCCGCCCACCACGCCCGAGCGCAGCGCGTCGACCACGCCCCGCACGACCGCCTGCGTTACCTGCGTGTCCGCATCGACGAACACCAGCCACTCGCCGCGGGCGGCCTTCGCGCCCTCGTTGCGGGCGCCCGCGATCTGGCGTTTGTGGACGGTGACGACGCGAGCGCCGCCGGCTTCGGCCACCTGCACCGTGCCGTCGTTGGAGTTGTCGTTCGCGACGACGATCTCGTAGGGCTCGCCGAGCGCCCGCGCGGCCTCATGGATCGCCGCAAGCGTTGGCGCGAGATATTTTTCCTCGTTGTACGCGGGGATGACGAAGGACAGCACGGGCGACAGCTTACGCCGTCGCCATGTGGTCGCGCACGATCGACTCGAAATCCGCGTCGGCCTTGAAGCCCATCGCCCGCGCCTGGTCCGTGCGGAAGCGCACCGGCCACGTCTTCACGATGCCCTGGATGCGCGCGTCCGGGACGAACTTCACGCGATCCACGGCTTCGCGGCCCGCGACGCGTCCCATGGCGTCGATCATCTCGCGCACGGTGAGGGTGATGCCGGGCAGGTTCACCACGCGCGTCGTCGGCCACGCCGATGACGGCAGGTCGTGCGCGTGCAGGAAGGCCTCGACCACGCGTCGCGGAGAAAGTATCCACACGCCGGTGGAATCCGGCACGGGACATGCGGCCTCCACGCCGGCCAGCGGCTCGCGGATGATGCCGCTCGCGAACGAGGACGCGGCGAGGTTGGGCTTGCCGGGACGCACGACGACGGTCGGCAACCGCAGCGACCGCCCGTCGACGTAGCCCTTCCTCGTGTAGTCGGCGATGAGGTACTCGCCGATCACCTTCTGCGTGCCGTAGGAAGTCTGCGGCGCGGGCGTGGTCGAATCGTCGAGCACGTCAGGCATCTTCCCGCCGAACGCCGCCACCGAGCTCGTATAGACGATGCGCGGCGGCTTCGCGAGCTTGCGCGCGGCCTCGAGCAGCTTCCACGTGCCGTCCATGTTCACGTGGTAGCCCAGATCGAAATCCGCCTCCGCGCCGCCGCTCACCACCGCGGCCAGGTGGAAGATGCTGTCGGTGTCGCGCGCGAGCGCCTTGCCGATCACCTCGGGCGAAGCGACATCGCCGGCGACGCAGCGGTACTTCGATTCGAGGCCCGGGGGGAACGCGACGTCCAGCAGCGTGATGTCCGCCGCGGGATCGCGCGCCTTCAGCGCCGCCGCAAGGCGCGAGCCGAGGAATCCGCCCCCGCCGGTGATGAGCGCCTTCAAAGGGCCGCGACGCACATGATCTCGACCTTGTAGGCCGGATTGGCGAGCTTCGCCTCGATGGTGGCGCGCGCCGGCGTCTGGCCCGGCACCACCCACTTCTCCCACACGGCGTTCATCGCCGCGAAATCCTTCATGTCGGGCAGGAAGATCTGCGCGGACAGCAGCTTTGTCTTGTCGCTGCCCGCCTGCTTCAAAAGCTTCTCGATCTTCGCCAGCACCTGCTCGGTCTGCCCGGTGATGTCGAGCGTGCCGTCGTCCGGCACCTCGCCCGCCAGGTACACGGTGTTGCCGTGGACCACGATCTCGGAGAGGCGCTTGCCGACGTTCATGCGTTGGATGGTCATGGGAGGCTTCCTGGATTCGTCATTCGGGGGCGCGGGCGTTGAATCCGCAGTTCTTGAGCGCCGCCACGATCTCCTTCACGTGATCGTGGTTGCGGGTCTTCACGATGATCTCCAGCTCGGCGTTCTGCGCGGCGAGGTGGGTGAAGGCGCGCTGGTGGCGCACCTCCTCGATGTTGGCGTGGTTCTCGGCCACGCACGCGGCGACGCGCGCGAGCGAGCCCGGAATGTCGCGGATTTCCACCAGCAGGCGGGAGAGCCGGCCGGTGCGCACCATGCCGCGCTGGATGATCTCGGCCATCATCAGCGGGTCGATGTTGCCGCCGCCGAGCACGATGCCGATGGGCTTGCCGGCGAAGCGCTCGCGGTTTCTCAGCAACGCGGCGAGCGGCGCCGCCCCCGCGCCCTCCACCACGGTCTTCTCGATCTCGAGGAGCATCACGATGGCCTCCTCGATGTCCCCCTCGTCCACGAGGAAGATCTCCTTCACGTTCTGCTTGATGATGGGCAGCGTGAGCGCGCCGGGCTCCTTCACCGCGATGCCTTCCGCGATCGTGGAGGCGGCGAACTCCGGCGTGGAGCCCTTCACCGCGTGGTACATGCCCGGGAAGCGCTTCACCTCGACGCCGAACACCTCGATGGAGGGCTTGAGCGCCTTGGCCGCGGTGGAGATGCCGGCGATGAGGCCGCCGCCGCCGATGGCGACGATCAATGCCTCGAGCCCGGGAACGGCGCGCAGCATCTCCAGGCCGCAGGTGCCCTGCCCGGCGATGATCTTCTCGTCGTTGTACGGATGGACGAGCGTCAAGCCGCGCTCCACCGCCGCCTTGAGCGCGAAATCCTTGGCGCCGTCGAAGTTGTCGCCCTCGAGGATCACGGTGGCGCCGTGGCCGCGCGTCTGCTCGACCTTCACGAAGGGCGTGTAGCGCGGCATCACGATGGTGGAGGGGATGCCGAGGCGCTTCGCGTGGTACGCCACACCCTGCGCGTGGTTGCCGGCGGAGCACGCGATCACGCCGCGCGAGCGCTGCTCGGCATTGAGCGACGAGAGCTTGTTGTACGCGCCGCGTTCCTTGAAGGACGCGGTGAACTGGTGGTTCTCGAACTTGAGGTGGACCTGGGCGCCGGTGATCTCGGACAGGGTCTGCGAGTGCAGGAACGGCGTCTCCGCCACGTGTCCGCGGATGACGTCCGCCGCAGCTTCGATTTCCTTGAGGGTGACCGTCATCGGGTGAACTTGAAGTCCACTTCGGGTTCGCGGCCCGACATGATATCGGCCAATGCCTTTCCCGACCCGGCGGCCATGGTCCAGCCCAGCGTGCCGTGGCCCGTGTTGAGGAAGAGGTTCTCGAATCCCGTGCGTCCGATGAGGGGCACGTTCGAAGGCGTCGAGGGCCGCAGCCCCGTCCAGAACGTGGCCTTGTCGTACTCGCCCGCGCCGGGGAAGAGGTCGCCCACGCGCCGGGTGAGCGCTTCGCAGCGCACGGTGTTCAGCTCCGTCGAGTATCCGGACAGCTCCGCCGTCCCCGCGATGCGCATGCGGTTGCCCAGGCGCGTGATCACGATCTTCGCCTCGTCGTCGGTGAGGCTCACCCGCGGCGCCCTGGACTCGTCCGCGATCGGCACCGAGGCCGAGTAGCCCTTGGCCGGGTAAACCGGCAGCGACACGCCGATGGAGCGCGTGAGGAGCGGCGAATAGCTCCCCAGCGCCACCACGTAGGCGTGCGCGCGCAGGGCCTCGCCGGAGGTCTCGACGTGATGGATGCGGTTGCCCTCGGTGACCAGATCCTTCACCGTGCGCCCGAAGATGAATTTCGCGCCCTTCTCCTCGGCCATCTTCGCGAGCCGCTGGGTGAAAAGGTGCGCATCGCCCGATTCGTCCGACGAGGTGTAGGTGGCGCCGACGATGCGCGAGCGCGCGTGCGCGAGCGCGGGCTCGATCGCCACGGCCTCGTCCACCGTCTTCACTTCCCGGTCGAGCCCGTGCTCGGCCATGATCTTCGAGGCCGCCACGGCGCGATCGAATTCGTCCTGTTGCGTGTAGTAATGCAGGATCCCCAGCTCCTGCTCGTCGTAGTGGATGCCGGTCCCGGCGCGCAACGCCTGCAGCGCATCGCGGCTGTAGAGCGAGAGCTTCACGATCTCGGCGATGTTCTCGCGCGTGTTCGCCGGCGTGCATTCGAGGAGGAACCGCAGGCCCCATGTCCACTGCGCCGGGTCCATGCGCAGGCGGAAGAGCAGCGGCGCGTCGTCGCGCCACAGCCACTGCAGGATCTTGGACGGCGCGTCGGGATTCGCCCACGGCTCCGCGTGGCAGACGGAAATCTGGCCGCCGTTGGCGAACGAGGTCTCCATGCCCGGCGCATCGCGGCGGTCCACCACGGTTACTTCGTGGCCCTGCTCGGTGAGATACCAGGCGGTGGAGGTGCCGATGACGCCGGCGCCCAGGACGAGGACTTTCATCGGGGAAAAGACGCGAGGGAGCCATTGATTATACTTTGCAGGCCATGAGAACCCGCATGTACGCGGACCTGCTCGGCTTCGTCCGGGCGGCCTGCACCCACGCTTCCCATGCCGGCCGAGAGCTTCCCGCGCTGCCCTTCTACGTGAAGGAGCACGTCGTGGGCTGGCTGCGCCCTTCCTTCGCGGACCGCCTGCGCCGCTGGCCCCACGTCTTCGAGGTGGGCGAGGCCTACGTGCACCTGAAAGCCAAGCCCGATACCCCGGCCGGGCGCACGGATGCGATAGCCGAAGTGATCAAGGAGCTGGCCCGCGACGGCGTGGTGACGGGCTGGCGCGACGAGATGGTGAGCATCACGACCGCCTACGGCCAGCCGGAGCTGCTGCGCATCGAGCGCGCCGCCTCGCGGCACTTCGGCATCATGGCGTACGGCTCGCACCTCAACGGCTTCGTGCGCCGCGGCGGCATGACGCACGTGTGGATCGCGCGCCGCAGCCCCGACAAGCCGGTGGACCCCGACAAGCTCGACAACCTCGTGGGCGGGCGCATCAGCGCGGGCATGAGCGTGGACGAGACGCTGCGCAAGGAATCCTGGGAGGAAGCGGGCATGTCCCCGGGCCTGCTCGCGGGCCTCAATTGCACCGGCGCCGTGCGCGTCGAGTATTCGGTCCCCGAGGGCCTGCACCGCGAGATCCTCTTCGTGCACGACCTCTACCTGCCCGACGACTTCAAGCCGCAGAACCAGGACGGCGAGGTTTCCGAGATCCGCTGCATGGCGGTCGAGGACGTGATGGCGAGCATCCTCGCGGGCGAATTCACGCTCGATGCGGGCGTGGTGATGATCGACGGGCTCCTGCGGCTGGGCGCCGTCCTTCCCGAAGACGCGCAGTACCTGGATCTCCTGCGACTGATGAAGCCGTGACGGCGGTCGCGCTCGCGCTCGTCGTCTTCTCCGCTTTCATCCACGCGAGCTGGAACTTCGTCCTCAAGAAGAGCGGCGGCGGCACGGGGCTCGTGACGTGCGCCTCGCTCACCTCGCTGCTCATCTACGCGCCCATCGTGCTGGGCGCCACGTGGTACGTGGGCTACGACTTCAAGCCGATGCACCTGGCGCTCATGTTCGCGAGCGGGATGATCCACACGTTCTACTTCCTGCTGCTGGACCGCGCCTATCGAAGCGGCGGCGACCTGTCCATCGTCTATCCGCTGGCGCGCTCCACCGGCCCGCTCATCACGATCGTGGTGGCGGTGATGCTGCTGGGCGAGCGCCCGGGCCCCACGGCGATCGCCGGCGCGATATTGATCGGCGCCTCGGCGCTGCTGCTCACCGGCAACCCGTTCGCATGGCACAAGAGCGAGGCGCGCCACGCCGTGGGCTTCGCCCTCCTCACGGGCTGCGTGATCGCGGGCTACACGATCTTCGACAAGGCGAGTGTCGCCTCGTGGCTCATCCCGCCGCTCCTCTACGACTGGGGATGCAATTTCTTCCGGGTCTGCGTGCTGGTGCCGTTCACGAATCGCCGTGCCCCCGGCAGCATGGCGGCCGCGTGGCGCGAACGCCGCGGCGCCGTGGTCGCCATCGCGCTCGGCTCGCCCCTCTCGTACATCCTCGTCCTCACGGCGATGGTGTTCACGCCGGTGAGCCTGGTGGCCCCGGCGCGCGAGGTGTCGATCCTGTTCGCCGCGCTCATGGGGGCGCACTTCCTGCGCGAGGGCGATCTCGCCCGCCGCGTGGTCGCCGCCATCGGCATGGTGCTGGGCATCTCGGGGTTGGCGCTGGGGTAAAATTCGCCCCAAGGAAGCGCCAAAAACAACGATGGTCCCTTTCACCGACACGCCGTCCTGGCACGCGCTCCTCGCCTACCGCGACGCGCGCGCCGCCACCACGCTGGAAGGCCTCTGGAAGGAGGATCCGGCCCGCGGCGATGCGCTCACGTTCCAGTGCGCCGGCATCGCGGTGGATTTCTCCAAGCAGCGCATCGACCCCCACGCCGTGAGGCTCCTCACGGAGCTCGCGCGCGAGCGCGACGTGCCCGCCTGCATCGCCACGCTCTTCGCCGGCGAGAAGGTGAACATCACCGAGGGACGCCCCGCCCTGCACATGGCCCTGCGCGGCGACGAGCGCGTGAGCGTGGACGGCCAGGACATCTATCCCGAGGTGCAGCGCAACCGGGAGCGCATGCGCGTCTTCGCCGAGGCGGTGCGCGAAGGCCAGTGGCGCGGCGCCACCGGCGAAAAATTCACCCACGTGCTGGCACTCGGCATCGGAGGCTCGTCGCTGGGGCCCAAGCTCGTCATCGAAGCGCTGCGCGGCGAAGCCGACGGCCCGCAGGTGCGCTTCGTGCAGAGCATCGATCCCGCCGAATTCGACGACGCCATCCGCGGCCTCGATCCGCGCACCACGCTGGTCGTGGTGGCCTCGAAGACCTTCACCACGCAGGAAACCATGGTGAACGCGCAGGCCGCGCGCGCGTGGCTCACGGGGCCCCTGGGCGAGGGCGCGATCGCGAAGCACTTCGTCGCCGCCAGCGCGAACATCGCCGCCGCGGGCGATTTCGGCCTGCCCGAATGCAACGTGTTCCCGTTCGCCGAATGGGTGGGCGGACGCTATTCGCTGTGGTCGTCGGTGGGCCTGCCCATCGCCATCGCCATCGGCGCCACGCGCTTCGGGCAGCTGCTCGCCGGCGCGCATGCGGTGGACATGCAGTTCCGTTCGGACCCGCTGGAGAGGAACGTTCCCGCGCTGCTGGGCCTCGTCGGCATCTGGAACCGCAACGTGCTCGCCATGCCCTCGCACGCGGTGCTCTCGTACGCGTCGCGGCTCGAGAACCTGCCGATGTACCTCCAGCAGCTCGAGATGGAGTCCAACGGCAAGCGCGTGGACCGTGAAGGCCGGCTCATGGGCGCGCCCACGTGCCCGGTCGTCTGGGGCGGTGTGGAGACGCCGGCGCAGCACGCGTTCCACCAGTGGCTGCACCAGGGCACCGACCTGGCCTCCTGCGACTTCATCGTGGTGGCGAAACCCATGGGCGAGCGCGGCATCCATCACGAAATCCTCCTCTCGCACGCTTGCGCGCAGTCGGAGGCGCTGATGAGCGGCGTGGATCCGGGCGATCCGCATCGCGTGTGCCCGGGCAACCGCGTGAGCACGACCATCGTCCTGCCTCGCCTGGACGCGTATCACCTGGGGGCGCTGCTCGCCATGTACGAGCACAAGGTGTTCGTGCAGGCCTGCGTGTGGGGCATCAACGCGTTCGACCAATTCGGCGTCGAGCTGGGCAAGACCATCGCGAGCCGCGTGCTGCCCGCGGTGCAAGGCGCCAATGTGCCCCTGCACCCGGCCACGTCGCACCTGCTTGGCGTGATCCGCAGGCTTTCCGGAACGCACTGACGCCGCCGTGAGCGCGACGCCCTCCACCGAGGACTTCAAGCGCATCGTCGAGTCGCTGAAGATTCCTTTGGCGCTCGTGGATGCCAAGGGCATATTGCTCTACCGCAATCCTCCCTTCTCCGAAGCGACGGGCGAAGACCAGGCGCCGCTCGACACATTTGCCGAAGCGTTCGTCGAAGCGGATCGCAAGCGCATCGCGACATCCGTCGAGCGCGTGGCCGAGCGCAAGGCGGCTTCCGCCGTGGTGGACGTGCAGCTCGCCGACGGGCGCTTCATCCAGCTCACGCTCACGGCGCCCTCGCGCGAGAAGGGCCCGGTGGTGGCATTGCTGCAGGACACGACCTCGCAGCGCGACACGGAGAATGCGCTGAACATCTCCTCGGCGCGCCTGCTGGCGCTCACCGAATCCGCGCCCATCGCGGTGATGATCGAGAACGCCGACGGCGAAGTGGAGCTCGCCAACGACGAGTTCTGCCGCCTGCTGGGCATCGATTCGGCCGCGCAGTCGCTGACCGGCGTGAAATCCGCCGACATCCTGGCTCGCGCCAAAGCGGACAAATCCATCGAACGGCAGGACATCCTCCTCGACGAGGAGCCCGGCGGCGTCATGTGGCTGGGCAAGCTTTCGCGCACCGAGACCGCGCAGGGCGCGAAGGAAGCGGCCTCGGTCGCGTTGATCGAGAAGATCGCGATGGAGCTTTCCGTCGCGATGGAGGGGCTTTCCGCCATCGCCATCCGCGCGCAGCAGATGGACGTGGATCCGGCCATGGTGGCGGCCTTCCAGCGCATCCGCAAATCCACCGAGACCGCCATGGAAGCCATCGGCGACCTCGTGGACTTCTCCAAGATGTCCGGCGGCGTGGTGCTGCACAAGCAGGAGTTCGCGCTGCGCGAATCGCTCGCCGACCTGGTCGCGCGCATCATCCCGGACGCCGAGGAACACAAGTGCCGCGTGCGGCTCAAGATCGAGCAGGACGTCGCCAACTGGCTCGAGGGCGACGTGGAGCGCCTGCAGCTCGTCATCAAGAACCTGCTGGACACCGCGTTCGCGCTCATGCCGGCGAGCGAGGTGTCGCTGCAGATCACGCCCGAGTACGTGACCGAATCCGGGATCCAGCTCTCGTTCGCGGTCTCGGCGTCGGGCGCGGGCCAGAGCACGAGCAAGGCGAACGCCGATTCGGGCATGGGTGTGGCCGTCGCCAAATTCATGATCGCGGCGATGGGCGGCAAGCTTGCGGTGGCGTCGCGCGCGCCCGGCGACGGGCTCTACTCGTTCACGCTGGAATTCCCGCAGCGCCCCGCGCCGCCGCAGCCGCGCCGCGCGACCTTCGTCTCGCTCGTGGGAATGCCGGTCATGGTGGTCTCGGGCGATCCGGA
>Ga0207691_10005485_pt1 | contig 12248 bp, 8 predicted proteins | sample KBSM13metaG_FD_184327 | JGI IMG/M metagenome (GOLD analysis project Ga0207691, IMG submission 184327) | Miscanthus rhizosphere microbial communities from Kellogg Biological Station, Michigan, USA - KBS M1-3 metaG (SPAdes) (version 2) | ecosystem: Host-associated > Plants > Roots > Rhizosphere >...
GCCGACAAGATGAAGGTGTGGGACGAGATCTCGAGCGCGTGTGAGCGCGACGAGATCATCGAGGGCACCATCAGCCAGCGCGTGAAGGGCGGCCTCTCGGTCACCATCCGCGGCGGCGTCAAAGCATTCCTACCGGGGTCGCAGGTCGATCTGCGCCCGATCCGCAATCTCGAGAAGTTGATCGGCCAGACTTACGAATTCAAGGTCATCAAGTTCAACAAGAAGCGCGGCAACATCGTGCTCTCGCGGCGCGTGCTCCTGGAGCGCGAGCGCGACCAGATGAAGCAGAAGACCCTCCAGACGTTGGAAGAGGGCATGACGGTCACGGGCACGATCAAGAACCTGACCGAGTACGGCGCGTTCGTCGACTTGGGCGGTATCGACGGCCTCTTGCACATCACGGACATGTCCTGGGGTCGCGTCAATCACCCGAGCGAAGTGTTCAAGGTCGGCGACGAGGTCACCGTCAAGGTGCTCAAGTACAACGCCGAGACCGAGCGCGTCAGCTTGGGCATGAAGCAGACCCAAGAAGATCCGTGGAACCACGTCGAGGAGGCGTACCCCCTCGGCAAGCGCGTGCGCGGCAAGGTGATGAGCCTGACCGACTACGGCGCGTTCGTGGAGCTCGAGCCGGGCGTCGAAGGCCTGATCCACGTGAGCGAAATGAGCTGGACCAAGAAGGTCAAGCACCCGTCCAAGCTGCTCGAGATGGGCGCCGAGGTCGAGTGCCAGGTGCTCGAAGTCGATTCGCGCGCCAAGCGCATCTCGCTTGGTCTCAAGCAACTCGAGCCCGATCCCTGGACGCTGTTCACCGACAAGTACAAGCCGGGCGACAAGATCGGCGGCAAGGTGCGCTCGCTCACCGATTACGGCGTATTCGTCGGCATCGAAGAGGGCGTGGACGGCATGGTCCACAAGACCGACCTGTCCTGGACGGTCAAGGTCAACAACCCGGCCGACCTGTACAACAAGGGCGACGATGTCGAAGCCATCATCCTCTCGATCAACCACGACGAGAAGAAGGTCAGCCTCGGCGTCAAGCAGCTCTGGGACGATCCGTGGCCGGATCTGTTCAGCAAGTACAAGCCCGGTACGGTCGTGGAAGACGCGCTCGTGCTCAGCGTTCCCGAATACGGCGCGTTCATCCGCATCGTCGAGGGCATCGAGGGCATGATCCCGTCCAACGAGATCCCCGCGGCCACCGAGCTCACCCCGGGCATGAAGGTCAAGGCCGAGGTGCAAAACATCGACACCGTGGACCGTCGCCTGACCCTGACCATGCGCAAGCCCGGCGAGAGCGTCGAAGCCGAGCACATTCAGGTGCTCAAGCGTGAGTCGACCGGCAAGGGCGCGACCTTGGGCGACGTGTTCAAGGACAAGCTGGCCGGTTTGAAGAGGAGCGCCAGCGAGCCGCCGCCGCCTCCCGCGGAAGACAGCGACTCGAACTGAAACGTGCTCGACCGCGTGCCGCTCACTCGTGAGCGCACGCGGTCAGGGCGGCAAGCGAGCCTGGGCCGGCGACATCGAGTCGCCGACTCGGGCTCGTTTGGTTTTGTGTTCCTGGGCGGGCTGGCCGCGGCGGCTCGCGCCGATGACGCGGAGGCCGAGGCAATCCCTTGCGTGTCGGGAACATAGACGTTATGCCCGGGGTTCGGTGGTGTCGTGTCCGGTTCAGCCAGTTTGAATACTCCGCCGTTGGGTCGTCCAGCGGGCGGCTGGACCAGGCCGCGTGTGGTGTTCCTCGCCGTCAGCGCGGCGCTGCTGATCGCCTTCGTGATCTGGGCCAGCGCGGTGCTGCTGCCGTTCATCCTGGGCGTGATCATCGCCTACGTGCTGACGCCGCTGGTCGCCCGCTGCGAGCGCGCGCGCGTGCCGCGACCGGCAGCGATCCTGATCGTGTACGCGGTCACGCTGAGCATCATCTACTTCTCGATCGCCGCCATCGCGCCCCGGCTGTACGAAGAGAGCTCGAAGCTCACCCGCGACGCACCGGCGCTGCTCGACGGCGCGTCGACCAGTTGGGGCCCGCGCGTGGAAGAGTGGGTACAGAGCTTCGAGCACCGCCGCAGCAAGCCCCCGAGCGAGCCCGCGCCGAGCGAGCCCCCGGCGGCGCTGCAGGTGCATCAACGACCGGATGGCGTCCTCGACATCGACGTCGGCTCGGGCATCGACGTCGTGCAGCGCGGGCCAGGGCATTGGCGCGTCGTGCCCGCGCAGGCCAAGCCTAGCGGCCGCTTCAGCGTCGCCGACCTGACCAATCAGGGGCTCGACGAGGGCGTAAGCTACGTCAAACGCAACGCGTTCGAGCTGGTTCTGCTCGGTCACGCGCTGATTCAGAAGGTCGCGCGCGGCATCTTCTTGCTGTTCATGACGCTAATGGTTGCCGGCTACATCATGCAAACGCGCGAGGCGATCGTCGGTTTTTTTCGATCCTTGCTGCCTGCGCGGTCGCGCATTGGCTTCGATCGCTTGCTCGTGCGCTTGGACCGAGGCCTGTCCGGGGTGGTGCGGGGTCAGCTGTTGATTTGTTTGGTGAACGGCGTGCTCTCGGCCATCGGCTTCGCGCTGTTCGGGCTGAAGTATTGGCCAATCTTGGCGATCGTCGCAGCCATCATGAGCATCGTGCCCATCTTCGGTTCCATCACCAGCGCCATTCCAGCGGTGATGATCGGTCTCACTCAGGGGCTATGGACCGCGCTCTCCGTCCTGATCTGGATCATTGGCATTCACCAGATCGAGGCCAACCTCCTGAATCCGAAGATCATTGGCACAGCGGCCAAAATTCACCCGGTTTTGGTGGTACTGGCGCTGATCACGGGCGAGCATTTCTTCGGCATTTGGGGCGCCTTGCTGGGTGTGCCCGTGCTCTCGCTGACGCAAGGCGTCTTCAATCATTTCCGGCACGAGGCGATGCCGGACGCACCACGCGACAGCTTGCTGCCGAGCTCGGACAGCTAATCCGGGGGTGGCTTGCCCTTTGCGGGCCTTGCTTGGTCGCAAACCCCCGGCTATAGCCCGAACGTGGCAAGCGAAACTCGGAAGCTCAAGCGCGCAGCGGATCGCCAAACGGAGGGCTCGAAGGCAGCGCCGCTCGGCTCGCAGCCGCCGGTGAAGGCGGCCCTCGAGAGCCCCTTGGGCTCACAGCAGCTAAAGGGCATGGTCGGCCGGCTGTTGATCCCGGTCGCAGGCGCGTGGCTCGTGGGCGGGCTGGTCGCCGCGTTCTCGCAGACGACCACCGTGCGGGTGATTGCGATCTCCATTCCGGCGCTGGTCAGCGTGCTGGCCGTGGCGGTCGTGGTCTGGGCGCTGCGCCAGTCGAAGAAGGCGCAGGGCGTGGCCAGCATCTTGAGCGGGGTCGAGTCGGCCGAGGATCGCAAGGCAGCGCTCGCGCAGCTCGATGCCACGTACAAGAAGAACGATCCGACCGCGGTCTTCGCGCGGGCCCAGCTCGAGATGCAGGACGACCCGAAGAAGGCCTTGGCCACGCTCGAGAAGATCGACCTGAGCAAGGTGATGGGCGCGGTCGCGGACGAGACTCGCGCGCAACGCGCAATGATTCACCTCACCTTGGGCGACATCGGCCCCGCGCGTCAGTTGGTCGACAACATCGATCTCAGCCGTCATCGCGATCCGAAGACGCGCGCCATGCTCACCGCCGTCTGCGGCGAGGCCTGGGCCCGCACCGGCAACGCGAAGAAGAGCGTCGAAACGCTGACTCTGATCGATCCGGAGGACGCGGTTTACGAGCAATTGCGCCCGCAGCTGTATCGCGCTTTGGCGTATGCCTACGCTTACACCAACGACTTGAAGGGCATGCGGCGCTCGCTCAAGAAGCTGATGACGGTCGACGTCCGCTTGCTGGGCGGCTTCATGACCAAGCGTTCGCACCCGCTGCTGAAAAAGGAAGCCCAGAAGCTGGTCGAGCAGAGCGGCGCGGTGCCGCGCAAGATGGTCGTGCAGCGCCGCGTCTGAGACTAAAGCCCGGCCAACGTGGCGCGCCCGACCGGGCGGATCGCCACTTCCGGCAACAGCTCGGCATAAGATACGACGCGTACGTCACGCAAATCGAGCTCCAGCAACTTGCGCACGAAACGTCGGATGTCGGGCTGGGTGAGCACGATCCCGGGTGTCTCGCTGCTTTGCAAAGCGCGGCGCACCGCGGACACCACGTCGCGCGCGGCGGCGGGGGCCAGCGTCAAAAAGCTGCCAGCTGGGGTACGCGATACGGCCGCGCGGATGGCTTCTTCGATTTGCGGCTCGAGCAGCACGACGGACAGCTCGCGACCGCCCTGAGTGAGCGCGTAGGTCAGCGGCCTGCGCAGTTGAGACCGCACGAATTCCGCCAGATTGAGCGGATCGCGTTCGACGTTACCCACCAGGGCCAAGGCTTCCAGGATCGCGCGCAGATCGCGAATGTTCACGCGCTCTTCGGCCAAACGGCGCAAGACGTCGGCCAGCAGCGTGACTGCGATCGGTTTGGGTACGACTTGGCGCACGGTGGCGGGCGCGATTTGCTCGAGCTCGTCGAGCAAACCTTGCGTCTCGGCGATGCCCAAGAAATCCATGGCGCGCGCTTGCAGCACCGACAGCGCTTGCCCAACCACGAACTCGGCCAGCAGGGCGTCAGTCACGTCTGCGGGGATGGCGAACGCCCGCGCGGGCACTTCGTGAATCGAGAGCAGCACGTGGCGCGCCGGCAATTGCGCGTTCTCGGCCAGGCGCCCCGGAGGCAGCGGCACGCCGAGATCGCGAAACACGATCTCGCGCACGGCGCTGATTGCCGAACGAAGGCCGGGCCGGCGCACTTCGCTGCCACGAAACTCGTCGTCCGCGAAGCTTGCCAGATCGGCGGACACTTCCAGGCCCCAGGGGGTGACCGCGGGCACGAAGCGCATCGCGGCGCCGCCGGCACGCCGTGGCGTGACTTCGGTCAAGGGCGCATCTTCGGTCTTGCGCAGGACCTTGCCGCGCGCGCGCGAGCCGAACAACAAGAGCACGCCGATGACCAAGAAGGGCAGCGTGGGCAGCCCGGGGATCAACGACAGCAGCAGCACGAAGAAGCCGCCCACGCGCAAGGCCTGGGGCTGATCGAACAGTTGCCTGGCGAGCTCCACGCCGAGCGGCGTATCGGCCTCTTCACTGGCCACGCGCGTGACCAGCACGCCGGCGCCGGTGGCGATCAAGAGCGCGGGGATCTGCGTGACCAGGCCGTCGCCGATGGTCAGCAAGCCATAGCGCTTGAGGGCGGCCACGGGCTCCAGGCCTTTTTGCCCGATGCCGATGGCCAGGCCACCCAAGATGTTGACCACGGTGATCAAGAGCGACGCGATCACGTCGCCTTTGACGAACTTCATCGCGCCGTCCATGGCGCCGTAGAATTGGCTCTCGCGCACCAAGCTGCGTCGCCGGGCGCGCGCCTCGCTGCCGTCGATCGCGCCGGAGCGGAGCTCCGCATCGATGGCCATTTGCTTGCCGGGCATGGCGTCGAGCGCGAAGCGCGCGCCCACCTCGGCGACGCGTTCACCGCCCTTGGCGATCACGATGAACTGGATGATGGTGAGGATCAGAAAGATCACCGCGCCGACCACGTAGTTGCCGCGCACCACGAATTGACCGAAGGCCTTGATCACCTCGCCCGCGTCCGCCTGCAGCAAAATCAGGCGCGTGGAGGAGACATTCAAGCTCAGGCGAATCAAGGTCGTGATCAAGAGCAGCGTCGGAAACGAGGCGATCTTCAGCGCCTCGCTGACGTACATCGAGACCAGCAGGATCACGACGGACGCCGCCAGGTTGGAGGCGATCAGCAGATCGAGCAGCCAAGTCGGCAGCGGCACGACCATCAAGCCGACTACGGCGATCACCAGAGCGGCGAGCACGGCGTCGGCCACGCCGAAGCGAGCCTTGGGCCTTATCAGATTCAGGGCGGGGGACGGCATGGGGGAGGCCTTTGGATTCAGCTCGGTGAAGTGAACAGGCCGACCACGCCGCTATACAGCTGCAGCGCGGGCTCACCGCCGTGCGGGGCGATTTCGAAGCTTCCAAACATGCCCACCCACGGGATTTCGCCGAAGCGCGCCTTGAGCATGCGCAGATCGGTATCCGGGTTCTTATACAGCGAGACGCCTCGGCCGGCGCAGTTCAAGCAGATCCCGAAGCGCGGCGCGGCCCCCGCCGACTCTCGCGCCACTTCGCGAATGCGCATTTCGAAATCGGCGCGGGCCGCGCCGGCGTCTCGCACGGCGAAGGCCATGCGCATGCCTTGTTTGACTTCTTCCGACACGATCAGCCCGTGGCGAGCGGGATCCACCCCCTGCACCGCGCGCAGCAAGAGCGGGGGCCGAACGCTGTCTTGCCCGCGTTCGGTGGCGAGCGCGACGAACACCAGCGGCTGGTCGACCAGCGCGTGCGCCACCGTGCTCAGCACTTCGAGCGCGGGCTCGCCCTCGATCGACAGCACCATCGAGCCGCGCACTTCGCTGATTTCGCGTAGTGGCATGAGCAGCTTGCACGCGGGCGACGAGGCCAAGATCGGGGGTGGCAAGCCGCGCACGCTGAGCGTGCCGGCCGCACCAGCGCTGACCGTGCCCGAGCTACTGACTGCGTAGACGTCGCTATCCGAGAGCGTGCCGGCGCCGATCACTCGCGTGCCCTTCAGGCCGTGCAAGGCCTCGATGGTCTGTGGCTGCACGCCGTTCGGGCGCAAAAAGACCAACGCGGTCTCGGCGCGAGCGGCGTCGTTGCGGGCGCTGAGCTCCCGGCTCAACGCCAGACACAGCTCGGACTGACTGGCGGAAACCACCCAGGCGTCAGCGGTACCGCCGAGCCAAAGCAGGACCGCAGCAGCGGACTCGCCTTCGATCTCCCCGCGCTCGGTGAGCACGCCGGAGCCCGAAGCCAGCAACAGCGGAAAGCCGAGCCGGGCTCGACCCAGCGCGTCCGCGATCGCTTCGAGTTTCCTGGCCATCCCGCCCGCGACCAGGACGAGCCCGCCGGCCGGCTTTTGGCCGCCCAAACCCGCGGAGGCCTCACGGATCGAGCTGACGAGCCGCCCTGGGCTTTCGCCGCGGACGAGCAGGCTCGTAGCTGTGGCCCTCATGTGTGCACCTTATTTCGGGGCCTGCCTGCCCGCAAGGGGTTGTCCACGCCAACTGGGCTTCCGTCGGCCTGAAACATTGATAGCCTGGTGAGGAATGCCAGTCGTGGCCCCGCCGTACATCATGCGCTCCTACGGAGGGACAGACATCGGGCGTCGTCGCTCGGTGAACGAGGACGCTTACCTTTGCGACGACGAGCTCGGCTTGTGGGTGGTCGCCGACGGCATGGGCGGGCACGCCGCCGGCGAAGTCGCGAGCCGTGAGTCGATCGATACCATTCACGGCATGGTCAAGCGCGGCAAGGCCTCGCTCGCGCTCGATGGTCCGCAGACCGAAGAGAAAGCGCGCGCCGCGTGCCGCTTGCTCGAAGGCGCCGTGCAGGCCGCGACCTATATTCTGTTCGCGATGGCTGAGCTCGACCGAGGCAAGGCTGGCATGGGCACGACCATCAGCGCCATGATGCGCTTCGGCGATAGCGTCGTGCTGGGCCAAGTCGGCGACAGTCGCATCTACCGTGTGCGCACGGGGGATGCGCTACAACTCACGGAAGATCACACACTTATCGCGTGGCAGCTGAAGCAAGGCCTGATCACACCCGACCAAGCGCGCGTCAGCAAACAGCGCAACGTGATCACGCGCGCGGTCGGTAGCCGCGACTATGTCCAAGTAGATACCAGCGTTTGGGAGGCAGGCTTGGGCGATTCCTACATGCTCTGTAGTGACGGCCTGCATGGCTACCTAAAGCCTGAAGAAATCCCGGACATGATGGCGGAAGGCGGGCATTTTGCCGTGGAGAAGTTCATCCAGCTCGCCAACGCGCGGGGCGGTAAGGACAACATCACGGCGGTGGTGGTCGAAGTCTCGTAGCTCGGCCGGATTGTTGGCCCATGGGCGAAGCGTTCGCTAGCCATTGGAGACATGAAAGCCAGGCGTGTCGGAGTCGTCATGGGCGGAGCGTCCGCGGAGCGCGCGGTCTCCATCCGTTCGGGTGAAGCCGTGGTCGGCGCACTTGCTGGCCTCGGTTACGACGTGACTCCGTTGCTACTGGGCGCGGGAGGCGAAGCGCTGGTTCAGCTCGCGAACGCCGACCTGGACGTGGCCTTCCTGGCGCTGCACGGTCGCCTGGGAGAAGACGGTTGTGTGCAGGGCCTGCTCGAGCTGCTCGGTATTCCTTATACGGGCTCGAGCGTGCTGGCGAGCGCGCTAGCCATGGACAAGCTCAAGGCCAAGGAGCTGTTCCGGCTGCACAACGTGCCGACGCCGCCGTACTACGCGTTCGGCAGCCAGCAGTGCGCGGCAGATCTGGAAGAGATCCACGGTTCGTTCGGCTTTCCGGTGATCGTCAAGCCGCGCCGCGAGGGCTCGAGCCTGGGCGTGGCCCGAGCCAACGACCTGAGCGAGCTCGCGCACGCTCTCGAGTCAGCGTTGGCCTATGACTCGAGCGTGTTGGTCGAGCGGTTCATCGAGGCCAAGGAGCTGGCGGTCGGCATCTTGGACGGCCGCGTGCTCGGGGCGATCGAGATCGCGCCGAGCTCGGGGGTGTACGACTTTCACGCCAAATATACGCCGGGTCTGACCGACTACTTCATGCCGGCAAGGCTGCCCGCGGCGCGCTATCGCGGCGTTTTGAGCTTGGCCGAGCGCGCCGCTCGTGCGCTCGACACGAGCGGCGCCGTGCGCGTCGACTTGTTGGTCACCGAGGGCCAGAACGAATACGTGCTGGAGGTGAACACGCTGCCGGGCATGACCGAGACCAGCCTGCTGCCGAAGATCGCGGGCGCTGCCGGCTTTGGCTTCGCCGAGTTGTGCGAGGCGATTCTGGACCGCGCCACGCTGCATACCGGCACGCCGCGCCGTCCGGCCGAGCGAGAAGCCGCTCCCGCTGCCAGCCCCGCGAACGTGCGTGCTCAGGGACCGATCATCTGGGCCACCGCGAGCGGGTCGCGGTAACGGCGGAGGTCGGTCACGAGATCCTCGCGAGTCGACCAGGGCAGCACGTTGCCGTGGGGGGTCGCGTATTCCAGGTACAGGTTGCCATCGGTCGAGATCATTTGCTCGACCGATTCCCCGGCCTCGACGGCAGCTTGCGCCAAAAAGCGGTCGAGCCCGGCATCGCTGAGCAGCACATCGTTGAATAGATCCAAGAGCGGACGCGCGCGCGGGACGGTTCTGGCGACCTCGGGCGTTCGTTCCAGCGCCTGCACGCGCGCCTTGGATGCCACGAGCTCGGCATCGGACGCGACCACGATCCCCTGACCGCCACCGTAGAATAGCGTCACGTGCGCGAATTGATGGCGCAAGGTATTGAGGATGATCGCAAAATCTCGCGGCCGAATGTGATGCAGCTGCACCCATTGCTGGAACACGGCGCCCGGCTTCAAGCGCTCGTGGATCAAGTGGTAAAACTCACGGCTGTATAGGCTTGCGGCGCCCGCAAACCAGACACTCGACAGCTCCATGCTGATCAGGTCGTACTTCTGTTCTCGAACCAGGACGAAGTTGCGGCCATCGGCGTGATGAACGGTGACACGCGGATCGTCGATCGCGCCCAAGTTGGACTCACCGAAATAGCTCTTGGCCGCGAACAGGATCGAGGGCGAGATCTCCGCCACGTCGATCTTGTGCCAGGGGTAGCCAGCCAATGTGCCGAGCGTGGTGCCCGTGCCCAAGCCAATCACCAGTAGATCGCGATAGTCTTTGACGAACAGCGAGGGGTAGTGGGCAAAGAAGCGCTGCGCGTTCATCTCCCAGCCGGTATTGCCCTGGAATTTGCCGTTCGTGAGCAACGTGCGCACGCCGCCGGTATCGGTCACGGTGGTCACGCCGCCGTGCACGTCCTCGCGCATCATCAGGATCTCGTCGGGCGCGTGGTAACCGTCGAAGTACACGTTCGTGCCGCTGGTCAACATCGCCAGATCCCAGCGCGGGCTGACCAGGGCGATCAGCAGCGTCGCGCCTGCGCCGGCCAGGGTCACTTGCCGGCGCCGCGAGTGAGCCCAACCCAGCACGAGCAGCGCGGCCAGCGCAAAACACAACGCGATCGCCAGCAGCGCGCGCTGCGAACCGAGCCAGGGCAAAATCACGTAGCCCGTGAGCAGTGCGCCCAGCACGGCACCGAGCGTGTTGACGGCCGTGAGCCGCCCCACCCAACGCCCCACGTGGGCGTAGCGCGCCACGCGCTGCAGCAAGAGCGGGAAGGTGAGTCCCATCAGCGTAGTCGGCACCAGCAGCATCAAAAATGCCGCAACGCCCCGCGTGGCCTCGCGCGCAGCGAACGAAGTCAGCACTTCGCCCGTGTTGTTGAAGAAATACGGCAGCTTGTCCCAGAGCGGCAAGCTCACGGCCAGGCCCAGGCCGCTCGCGGCCAGACCGAGCGGGAGCGAGGCCTCGCCGAAACGGCGCTGTGCCCAGGACGCCCGCGAGGCCCCCAAAAACAGACAGCTCAAAAATGCGGCCAGGATTAGGCCGAAGGCGTACGCGCTGTTGCCGATGATCAGGGCCAGTAAATGCGTGAACACGACCTCCGCCGCGAACACCAAGCAGCCCGAGGCAAAGGCCAGAAAAAACAGCGAGCGGCGTTCACGCGCGGCAGGTTCACGCGCGCTCTCTTGGCTGCTCGTCGCAGCTAGCGCCCTGACCACGACGCGCGTCCCCTGGCTCATGGCGAGCAGCGCGATCAGCGCACTGCCAGCCGCCGAAGCGAACACGGTGCCGTCGACGCCGAGCAGCGGCAAAATCAGGTACGCGGCAGCCAGCGCGCCGAGCGCGCCGCCGAGGGTGTTGATCGCGTAAAGTGCGCCCAAGCGCCGCTCGCGCAAAGCGGCGGCTGCGGCGCTGACCTCGCCGGTGTCGAAGCTGCGCGACAAGAGCGGGAGCGTTGCGCCCATGGCCATGGTCGGGATCACCACCAAGCCGAGCGCGGTGAGCCAGCGCACGACGCTGAGCGTGACCAGCGACTCGGGCATACTGCGCGCCAAGCTCGCATACAGCGGCGTGAGCAGATGAAACGCAAAGGGAGTCCCGGCCACCGCGAGCGCGACGACCAACTCGAGCCAGCCATACGCGCGCAGCGGTCGGGTGACGCGCAGCGATGCCTTACCGCCAAAGTAGGCGCCGATCGAAAGGCCCGTCATGAAGGCGGCCAGCACCGCACTGACGGCATACGCCGTCGAGCCGACGATGTAGCTCAAGTACTTGGAGAAGCAGAGCTGGTCGATCAATCCCGTGGCTCCAGAGAGCACGAACAGGGCCAAGGTGAGCGAGATTGGCGGTGCCGGAGCGGAGCTCGGCTCAGAGGATCGAGTGCTGTCTTCGGCGGATTGGGGCGCGAGAGCTTCCAAGGGGCCGGCACCCTATTGCGACTCTGCCGAGATGGCGAGATGGGGGGCGAGATCGGGGCGCGATCGCGGCCGATCATCGCCAGTCTGTGGCCGAAATGTCCTGGATTTTGGCTCGTAGCCGGGCGTTCGATCTGCCAGGCTTATGCCCGCCATGGCAAGTCACGATGCTTCGGTTCGCCGCTTCGCCAACAATCCCATTCTGGTGCCGGGTCAGATCCAGCCCTCGCGTCCGGACTTCGAGGTCGTGGGGGTGTTCAACCCAGGCGCGATTCGCGTGGATGACGAAACGATCCTGCTGCTGCGCGTGGCGGAAGCGCCGCTAGGAGTGGCAGCCGATCGCGTGGCCTCGCCGATCTACGATCCAGAGTCCGACCGCGTCGAGCTGCGAACGTGGAGCCGTGATACGCCGGGCCTCAAGCTCGATGATAGCCGCTTGCTGGTGGTCGGCCGAGACACGTTCTTGACGTCGATCTCGCACTTTCGGCGCTGGCGGACCCGACCCGCCGCGCCATCGTCGCGCGGCTCGCCAGGGGCGAGGCGTCGGTGATGGAGCTCGCCGCACCCTTCGCCATGAGCCAGCCGGCAATCTCGAAGCACCTGAAGTGAAGCGAGGCGCACAGCTCTTTCTCAGCGCCGGGTGCGAGTCGTGCCATCGCGCGACCTTCACCACTGCCGACGTTCCGAACAAATCATGGCTCAGTCGTCAGACGCTTCATCCATTCACGGATCTTCTGCTCCACGACATGGGCCAGGCGCTCGCCGATGGCCGCAAGGATTTCGAGGCAACCGGCACCGAATGGCGTACGCAGCCGCT
>Ga0207691_10005487_pt1 | contig 12247 bp, 10 predicted proteins | sample KBSM13metaG_FD_184327 | JGI IMG/M metagenome (GOLD analysis project Ga0207691, IMG submission 184327) | Miscanthus rhizosphere microbial communities from Kellogg Biological Station, Michigan, USA - KBS M1-3 metaG (SPAdes) (version 2) | ecosystem: Host-associated > Plants > Roots > Rhizosphere >...
CAGAACAGCTACCGCGGCCAGGTGAAGGTGATGCCGAAGGCGACGGGCGCGCGCAACTACACGCAGTGCGACTCGATGCTCGTCGGCAACCAGTGCGGCGCGCACACCTTCCCGTACATCGAGGTCGGCAACAACTCGGCGCAGGTGGAGCACGAGGCGTCGACGTCGAAGATCGGGGAGGACCAGATCTTCTACCTCAAGCAGCGCGGGCTCAGCGCCGAGCAGGCGGTGAGCATGATCGTCAGCGGCTTCTGCAAGGAAGTGTTCAAGGAGCTGCCGATGGAGTTCGCGTTGGAAGCGCAGCAGTTGCTGGGGATCACACTGGAAGGATCCGTCGGCTGACGAGTCGGCCGGCATCGCCGGCCGAACGTTCGTCGGTTGACGGTTTTTCGGTTCACGGCCAGCCTCGGGAAGCCAGTGCGTCCCGAGGTCGGCCGACGAACCGTCAACTGACAAACTGAAAAACACTTTCTCGCATCTATCACTTCATGCTCGAAATAAAAAACCTCCACGCCACCGCCGGCGATCGTGAGATCCTCCGCGGGATCGACCTCACCGTGAACGCGGGCGAGGTGCATGCCGTGATGGGACCGAACGGCTCCGGCAAGAGCACGCTGGCGCAGGTGCTGGCGGGTCATCCGGCGTACGAGGTGACCGAAGGCACGGTGACGTACGAGGGCCAGGATCTGCTCAGCCTGGACCCCGAGGTGCGCGCCCAGCAGGGGATCTTCCTCGCGTTCCAGTATCCGGTGGAGATCCCGGGGGTGAGCAACGCCTACTTCATGCGCGCGGCGTACAACGAGATCCGGAAGGCGCGCGGCGAGGAGGAGATCGACCCGATCAGCTTCGCCGACCTGATGGACGAGAAGATGAAGCTCGTCGAGATGGAATCCGACATGCTCTCGCGCTCGGTGAACACCGGATTCTCGGGAGGCGAGAAGAAGCGGAACGAGATCCTGCAGATGGCCGTGCTGGAGCCGAAGCTCGCCATTCTCGACGAGACGGACTCCGGCCTCGACATCGACGCGCTGCGGATCGTGGCGAACGGCGTGAACACGCTCAAGCGCCCCGAGAACGCGACGATCGTCGTGACGCACTATCAGCGGCTGCTCAACTACATCGTGCCGGACTACGTGCACGTGCTCGCGGGCGGGCGCATCGTGCGCTCCGGCGGGAAGGAGCTCGCGCTGGAGCTCGAGGCGAAGGGCTACGACTGGCTGCTCGAAGAGGCGGTCGCGTGATCGAGTCGTACCTGCGCGGATTCGAGCGCATCTCGGCGTCGGGTGGGTCGACGGCGCCCGACTGGGCGAAGTCGCTTCGACTGTCGGCGATCACCCGCTTCGAGACGCTGGGCTTCCCCACGACGAAGAACGAGGACTGGCACTTCACCTCCGTCGCGCCGATCGCCGAGCGGGAGTTCGACCTGCTCGCGCCGCCGACACACGGCGTGAAGGCCGCGCAGCTCGCGCCATTCACATTCGGCGCGACGGACTGGCACACGCTCGTGTTCGTGAACGGCCGCTACGATGCCGCATTGTCGAACGCGGCCGCGCTGCCCGACGGCGTCACCCTCGTACCGCTCAAGCAGGCGTACGAGACGCTGCCGCTCCTCGTGGAGCAGTATCTCGGCAAGGTCGCGACGTTCGACGGGCAGACGTTCACGGCGCTCAACACCGCCTTCCTCGACGACGGCGCGGTGCTGCACGTCGGCAAGGAGGTCGAGGTCGCGCGGCCGATCCACCTGCTGTTCGTGAGCGATACGAGCGCGGGCGCGGGGACGGCCCAGCCGCACAACCTCATCGTGCTCGACCGGTTCGCCAAGGCGACGGTGATCGAGAGCTACGCGGGGCTCGACGACCGCGGCACGTACTTCACGAACGTCGTCACGGAAGCCGTGGTGGGCGACGGCGCGACGCTGACGCACCTGAAGCTGCAGCGCGAGTCGGCGAAGGCCTATCACGTCGGCACGCTGGACGTGCGCCAGGCGCGCGACAGCCACCTCGTCTCGTTCAGCTTCGCCACGGGCGCGGCGCTGTCGCGCACGAACATCTACACGCAGCTGCGCGGCGACGGATGCGGCGCGACGCTCAACGGGTTGTATCTCGGCGATGGCGAGCAGCACATCGACCATCAGACGCGCATCGAGCACGTCGAGCCGAACTGCTACAGCCGGGAGCTCTACAAGGGGATCCTCGACGGGTCGGCGCACGGCGTGTTCAACGGCAAGGTGTACGTCCATCCGGCCGCCCAGAAGACCGACGGCAAGCAGACGAACAACACCCTGCTCCTCTCCGAGAAGGCGCAGATCGACACCAAGCCGCAGCTCGAGATCTTCGCGGACGACGTGAAGTGCACGCACGGCGCGACGGTGGGCCGCCTGGACGAGACGGCGCTGTTCTACCTCAAGAGCCGCGGGATCGCGGCGCGCACCGCGCGCCAGCTCCTGACGTACGCGTTCGCCGCGGACGTGCTGGAGTCGATCGAGCTCGCCGAGGTTCGCGAGGGGCTCGAGGCCGCGACGCTGCGCCGCTACATCGATCAGGAGTAGGGCGACGCGTGTCGGACCTCCAGGAGCTCTACCAGTCGATCATCCTCGACCACAACCGGCGGCCGAAGAACTACGGCGCGCTGGAGGGGGCGAACCATCGCGCCGAAGGGCGCAACCCCGACTGCGGCGACGAGGTGAAGGTGGAGCTGGCGATGACGGGCGACCGGATCGACGACGTGCGCTTCACGAGCGCGGGGTGCGCGGTGTCGCGCGCCGCGGCGTCGATCATGACGCAGAAGGTGAAGGGGAAGACGCGGGCCGAGGTGGACCAGCTGTTCGCGACGTTCCACGATCTGGTGACGGGCAAGCTGCGTCCGACCGAGCAGGAAGCGCGCGGCCTGGGCGAGCTGGCCGCGTTCTCCGGCGTGGCGCGCTTCCCGATCCGCGTGAAGTGCGCGAGCATGCCGTGGCACACGCTTCAGGCGGCGCTGCGCGACGCTCCGCGCGCCTGACGGCGCGCGTGAGCGACGGGTTCGAGGACGTGGCGCCGCTGTCGGCGCTGCCCGCCGGCGAGCTGCTCGGCGCCGTGCTCGCCGACGGGACGCCGGTCTGCCTGTACAACGACCGGGGCACGATCGGCGCCGTGCGCGACGTGTGCAGCCACGCGGAGTTCCCGATGTCGGACGGCGTGCTGCACGGCGACGGCACGCTGGAGTGCATGTGGCACGGCGCACGCTACGACTGCCGGACCGGCGCGGTGCGCCGCGGTCCGGCGACGGCGCCACTGGCCGTGTACGAGACGCGCGTCGACGGGGATCGCATCCTCGTCGCCCCCCGCGCCCACCTGGAGCCTCACGCATGAGCGACCGCAACCCACGCCGGAAGGACTTCCCGCTGCTCGCGGCGAACCCGAAGCTCCACTACCTCGACTCGGCGGCGACGTCGCAGAAGCCGAAGGTCGTGCTCGACGCGATGCGGGCCTACTACGAGCGGGACAACGCCAACCCCCACCGCGGCGCGTATGCGCTGTCGGCGCGGGCGACGGACCGCTACCAGGCCGCACGCGAGCGCGTGGCGGCATTCCTCGGCGCGTCCGACAGCGACTGCCTCGTGTTCACGCGCGGCACCACCGAGGCGCTCAACCTCGTGGCGACGGCGTGGGGGCACGCCAACGTGGGCGAGGGCGACGAGATCGTCGTCACGGCGCTCGAGCACCACGCCAACTTCGTTCCCTGGCAGCAGCTCGCCCTGGCGCGCCGGGCGCGGTTCCTCGTGTGTCCACTGACGAGCGACCACCGCGTGGACCTCGAGGCGCTGCGCGCGATGGTCGGACCGCGCACGAAGGTGGTGGCGTTCAATCACGTCTCGAACGCGCTCGGGACGCTGAATCCGGTGAACGAGATCGCCGCGATCGGTCGGAGCGTGAACGCCCTCGTAGTGTGCGATGGCGCGCAGGGCGCGCCGCACCTGCGCGTCGGCTTCGACACGCTCGACGTCGACTTCTACGCGTTCAGCGGCCACAAGATGTGCGGGCCGATGGGGATCGGCGGCCTGCTCGGACGCCGGGCGATCCTCGAGACGATGCCGCCCTATCAGTTCGGCGGCGACATGATCGAGTTCGTGCGCGACGAGGAGAGCACGTGGAACGCGCTGCCGCACAAGTTCGAGGCGGGGACGCCGAACGTGGGCGACGCGGTCGGACTCGCGGCGGCGTGCGACTACCTCGACGGGCTCGGGCTCGACTCGGTGCTGGAGCACGAGCGCGGGCTCGTGCGGCTGGCGATGGACCGGCTGCGCGAGGTGGAGGGCGTGTGCCTCTACGGCCCGCCGCCGTCGGAGCGGAGCGGCGTCGTGAGCTTCACGATGGCCGGCATCCATCCGCACGACCTGGCGACGATCTTCGACGAGGACGGCGTGTGCATCCGCGCGGGCCAGCACTGCGCGCAGCCGCTGATGCGGCGGCTGGGCGTGTCGGCGACGGCGCGGGCGTCGTTCTACGTGTACAACGACGAGCGGGACGTGGAGGCGCTGGTGGCCTCGCTGCGCCGCGCGAAGGAGGTGTTCGCCGGCGGCGTCGAGCTATCCGACGAGCTGATCCCCTGCCGAGGCGCGCGGTAGCTCGACGGTGAACGTCGAGCCCTCGCCGGGCACGCTCGTCACGCTGATCTCGCCGCCCATCCCGCGCGTGAGCTCGCGGCTGATGGCCAGGCCGAGCCCTGCCCCTTCGGTGGTGCGCGTGAGCGTCGGCTCGAGCTGAACGAACGGCTCGAAGATGGTGCTCATCTGCCAGGACTCGATGCCGATCCCCGTGTCCTGGACGCGCAGCTTGATCCGGTCGCCCTCGTCGGCGGCGGAGAGCGTGATGCGTCCCCCCGACGGCGTGAACTTCACCGCGTTGCCGAGCAGGTTGATGAGGACCTGCTCGAGCTTCTCGCGATCGGCGACGACGGCGAGCCCGTTGGTCACGTTCTGGCAGCAGTATTCGACCGATCGCGCGCGGGCCTGCGGCTCGATCATCGCCTCCATTCGCGAGAGCAGATCGCGCACCGGGACGGGCGAAAGCCGATAGCGCACGCGGCCCGCCTCGAGCCGGCTGAAGCTGAGGATGTCGGTGATGATCTCGAGCAGGTGCTGCTGATTCTGCTGGATGCGCGACAGGTCCTTCAGCTGCGCCTCGTTCAGGGGGCCGCGCAGGCCGGTCGAGAGCAGCTCGACGTAGCCCGCGATGGCGTTGAGCGGCGTGCGCAGCTCGTGACTCATCGTGGCCAGGAACTCGCCCTTGGCGCGGTTCGCCGTCTGCGCCGCCGCGTAGAGGCGCGCGTTGTCGATCGCGGTGGCGGCACGCGCGGCGATCTCCTGCGCGGCGCCGAGGTCGGCCTCCTCGTACCGCCGGCCCGACTCGGAGTACACGAGCGACAGCACGCCGAAGACATGGCCGCGCGCCGCCATGGGGAGCAGCGCGTACGAGCGCGGCCCGAGCGTGGCGAGCATCGCCGCCTGGTCGGAATCGTGCGCGAGCCTGGCGACGGTCTCGGTGTGGATCTCGGCGGCCACCTGGGGAAGTCCCGTGCGGACCACGTCCGGCACCCCGGAGCCGTCGTCCGGCCGGATGGGATACCGTGCCCAGAAGTCGCGCAGCATCGCCTCCTTCTCGGGATCGACGTGCGTCGCGGACACGCGGGAGATGCTGCCGTCGGGCTCGACGAGATCGACGCAGCAGTAGTCGGCGAGCGCGGGCACCATGAGCCGCGTGAGCTGGGAGAGGGTCCACTGGTAGTCGAGGGAGGAGCCGAGGACGCTGAGCGCGTTCTCGACCGCGGCGCGGCGCTCGGCGTCCACGTGCGCGTCGTGCGTGTCGTCGAACACGCCGACCCACTCGACGATGTGCTTCTCGTTCCGGATCGGCACCGCTCGCGACTGGAACCACCGATGCGAGCCGTCGCGGCGACGCAGGCGGAACTCCGCCTCGAACAGGGAGCCCGACATGATCGCGGCGCGCCACTGGGTACGGACCGCGTCCCGGTCGGCGGGGTGGATCGCCTCGAGCCAGCCGAGCCCGTGCACCTGCATCCTGGACTGTCCGGTGAGCTCACGCCACGCGGGCATGTCGTCGACGCGTCCGGCCGGGTCGGCCGTCCAGACCACGTTGGTGCTGGCCTCGATGAGGGCGCGGTAGCGCTCGAGCGCCTGCTCGAGCTGCTTGCGGGCGTGCTCGTTCGCGAACGAGAGGGCGCCGAGCTCCTCGTTGGCATGCTCGAGCTCCTCGGCCATCACCTGGCTCTCCTCGAGCTGGTGCTCGAGCTCCACGGCCTGATCCTGGAGTTGCTCGCTGGCGAGCGACAGCTGGCGCGCCGACTCGACCGATTCGGCGCGCGTGCGGCGCAGCTCGTCGAACGTCGATCCGAGGAGCCCCGTGACGAGGAGGAGGACGAGGGCGGAGAAGACCTCTTCCGCGGTCGGGAAGGTGAATCGCCCGACCGGCGCCGTCGTCGCGAAGTTGGCGACGACGGCGCCTAGCAGCGACGCAATCACGGCGGGCGCGAAGCCGCCCCGCCATGCCGCGTATGCGCTCGCCACCCAGAACAGCAGGAGGCGCGTCGCCTCGAGGTCGTCGCGCAGGTACCAGGAGAGCACTCCGGCCACGGCGACGGCGAGCAGTGCTTCGCCGAAAGCGAGCACCCGTCGCGCGATGGTCCGGAACTGGGTGGCGGGTCGAGTGGGGGAAAGCGCGGTCGTCACGGACTCGAGGCTCTGCGGCGCCCTGATCGGGGCACGCTAACATCTACCATGCTCGGCTGACGCGCCATAGGGCCGGATGGTCTCGTGCAGTCGCGCTCGTTAACACGCGCCGCGCCGAGCGAATCAATTGCCTCGCTCGGTGCTCATGCGTCTTTCTGAGCCAGCCGCGCCGACGACGGCGGCCCCACCAGATCTCCGACGACATGACCGAACCGCACAGCGCCGGCGACGCCGCTGCCCCTGCCCACGAGGCGACAGTGGCGCGACGGCTCGTGTGGCTCGGACTCGCGATCACGCTGCTCGTGGCGCTGTTCGGTCTGTTGGCGCGTGCGCAGATGATCGGGTGGGGACTCGTGTTCCCCGGACCGGTGAACGTGTTCTTCCGCCTGTACGCGTTCCACGAGCCGCTGCCGCTGGTGCTGCTCGTGGTATGGACGGTCGTGGCGGCGGCAGTGATCGCGCGGCGTACGCCGGCGACGAGCGACAGCGCGCGCGTCGAGCGGCTGCGCGCTCCGAGCGCGCGCGCGGTAGCGGTCCTGGCCGCGCTGACGTTCGTCGTCGCGCTGGCGACGTGGTATCGGGTGCACCACGCCGTGCTGCTGACGATGGACGAGTTCACGAGCGACTTCCAGGCACGCATCCTCGCTCATGGAGAGCTAAAGGCGACGCTGCCCACGGAGTGGCAGCCCTACCTCGACGCGATGGCGCCGGTGTTCACGGCGTACCGGGACCTGAACGGCGGCTGGCTGTCGCAGTACCTGCCGGGCTACGCGCTGCTGAAGACGCCGTTCGTGTTCACCGGGCTCGAGGTGCTGCTCAACCCACTGCTCGCCGCGCTGTCGGTCGTGCTGCTCGCCGCGATCGCCCGGCGGCTGTGGCCGGACGAGGGGCTCCGGCCGTGGATGGCGCTCGCGTTCTTCGTGACGTCGAGCGAGGTGCTGATGACGTCGGGCACCGGCTACTCGATGCCGGCGCACCTCGCGCTCAACCTGCTCTGGCTCTGGCTGTATCAGCGGGGGGACGCGCGTTCGTGGGGTTTCGCGCTCGCGGTCGGCGTCCTCGCGCTGGGGCTGCACAACCCGATGCCGCATGCGCTGTTCGTCGCGCCGTTCCTCCTGCGGCTGGTGCGGGAGCGGCGGTGGCGGCGCACCGCGGCGGCGGCGGCCGCGTACGGCGTGGGGAGCGTGCTCTGGCTGGCGTGGCTGCGGATGGCGAACCCATTCGCGCACGGGGATGGGCCGGGCCTGTTCTCGATGTTCGCGCTACCGAACGCGATCGCCTTCTGGCTGCAGACGGTGAACTGCTCGCTGCTCTTCACCTGGCATGCGCCGCTGTTCGGCGCGCTCGCGGTGGTCGGGGTCGCACGCGCCCGCCAGCTCGGAACCGTGATGACCGACGTGGCGCTCGGCGTAGCGCTGACGCTGGCGTTCTACCTGTTCTTCCCGCTGACGCAGGGGCACGGCTGGGGCTACCGGTACGCGTACCAGGTGCTCGGCAGCCTGGCGCTGCTGGCGGCGGCGGGAACGCCTTCACTCGTGGCGGCAGCGGGGGCGCGCCGCGCGCAGGCGCTGCTCGTGGCGTCGTTCGCTACGGCGCTGCTGGTCCAGGTCCCGCTGCGGTTCTGGCAGGGAGAGCGGTTCATCCGGCCGTACGCGGCGGCGTATCGCACGCTCGCGAGCAAGCCGGCGCGGGTGGTGCTGGTGTACGGGGACTCGATCTGGTACAGCCGGGATCTCATCCGGAACGATCCGTATCTGCGTGGGCAGCCCGTGGTGTTGGCGGCGCGGATGTTGACGCGGGAGGGACGGGCGAAGATCGAGGCGGCGAATCCCGGGCAGGTGGTCGAGGTGCGGGATGGGGAGCTGCTGCGGCTGGGGCTGACGCCGTGGATTCGGGGGCGGCGGTAGGGGGATAAGTTGAAGAACACACTCAATACACCATCGCCACGTATGTCGACGCCCCGCCGACTGATCTCCGTCGTCACTCCTTGCTACAACGAGGAAGCGAACGCGCGTGAGCTGTACCTCGCGGTGCGTCGCGTCTTCGAGGGCCTGCCGCAATATCAGTACGAGCACGTCTTCATCGATAATGCGTCGAAGGACGGCACGGCGGAGATTCTCCGCTCGCTCGCGGCGGCGGACGAGAACGTCAAGGTCATCCTGAACGCGCGGAACTTCGGACAGATCCGCTCGCCGTATCACGCGTTGCTGCAGGCACGGGGCGATGCAGCGATCGTGATGGCGTGCGACTTCCAGGACCCGCCCGAGCTCATCCCGACATTCATCGAGCGATGGGAAGCCGGCTTTCGAATCGCGCTCGGCGTGAAGGAGTCCGCTGAGGAGCATGGGATATTCTACGCCATCCGGTCGCGCTACTACCGCACGCTGGCCCGCATCTCGGACACACAGATCGTCCAGCAGGCCACGGGCTTCGGCCTGTATGATCGAGCCGTGATCGACGCATTGCGCGAGATCGACGATCCCTATCCGTTCTTTCGTGGCCTGCTTGCCGAGATCGGCTATCCGATTGCACAGATCCCGTTCCGGCAGCCGCTGCGCAAGCGAGGCGTGTCGTCGCAGAACTTCTATACGCTCTACGACATCGCCTTCCTCGGCATCGTCAGCCATTCCAAGGTCCCGTTGCGGCTGGCGACGATGCTGGGCTTCGCGCTGAGCGCAATGAGTCTGCTCGTCGCCGTCGTGTACCTCCTGTACAAGCTGCTCTTCTGGAACAGCTTCCAGGTGGGTATCGCGCCGGTCGTGATCGGGTTCTTCTTCGTCTCGTCCGTGCAGCTGCTCTTCATCGGGGTCGTCGGCGAGTACATCGGGTCGATCTGGACGCAGGTGCGAAAGCATCCCCACGTTTTCGAGCGCGAGCGGATCAACTTCACGCCGGCGACGACGCCCGCCGACGCGCGACCGCTGTCGGCGGTGGCCGAATTCGATCGATGACGTCGTTGGCCTTGCGCCGTGCTCTGGGCGTGGAGCCCGCAGTCGGCGCGGTCCTGCTCACGCGTCTGCTCCCTGTGCTCGCCGCTCCGGCGACGATGTGGCTGGTGGCGACGCGCCGACCGTTGGCGGAACAGGGCTTCTACGTCATTCTGCAAAACGTTCAGGCGCTCGCGCAGCTGGCAGAGCTCGGGCTAGGCGCCCTCGTCGTGCAGTTCGTGGCGCACGAGTCGCCAACGCTCGGATGGGCCGACGACGGTGGTCTGATCGGGAAGGCGACGACGCTGGATCGTATCGCGGAATTCCTTCCTGCGGCGCTGCGATGGTACACACGCGCCGCGCTCGCTCTCCTTCTTGCCCTGCTCGCCGGCTGGATGCTGTTCCATGCCGAAGCTCGCGAAAGCGGCGTGGCAGTCGCGGGACCGTGGGCGAGCGTCGTCGTGGCAACGGCTTTGTACCTCCTGCTCATCCCACTCATCTGTCTCGCCGAAGGGGCCGGTCTCCTGGTCACCGTACAACGTGTGCGCTCGACGCAGGCGCTCGCCGCCGTCGGCGCGCTCTGGCTTGGCATACTCGCCTACGACGCGCTCTGGGGGATGGCGCTGTTCGCCGTTGTATGGCTCGCCGTACCGCTCGCGTGGCTGTTCCATGCACATCGGGGCCTCCTCCGACAGGCAGTACACTGGATCAGGCACCCGCACGCGAACGCAGATGCGACAACAGCGCTGTCTGCGCGCTATTCCGGCGTGCAGCGGCGCACAGCGGCCAGTAGTCTCGCCCTGTGGGCCGCACCGCAGTCCCTCGCGCCCGCTCTGCTGGTCTTCCACGGCGCGGCTGCTGCCGGCCGGGCAGGATTCAGTCTCGCTCTCGCGACCGCTCCGGTGACGCTCGGCACCGCGTGGCTGTTCGCGCGGTACCCTCGACTCGGCGCACACGTCGCCACCGGCGACATGGCGGCGCGGGACGCACTCGCGCGTCGGGCGATGTCTCAGGCGCTGGCTGTGTGTGCGCTCCTCGGCGCCGTCGTGACGGCCGCGGTGGCTGTGCTCTATCTCGTCGCACCAACACTCGCCACGCGTGTGATGCCGGCAGCGGCAACCGGCGCGCTCGCGGCGGCGGCGCTCGGCTGGGTGGCGATTCAGGGGTGGGCGGCTTGGCTCCGCGCAGAACGGCAAGAGCCACTGACCGTCGCGATCGTTTCTGGATCTCTGATCGTCATCGGCGCCACGGTCGGGTTCGCCGCGGTGTCCGATGCTCGGACCACCGTAGCTGCCTATGCGCTCGCTGTCCTCGCTGCGGCGGCCCCATTGGCGGCCGTTAGCTTCAGTCGGGTCCGGCGCGGTACGCGAACGGCAGCGTGACCGGTATGCCCGCGGCAACGCCGCAAGACGCGGCAATGAGTTCTCGGCCCCACCGGCTGCTGGGTCGGCGCCTCGTGATACCGAAACGCTGACGACCTTCGTGCGTCGTCCATGCGGCGCCAGACATGTCATACCACCTTCGATTTGCTGACAAATGCTCGATAACGTCTCGGTTCTCGTCACTGGGGGGACCGGCTCATTCGGTCAGAAGTTCGTCGAGCATTTGCTCACCGACTGCAATCCACGAGAGGTCGTGATCTTCAGTCGCGACGAGTTCAAGCAGTCGGAGATGGCCCGCCGCTTCTCCCCACAGCGTTACCCGATCCGGTACTTCCTCGGCGACGTGCGTGACCGGGACCGGTTGAAGCAGGCGTTCGTCGGCATCGACTTCGTCGTGCACGCGGCGGCGCTGAAGCAGGTTCCCGCGCTCGAGTACAACCCGTTCGAGGCCGTGCGAACCAACATCCTTGGCTCGCAGAACGTGGTGGAAGCGGCGCTGGAGCGCGGCGTCAAGAAGGTGGTCGCACTCTCGACCGACAAGGCGGTGAGCCCGAGCAACCTGTATGGTGCGACGAAGCTCACCGCCGAGAAGCTCGTGATCGCGGCGAATACCTACGTGCGCCACCGCGACATCCGCTTCAGCGTGGTACGCTATGGGAATGTGATCGGGAGCCGCGGCAGTGTCGTGCCCTACTTCGCGGAGCTGATCCGTTCCGGCGCGCGCGAGCTTCCGGTCACGGACGACCGGATGACCCGCTTCTGGATCACGCTCGACGAGGCCGTAGCGCTCGTGATGAAGAGCCTCGACATCGCGGCCGGCGGGGAAATCTTCGTTCCGAAGATACCGAGCCTGCGCATCGTGGACCTCGTAACGGCGTTTCTCGGGGAGCCACGCTATCGGAGCATGGGGATCCGCCCCGGGGAGAAGCTCCACGAGTCCCTCATCGGCGAAAACGAAGCACGTAGCGCATACGACATGGGCGATTACTTCGCCATTCTCCCGCAGTTCGAATTCCAGAACAAGGCACCGCAACAGGGGCGGCCGGTCGCTGAGGACTTCGTGTACCGAAGCGACACGAATGAACAGTGGCTCATCGAATCGGAGCTCAGGGATCTTCTCGAGCGGTCTGGATTCCTCGCGCCAGTGAACGCCTCGGCGCTGTGAGCGACACGTCGTCTGCGGCGCTGCCGTTCGCGCAGCGCGCGTGCCC
>Ga0207691_10005492_pt1 | contig 12245 bp, 10 predicted proteins | sample KBSM13metaG_FD_184327 | JGI IMG/M metagenome (GOLD analysis project Ga0207691, IMG submission 184327) | Miscanthus rhizosphere microbial communities from Kellogg Biological Station, Michigan, USA - KBS M1-3 metaG (SPAdes) (version 2) | ecosystem: Host-associated > Plants > Roots > Rhizosphere >...
CGGCTGCAGCTGGACCCAGTACTCCTTGTCGAACATGTTCTGCACGGTCACGAACACGTCGAGGTTCCGGCCAAGGGCCCGTAATACCGACAGGTCAACGACGCCATATGCCGGCAGCCCCGGCTCCTCGCCGGTCTTGGCCTTGACGTTCTGGTCGTCGTCGAACTGGTGGCCGACGAACAAGGCGCTCATCGTGACATCAGCTAAACGCGGATTGATGTACGACACGCTCAGCGAACCGCGATTCTTCGGTACCTGCTGGAGGAATTTGCCGACCAGGCTCGTGTCCGACGGGTTCTCCGTAATCTTGGCGTCGTTCAGAACATACCCCGCGGCCGCTCTCCACTGCTGTCCGAACCGATATTCGACATCGGTCTGGAAACCCCGAATCCGCGTACGACCGATGTTCTGGCGCTGCGCCAGCGTGTTGGGAGTAAGCGTGATGGTGGCAATCGGGTCCTTCATCCGATTGTCAAACCAGGTCCCTCGGACCGACAGGTCGTCGGTCGGCGCAACGCTGACACCGAGTTCACCACCGCGCAGGCGCTCCGGTCCGAGAGCGGCGTTCCCTAGCGTCAGCAGTTGGCCGACACTGAAATTGCGATAGAGCTCGTTCAAGGTCGGTGCGCGGAACCCGCTGCCGATACTGCCCCAGGCCGTGACCTTGTCGGTCACGTGGTAGAGCGCGGCAAACTTGGGATTGAAGACAGTCTCATCCTTGTCGGCCAGATCTCCGAGATTGCGCGCCGCCGGCAGTCCGGTTGCCACCGTCGTCTCAATGTAGTGCGCGTTGTAATTGCGCCAGTGGTCCGCGCGACCGCTCGCGGTCAAAGACAGCTTCGGAATCGGCAGATACTGAACCTGCACGAACGTCCCGCTGCTGATCTGCGTCCCTCGTCCGTCGCGAACCGTCGCAACCGTGAGCCCGTTCGTCGGATTCATGCCCTGCTCTTCGGTGGCGCCCTTGATGTGGCGGAAGTCCGTTCCAGCCGACACCAGATACTTCGTCGAGATCGCCTTCGACCACTGCACGAGCCCGCCGACAGCATCCGTCGGCACGTGCTGGATAGTCGAGACGCGCGCGACCGAGCGAGGCGTCGGGACTGCCAGGAAGTTGCTGTCGAACCGGCTGAAGTCGAGGAAGACGCTCGCCTGCAGATCACTCTGGTCCGGTAGTGCGGTACGAACGCCGGCGCTGAACGCCTTCCACAGTGTGTCGTTTGCTTCAGGTGTCGTCGGCGCAAATGTCGTGACTTTCGCGTTGTCGCGCTCTTCGCGGAAGTAGCCAAGCCGGAGGAACGTGCTGATCCGATCGCTCGGGCTGTAGTCGGCCTTGAACGCCACGTTCTCGTAGTTGACTCTGGCTTTCGTGTCGATGGGACCACGTTCCTCTGCGATCACCTGTTCGAATCCTCCGGTGTCGAAGAAGCTGCCCTCGAGCGAAACACCCAGCTTGCCAAACGTCTGACTGCCGAAAAAATCGGCCTTCCACGTATCGCGGGTACCTGCCTGCGAACGGAATTCAACCGTTCTCGGCTTGGGGCGTGTCGTGACGACATTGATCACACCGCCCAGCGCGTAGTTGCCCCAGATGCTCGAGCTGGCGCCATCGATCAGCTCGATCCGGTCAACGCTTTCGAGCGGAATTCGGGACCAGTAGACCCACCCACTGAACGGTTCGTTGAACGGCACGCCATCAATCAGAACAAGTGATCGGCTGACACCACTCGGCCCGATGCTGCGCAGCGACACCCCTTGCGCCGATGGATGCGCCGAGAGACTGCTCGTACGACGGAACAGGCTGAAGGTCGGGACTGTCCGGAGCACATCGTCGGCCATCACTGCCGGCGAGTGACGAATCTCCTCCTGGTCGATCACGTGCGTACTGGCGGCGACATCCCCCAGGCGCTGCTCCGTCCTCGTGGGCGTCACGGTCACCGATTCGAGCAGACGCGCGGGCTGCAGCACGACCTCGATCTCGGAGGACGACTCGGCGATCGCCTGAATCTTTTCCGCAAAACCGCCAGCCCGCACCACCAGCTTCGCGCCGCTCGGGATTCCGCGAGCCAACTCGAAGCGACCGTCGGGGCCGGTCACCGCATGCTGCTCCACGCCGGATGCCGTCTGGACGGAGATTGCCGCACCAGACACCACCAGGCCTGTAGAGTCGCGTACGACCCCCTTCACGGTCCCCTGACCGAGGGCGGTCATCGGAAGCGCAAGGCAGAAAATGAGGACGAGAACTTTTTGCATAGCGCTGGGATTCTAACGCTTCCGCGGGCAGGCCTGCCGAGCCGGAGCTTTGCGACGCCAGTCACCTGAGCTGAAGGCTTGGGGGTTTACTCGCATCTGGCTGATTGTTAAGCTCGATCCCATGCGTGTTCTGACCGCGGCGGCGCTCGTGGTTCTGGCCGTGGCTGCGGTCCGCACGCAGCAGCAGCCGACATTTCGCAGCGGCACCAGCATCGTGCCCATCCTCGCGACCGTTCTGGATAACAGCGGTCGTCTCGTGCCCGACCTCGAGCGCGTCGATTTCACCGTCCTGGATAACGGCAAGCCGCAGGAGGTCGTGTTCTTCCAGAACGACGTCCAGCCGTTCACGGTTGTCGTCACGATGGATTTCAGCTTCAGTATGAACAACAACCTGAAGCTGCTGAAGGCGGCAGCCGAACAGTTCATCCTGCGTATGCTGCCCGAGGACAAGGGCCAGGTCGGCGCGTTCAGCGACAAGATCATGTTCAGCGGCCACTTCACGAATGACCGCGACGATCTCATCCTGGCGCTCAACGATCTGCAGTATGGCAATCCCACACGTCTCTACGACGCCATCGACACGAGTATCGACCTGCTGGACGATGCGAGCGGGCGGAAGGTCGTGCTGGTCTTTACGGACGGCGACGACACGGCGAGCCGCCGGAGTTTCGGCGACGTGCTGACGAAGGCGCGCGACAAGGAAGTGATGGTCTACGCCATCGGCCTGCAGTCCGAGTTCTTCAACGGCGCACGGATGATGCGTTCGCGGCCCACCAGCGCACTCCGCAAGCTGGCGGATGAAACCGGCGGCGGCTACTTCGAGCTGAAGAAGACGGCGGAGCTGGCACCGACCTTCACGCGCGTCGCGCAGGAACTGCACAGCCTCTACGCGCTGGGTTTCACACCCGGCAATCTCGACGGTAAGGAGCACAAGCTCGAAGTCCGGGCGAAGACGGGAATGATGGCGCGCGCACGGAAGACCTACATCGCCTCACGCGAAAAGCTCACGGGCACGAATTGAGTTTGCTCTCCGATCAGGATTTCCGCCTGAGGGCCGACCACGCGCTCGAAGATCTGCAGCGCGCGATGCTGCCCGCCGCCGACGACGAAGGATTCGAAGTGGAGCTGCAGAACGGCATCCTGCAGGTGGTCTTCGACGAGCCACGGCCGGCAAAGTTCGTTGTCAGTCCGAACGCGCCGGTCCGTCAGATCTGGGTTTCAGCGATGTCGCGCAGCTACAAGCTGTCCTGGACGCCGGAGCGCTCCGCGTTCGAACTGGACGGCGAGTCGCTCAACGAACTCGTCAACCGGCTCGCAAAGTCCTTCCTGGAAACCTGAGTTCAACCCTTCCGCGTTCGGCTACTTCATTAGTCGCGCCTGTGCCGGATCGATCTTGTACGGATCGTCGGTATAGGTCACCGTCTTTCCGTCCGGTTCCACCCACGCGGTCCAGTAACCGATGTGAACGGGGATTGGTGTCTTCAAGCGCGCCGTCTGTTCGCGGCCCGCATTCATCGCGTCGCGGATGCGGGTCCCGGTCCACTCCGGTTGATCGCGCATCACGTAGGTGGCCATGGCAATCGGATCCTCGACGCGGACGCACCCGTGACTGAGGCAGCGACGCTCCTTGAAAAACAGACGGTCATTCGGCGTGTCGTGCAGATAGACGTTGAAATGGTTCGGGAACACGAACTTCACGAGTCCGAGTGCGTTGTCGTCGCCCGGCCGCTGTCGAAACCGCAGGTGTTTCGTCGCCGACTCGTCGCTCCAGTCGATTGACGCGGGGTCGATTTCCTCTCCCTCCCCGCTCGTGCCGACCACCTCGATGTTGTTTCTGCGCAGGAAGTCCGGGTCCCTCGCGACGCGCGGCAGCGTTTCTTCGCGAAGGATGTCCGGCGGGATATTCCAGTACGGACTGAACACCACGTAAGTCATCTCGTCGCTGAACAACGGTGTCTGATGTTCGGTATCGCCGACGATGACCCGCATCGAGAGGACCGGTCGATCACCTTCCATCACCTGCAGGATGTAGGCAGGGACGTTGACCAGGATGTAGCGGTCCCCGAGATCACGGGGTGCCCAGCGCCACCGCTCCATGTTCATGCGTATCTGGTCCGCGTGACCCGTGGGCGTCTTCCGTTCCTGCGCGAGCGCCGCCTGAAGACCTTTGTACTGCGGATGTGCCGGAGCGAGCTCTTCGAGAGACTCGCGCACGTGCCGCTGCGAAATCGCCTGCGTGAGCCGCGCGGCAAGATCTTCCTTCTTCGCGTCGGCAAGCCAGTTCTCGTGGACGTCGCGGGGACTGTGGGTCCAGCCGAGGAGATCTGCGGCGTATTGCAGATACGCATACGTCATCTTCAGATCCAGTTCCGGAACCTGTTCGCCCGGAAACTCCGTCCCGTGGAGCGACGTCTGCGACTGCTCGCGCAATTGCTCGAACGCCGCGACCTGATATCGGGCGGGGTCGATGCCGTGCACTGGCGAGTATTTGAGTTGCTGAACCAAGTCCTTCCACTGCGGCGTCGTCTTGACGCCGTCGACCCACGCAGGCAGAAACTTGCGTGACTCGTAGAAGCGCTGTTCCACTTTCCAGAGCCGAACGCCTAGAGGCGAACGATCGACCCAGGCGGGCTGCGCTGAGGCCAGACGGCGGATGAGAGGAGCGTACGTCTCGTTATCGACTCGCTGTCCGCAGCCGACAACCATGACCGCAAACAAAACGACTGACACCGCCACGACCCGTGGGCTACGCATGGCATCGTCTTGTGCAAGAGGTGGACCGAGAACAGGACTCAGGATTCAGGCCCCGGCCTCAGAGGGATCAGAGGATCAGGCCGCGGGCTCCAGCTCGACAGCCGATTCGCAGCCGATGGCACTCAGATGGTGAAGCGTCTGCTTCAACTCCCAGGCGACCGCCAGCGAGTAGACGAACGCGTTGATGCGGAGGTGACGATCGTCGCGGAACCGCGACGCGGTGATGTTGTACACCGCGCAGACGCCGACCAAAACACCGGCGGCGGCGTGCACCGCGCACTTGACCGTCTCGTGATTTCCGCTAGTACAGAACGCGCGAACCATGGCCCGGACCTCCTCGGGGGGCACCTGCCCCAGCGGATCACGAGGGGAGCAAGCCGAGTGCCACGGAAGACCTCGCGTCTTCAGGCCTTTCTGTAGGCGCGACCGGCTCGGCGTCCGACCGCGTACACCAGTGTCTGCGGCAGGAGACGGCAAAGTGCGGCAATCGATCGGTTCACGCGCCCGTTGATGTAAATGGACCGCCCTGCCATCACCGCGTCGAAGCCCTGCCGTGCGACCGTCGGCGCGTCCATCCACATCCAGCTCGGCATTTGTTTCATCTTGTCGCGCGTGCCGGTGACGTCATGGAACTCCGACACCGTGAATCCCGGACAGAGCGCGGTCACGTGGACGTTGGAGCGACGGACCTCATTGGCGAGGGCTTCGGAAAACTTGATGAGAAAAGCCTTGGCGGCTCCGTACAGCGTATGACCGGCGGGCGGCGGAACAAGTCCCGCGAGCGACGCCACATTGATGATGCGACCGTAGCCGCGCTCGATCATGGCGGGCAGCAGCCGGTATGTCAGCTCGCAGACGTCCGTGACGAGCACCTGCAGAAAATCACGGTGACGCTCCCACGGTGACGCGGTGTAGGAACCGGACACACCGTAACCGGCGTTGTTGACGAGCGCGTCGATGTGAATCCCGCGCGAAGCGATCTCGGCGCAGAGCCGCTCGCACGCGTCGCCTTTCGCCAGATCGAGCACAAACACTTCAACGCGACCGCCGTATTTCGTGCGCAATCGTTCGGCCACGGCCTGCAATCGATCTTCGCGTCGCGCCACAATTGCGAGATCAAAGCCCTCGGCTGCGAACACCTCGGCAAACGCCTCTCCGATTCCGGCGGAGGCGCCCGTTATCAACGCGGTTCGTTTCATCGATGTGGATTGTAGGTCTCTACTCGATCCGTCGAAGAATGAAACACTTCAGGTAGTGGGTCTCGGGAACACCAACGAGGACCGGGTGATCGCGACCCTGCATCCGCTTTTCTACGATCGAGACTTGCGTGTGGCTGTCCGCAGACGCCTCGTCCAGCATCGCCTCGAACATCTCTTCGTTCACGTTGTAGGAACAGCTGCAGGTGATCAGATAGCCGCCGGGCGCCAGCAGCCGCATCGCCCGCAGGTTGATCTCTTTGTAGCCGGCCAGTGCGTTCGGCACTGACGCCTTATTCTTCGCGAACGCCGGCGGATCGAGCACGATCGTGTCGTAACGCTCGCCGCCGCGCTCGAGGCGGCGGAGTTCATCGAACACGTTGGCCTCGCGCGCCTGCAGGCGCGGCAGGTTGTTGCGCTCCGCGTTGGCGCGGATGCGCGTGACCGCGTCGGCCGAGATGTCCACGGCCACGGCCTCGGTACACTGCGGCGCCAGCCGCAGCGCAAACCCGCCGTTGTAGCTGAAACAATCCAGCAGCCGGCCGTGCGCATAGCGTGCAGCCGCCTCGCGATTCTCACGCTGATCGAGAAACAAGCCGGTCTTCTGCCCGCGACGCAGGTCGGCGGCGTATTCAACGGGCCCCTCCCGGACGACGACGGCGTCGGGAATGGTGCCGTGCAGAACGTCGACGGTCTGCGGCAGCCCCTCGAGCGCGCGGACCTTCGGGTCGTTGCGGGCGAGGATCCCCACGGGCCGCAGGAGATCGACGAGATGTGTCGTGATCGATGGCAGCAGCCGGTCCATTCCCTGCGAGAGCGTCTGCACCACCAGGTGATCGCCGTACCGGTCGACGATCAGTGACGGCAACAGATCGGCCTCACCGTGCACCAGCCGGTAGGCGGTCGCGTCGAGGCGCAGCGATGTGCGGTACGTCATCGCCGCTTCTATCCTGTCGCGGATGAGCGATTCGTCGACGCGCTGCTCGCCCCGCGCCAGCATCCGAATCGCAATCTGCGATCGATCGCTGAACAGCGCGTGACCCAGCAGACGTTGGCGCGGACCGAGCACCTGGACGAGTTCGCCGCCATCGGCGTCGACGTCGACGACATCAGCGCGATAGATCCACGGATGGCCGGAACGCACGCGCTGCTCGCCGCGCGCGGAAATGGTGACGCAGGGCGACATGCGGGGATAGTACAATTTCTACTTCATGCCAGAGATCGCTACGTCCTCATTAATGCAGCGCACGCTCGCCGACACGGATCCCGAGATCGCACGGGCGATCCAGAACGAAACCACGCGCCAGGCTGATGGGCTCGAGTTGATCGCATCGGAAAATTTTGTCAGCAGCGCGATTCTCGAAGCCGCTGGCTCAATCCTGACCAACAAGTACGCGGAGGGCTACCCGGGGCGGCGCTACTACGGCGGTTGCGAGTTCGTCGACGTCATCGAATCGCTCGCGATCGAGCGCGCCAAGGCCTTGTTCAAGGCCGAGCACGCCAACGTCCAGCCGCATTCCGGCGCGCAGGCGAACATGTCGGTGTACTTCGCGGCCGTGCAGCCGGGCGACACGGTACTCGGCATGAACCTCGCCCATGGCGGCCACCTGACGCACGGTCACCCGCTCAATTTTTCAGGGAAGCTCTACAAGATCGTTCCGTACGGAGTCCGCAGGGACGATGAGCGGATTGACTACGAGGAGCTCGAGCGGCTGACGCACGAGCACAAGCCGCAGATGATCATGGTCGGCGCCAGTGCCTATCCGCGGCAGATCGATTTCCCGCGGATCGCGAAAGTCGCCGCCACCGTGAAGGCGAAGGTCGTCGTCGACATGGCGCACATCGCCGGCCTCGTCGCCGCGGGCATGCATCCGAGTCCTGTGCCGCACGCCGACTTCGTCACGTCGACGACGCATAAGACACTGCGCGGGCCCCGTTCCGGCCTGATCCTCTGCCGCGAGCAGTACGCGAAGGAACTCGATCGGGCGGTCTTCCCGGGCGTGCAGGGTGGTCCACTGATGCACGTCATCGCGGCCAAGGCGGTGTGCTTCAAGGAGGCGATGGAACCGGCGTTCACCGGGTATCAGCGACAGATCGTCGCCAACGCAACACGGCTCGCGGCGTCGATCAGCAGCCACGGGTTCCGCCTCGTCAGCGGTGGAACAGACAACCACCTGATGCTGGTGGATGTCTTCTCGAAGGGGATCACCGGCAGGGATGCCGAGGCCGCACTCGGCAAAGCGGGCATCACGGTGAACAAGAACGTGATCCCGTTCGAGCAGAACGCGCCCATGGTCGCCAGCGGCATTCGCGTCGGCACGCCCGCCGTGACCACCCGCGGTATGCGAGAGACGGAGATGGACATCATTGGCGATCTGATCGCGCGCGCGCTCTCCGCCCCGCACGACGATCGCGCGCTGGGCATGATCAGGACCGAGGTCGAACGGCTGTGCCGGAAGTTTCCCCTGTATCCGGACCGTCAGGCCTGATCGACCAGGTCGCCGGCTCGTTCTCCGAGTCGGGCGCGCTCGCACGCGTTGTCGACGGCTATGAGCCGCGTGACGGTCAGCGGCGCATGGCGGCCGCCGTCGCCGACATCATCGCGCACGGCGGCACGCTGCTCAGCGAGGCGGGGACCGGCACCGGAAAGACTCTCGCCTATCTGATCCCCGCGATCCTGAGCCGTCAGCGCGTCCTTGTTTCCACGGGGACAAAAAACCTTCAGGAGCAGATCTTCTTCAAGGATCTGCCGGCGCTCGCCCGCGCGCTGCCCGTGCCGTTCACCGCAACGCTGATGAAAGGGCGGTCGAACTACCTGTGCCTGCATCGCTGGGAGATGTACAAGGACGGCGTGGAGGGCTCCACGTCGGCAGGCGGCCGATTGATCGACACGGGCGACGAAGTGCTGCTGCCGATGCTGAAGGAGTGGGCAGCCACGACCAAAACAGGTGATCGCGCGGAGTTGAAGGATCTGCCCGAAGACCTGCCGATGTGGAAAGGGATTTCCGCCGAAGCCGAAAGCTGTCTCGGGTCCACGTGTCCGCGGTTTGGCGACTGCTGGGTCACGGTCATGCGCCAGCGTGCCGTCGAATCCGACGTCGTCATCGTCAACCACCATCTGCTGTGCGCCGACGCCGCGGTGCGGCAGAGCTCGTTCGGCGAGATCGTGCCGTCATGTCCGACGCTGGTCGTCGACGAGGCGCATCAACTCGAGGACGTCGCAACACAGTACTTTGGCGTGGCGTTCAGTAACTACCGCGTCGATGATCTCGTTCGAGACGGGGAGCGTCTGCTCAGCGCAACACCGCACGATGTCGATGACCTCGCACGGGCTTTCCACCGCGTCGCCGACCGCTCGCGCATCTTCTTTTCGACTCTGCCAAACGGCTTCCGCCTCAAGTCGGACGCGACGGGACCTGCAGGAGAACGTCGGGACTTGCGCGCGCGCTACACGTCCGAGGCGGTGCAGGACTATTTCGAGGACGGGATGATGCTGGCCGGCGCGCTGGAGGGGCTCGAGGCCACGCTCGCGCTCGCGGCGAAGCGATTCGCAAACGGTTCGAACGACTCGAAGGACTCGACCGATTCGAATGATTCGAACGGCCCGAACGAGCTCGCCGCTTCGATACAGCGACGCGCCGGAGAGCTGCGTTCCGACCTTCGGTTCCTGATGCGAGCCGACGATCCGGAGTTCGTCTATTACGTTGAGGCCCGCGGCCGCGGGTTCTTCCTCCGCGCGTCTCCGATCGACGTCTCGCGCACCGTGCGCGACGCGCTGTTCAAACGTTTTCGCTCGGTTGTCCTGACCTCGGCCACTCTCGCCGTCGATGAAGCGTTCGACTACGTCAAGAGCCGGCTCGGGCTCGGCGATGCCGAGGAGGTGCGCGTGCCCTCCGAATTCGATTTCCGCACGCAGGCCCTGCTTTATCTGCCGCGCCGCATGCCGCCGCCGAAATCACCCGCGTTTGCCGAAGCTGCCGCGCGCGAAGTGATCGAGCTGATCAGGCGCTCGCGCGGACGCGCATTCGTGCTGTTCACCAGCTACGCGGTACTGCGAACCGTCCAGCAGTTCGTCGAGATGGCGATCGAGTACCCGATCCTGGTTCAGGGGACGGCGCCGCGATCCGTGCTGATCGACCAGTTCCGATCGACCCCGAATTCGGTGCTACTCGCCACGTCGAGCTTCTGGCAGGGCGTCGATGTCGTGGGCGACGCGCTCAGCTGTGTGATCGTGGACAAGCTGCCGTTCGTCTCGCCCGGCGATCCGGTCGTGTCCGCGCGCATAGACGCACTGACCGCCGAGGGCGTCGACGCGTTCTCGAACTATCAGGTACCGCTGGCCATTCTTGCCCTGCAGCAGGGGCTGGGCCGGCTCATCAGGCACCGAACTGACCGCGGCGTGCTCGCGATCCTGGATCCACGCGTGAAAACAATGGGATACGGCCGTCGGTTTCTTGCCTCGCTGCCGCCCGCGCCGGTCACGCACGACCTCGACGCAGTGGCCCGTTTCTTCATGTAAACTGCACGCAGTTCCTGCATTTGAATCACTTTGGGAGGCTCTTCATGCGGACTCACCTGCTCCGCCCCATTCTTGCGGCCGCGCTGTTCGTTGCCTTTACTTCCATGCCCGCCAGCGCGCAATCGCTGGTGCGAGGCAAGGCGGTCGACAGTGCGGGCAAACCGGTTCCCGACACGACGCTCCAGTTCGTCGCGAAGTTCCAGAACTTGACCCGGTCAACGAAGACCGATAACAAAGGCGAGTTCCTGATCATCGGGTTGCCGTCGGGTCAGTGGGAAATCACCGCGACCAAGGAAGGCGTAGGCACGGACAAGATCGTCGTACCCGTCACGCAGGGCCAGAACATGCCCGTGACGTTTACGCTGAAGCCAGAGACGAGCGGCGGCGGCGGATCGCTCGTCGCGGCGGCCCCGCCGGGAAAAGACGCGGCGGCCGCCAAGGCTGCGCAGGCGCTCCAGGCACTCGCGAAGACGGGCTCGGACGCGCTGGCCGCCGGCGACAACGACGCCGCTATTGCCGCATACACCGACGTCGTGGGCAAGGCGCCGACGTGCGGCGACTGCTACTTCAATCTCGGTGTCGCCCACATGAACAAGAAGCAGTGGACGGAATCGGAAGCCGCGTTCAAGAAGTCGATCGAGATCAAGCCTGATCAGGCGAACGCACACACACAGCTTGCCTCGGTCTACAACCAGCAGCGGAAGTTCGACCTTGCCGCGGAAGAGAGCGCCCTGGCTTCGAAGTACTCGGCCTCGACCGATCCCGCCGGCGGCGGCAACGCGGAAGCGCTCTACAACCAGGGTGTCACGCTGTTCAACGGCGCCAAGTTTGCCGAAGCGAAGACCGCATTCGAGGGTGCGACAAAGGCCGACCCGAAGCTGGCGCTCGCGCACTACCAGCTCGGGATGACCGCCCTCAACCTCGGCGACTTCGCGCTTGCCGTCAGCTCGCTCGAGACGTACCTGCAGCTCGATCCCAGCGGGCCAAAGGCCGCGGAGGTGAAAGCGTCGCTGCCCGCACTGCAGAAGATGGTGAAGAAATAGGATCAAGAAATAGAGCGTGTCAGTAGCAGCACGGCTCGCCGGGGTTCGCGCGCGTATCGACGCCGCGGCCCGGGGAGCCGGGCGCGATCCTTCCTCGGTCCGTCTCGTCGCCGTCTCCAAGACATTTCCGATCGACGCCGTACGCGAGGCGTACGCTGCCGGCCATCGCGACTTTGGCGAGAACCGCGTCCAGGAGGCGCTGGAGAAGATTGCCGCCTCCGCGGATCTCGATCTGCGCTGGCACCTGCTGGGTCACCTGCAGACCAACAAGGCGCGGAAAGCCGCCCCGGCGTTTGCGATGATTCAGTCGCTCGATAACGTGGAGCTGCTTCGCAGGCTCGATGCTGTCGCGGCCGAGACGGGCCACAAGCCGGAGCTGCTCGTTCAGGTGGACCTTGCCGGCGAGGCGACCCGTTGGGGTCAACGGCGGCCGATGTGCTGAAGCTCGACCATGAACGGCAGCACGAAGCCGATGTATGC
>Ga0207691_10005493_pt1 | contig 12245 bp, 8 predicted proteins | sample KBSM13metaG_FD_184327 | JGI IMG/M metagenome (GOLD analysis project Ga0207691, IMG submission 184327) | Miscanthus rhizosphere microbial communities from Kellogg Biological Station, Michigan, USA - KBS M1-3 metaG (SPAdes) (version 2) | ecosystem: Host-associated > Plants > Roots > Rhizosphere >...
GGACGGGGCCGGCGAGACCGGCCGATCCCTCCGCGCCGGCTGCGATGAGCGGGCCACGCCCGGGCCAGCGCCCGGAACGCGGGGCGTCCTGCACCATCGCGGCGTGGCCTGGCCGCGGCGAAGCCTCCCGGGTCGCGCCACCTCCCCGCGCACGCCGGCTCCGACCCTCTGTCGCCGGCGGCACATCGCTTGCTCCTGGCGTGGGTTCCGAAGCGCCGCCCGAGCGTCGCTCGCACGCCGGTTCGCCCCGACCGGCGCGCAGGCGCCATGCCGGGCGCGCCGCCGCGTCCGGCCGCGCCGGACCGCGGCGCACACGAGGAGGGAGCCGCGTTTGAACGCATCCGAGACCTGCGGGGCAGGGCCGTCCGCCACAGGCGCGGCGGCCGACGACGGCACGCTCGCCGCGGCGGACCGCTTCCACCACCGGCTCGATCTCGGCGCAGAGCCCGAGGCGGACGGCCGTACCCGTTTCCGCCTGTGGGCGCCGAGCGCCGCCGGCGTCGAGCTGCTGCTGTGGCGCGGCGCGGTCCGCGACGGCCGCACGCCCGACGGGCGTCAGCCGATGCAGCCCGCCGGCGGCGGCTGGTTCGAGGCCCGTGCCGCCTGCGGCGCCGGCACGCGCTACCGCTACCGCGTGACGCCCGCCGATCCGCAGGCCGCGCCGCTCGCCGTGCCGGACCCCGCCTCGCGCGCGCAGGACGGCGACGTGCATGACGCCAGCGTGGTGGTCGACCCTGCGGCCTACGCCTGGCGCCATGCCGGCTGGCGCGGGCGGCCCTGGCACGAGACGGTGCTGCTCGAGCTGCACGTGGGCGCCCTCGGCGGCTACGACGGCGTGCGGCGCCGCCTGCCGGCGATTGCGGCCGCCGGCTTCACGGCGATCGAGCTGATGCCGCTGGCCGACTTCCCCGGCGCGCGCAACTGGGGCTACGACGGCGTGCTGCCCTTCGCGCCCGACGCCGCCTACGGCCCGCCGGAGGCGCTGAAGGCGCTCGTCGACGAGGCCCACGGCCTCGGGCTGATGGTCTTCCTCGACGTCGTCTACAACCACTTCGGGCCGGACGGCAACTACCTCGGCGTCGGCGCGCAGGAGTTCTTCGACGCCGCCCGCCACACTCCCTGGGGCGCGGCGATCGACTTCGCGCGCCCCGAGGTCGGCGCCTTCTTCGAGGCGAACGCGCTGTACTGGCTGCACGAGTACCGCTTCGACGGCCTGCGCCTCGACGCCGTCCACGCGATCGGCCACGAGGCCTGGCTGCGCCGGCTCGCGGCGCGCGTGCGCCGCAGCGTCGAGCCCGGCCGCCACGTGCACCTGGTGCTGGAGAACGACGACAACGCCGCCGGGCTGCTGGGCGAGGGCGGCTACGACGCGCAATGGAACGACGACGGCCACCACGTGCTGCACGTGCTGCTGACCGGCGAGGACGAGGGCTACTACGCCGACTACGCCGACGCGCCGGCCGAGCGGCTGGCGCGCGTGCTGGCGCAGGGCTTCGACTACCAGGGCGAGCCGTCGGCGCACCGCGGCGGCCGGCCGCGCGGCACGCCGAGCGGCGCGCTGCCGCCGACGGCCTTCGTGCTGTTCCTGCAGAACCACGACCAGGTCGGCAATCGCGCGTTCGGCGAGCGGCTGCTCGCGCTCGTCGGCGCCGAGGCGCTGCGGCCCGCGCTCGCGCTGCTGCTGCTCGCGCCGCAGATCCCGCTGATGTTCATGGGCGACGAGTGGGGCGCGACCGAGCCCTTCCTCTACTTCACCAGCCACGCCGACGCGGAGCTGGCCGCCGCCGTGCGCGACGGGCGGCGCCGCGAGTTCGAGCGCTTCGCCGCCTTCGCCGACCCTGCGCGGCGCGCGGAGATCCCCGATCCCGACGACGCCGCGACCTTCGAGGCCTCGCTGCCGCGCGAGCGCGCCGGCGACCCTGCTCAGGCGGCGTGGCGTGCCTTCGTCGCGCGCCTGCTGGCGCTGCGGCGCGACGCGCTCGTGCCGCGCCTCGCAGGGGCCCGCGCGCTCGGCGCCGCGGCGCTCGGCCCGCGCGCCGTGACCGCGCGCTGGCGGCTCGGCGACGGCAGCACCTGGGCGCTGTGGGTCAACCTCGACGCCCGTCCGGTGACGCTCGACGCCGTCCAGGGCGCGGCCGCGGCACGCGGCACGCCGCTGTTCGCGCTGCAGGATGCCGCGCGTTCGATGGCCCGCGAGGGCGTGCTGCCCGCGCACGGACTGGCGCTGCTGCGCGCGCCGGCCGGGGAGGGCGCCCCGTGATCCCGCGCGCCACCCTGCGGCTGCAGTTCCACCCCGGCTTCACGCTCGACGACGCCGCGGCACAGGTCGAGCACTTCGCCGCGCTCGGCGTGAGCCACCTCTATGCCTCGCCGCTGTGGACCGCGCGGCCCGGCTCGACGCACGGCTACGACATCGTCGACCCGACGCGCATCAACCCCGAGCTGGGCGGCGAGCCGGCCCTGCGCCGGCTGGTCGCCGCGCTGCGCGCACGGGACATGGGGCTGGTGCTCGACATCGTGCCCAACCACATGGGGGTCGGCGCCTGCGACAACGCGTGGTGGCAGGACGTGCTGGAGCGCGGACCGGCGAGCGCCTACGCCGGCTGGTTCGACATCGGCTGGCATCCGCCCGACCCGACGCTGCAGGGCCGGCTGCTGGCGCCCTTCCTCGGCCGCCCCTACGGCGAGGCGCTCGACGCCGGCGAGCTGGGCCTGCAGGCCGATGCGGCGCACGGCAGGCTTTGCTGCAGCTACTACGCGCACCGCTTCCCGCTCGCGCCCGACACCTATGCCGACGTGCTGGAGGCCGCCGGGCCGCAGCACGAGCCGGCCTGGGCCGACGCGCTGGCCGCGATGCGGCGCCTGCGCGAGACCGTCGGTGGGGCCGCGACGAACCCCGGCACGGGACAGGACTCGGAGGACGCCTTTGCGCGGGCGCAGGCCGCGCTGGCCCGCGCCCTCGCCACGCCGGCCGGCGAGCGCGCGCTGGCCGCGGCGCTGGCGCGCTTCGACGCCGCCGATCCGGCCGGCCGCGAGCGCCTGCACGCGCTGCTCGAGCGCCAGCACTACCGTCTCGCGCACTGGCGCACCGCCGCCGACGAGATCAACTGGCGCCGCTTCTTCGAGGTCAACGACCTGGCCGGGCTGCGCATCGAGCGCGAGGAGGTCTTCGAGGCGGTCCACGCGCTCACCTTCCGCCTCTACGCGGAGGGCCTGGTCGACGGCCTGCGGGTCGACCACGTCGACGGCCTGGAGGACCCGGGCGGCTACTGCCGGCGCCTGCGCGGCCGCCTCGAGGAGCTGGCGCCTCGGCGGCCCGCGGCGCTGCGCGGGGACCGCGCCTGGCTCGTGGTGGAGAAGATCCTGGCCGGCGGCGAGGAGCTGCCGGACGACTGGGGCGTGGACGGCACGACCGGCTACGACTTCATGGACCAGGTCGGCGCGCTGCTGCACGACCCGGCCGGTGCGGCGCCGCTCGCCGCGCTGTGGCACGAGCAGGCTGGCGGCGCGGCCGACTTCGAGGCCGAGGTGCGCGCGGCCAAGCACGACATCCTGAACGAGAACCTGGCCGCCGAGCTGGCCGCCACCGCGCGCGCCTTCCACGCCGTCGCGCTGGAGGACCGCGCCACGCGCGACATGACGCTGCAGGCCCTCCAGCGCGCGCTGCGCGAGTTCCTCGTGCAGCTGCCGGTCTACCGCGTCTACTTCCGCGCCGGCGGTCGCTCGGCCGAGGACACGGCGGTCATCGAGGGCACCGTGGCGGCGGCCCGCGCCACGCTGCGCTCGCCCGACCCCGCGGTGCTCGAGCAGCTCGGCCGCTGGCTGCTGGCCGATGCCGCGACGGCCTCGCCGCTGCTGCGCCGCGCGACCGTGCGCTTCGAGCACCTCGCGCCGCCGCTGGCGGCCAAGTCGATCGAGGACACCGCCTTCTACCGCTACGGACGCCTGCTGTCGCGCAACGAGGTCGGCTCGGCCGGGAGTGCCTTCGCGCTCGGCCTCGACGACTTCCACCGCCTGGCCGAGCGCCGCGCCGGCACCTTCCCGCACGCGATGCTGGCCGTCTCGACCCACGACCACAAGCGCGGCGCGGACCTGCGCGCGCGGCTGGCCGTGCTCAGCGAGCGACCCGAGCAGTGGGCGCAGACGGTGGCGCGCTGGCGGGCGCTGAACGCGGCGCACCGGCGTTCCGAGCCCGCGCCGTCCGGGGAGGGCGCCGAGTCAGACGCGGACGAGGCGGAGGCGGCGTCGCCGGAGGCGCCGGAGCCGGCCGACGAGCTGATGCTCTACCAGATGCTGGTCGGCGCCTGGCCGCCGACGCTGGTGCCGGAGGACCGCGACGGCCTCGGGCGCTGGGCCGAGCGGATCGCCGCCTGGCAGCAGAAGGCGCTGCGCGAAGCGCAGCGGCGCTCGAGCTGGGCCCAGCCGGACACGGCCTACGAGGCGGCCTGCGAGCGCTTCCTGCGCCGCGTCCTCGGGCTCGACGCGGCGGGGGCGGGACACGAGGCGCCCTTCCTGCACGCGCTGGCCGGCTTCGTCGACGCGATCGGCGCGGCCGGCGCGCTGAACGCCCTGGCGCAAGCGACGCTGCACCTCACCACGCCCGGCGTGCCCGACCTCTACCAGGGCGGCGAGCGCTGGGACTTCAGCCTGGTCGACCCGGACAACCGCCGCGCGGTCGACTTCGCGGCGCTCGCGGCCGGACGGACCGATCCACGGCCGCTGCCCGCGCTGGCGGCGGCCTGGCACGACGGCGGGGTGAAGCAGGCGCTGGTCATGCGCCTGCTGGCCCTGCGCGCACGCCGCACGGCGCTGTTCCGCGACGGCGGCTATCGGCCGCTCGCCGTGGAGGGGCCGCTGCGCGAGCACGCGCTGGCCTTCGCGCGCGAGGCGGGCGATGCGCGCGTGCTGGTGGTCGTGACGCTGCGCGCCTCGCATCGGCTGGAGCCCGGCGAGCCGCCGCGCGTGCCGCCGGCGCGCTGGGCCGACACGCGGGTCCGCCTGCCGGATGGCTGGCCGGGCGACTGGGCGGAACTGCTGGCCGGCCGGACCTGCACGGCCGAGGGCGGCGCGCTGGCACTGGCGCAGCTGCTGGCCGACCTGCCGGTCGCGGTGCTGGAGGCCGGAACGCGCTGACGGCCTGGGGGGATCGATGGATGCAACCCCCGCCGGTCGGCGCCGGCAGCGGTATCACCCTGCCGGCCCCCGCGGTCCACGGAAGCGGCGAAGCGGTGCGTCGCTGCGAGGTCGCGGTGCGTGGCGGGGTCGAGGCCCGGCGATGTCCCGCCGTGCCGGGCGGCGGCCGCGCGCCGGGCGCAGCGTCGCGGCGAACCGCGCGAGCGGTTCAGCCGTGCGGGGCGCCGGCGGCCACGTAGCGCCGTGCGCCTTCCTCGGTCAGGCCGATGAAGTCGCCGTCGCGGCGCAGCCAGCCGAGCCCGACGAACGAGGCGATCAGGGCCGCGTCGAGCTCCTCCGTCGTCATCCAGGGCAGGGCGTTGACGACGGCGAGGAAGTCGGTCATCAGCCCGTCGGCCAACTGCTGCGACCCGCGGTCGGCCGCAGGTCCGAGTGGGAGGAAGGGCGCGGCGCGCAGCGGCTCGTAGGCGGCGGAACGGTGGGTGCGAGGGACGGTGGCGGCCATGGTGTCTTCTCCTCCTCGGTCACTTCTGCAATCGACGTGCCGGCGGTGGTGCACCGCACCCGCGAGTCGCGGGCGGGTGGCACGTGCGATCTCGACCCGCGCGGCCGTGCCACGACCCCCGTCGCGTGGGCGGCGCAGTGGCGGCGTCGAACCGTCGCCAGCGAATCCGCCCGTCGCGGGAGCCCGTCGTGTGCGCATCCTGCACCGCGGGACGTCGGACCCCGCCTACACGTCGGCGCGCCGCGCGCTGATGGTGGCACCGGGCGGCGCGCGTGACAGTGAAGCCGTGCCACGAACCGTCCTGCTCCCTTGCTGCGCTGTATCGGCGAGTGGGCCCGCCGTGGGGCGGTGCGTGGCACACCCGCTTCCCATAGCGCCTTGCCGCCGTGCCTTTCTGCCGTAGAGGTTCCACGATGAGCTTCGATCGCACCGTCCTCGCGCCCCTCGCGCTGGCCATCTCCCTGGCCGGCGCACTCGGGCTCACCGCGACGCTGAGCGCGCCGGCCTATGCCGAGGGCGAGAGCGCCGCGGCAGGGCCGGCGGCGTCGGGTCTGCGTGCGCCGGAGGCGGCGATCGAGCCGCTGGCACCACCGTCCGCCCGGCCCGAAAGCGATGCGCCGGGCCGCGACGGCCTCTCGAGCCCGGGCCACCGCTGATTCCGCCGGCGCACACGTGTCCGACGCCATCCCCTCACGACCGGAGCCGCCGCCATGCCGAATCCCTCTGGGCACTTGTGGCTGATGCGCAGCGCGCTGCGCGAGGCGGAGCGGGCGCTCGAGCGCGGCGACTACCCGGTGGGCGCGGCCCTGGTCTGCAACGGCCGCGTCGTGGCCCACTGCGGCCACTGCGCCGCCACGCGCGCCGACGCCACGCGCCATGCCGTGCTGGAGGTGCTCCGCGAGGCGGCCCCGGTGCTGGTCCGCCACCGCGGCAGCTGCGACCTCTACACCACGCTCGAGCCCTGCATGATGTGCGTCGCCGCCGCGGCCTTCGCCGGCGTGCGTCGGGTCGTCTTCGGGGCCAGCGACCCGGCGCGCGGCGCGAGCGACTCGCTGCGGCACAACGACTTCTACCGCTCGCTCGGCGTCGAGTTCCTGGTCGGCACCCTGGCGGCCGAGAGCCAGTCCTTGCTGGACCGCTACCAGGCCCACCCCCGGCCGCTGCCGGCGGCGGCGCGGCGCCCGGCCGTCGTGCCGCGCTGAGTCCATGGCCGGGGAAGCGATCCTCGTCGGCCGCCGGCGCTACGCCCTGACCGGCTGGATCGCCGGCGAGGCCCGGCCGGTACGCGAGGGCGTCTACGAGCGCCGCGAGCCGGCGGGACCCTATGCCTGCTGGTGCGGCGGCTGGCGCGCCGACGCCTCCTCGCCGGCCGAGGCGGCGGCCCAGACGGCGGCGAGCGACTTCCCGGCCGCGCCCTGGCGCGGCCTGGCCGAGGCGCCGGACTCGGTCTGCCTCACCTGCCGCGGCCACGGCGTGCTCGACGCCGGCTTCGATCCCGAGTCCGGCCGCGACCTGATCGCCGAGTGCCCGGACTGCTGAGCCGCGCCGTCCGCTAGCCGCCCGCGCGCGCCGCCGCCGACGCTGCCGCCGCCGGCAGCTTGAAGCCGAGGCGGCGCGCGGCGCCGACGATCGACTGGCGCGCCGCCGCATAGCCGGCCCACGGGTCCTCGCGCTGGAAGGACAGGTGCTCGCGCGCGGTGGCCACGGTCCACTGCGCGCCCCCCTTGAGCTGGGGCAACTGCTCCCACGCCACCGGCATGGACACGCCGAGCCCGGGCCGCGCGCGCGCCGAGAAGGCCGTCGCGGTCGTGGCGCCGAAGCCGTTGCGCAGGTAGTCGACGAAGATGCGGCCGACGCGGTTGGACGCGCCGCTCTTGGCGACGAAGCGGTCGGGCAGGGTGCGCGCGAGGTGCGCCACCATCGTCTGCGACAGGTCCTTCACGGCGTCGTAGCTCCAGCGCGGCGCGATCGGCACGACCACGTGCAGGCCCTTGCCGCCGCTGGTCTTGAGCCAGGCCTGCAGGCCCAGTTCCTCGAGCAGCGCGTGCACCAGCTGCGCGCCCTCCTGCACCTGCTTCCAGCCGACGCCCTCGCCGGGGTCGAGGTCGAACACCATGCGGTTGGGCCGGTCGAGGTTGCGCGAGGTCGAGTTCCAGGTGTGGAACTCGACCGTGTTCATCTGCGCCGCGCCGAGCAGCGCCTCCTTGCTGTCGATCTCGAGCAGCGCGTCGTGGCCGGGCCAGAGCGCGGGGTCGAGCTCCTTGATGCCGGGAATGCCGATCTTCTCGCCGTGCTTCTGGAAGAACAGCTGCCCGGTGATGCCGGTCGGGCCGCGCACCAGCGCCACCGGCCGGCCCTTCAGGTGCGGCAGGATCCAGTCGGCCACGCTGTCGTAGTAGCGCACGAGGTCGAGCTTGGTGAGGCCGCTCTGCGGGTCGATCACGCGCTGCGGGTTGGTGACCTTCACGCCGGCCGGCGCGGCCTTCGCGGCCGTGGCGACCGACGCGCCGGCGCGCCGCGCCGCGGCGGACGCCGACTTCGGTTCGGCGTCGCCCGACGGCGGTTCGGCGGCCCGCTCGCGCGTGATCTCGCGCGGCGGCTTGTCGGTCCGCAGGCCGACGAAGGAGGCGTGGCGGATCTGCCCGGCCGGCGTCCAGTCGCCGAACGCCACCTCCGCGACCAGGCGCGGCCTGACCCAGCGCTCGCTGCCGGGCGCGCGGCGCGACCAGCGGCCGCGCTTCGCGGCGTCGCCGTCCGCGAAGGGCGCGGCCTCGGCCGGGATCCTGGCGAGCCGGCGGTGCAGATCGCGCGCGGTGGCCGAATCCCAGCCCGTCCCGACGCTGCCGACGAAGCGCAACCGGCCGTCGGCGTCGTGCACGCCGAGCAGCAGGCTGCCGATCTCGCCCTCGGCGTTGGCGCGGTCGGTGAAGCCGCCGATCACGAACTCCTGGCGCTGCTGGCACTTCAGCTTGAGCCAGGTGTCGGTGCGCGTCGAGCGGTAGGGCGCGTCGGCGCGCTTGGCGATGATGCCTTCGAGCCCCGTGCGGCAGGCGGCCTGCAGCACGCCGGCCGGCGCGCCGGGGAAGCTGTCGCTGAAGCGCACCCGCTCGCCCTCGTGCTGCGCCAGCAGGCCCTGCAGCCGTGCGCGCCGGGCCGCGAGCGGCACCTCGCGCAGGTCCTGGCCGTCGAGGAAGGGCAGGTCGAAAAGGTAGTAGGCGAGCGCGGCCGAGCGCCGGCCGTCGAAGGCGTTCTGCAGCGCGTTGAAGTCGGGCGTGCCGTCCTCGCCGATCACCATCACCTCGCCGTCGAGCCAGCCCGAGCGCAACGGCAGCGTCGTCAGCTCGGCCATCAGCTCCGGCATCTTGTCGCTCCAGTCGTGGCCGTTGCGCGTGTAGAGCCGCGCCTTGCCGCCCTCGACGCGCGTCAGCACGCGATAGCCGTCGAACTTGATCTCGCACAACCAATCGCCGGCCGCCGGCACCGCGCTGGCGAGCGTCGCCAGCTGCGGCGACAGGTGGGCGGGCAGGGCGGCGCGCCGCGCGCCGGGCAACGCCTCGGCCGCCGCGGCGTCGGCCTGGCGCGGCCGTGCGCGCGGCTTGGGCGCCGCCAGCGCCGGCGGCGGCGCGAGCGGCTTCGCGACCACGCTGTCGGGCAGCGCGCTCACCACGTCGTACTCGGCGCGCGGGCGGGCGTGCGCGTCGCGCTTCTTGAACAGGATCCAGGGATCCTGGCGCTCCTCGCCGGGCTTGCGGATGCGCACCAGCTCCCAGCGGCCGGCCAGCTTCTGGCCGTGAAGGTCGAACACCAGCTTGCCCTGTGCGAGCCCCTCGCGCGGGTCGCCGACCGGGCTCCAGCTGCCGCGGTCCCAGACGATCACCGTGCCGGCGCCGTACTGGCCGCGCGGGATCGTGCCCTCGAAGGACGCGTACGAGAGCGGGTGGTCCTCGGTGCGCACCGCCATGCGCTTGTCGGCGGGGTCGAAGCTCGGGCCCTTGGGCACGGCCCACGACAGCAGCACGCCGTCGAGCTCGAGCCGGAAGTCGTAGTGCAGGCGCGTGGCGGCGTGCTTCTGGATCACGAACGACCGCTCGCGGGCCGGCGTGGCATGGACGCCCTCGGGCTCCGGCGTGCGCGCGAAGTCGCGCTTGGCACGGTAGCGCTGCAGCGGGTCGGCGGCGCGCGACGCGGCGCGTGCCGGACGACGGGCTTCCGAAGGCGAGGTGCGCGCCATGGGCTCAGGCGTGCCGGCGCGCCGCGGCCTTGCGCGGCGCGGCCTTGCGGGCCGGTGTCGCGGCGGCCCGGGACGCCGCCTTGCGGGCGGGTCGTGCGGTCTTGGGCCGTGCGCCGTCGGTCTTCGCGCCCTTGTCCGCCTTCTCGCCGCCGGCGGCCCGGGCCGCACCCTTGCGGCCGCCGAGGCTGCGCTTGAGCAGCTCCGACAGGTCGACGACGTTGCTCGGGGCGGCCTCGGCGGCCTCCTCCAGCGGCTCGACGCGCTCGGTCTTGCCGGCGGCGGCGCGCTGCGCCACCAGCGCACGAACGGCGTCGCCGAAGCGGTCGCCGTAGTGCGACGGCTCGAAGCGCTCGGTCATGTCGCCGATCAGCTGGCGCGCCATCTTCAGCTCGCCTTCCTTCAACGACGCGCCCTTGCGGCCCTCGGCGGGCAGCGCCAGCTCGTCGAGCGGGCGGAGCTCGGCGGCCCAGCGCAGCGTGTTGAGCATCAGGGCCCGCTCGCCGGCGATCAGCGCCGAGAGGTGCTCCTTGGTGTGCAGGACGACGCGCGCGATGCCGGTCACGCCGGCCGCCCGCATCGCCTCGCGCAACAGCACATAGACCTTGTCGCTCTTGCCGACCGGCTCCAGCACGTAGGGCTTCTCGAGGTAGGTGAGGGGGATCTCCTCGGCACGCACGAAGGCCTCGATCTCGATCGTCTGGGTGGTGCGAGGATAGGCGGCACGGATCTCGGCGTCGTCGAGCACGACGTAGTCGGCCCCCTCGACCCTGACGCCCTTGACGATGTCCGAGCGGTCGATCTCCTTGCCGGTGCGCTTGTTGACGCGCTTGTAGCCCACCGGGTCCATGGTGCGCCTGTCGAGCCAGTCGAAATCGATGCCCGACTCCGTGGATGCGGGGTAGAGCGCCACCGGCACGTGGACCAGCCCGAAGCTGATGGCGCCCTTCCAGATCACGCGCGGCACGGCGGATCCTCCGGCGTGACGGACCGGGATGGCAGGCGGGGGAGGGAGAGGCGTTTCACGGAGGCTCCGAAGGGCACGCCGCGCTGCGCGCGCGGCATCGCATCGCCCAGCAAGCGGCGCGCCCGCCAGGCCCCCGCGTCAACTCGGCACGAACTCTGCCGGAAGAGGGTGGAGGCCAGGGCGACCGGCTGGAGCGCGCTTGAAGAAGAAGCCATCGATCGAGCTGCTGCGGCGGCGCGCGGAGCCGCCCGAGGAGGCCTTGCGCGAGACCGAGGAGCGGCTGCGGCTCGCCACCGAGGCCACGGGCCTCGGCGTGTGGCTGTGGGACCCGGTGGCCGACCGCATGGTGTGGGAGAACGAGCGGCCGTTCGAGATCTTCGGGCTGGAGCCCTCCAGCGAGCCGCCGAGCGCCGCGCGCTTGCTGGAAGAGTTCATCGATCCGTCCGACACCGGGCACCTCCTGCGCGAGATCAGGCGCGCGATGCGCACGCGCTCGCGGCGGCAGCTCAGCTGCCGCATCCACCGGCGCAACGACGGGGCGCTGCGGTGGATCGAGATCACCGTGCGGCCGCGGACGATGCGCGATGGCCGCCTCTGGCTGCTCGGTACGATGGCCGACGTCACGGGGTACCGGCGGGCCGAGGCGGCGCTGCGCTCGAGCGAGGAGCTCTACCGCACCGTCATCGCGTCGATGGACGAGGGCTTCTGCCTGGTGGAGGTGCTGTTCGACGACGGTGACGCGCCCTGCGACTACCGCTTCCTCGAGATCAACAAGGCCTTCGAGCAGCACACGGGGCTGAACGATGCCGTCGGCCGCACGATCCGCGAACTCGTGCCGGCGCACGAGCCGTACTGGTGGGAGGCCTACGGGCGCGTCGCCCGCACCGGCGAGCCGGTGCGCTTCGTCAGCGAGGCGCAGGGCCTGGCGCGCTGGTACGACGTCTACGCGACGCGGCTCGGCGGTGCGGGCAGCCGCAAGGTGGCGGTGCTGTTCAACGACATCACGGAGCGCCGGCGCGCCGACGAGGAGCTGCGCCGCCTGGCCGCCGAGCTGGCGCGCGCCGACCGGCGCAAGAACGAGTTCCTCGCCACGCTGGCGCACGAGCTGCGCAACCCGCTGGCACCGCTGCGCAACGGCCTGCGGCTGATGCGCATCGCGGCCGACCGTCCGGAAGTGGTGGAACCGACCCGCGCGATGATGGAGCGCCAGCTCGCGCACATGGTGCAGCTGGTCGACGACCTGCTCGACGTCGCCCGCATCAGCAGCGGCAAGCTCGACCTGCGGCTGCAGCGGGTGGCACTGCACACGGTGGTCGACAGCGCGGTCGAGACCTGCGGGCCGCAGATCGAGGCGCGCCGGCAGTCGCTCGGCCTGGACCTGCCGTCGCTCCCGATGTGGCTGCGGGCCGATC
>Ga0207691_10005494_pt1 | contig 12244 bp, 4 predicted proteins | sample KBSM13metaG_FD_184327 | JGI IMG/M metagenome (GOLD analysis project Ga0207691, IMG submission 184327) | Miscanthus rhizosphere microbial communities from Kellogg Biological Station, Michigan, USA - KBS M1-3 metaG (SPAdes) (version 2) | ecosystem: Host-associated > Plants > Roots > Rhizosphere >...
ACCTCGTCGTCCGTGAAGCCGTCGGCGAGCGCTCGCGTCAGCTCCTCCTTGATTGCAGCCTCGAGGCGCTCGGCGTTCTGCGGCGCGTAGATCGCCTGGATGGTGAAGATGCCGGTTCTGTCGAGGGAACTTGCCTGGAATTGCGATGAGATGCCGTAGCTCAGTCCTTCTTTCTGCCGCACACGCGTCGCGAGCCGCGAGTTCAGGAACCCGCCCCCGAGCATGTAGTTCCCGAGAACGAGCGCCGCGTAGTCCGGATCCGTGTCCTGCACGTTGAGATTGATCCCGGCGACGAACATCGCGTTGGCCTTGTCGGGCGTCTCGACCGATTGGTTGATGGGCGGGACATCCCGGTAGGTATCGCCCACACGCGTGAAGGGACGTGGCGACTTCCACGATCCGAACAGGTCCGTCGCGAGCTTCGAAATCTCCGCCGCATCGAAGTCTCCGACGACGGACAATTCGCCGTTCGAAGCGCCATAAAAGTCCGTATAGAACTTCTTCGCGTCGTCCAGCGTGACGGCTTTGACGTCAGCGATGGACTCCTCAATCGTTGGCACGTAACGCACATCGCCCTTCGGGTAGGGCCTCAGATGACGCTGCAACTGGACCTGCCCGAGCACCTGCGGCTCGCTCTTGGCCTGCTCGAGCCCGGCCAGGCGCTGTTGCCTGAGCTGCTCGAATTCGTCGGCGGGGAACGCTGGCTGCCGGAGGATTTCGGCGGCGAGCCGAAGCACTGCTGGCAGATTCTCACGAGTCGTTTCGATTTGCGCTCCGGCGCTGGTCGGGCCACCAAAGACGTTGAGGCGCGCCTTCAGGCGATCGATTTCGTCCTGAATCTGTTGGCGCGTGTGCTGCGTGCTTCCGCGCATCAGCATGGCGCCGGCGAACTGGCTCGCCATGGTGCGATTCGCCAGGCTCTTCTCATCACCGAAGCGCAGGTTGACGTTGGCCACCACCGTGTCGCCCCGCGTCTGCTTCGTCAGCAGCGACATCTTCAGCCCGCCCGCCGGAGACCGTGCGGTGCGCGATTCGATGTTCTTCGGGGAGGGATCGAACGCTTCGCCGGCGGCGACGACGTCGCCTCCCTTGTAATCCTTGAGGAGCGAGACGAGGTCTGGCTTCGGAGGCATCTCGACGCGATCGGGTTGCGGCGTCGGAATGAACATGCCGACGGTGCGATTGCTCGGCTTGAAGTACTTCGCCGCCACTCGCCGCGCATCGTCCGCGCTCACTTTGCGGAGGCGGTCGCGGTGGAGGAAGAGCAGCCGCCAGTCGCCCATGCCGATCCACTCGCTGAGTTGGAGGCCGACGCGATCCGACGAATTCAGCTGCAGCTCGATCTGCGTCAGGAGGTTTTGGCGTGCGCGCTCCAGTTCTTCAGCGGTCGGCGGAGTGGTGGCAATCGCCTCGACGATCTTCAACAGGCTGTCGCGAGCGGTGTCGAGCGACTGATCCTGCCGGACCTGCGCGGCAAAGTATGCCGTGCCGGGATCGTAAAGCTGGAAATCTCCACCGAACACCTGGCTGGCCTGCTTCGTTTCGACCAGCCCTTTGTGCAGCCTGCCGGCGGGTGTGTCGCCGAGTGTGAGCACGACCAGGTCGAGCGCCGCGAAATCCGGGTCGGCCCCAGCCGGCACGTGGTACGCGGACATTACCCACTGGACGTCGCCGACGCGACGAATCGTCACCGCGCGTTCGCCGTCCTGCGTGGGCTCCTGCGTGTAGAAGCTGGGAATTGTCCGTGTTGGCTTCGGAATTGGGCTGAAGTACTGGGCGATGAGCTCGAGCGTCTTGGGCTCGTCGAACTTGCCCGCGACGAGCAGCACCGCGTTATCGGGTTGATAGTAGTTGCGATAAAACGCCTGCAGCCGGTCGATCGGCACGTTTTCGAGATCGGATCGAGATCCGATCGTCGACTTGCCGTAGTTGTGCCAGAGATACGCGGTCGAGAGGACTCGTTCCAGCAGCACATTGGTCGGACTGTTCTCGCCCGACTCGAGCTCGTTCCGGACGACGGTCATCTCGCTGTCGAGATCGGCCTTGGCGATGAACGAGTTCACCATGCGATCCGACTCGAGGTCGAGCGCCCAGCGAAGATTCTCGTCCGTGGCCGCGAAGGTTTCGAAGTAATTCGTGCGATCGAACCAGGTGGAACCGTTCGGACGCGAGCCGTGCTCGGTGAGCTCCTGCGGGATGTTGCGATGGCGGGGCGACCCCTTGAACACCAGATGCTCGAGCAGGTGCGCCATGCCGGTTTCGCCGTAGCCCTCATGGCGGGAGCCGACCTTATATGTCACGTTGACGGTGATCGTCTGCTTCGACTGATCCGGGAAGAGCAGGATCTGAAGGCCGTTGGCCAGCCGGTACTCAGTGATGCCTTCCACTGAGGTGACACGCTCAATACCGTTCGGCAGGTTTTGTGCCGCGGGTTGCGCGGCCGGTGCGGCGGCCTGACCGGCATACACGAACGCGGGTACGAGGGCAGTGAGGATCCACGCCAGGAGAACCGCACGAATGCTGCGTTTCATCGAGTAATCTCCCTGAAGGAAACGAGTCTACTTCAACTCCCAACCGCCAATTCCCAGCTCCCAAACGTGAGTTGTGGCGGCGTTGCGAGCTGGAAGTTGGGGATTGGGAGTTCGAAGGATAAAGTTCGTCACTCCGATGCGCGCGCTCGTCCCGATAACGCTGTCTATCGTCACGCTCCTGACGGCCTGTGGCCGCAGAAGCGACCCTGCCACGGTGCCGCACCAGGACTGGTTCGTCGACCGCTCGAAAGAAACCGGTCTGAATTTCGTTCACCTCAACGGCATGTCTGGGAAGCTCTATGTGCCCGAAGTTCTGGCTCCTGGGGTTGCGCTGTTCGACTACGACAACGATGGCGATCTGGATGTGTTCCTCGTGCAAGGCGGTTCTCTCCCGGGATCCGGGACCCGGGGCCCGGGATCCGGCACTCGGGATTCGGGATTCGAGGTTCCAGGTTCCGGCGGCCGGCTTTTTCGCAACGACCTCGCAATCAACGACGGGACGCGTACGCTGCGTTTCACGGACGTGACGAGTCAAAGCGGCATTGTCACATCCGGTTATGGCATGGGCGTCGCGGCAGGGGACTTCGACAACGACGGCTGGGTGGACCTCTACCTCACAAAATTCGATGCGGCCAATCAACTCCTTCGCAACAACGGCGATGGCACGTTTAGCGACGTCTCCAAAGCGAGCGGCACCGATGAGCGCTCGTGGAGCGTGTCCGCGTCGTTCGTGGATGTGAATCGCGACGGCTGGCTCGATCTCTACGTCGGCAATTACATTCGCTACTCGCTCGAGAGCAATACGCCCTGCTTTGGCACGTCAGGCGCGCTCGATTACTGCATGCCGCAGGCGTATCAACCACTCCAGGATCGCCTGTACATGAACCGTGGAGATGGCACGTTCGCGGACTCGAGCGTGAGGTCGGGCATCACACGGGAGTACGGTCCTGCACTGGGCGTGTCGACGGCTGATTTCAACGGCGACGGATGGATGGACGTTTACGTCGCCAACGACGGAAGGGAGAATCAGCTCTGGATCAACAAGCACGACGGCACGTTCGAAAACGCCGCGCTGCTTGCTGGCGTCGCACTGCCTGTATCTGGCAAGGCCGAAGCGAGCATGGGCGTCGACGCCGGCGACTTCGACGATGACGGCGATGAGGACCTGTTCGTGACGGAGCTGACCAGCGAAGGCAGCAACCTGTACGTGAACGATGGCACTGGGGTGTTCGACGATCGCAGCACACCGTCAGGGCTCAGTGCGCCCAGCGTGCCTTTCACTGGTTTCGGGACGGCGTGGTTCGACTTCGACAACGATGGGCACCTCGATTTGCTGTCCGTGAACGGGACCGTTCAGATCATCGAGACGCTGCGGCAGGCGAAGGACCCCTTGCCGCTGCACCAGCGGAAACTGTTGTTCCACAGCCTGGGTGGCGGACGATTCGAGGAGGTCGGCGAGCGGGCGGGTGAAGTGTTCAAGCTCTCCGAGGTTGGCCGAGGCGCCGCCTTTGGCGACGTCGACAACGACGGCGACGTGGACGTCCTGATTGGCAACAACAACGGACCTACGCGGCTCCTGATCAACCAGGCGGCGAACGGCCGTCACTGGATCGGCCTGCGACTTGTGGGAGTCGGTGGCCGAGACATGGTGGGCGCGCGCGTCGAGATTACGCGCAAAGGCGCAGCGTCGCGTTGGCGTCGGGCGCGCGCGGACGGCAGCTACGCCTCAGCCAACGATCCGCGAGTCGTGGTCGGATTAGGCGAGTCTCCGGATCGACCAGACGTGCGCGTCACGTGGCCCGACGGCAAGATCGATACCTGGACGCAGGTCCCCGTTGATACCTACACGACACTGAGGCGGAAGCAGTGAGGGCTATCCACGCCTGGCTCGCTCTCGTTGTTTTGCTGACCGCCTGCAATTCAGCGAACCAGTCACCATCGCTGCCGCCCGTCGCGCTCCCAGACATTACGCGCGCCGCCGAGCCAGTGCAGAAACAGATTCGCGATCGCTATCAGTCGTTACAGGCCGCCATCGATCGTAAAGCCCCGCCATCAGAACTGGCGCCCGCGTTCGGCGAGATGGGAAAGCTGTTCATGGCCGCGGAGTACTACGACGCCGCCGAAGTCTGCCTGCGGAACGCGCAGCAACTTGATGCTGCGAATATGCGATGGCCCTACTTCCTTGGCCACGTGTTCCGCTACAGAAGCGACCCCGCGAACGCGGCACGCTTCTTCGAGGAGGCGTTGGCGCATGCGCCGCAGGACGTGCCGAGTCTGGTGTGGCTGGCCGACATGAATCTCGCCGAGAACAAGCCGGATGCCGCACTGGAGCCATTGAGAAAGGCACAGACGCTGGATCCGTCCAGCGGCGCAGTGCTCTATGGCCTCGGTCGCGTCGCACTGGCAAAGCAGGACTACGCGCAGGCGGTGAAGTCGCTCGAAGGCGCGCTTGCGATCAACCCGCAGTCCACACGACTTCACTACCCGCTTGCCCTCGCCTATCGCGGGCTCGGGAATCAGGAGAAGGCCGAGGAGCATCTGCGGCTGCGTGGCGAGGTCGACTTGCCGCCAACCGATCCGTTGCTGCGTGAGGTGTCGAGTCTTCTTCAGAACGCAGACGCGTACGAGGCGCGCGCGTCGCAGGCGTTGGGCGCGAGGCAGTGGGCTGAGGCCGCGACACACCTGAGAAAGGCGATCGAGCTGGCGCCGGGCAACGCGTTCAGCAGGCTGAACCTCGGCACAGCGCTTTACATGCAGGGCGACGCCGACGGCGCGCTCGAACAGTATCGCGAGGCGGTGAGGCTGTCACCCACGTTAGCGCGAGCCCATTTCGCGATCGGTGTGCTCATGGAGTCGCGCGGAGAGGACGGCGAGGCAATCAAGGCCTTCAATGCGGCGATCGCCAGCGATGCAAGTTACGTCGAGCCGCGATTCAGCCTTGCAAACGCACTGCGTCGCGCTGGACGCGCGCAGGAATCGCTCGCGCAGTATGCCGAGGTGTTGCGCCTGGACCCCTCCGTCTCGCAGGCGAGCTTTGGGTTTGCGATGGCCTTGGTACGACTCGGCCGGTACCAGGAGGCCAAGTCTCGCCTCGAAGCGGCGATGAAGACTTTCCCTGATCAACCTGGCTTCCCACACGCGCTGGCGCGCCTGCTTGCGGCCGCGCCAGACGATCGCGTTCGCGACGGCGCTCGAGCGATCTCGCTCATGAACGAATTGCTGAAGTCGCAGCAGACGCTGCCCATGGCCGAGACCATGGCCATGGCGTTCGCCGAGTCGGGGCGCTTCGACGATGCCGTGATGTGGCAGGAGGGTGCGATCAGATCGGCGACCGAGGGTAAGCGTCAGGATCTGGTTCGCAAGCTCACCACGAATCTGCAGCTCTATCAGAACAGGCAGCCATGCCGCACACCGTGGACGCTCGATGACCCTGTCCATCATCCGATGAGCGGAGGGTAAGATCGCTCCGTGCCCAGGGTCCGTAGTGCCGGTATCGCATGCGCGGTTGCGCTTGGGGTGTACGCCTCCTGGGCAGGCGCGTCAGTCAGCGGACAGTCCACAGCGCCGCCGTTCAGCGATGTGACGTCGCAGTCCGGTCTCGACTTCGTGCACGTCAATGGCGCGGAAGGTGGACTGCTGCTGCCGGAAGTGATCGGATCCGGCGGAGCGCTCTTCGACTACGACAACGACGGCGATCTCGATGTCTTTGCAGTCCAGGGCTCAAAGCTATCGGGCCCCGGGACCCGGGCCCCGGGGCCCGACGGTCAACTCTCAGGGAGCCGGCTCTTTCGCAACGACCTGACCGTCAACGCAGATGGCACGCGGACGCTGCGTTTCACCGATGTGACGAAGGCCAGCGGCATTGTTGCGACCGGCTATGGAATGGGTGCGGCGACCGGCGACTTCGACAACGACGGCTGGATCGATCTCTACGTCACGAGCCTCGGGCCCAATCAGTTGATTCACAACAACGGCGACGGCACGTTTACTGACGTCACCGCAAAATCAGGCACTGACGATCCGCGCTGGAGTACGAGCGCCACGTTCTTCGACTACGACCGGGACGGCTGGCTCGATCTGTTCGTCGCCAACTACGTGAACTTCCGGCCGGACATGAAGCGCAGTTGTTTTTCGGCCGGCTCTGCCCGCGACTACTGCAATCCCGTCGTCTACGACCCGGTGCCCGACAAGCTGCTCCACAACAATCGCAACGGCACCTTTTCGGACGTGAGCGCGCGCTCGCCGATCGCTCGCGAGTCCGGACGCGGGCTCGGCGTCATGGCGTCGGACGTCAACGGCGACGGTTGGCCCGATCTGTACGTCGCCAACGACGGCGATCCGAATCAGTTGTGGATCAACCAGGGCGGGTCGGGTGCGTTCAAGGACGAGGCGCTCCTGGCCGGAGTCGCGGTGAACCGGGCAGGGCAGCCACAGGGGAGCATGGGAATCGACATCGGCGATGTCGATCGAGATGGGGATGATGATCTGTTCGTGACGAATCTGGACAACGAGGGGAACACGCTCTACCTCAATGTCGGCAGCGGGTTGTTCGAGGATCGCACTGCGGAGTTCGGACTCTTCAAGCTTGGACTCACCGGGTTTGGCACCCGGTTCATGGACTACGACAACGACGGCTGGCTCGATCTGGTGGTCGTCAACGGCGCTGTCAGGCATGTGGGCAGCCAGCTTCAGAACGGCGATCCCTATCCGCTCAAGCAGCGCAGCCAGTTGTTTCGCAACGACCGTGGGCGGAAGTTCGTCGACGTGTCGGACAGCGCCGGAACACCGTTCGCGCAGTTGCAAGTCGCGCGCGGAGCGGCCACTGGTGATCTCGACAATGACGGGGATATCGACCTCGTCGTGTTCAACAACAGCGGACCTGTGCGTGTGCTGCAAAACGAGGTCGGTAGTCGAGGTCACTGGCTCGGCGTTCGAGCGATCGATACCCGGTACAAACGTGATGCCGTGCAGGCGCGCGTGTCACTGGCCGGCCAGCGTAGCGCGGCGAAGACTGTTCAGACCGACGGCAGCTACTGCGTGGCCAGCGATCCGCGCGTGCTCTTCGGACTTGGCAGCGGGAGCGCAGCGCAGACCGTCCGCGTGCAGTGGGCGGGAGGTCAGGTGGAGGAGTTTCGCAACCTGGCGATCGATCGCTACTACGTGCTCGAACCAGGGAAGGCGCCACGGGTGCAGTGAACATGCGTAGTTTCTTCGTAGCATGTCTGATGGGGATGGCTCTCGCGTATTCGGGGGACGCCACCGGGCAGGAACCAGCTGCGACTGAGATCGTCCCGCCGCGGAATGGACTGCGGACGGTCCCGCTGCCGCGCCTCGACGATCTCGAGCCAGCGGTCTCGAATCAGGTTCGTGAACAGCAGCGAGCGTTTCGAGCGCTCGTCGAAAGTGGAGCGACCTCGGGCTCGAAGCTGGCGGATGGCTACGGGGAGGTCGGCCGTCTGTTTCATGCTTACGAGTTCTTCGATTCGGCTGAAGCCGCGTATCTCAACGCTGTGCGTCTCGCGCCCAACGATGGCACCTGGCTCCATCTTCTCGGGTACGTTTATCAGCAGACCGGTCGACTCGCCGCGGCAGCCGATCTGTTCGAGCAGACACTGCGCGTGCAGCCAGACGACCGCGCGGCGACCGTGCGTCTGGGCCAGGTGTATCTCAGTCTGAATCGCTTGCGGGAGGCGCGCGAGCAATTTCAAAGCGTTGACGTCGTCTTCCCGATGCTGTCGCGCAATGGGCTCGGCGAAGTCGCGCTCCGTGAACGCCGTTACGACGAAGCGGTGTCGCACTTCCGCGCCGTGCTGGAACGCGTGCCGCAGGCCACCTCGGTCCATTACTCGCTCGCGATGGCGTATCGCGGGCTGGGCCGGTTGGACGAGGCGCGCTCGGAACTGGAGCGGCGGGGTCCGGGTGGACTCAACATCGGCGATCCGGTCGTGGACAGCCTCCAGACGTTGATTCGAGGGGAGCGCGGCCTCGTTGCGCAAGGCAGGAAGGCGTACGAGGCTGGCCAATTCAAGGAGGCTGCGGTCGCATTTGCGAAAGCGATCGACGCCGCACCGTCGAGCGCGACAGCGAGAGTCAATCTTGGACTGACGCAACTGCAGTTGGGGAACACGGCGGCGGCGATCGCAACACTGCAAGAGGCCTTCGACCTTGCGCCGGAGGACGCGAATGCGAGCCGTGAGCTCGTTCGTGTGCTGTTGCGCGCCGGTCGCGCGGAAGACGCCATTCGCGCGCTGGCGAAGTCGCACTCCGTCAACGCGGACGAGGAGGAGACGCTCGTCAGCCTCTCGATCCTGCTCGCACAGCAGAACCGCTTTCGTGAGGCCGTCGCGCTGCTGGCTGAGGGCAATCAACGATTCCCCGAACGCACGGCGACGGCGACGACGCTCGCCAGGCTGCTTGCTTCGTCGCCGGATCTGTCCGTCCGCGATGGCAAGCGAGCGCTCGATCTCGCCAATGCCGTGCACAGCGCCGAACCGACGCCGGTGCATGGCGAGACGATCGCGCTCGCGCTGGCGGAGCTTGCACGTTGTGCTGAAGCGTTGTCGTGGGTGACGCGTGCCGTTGTCGAGGCCGAGCAGGAGAACGATGCGACCGAAGCCGCTCGGCTGAGAGGCGAGGTGATGAAGTACGAAGGTGTGTCGTGCAGACCGTAGCAGTATGCGGTAAGCAGTAGGCAGCCTCTCAGGCCGCTTACCGCCTACCGCCGACTGCCTACTGCCTACTAAAAATCAAACTGCACGCCGATCTTGAACAGTCGCGGTATCAGGATCGATGTGGGTTGCCGCCATGTCGGACCGTAAGTGAAGTTCTCGCCGATGACGGAGTTCGCGTTCAGCACGTTATAGAAATCGAAGTTGAGGTTCGTGCGCGTCGATCCCACTCGGAATACTTTCGCCACGCGCAAGTCGAGCTGGTTCAGTCGCTCGATATAGAGCTCGCCCGATTCGACGATCTGGAACGTCTTGAACGGGACGAACGGGCCTGGACCAGCGACGCCAGGAATGACTCCGTAGTTCGCGTTGGACTCGACGAAGGCCCCCGGCAGATTCTGGAGCGTCCCGCTGACCTGTACATCGATCTTCGGAATCACGTAGGAAGCGAGGCCTTGGACTGACGTACGGAACCCGCGGTTCTGCTCGCAGAAATCGCGCGGCCTCGCTGCGAAGAAGAACGCGCGCGTCGGGTCACCGAAGAACGTGTGGAGCATTTCAGGCAGGTCGTCCACGACCTCGCAGTCGTTGAGCACCTGTCGGCCCGTGCCGAGGCCGCCCTGCAGCAGCAATCCGTTCTGCAACCGGGCATTGACCGAGATGTTCACGCCGTCGAAGTGCTCGGTCTGTTTGCCGAAGTTGTTCGACAGGGTGACGAAGTAGTTCGGTGGCCCGGCGGTCGGGCTCAGGCTCATTCCGGTCAGCGAATATCCGCCGCCGTTCGGCAATCGCGAGTCAGCGGGCGCGGTAATCGTGACCGGGGAGTAGCTCGCAGGGGTCACCGAGAGATCGTCCATGACACGAATGTTGCCGTACCAACGTCTGGCGTACTGCACCTCGACCGACATCCGAGGAATGATCTCCTGCTGGACGCTCGTCGTGAACTCCCAGTTGAACGATCGCTTTCCCCATCCGCGCATCAGGTCCGGGTCGTAACTGGTGCCGGGTATGTCGCTTCCGAAGTTCTGATTGTCCACGATTCCGCATTCGCCGTTGAGTGCGAAGTTGTTGAGATCGCAGTCCGGAACAAAGTTGCGATTGGCATCAGCCCACGTGCGCTGCGTGGTCTGGTTCGCCACTCGCAGGATGGGGTTGGGCGCATCCGACACCTGCGCGGGGCCGAATCCCGTCGTGCCCAGGCCTTCGAGATACTTGTTGAGCGTCACCTTCAGCGCCGTCTTCCCATTTCCAAATACGTCGTAGGTCGCCCCCAATCTCGGAGTGATGTCGTTCCAGCTCAAATTATCGATCTCGGGGTACGAGACGTTCAGGCTCCGTCCGAAGAACGTGCCCGAGATTGCCTGAGCCGGGAAGCTGTTCTTGAAGGAATCGAGGCGAAGGGCCCCAGACAGTGTCAAGCGTCCCGTTGTCCACTTGTCCTGAACGAATAACCCCATGTCACGATCGACGTTGACCTCCACCGTGCGCGGCACGATGCGGTACGTGATCGACTGCGGCACCATCGAGGTGAAGCCGTAGCTGTACGGCGTCGCCGGTGAGCTGTAGGTCGTGTTCTCGTGGTGCAGGAAGGCGTTGTTGAATCCCACTTTGAAGCTGTGGGAGCCGGTGATGTAGGACACCGCTGCCCGGTAATGGATATTCCAGTTCCAGGAGTTGTTGTAGTTGGTCGCCGCACGATAGTTCAGCGGCGTGCCCGTGACCGGGTTGAGGGTATCAGCAACCGGGATCATGCCGGGCTCCAGGTGGTCGATGTTGCCCAGCTTGCCCACCTGCGGCTGCATGCCGCCCCAGCGTTCGACGCGATGAATGCCGCTGGCCTCGATGAGGAGTTTGTTACTGACCGGCGTGCTCCAGTCCATGGTGACAAAGCGCTGCAGAGGGAAACGGCGGTCGTTGCCGGCCTCGGGCGTGGTGACGGCCCCGCCCGGTCCCGGGCCGATGCCGGTCGTGCACGCGCAGAAGTTCTCCTGATCGAACGTCACTCCGAACTTGTGTTTCGGTGTCGCCTGCCACGTGAGCCTGGCCTGGTAGATGGTCTGCTCCTGATGGAGGATGGCTTGGTCCGTCGAAGGCACGTAATCGAAGCGGTCCAACTTGTTGGCGTTCAGGTTGAAGAAGGTGCTCGCGACGTAGTTGTCTGCAAATAGCGATCGCCCCGACAGGAAGAACCAGAGCTTGTCGCGCATGATCGGACCGCCAAAGCCAGGGTTGAAGTCGCCGTTCGCCTTGATGGTGCCGGGAACTGCCAGCCCACGCGCTTGCACGTCGCTGCCAGTAAAGTTGTCGCTGGCCCAGTCGCCGGTCGCGTAGTTGGCGGCGATGGTGCCGCTGAAGCGATTACCACCGTCGCGCGGGATGAAGTTGATGCGCACGCCGCCGGTCGCGGCCTGCGCGTCCACGCCCGAGACGTCAATGGCGAACTCCGCTGTTCCAGTCGCATTCGGGACTGCACCGCCGCCCCATCCGCCGGCGATCCCCGAGCTGAGGGCCACGCCGTTGACCATCATGCGCTGATCCGACGTTCGACCACCGTTGGCCTCCAGCGATGCAACTTCCTGCACGACCGAGCCGCCGACGTCTTGTCCAGTGAATGCGCCTTTGCGCACGCCCGGAATCAACACGCCGACCGTGAACGGTGTTCGCGAACTCGGAATCGCTGAAACGATCTCCTGATCCATGACCGCCTGTCGCGTCGTCGACTGCAGGTCGACGACCGGCGTCTCGCCAGAGACCGTAATCGTTTCCTGGACGCCACCGACAGTGAGGTCGGCATTGATCGTGACGACGGCGGTGCCGCTGAGCGCGACCCCCGAGCGCACGATGGTCCTGAACCCAGTCAGCGCGAACGTGACCGTGTAATCGCCTGGTCTGAGATCCGGGATGCTGTAGCGGCCTGTCTCGTCGGTCGTCGCGGTACGAACCTTCTCGATCAGTGCAGGGCTTGCCGCTTCAACAGTCACGCCCGGCAGCACCGCGCCGGATGTATCCCTGGCGATTCCCGCCAGTGTGGCTTGCGCATACGCG
>Ga0207691_10005496_pt1 | contig 12244 bp, 12 predicted proteins | sample KBSM13metaG_FD_184327 | JGI IMG/M metagenome (GOLD analysis project Ga0207691, IMG submission 184327) | Miscanthus rhizosphere microbial communities from Kellogg Biological Station, Michigan, USA - KBS M1-3 metaG (SPAdes) (version 2) | ecosystem: Host-associated > Plants > Roots > Rhizosphere >...
CCCGTCGAAGTCGACGCGCGCGCTAGTGGCTCCGGCGACAATGCCGCCACCCCCCGCTAGCGCGGCGGCCGACGCGGCGACAACCACCTGACGACGTGTTGCGTGCGGCCCCGGGAGGGGGTCGGGGGTGTCCTGGCCGCCTGGCATCCGCGCGGCCAGCCGGCGGTGGAGGTCGGTTAGGAAGTGTTCGCTGGGCGCCCCGCTGGCCGTCCGCGCGGCACGCAATTCGATGGCGGTGCGTATCTGCGCCGCTTCGAAGTCATCTGCGTCAAACGGCCTGGGTCGGCGCCCGTCCAGTAGATCGTCGATGTAGCGACGCAGACCGCGGGCGCTCATTGTTCATCCGTCTGGTTGAGCGCGGCGGCCAGTCGCAGTGCTCGGTGCTGCAATATCTTGGCGTTGGCGACGCTCACACTCATTTGGCTTGCCGACTCTTTGACCGAACAACCCTGCAAAAACCGCAATTCCAGGATGCGGCGATAGTTGTCGGGAAGTGCTGCGAGTACCCGGTGAACTTGTTGCGCCGTAGCGCTGTCGACTGCATGCTCGGCGTCTTCCGGCAGGTCCGGAACATCTTCGATCGAGGTGATCTCGCAGCCCAGGGTCTGGCGCCAATGCGCGGCCAGAACCGTGCGCGTGGTGGCGCGCAAATACCCGCGAACGTGGGCGACTGTTGCGGTGGTTCGCAGCGGCCTGAGCGCGGCCAGAAACACCTCGGCGGTGAGGTCCTCGGCGTCGGGCACGTTGCCGATGCGCTTGACGATCATGCGATACACCCAGACGGCGTTGTCCGCGTACACCGTCTCCCAGTCCGGGTAGCAGCTCTCGGTGTCGGACACCACGCGCAGGCTGGTCCTGGCGGGGGGTTTCCGTTGCGCCATCATCCCTGGTTAATAGGGTGGCGTGTTACACGTCAGTCGCCGTCACACGAAATAGGGCACCGCTTAAGCGATTTGACCGATCTGGGTGTGCGGCTCGCCGCTGCAGGGCTGACACAGAAACGTCGCGCGTATGGCGCACTTCCGTTGGCGCCCTGCCATGTTCAGCCCGTCGCCGACTGCGTGCAGAAGCAACATGGAGCAAATGCGGTCGGGCAGGCTTGGCTGACCCACTCCTAACTTGCGTCGCGGTCGACGGCGGCGTAGCGCAATGCGGCTCCCAGCACGTCCTGATCGGCCGGTTTGGTGACCGGGATGCACGACACCAGGGAAATGTTGATCACCCGGGTGCCGAGGCTGGCGGCGTGCACGATCGCTCGGGCCAAGGAGTTGATGTCACCGGCCCGGCGGGCGGCTTACTGGTCCTGATCCAGGCGAGGCCTGTCCGGGCCGTAGTTCTGCGAACTCTGGCGAAGCGCCACGATCACTGCGTCAGGGGCGATGCCGATCAGGCCGTCCGGGCCGCCGCCGCGGCGGCACTTGAGGCAGCGGGGCCCGCGGAGCCTGCGGGGCCTGCCCGCCCGCGACCGATGGCCCCCAGGCCGGGTCGGGTGGCGGCGGGGGTTCTGCCGGTGGCGGCGGCGGTGGCGGGGGCGGTGCGTTGGTGGTCTTGGTGACCGTGATCGGCGGCGGCGGCGGTGGCGGGATCGGTTCGGGCGCTGGTGAACGGCGGAAGGGGTGGCGGGGCACACGGCGTGGGATCAAAGGCCGCGCGGGCTTAGATTAGAACTTGGATGTTGGGCTCGAGCTGGCGGTGCGTGCTCGTCGAACGATCGGGCTCTTCCATCCCGACGGGCCTGTGCCGCGGTCCCATGTCGTGGAGGCACTGGACTTAGCGAGACGAGCACCCTCGAACTCGCTCCTAATTCTCTGCTCCACCAATGATATCGGCATCAAGACAGTCTTGATATAAGTCTGGCACTGCCTTAGCATCAAGACAGTCTTGATGGACGGGGTTTGGAGGTCTTGGCATGGATGGTTACGAGGCGGTGAGTGGTCGCGGTGAATTGGTGGTGTCGGTTGGAGGCGATGGGGTCCCCCTTGGGGTGCGGCTGAGTCCGGTAGTGATGGATCTGCCCGCCGAGGAGTTGGCGACGCGGATCGTGCGGCTGAATACGCTGGCGCGTCTGCGCTGCCAGTTGGCTATCGATCAGGGGGTGCGGAGCGATGGCGGGGACCAGGGCTCCCTTCGGTCGGCAGCGCAAGTCGCGGCATACGCGCGGACCATCGATTTCTGAAAGGCCTGGAGCTATGGGCCATGTGACAGCTCTAGTCACGCAAGTCTCGGATCGCATCGAACGCATTCGGGCCGTGGTGGACGAACTTCAGCGGCGATCGCCGAGTATGGAAGTCCGGGTGTCGAGCGCCGGCGGCGAGGTGGTGGTGTCGGTCGATCGACATGGCCGGCTGATGTCCCTGCAGCTGGCGTCGAGCTCGACAGCCCGCTTCACCTGCGAAGCTCTGGAATGTCTGATCAATGACACGGTGCGCGCGGCAGTGGACCTCGCAGTGCGGCCCGATCGACAGCTGGTGTCTGCATAGGACGATCCGGCAGGGCAGTTGGAGGCCATCAAACATTCTGGAAGAATCCGGACCGCCGGATACCGGCTACACGTCTGATGATTGAAGCGAGCCCTGGGGTGGATGAGAGCAGCGCAGTCGAGGAGCTGCTGGCGGCGCATGCCGAGATGGAGAGGTTGACGACCGCCCTTGCCGATGCGCGAGAGCGTCGACGTGCCGCCGCGCGGCGACTGATTGAGCTTGGTCGTGGATTCCCGTGGATTGCAGCGCGCCTAGGTGTGACCCCGCAGGCGGTCGACGGATTTGTGAAGTACAAGGACCGCAATCAACGCAACTAGAGTCGCGACCTTGCACCCCGTTAATGACCTAGCCTGCCGGCTCCATGGCATTAGAGGTGCGTCAAAATCTGGCAGCACCACCAGATTCCGCGAACCGAAGCGCGACGTCCTGGGCCACGTCCTCGCCAATGGCGCTCGCACGTCTGACGGCTCGTACCGCTCACGATCCCTGTGTGTCGCATCCTCTGGATGTTGCCGACCCCTCCGGGCCGATTCTTGTGATCCAAAGCTATGCATCTACTGATATCAGTACATCCGTAATCGGCATGCCCAGGATCAAGAATTGCCTGCGCGCAATGCGTGTTGCATGCTTCGTACCACACCACCCGTCCCTGCTGGAGGCGGGTTTTCTCTATAGCGCATGCTCGCCGCGGTCGCCCTTCATCGGTCCTACGTCGCTGGTCGTCCTACCGTGGACACCATTGATGCAGCCGAGCACTTGCGTCGCGCCCTACACGTGTACACAAGCCGGGCCGCGTCGGCGCTCGGCATCGACGCCCACGCCCAGCAAGCCTATGAGGCCAACCTGGGAACGCTCACGGGTCCGCTCTCGGCTGGCGACGATCACGACAATCTGTGACGGCGCCGCAATTCCTCTCCGCTGACGGTGTTTCCGGATGCATTGTCGGCGTCGGCCGCAGTCCACTGGGCGCGCATGTCGATTAGAAGCGCACGCACTTCGGCTTCCCCATACGTGCGGCCTGCCGCAATGTCTTCCTCGGACTGCGCCAACGACTCCCGAAGCCCCAGCACCGACGGCACTGTCACGTTGGTTGAAAAGTGGAGCGGCACAGTTGGGTTTGGAGCCGCCGCTATGAAACAACGTTCGGTTGTTCACCTTTCAGGCAACGACGGTCGCGGTGACTTCCCGCCAGACCGTGAAGCGGTCAGCCATCTCGGCACGCCATTCGGGTGCGGTCAGTCGGTGCCGGCCCGGCCGAAAATGCGGTGAAATGCCACTGAACGCGGACAAGAACCGCTGCGCGTGCCCGGGCGATGTGAACCGTTTCATCGCTCGTTCCCGCTGCCTGGTGGGTTGATGCGAGTTCTCGATCCGATTGTTGAGGTACTTCGAGCGGCGATGCTCGACAGATGCCAGCAGCTCGCGGTGGGCGACCTGGTAGCTGCCGAGTTTGTCGGTGACGATCACCCGCGGCACGTACTCCAGGTTTTTGAGCAGCGTGCGGAAGAATCGTTTGGCGGCCACCGCATTTCGGCGGGACTGGACCAGAATGTCGAGCACGTTGCCGTGCTGGTCGACCGCGCGCCACAGGTAGTGCTGCGTGCCGTTGATCCGGATGAACACTTCGTCGCAGTGCCATTTGTCACCGGGCCGTGGGCGGCGTCGGCGCAGCCCGCTGGCGTAGGCCTGCCCGAATTTGGCGCACCAGCGTCGGATCGTTTCGTAGCTGACCGCGACACCGCGTTCGAGCATGAGTTCCTCGACCTCACGGAAGCTGAGCGGGAACCGAAAGTACAACCACACGCAGTGGTTAATGATCTCGACCGGGTAGCGGTGGCCCTTGTAGGACGGCATAGCACTGCTCACTCACGGATTCTCCCAGTTGACGCGAGCTCGACAACGTCACAGTGCCCCCAGGCCGATGGGGTGCTTGCCGAGGGCCAAAGAGGTGCCCGACGTATGCCGCGAACTGCAAGTCTCCGAGCAGACCTACTACCGCTGGCGCAATCAGTTCGGTGGTCTTAAGGCCAATGACGCCGAGCGGCTGAAGGATCTGGAACGCGAGAACGCCACGCTCAAGTGGCTATTGGCGGATGCCCAGATGGAAAAGGCCGCACTAAAACTAAAGGAGATCGCCTGGGGAAACTTTAAAGCCCGCAGCGGTGGGCAACCGTGCATCACCTCATCGCGGTGATGAATGTCGGCGAGCGGTTCGCCTGTCGGGTCATCGGACAGCACTGCAGCACCCAGCGTCACCGGCCACGCAGCCAAACGCCGACCGACCCCGACGCCGCGCCGCGGGAATGGCTGCGGCAGTGGGCTCACGACCATCCGCGCTGGGGTTTCCGCCGCGCCTACCACGCCGCCCGCGCGGAGGGCTGGTATGTCAACCACAAACGCCTCGGCTCCAGCACCACACCACCACCACCATGATCGTCGACGCCCAACCGGGTGTGGGTGGTGGACTTACGCCTGGCTTCGAGCTGGGAGTCTTGTGACCTGTTTCCCCAGAGCAGCTTTCAGGTGGGCGGAAGATACCGCTTTGAGGTGTGTGAGGTCGGATGCAACGGAGGCGAAGGTGTAGCCCTGACTCAGGCGTTGTGCCGCGACGTCGCCTGACGGTGTGTGAATGCCCGCGGCGATGCCGGCAGCGGCGGCGGCTTCATGGATTCGGGTGAGCGCCGCTTCGAACTGGTCGTCGACGGACACATCGCTGGGTGAAGCGCCGCCGACGGCGAGCCTGAGGTCGGAGGGTCCGACGTAGACGGCGTCGAGTCCAGTTACGGCGCAGATGGCTTCGACGTTTTCGAGGCCGAGGGGGGTTTCGATCATCGCGATGACGGCGGTGTCACGGTTGGCATCGGCGGGAGCCGGGCCGATGCGCAGTTGTGAACGCATCGGGCCGTACGACCGGACGCCGGTGGGTGGGTACCGGGTGGCGGAGACGGCGCGGGCGGCGTCGTCTGCGGTGTCGATGAGTGGGACGATGACGCCTGCGGCGCCGGCGTCGAGTGCTCGTCCGATGGGCGTCATGTCGTTGGCTTCGACGCGGATGATCCCGGCCGGGCCGTGTGCGGAGTCGATAGCTGTGAGTCCGCGGAGCATGCCGTCGTAGCCGATGAGGCCGTGTTGCAGGTCGAGTGCGATGTAGTCCCAGCCGATGTGGGCTAGCCACTCGGTGGAGACGGGACTGTCGATCACAGACCAATAGCCGAGCACCGGTTGCCGGTTGCGCAGGCGGGCGGCGAAGTCAGCGGTGGACATGGGAACGAGCTCCTATCGGTTGTATGACGGCATGGGCCCGCGCAGGGCAGCGCCGACTTCATCGCACGCCCCGACCAGATCGTCGGACAGCGGCCCACGGGAAAGAGCGTCGATATTCGCCTGCAGGTGAGAGGTTTTCGAGCCGCCGAGCAGGATCGGCCCGGTCGCCGGTTTGGAGCGCAGCCAGCGCAGCGCAAGTTCGGTCAGGGGCAGTGCGGCGTCGTCGGCGATGCGGGACAGGGCAGCGATGGCGTCGAAGATCTGGGTGTTCCAGTACCGCTCGCGGTACATCTCGGCCAGTCGTGAGTCGCCGAAGCGGCCTTCGGCTGGCGCCTCGGTGAATTGGTGCTTGCCGGTTAGCAGACCGCCGCCGAGCGGGTTGTACACCATCGTGGTCAGTCCGGTGACTGCCGCGTACTCTGCGTACTCGTCCTCGATGCGCCGGGCGAGCAGGTTGTAGAGCTGCTGAGCGACGATGGGCCGAGGAGCGCCGACGCGATCGGCGACACGGACGACTTCACCGATCTGCCACGCCGCGAAGTTGGAGACACCGAGCTGCCGGATCTTGCCTTCGGCAACCAACTCGGCGACGGTCGTCAGTGTATCGTCCAGGGACGCAGCACGATCGGGCTGATGAAGGTAGAACAGATCGACGTAATCGGTGCCCAGCCGCGACAGGCTTGCCTCCACGCTGAGCCGCAGACCCTTCGGTGACAGCGGGGAGTTGCCGTCGGTGTCACCGGTGTACATACCGGCCTTGGTCGCGATGGTGACCGCGTCACGCTTGCCGGCCAGTAACGTCGACAGGATGCGCTCGGCTGCACCGGCGGCATAGCCGTTGGCGGTGTCGATGTGTGTGATGCCGGCGTCGAGTGCCACATCGAGCAAGGCACCTGCACCGTCGGTGTCGACCGTATCGCCGAACGTCATGGTGCCCAGCACCATCGGCGAGAGGATGTCCGGCGTGGTCATGACGCAGCTCCTGCGGGTGGTGCCATGGCGGCTTGCTGGGACACGGGTGTCGGCTCTGTTGGCCGTTTCGCCGTGATGTGCCTGGGCTTGATGCCGACCATCGAGGTCGGATCGAGCGCGGCGGCCCGCAGTGCTTGGGTGTAGGGTTCGCGCGGGTGGGCCAAGACGTCTGCGGTGGCACCGGATTCGACGACCCTGCCCTTCGACATCACGGCGACGGTCTCGCTGATCTCGCGCACCACCCCCAGGTTGTGCGAGATGAACACGTACGTCAGTCCGGTATCCTTTTGGATCTCGCGCAACAGGTCGAGCACCTGAGCCTGAACGGAGACGTCGAGCGCACTGGTGGCCTCATCGCACACCAGGATCTCGGGTCCACTGGCGAGCGCGCGGGCGATGCCGATGCGCTGGCGTTGCCCGCCGGAGAACTCGACGGGGCGGCGATGCAGGGCGGTCGTCGGCAACCCGACACGGTCCATCAGCTGCCCTGCCCGCTGCGCGCGCTCACGCTTGTCGCGCACCCCCTGCAACCGAAGCGGCTCGCCGACTATGTCGACGGCGGTCAGATGCGGATCCAGGGACCCGTACGGGTCTTGAAAGACCATCTGCACACGAGATCGGAACGGGCGCAGCGCTTTCTCCGACAGTTGCGCAATATCGGTGCCGTCGACAACGATGCGCCCGGAGGTGGGAGTCAGCAGCCGCACGATGGACTTGGCTATGGTGGACTTGCCGCAACCCGATTCGCCGACAATGGCCACTGTCGCTCCGCGGTCCACGCTGAAGCTGACCGAATCGACCGCCCGGAACGTACCCGTGGGCACCGGATACTCCACGACGAGGTCCTCGACGGACAACACTGTCTGGCTCATGCCCGAACACCTGCTTTCGTCTGGCCCGCGCTCCACGGTCCCAGCACCGGGACCGCGGCGAGCAGCTTCTTGGTGTAGGCGCTCTGCGGGCGACGCACCAGCTCCTCGGCGCCGCCGTTCTCCACGAAGGCGCCGTCCTTCATCACATAGATCCGGTCGGACACGAGCCGGGCAACACCGAGATCATGGGTGATCACGAGCATGCCGATTCCGGTGCGCTCCTGCAGTTCTAGCAGCAGATCGAGGATGTTGGCCTGCACGGTGACGTCCAGAGCGCTGGTCGGCTCGTCGGCAATGATCAGTTCGGGACCGGCGGCCAGTGCGCCGGCGATCAGCACACGCTGCAACATGCCACCGGAGAGCTGATGCGGATATTTCGCGAGTTGACCGGCCGGATCCGGGATATGTACCTGCTCGAGCAGCTCGACCGCCCGGGCGGTTTCGGCGGATTTACCCCGAACGCCACTGTGGCGCACGGCGTCTCGAAGCTGACTACCGATAGTGTGGACCGGGCTCAGCGCCGTCATGGGATCTTGCGGGATGAGCGCGATGTGCTTGCCGCGAACCTCGGAGAGAGCCTTGGGCTTTCCCAGGATTTCGCCGTCCTTGAACTGCACGGATCCGGAGGAAACGGCGAGATCGTCGGCCAGCAGCCCGAGAATGCCCATGGCGGTGGTGGATTTACCGGAGCCGGACTCGCCGATGATCGTGACAGTCTCGCCGGCGTCGATGCAGAAGGACACTCCGTCGACAGCCCGGATGACGCCCCTGGCTGTCACGAGCTCGATCTGCAGCTCGTCGACTTTCAGTAGATTTCCCACGTCACGCTCCAGATCTGTTCGGACGGAATTTCTTGAGGAATCCCCGCAGGCTCGATCCGGCGGTCCGGTCGCGCAGACCGTCGCCGAGCAGGTTCACCCCGACGACCATGAGCACGATGACAAGGCCCGGCAGGGTGACCAGCCACCATGAGGTGGTGATGTAGTCCTGGCCGTCGGAGATGATGCGGCCCCACGTCGCGAACGGCCGCTGCGGGCCAGCACCGAGGTAGCTTAGCGCGCTCTCGAGCAGGACGGCCTGGGCGAGCAGTAGCAGGACCACCAGCGACGCCGCCTTGATGATGTTCGGTAGCACATGGCGAACCAGCGTCGCGAACTTGCCGAGTCCGAGCACCCGGGCGGCATCTATGTAGGGCTTCTCGCGCTCGACCAGGACCAGGGACCGCGTGATGCGGGCGATCTCCGGCCACTGTGCGATGGCGATCACGAAGGTGATGACCGGAATGGATGAGCCGAACAACGCGACCACGAGCAGCAGCATCATCAGGAGTGGGAGCGAGAGTTGCGCTTCGAGGAGACGGCTGACCACAGTGTCCACCCAGCCCCCGAGGTATCCCGCGAGTGAACCGAGGGTCAGGCCGATCAGCCCGGACACGACGACCGCGAGAACACCGATGGTCAGCGAGACCTGGCCGCCGAAGAGAACACGGGCGAGCAGGTCGCGGCCGAGTTGGTCGGTGCCGAAGAGATGTCCATCGGTCAGCGGTGAAAGCCGGCGGGCGCCGAGGTCGGTCGCGTCGGGCGACGGGAGCGGCAGTACTCGAGCGAACGCAACGGGCAGGATGACCACCAGTGCGCAGATGCTGCCCACCCAGATTTTCAGGCGACTGTCGCGGGCGCGGCGGGTGACCCCGGCGCGGGCGATGTCCTTGGCGGTGACGGCACTGGGACGCAGGCGTTCGGTGTCGTCGGTGACGGTGGTCATCAGTTCGTACCCTTTCCCAGCCGGACCCGCGGGTCCAGAAGCGGATAACAGAGATCGACGAGCAGCTGGACCAGGATCGCCAGGACCGCGGTGACGAGGACTGTGGCCTGGATCAGCGGATAGTCGCGCGTTTCGAGCGCCCGCACGACCAAGGAGCCGACGCCAGGCCAGGCGAACACCACCTCGACCACCACCACGCCGTTGAGCATTGAGGCGAACCGGGTGCCGAGCGCGGTCAGCACGGGAATCGCGGAATTGCGCATTGCGTAGCGCCACGTCAGCTCACGCTGCGACACGCCACGTGCTCGGGCGACCGTCATGTACGGCGACGCAAACGAGTTGACCATCTCGCGTCGGACCATTCGGGAGATCAGCGCGATCTGGAGCACGGCGACGGTCACCGCGGGAAGAACCAGCGACGACCACTGGGTGAATCCGGCGGACGGAAGGATCGGGAGGAGCACCGCGAAGATGGTGAGGAGCATCAGCCCGGTCCAGAAGTCGGGCATCGACTGTCCCGCGATGGTGACCACATTGGCAGCCAGCTCGCGCCGGGTGTCTGCGTGCCGCGCCATCCAGGTGCCCAGGGGAATCGCAATCACGGTGGTGAGCAGGATTGCCGCGACCGCGAGGGTGATCGTGTAGGGCAGCCGGCCCAGCACCACGTCGAGCGCCGGTGCCTGAAACGAGTACGACGTCCCAAGATCGAGTCGCAGCAGCCCCTTGAGGTAGAGCAGGTACTGCACGAACACGGACCGATCAAGGCCCATGTCGGTGCGGATACGCGCGAGGTCTTCGCTGGTGGCCAGCGGGCCTGCCATCGCATACGCGGGGTCGCCGGGTGCCATCCGGATCAGCACGAAAACAGTACTGAGCGTGAGGAACAGGGTGAGCAGACTCTGCGCGAGTCGTTTTGCGATGTAGCGAGGCATGGCAGCCCGGAGTACTGATTTCTTGCCCACGGGCGCAGCGCGGGGCGCGCCGACGCTCGCGGGTTCCGCGAGTTGCTGTGTCATCTGTTCACCAACCGTCCGGTGTGTACTGATCGGCGGGCCGCTGACCGCGGCGTCGCTGTAACCCAGCTCACAATGCCATCATTGCGTGATTCACGCAAGTACGGTTTTTTTATTGCGCATTACACGCAGTTCTGCGTATGCTGTCACTGTGCTGGTGATCACAGTCGCCCGGTTCGGTGGCCGCGATTCGAGCACCCCAGCTTCCGCAATTACTATTTCGTCGAGAGGTCGATGATGACCAGATCTCCCTTGCAGCATGAGTTTTCGAGAAGGACCCTGCTGCGGTCGGGCCTGGCTCTGGGTGCCGGCATCTCGCTCGGTTCGCTCGTCGGCTGCGCTACCCCGACCGGGGCACCCGGACCGCGCACGGCCGGCCTGGCGCTCAACCGCTCGCTGGTCAGCCTGGACAACAAGCTCAACCAGTTCGATGCCGCGCTCACCGTGCAACGCGCCGTGCGCCAGTCGCTGATTACGCTGGATCAGCACCTCAAGCCGCAGCTCGTCCTGGCGGACAGGTTCGAGCTCACCAACCCGAGGCAGTGGTATGTGCACCTGCGCCCGGGAATCATCTACTCCGACGGACGGCCGGTGCAGGTGCAGGACGTCGCCACCGCCCTGAAGATGTACAGCGAGGTCAGCGGCTCGTTCGTCGGCGGGTTCTTTCCGGAGTGGCCGACGGTCGATCAGATCGACGAGTCCAGCTTCACGCTCAACACGGAGCGCCCAGTCCCGGTACTCGATTACCTGATGACCAACATCCTGATCACTCCGGCCGCGGACAACCGCCCCGAGGAACTGCAGTCCGGCGTCGGTTCAGGTCCCTACATCGTCACCGCCAGCAACCGCGGAACCGGCAACTACACGCTGCAGAAAAACCCTAGATATTGGGGCCCCGCGCCGAACATCGAGTCCGTCGACGTCCGGTTCGTCCCCGACGAGTCCAACCGGGTCGTGTCGCTGCGCAGCGGACAGATCGACGTCATCGATTCCATCTCCCCGGACTCCGCCGATCAACTCTCCGGGCTGCCGGGGGTCGCCATCGATCGTGTCGACGGTGTGCGCCTCAACCAGCTGTTCTACAACTTCCGCAAACCGCCGGGCCACCCGCTCGCCGACGCGCGGGTGCGCCGCGCACTGACCTACGCGATCGACGGTAAGTCGTTGATTGACGAGGTGATGCAGGGCTCGGCCACCGCGTCCAAGGGGGTCATTCCCGCCACTCTCGTCGGCGCGATCGAGACGGGCGAGTACATCTACGATCCCGCCCGCGCCCGCAAAGAACTCGATGCGCTGGGAGTCCGCGATCTCAATCTCAAGATCATTTGGGAGACCGGCGAATTCGTCGCCGACACCGACATCATGGAAGCCGTCGTGCAGATGCTCTCAGCAGTGGGTGTCCGCCCGAAGTTGCAGCAGTTCGAGCCCGGCGGCGACATCTCCACCTGGCGTCAGGGCAAAGCCGGCGACTGGGACGTACTCGGCAACGGCTACCCCGGCCCCACCGGCCTCGGCATCACCATCATGCAGGGAATGTACGCCGGCACCGCCGAAAAGGAGGCCACCCGCGACACCTACCACGGCTACATCTTCCCGCCGATCACCGACATGATCACGCGCGCGTCGGAGGACCCCGACCCCGCCCGGCGCCTAGCCCTGCTGGCCGATGCACAGCGAATGATCTGGGACACCTGCCCAATGATGTGGTCGTTCGTCCCCAAGGTCGTCCTCGCCCGCCGAAGCAGGATCGGCAATGTGGGTCTGCGCCCCACCAACTCCTATGACCTCAGCGCCGCCACCCTCAGCGCATAACCCTCCACCACAGATCCGGAGCACCGATGACCGACCCGACAGGCACCATTTCCGGACGTACCGACGG
>Ga0207691_10005499_pt1 | contig 12242 bp, 12 predicted proteins | sample KBSM13metaG_FD_184327 | JGI IMG/M metagenome (GOLD analysis project Ga0207691, IMG submission 184327) | Miscanthus rhizosphere microbial communities from Kellogg Biological Station, Michigan, USA - KBS M1-3 metaG (SPAdes) (version 2) | ecosystem: Host-associated > Plants > Roots > Rhizosphere >...
CCACATCAGGGTGGCGCGCACTGCCTTGCGCGATACCTTCTCGCGAGAAATTGCCGCGCCGCTGCACCGCAGCGGCTTCGCGATCACTCGAGTGATGGAGGTAGACGATGATCGGCTCAGCGCTCGCTCCCTTCGCTGCGTTGGCTCTCCTGCATGGCGCGATGTTCGCACCGAATGCGAGCGCCGCGGCGGCACTCTACTTCGAGAAGGCCGTCGTGAAGACGAAATCGGAAGCGACCTGCATGCGATTCGCGCGCGACGTCGCCCGAAATCAGCATTTCACGAACGGCCACGCGAGCGGCGCCGAGGTCGCGGGAGAAGTCGGCGGCGCCTACGTCGCCATCACGTGCGTCGGGCGGGGCGCTCAACCCGCGCTGGCCGTCGTGATGAGTGTCGCACCGGACTTTGCCGTTGCCCGGCGGGTCGGCCAACAGGTCGCGAACGGCATGAAGGCGATCGTCTGCATCGATCAGCCCTGCTGACGTTCGACGCCTCCAATCGCGCGGCATGACGCCGCCGCCGATGCTCGTCATGATCGACGGCCCACCGGCCGTCCGGAAGATGACCGTCGGCCACGCGCTCGCCGCGCGAACGGGGCTCGCGTAGACGCGGCCGATCGCGCTACCTTTCCTCCGTGCGTCGAGGACGCCTCCGGTCCGCGGAAAGGGCTGCGCCCACCTGACTCGAAGTTGCCCGATGGTCTCGACCTCTTTCGGGCCGTTGCGCGGACGCCGGCCATAACGAAGGAGGCCGTCCATGTCGTCCGCGTTTCGTCGTACCCTTCCCGCACGTCCCGACCTCGACCAGCAGAAGAAGCTCGCCAAGGAGCTGCTGCGCGCCTTCCGCGCCGGCGACGCTGAAGCAGCCGCGCGCATGCGCGCCGAGCTGCCGGACAAAGCCGAGCTCTCGCTGACCGACGCGCAGTACGTGCTCGCGCGCGAGTATGGCTTCGCGAGCTGGCGCGAGCTCAGGGATCGCATCGAGCAGCAGGCCGCCGCGCAGCTCCCGCCGATCGAACGGTTCAAGCGCGCCGTGCAGGAGGGCGACGCGAAGTCGCTGCGCACGGTGCTCGAGCAGCACGCCGACGTGCGCGCGAAGATCGACGCGCCGATCTTCTCGTTCGATTCGCCCGCCCTCGTGGCGATCGCCGATCGCCACCTCGACGCGATCGACGTGCTGCTGGAGTTCGGCGCCGACCCCAACCGTCGCAGCGACTGGTGGGCCGGCGGATTCCACCCGCTGTACGGCAAGCGCGGCGCGGCGGCCGAGCGGCTCCTCGCGGCGGGCGCGGTCCCCGACGCGTGCGCCGCGGCGAACCTCGATCGGCCCGACCTGTTGGCGGCTATGCTGGCGGAGGATCCCGCGCGCGTGCACGAGCGCGGTGGGGACGGCCAGACGCCGCTGCACTTCGCGCGGTCTCGCGCGGTCGTCGACCTGCTGCTCGACGCCGGCGCCGACATCGACGCGCGCGACGTCGACCATCGCTCGACGCCGGCCGAGTGGATGCTCGGCGACGATCCCGCATCGTCGCGCACCGAGCTGGCGCGGTATCTCGTCGACCGCGGCGCGTCGGCCGACATCTTCATGGCCGCGGCGCTTGGGCTCACCGACCGCGTCGAGCGGATGATCGCGGCCGATCCGTCGCTGCTCCGGCTCCGCACCAGTCAGGGTGCGTACGCCGAACGGCCCCCGAGCAGCTACCACATCTATGAGTGGACGATCGGCCCGAACCTCTCACCCGTCCACGCCGCGGCGAAGTTCCACCGTGACGAGACGCTCGCGGTGATGGAGCGCTTCGTGTCGCCGACGGAGCGGCTGCTGCTCGCGTGTCATCGCGGCGACGCCGTCGCCGCGCGTGCGCTGATCGCCGAGCGCCCGGAGATCATGGCGAAGCTCGGTCCAGCCGAACACGGACTGCTGGCGCATGAAGCGTGGCTGGCGAACGCAGGTGCCGTCGCGCTGATGCTCGAGCTGGGCTTCGATCCGGCGAGCCTCAGCCCGAACGGCGGGACGGCGCTCCACTGTGCAGCGTGGATGGGATCGTCGGAGTGCGTCGCAATCGTCCTGAAATATCCGGCCGGCCGCGCGCTGCTGGACGCGCGCGACCCGACGTTCCGCGGCACTCCGCTGGGCTGGTGCACCCACGGCTCGCGCAACAACGGGCGCCAGGGTGCGGACTACGCCGGTGTTGCGCGGCTCCTGATCGAGGCCGGTGCGCGCATCGAGCCCGCCATGGCCGACGAGAACCTGCCGGAGGAGCTGCACGCGGTGATCGACGAGGCGATGCAGAACGGGCGCCGATGATGCATCGGCGACGTTGACGTGCTGAGCACACTGGTCCGGCGCGGAGCCGGGATCGTCACGATCGTCCTCGCGTGCGCCGCCTCCACGGCGCACGCGCAGGGCGATTCGACCCCGCCGCCGTATCCAGCACCGGGCAGACTCGGGGACGTCGGTGGCTGGAGGCTGCACCTGAACTGCACCGGCGAGGCGCACGCGTCGCAACCGACGGTGATCCTCGAAGCGGGCCTCGGCGACTTCTCCGTCGAGTGGAGCCTCGTGCAGCCGGGCGTCGCCCGCTTCGCCCGGGTGTGCTCGTACGACCGGGCCGGCGATGGATGGAGCGACATCGGGCCGCACCCGCGCACCTTCCGCCAGATCGTCTACGAGCTGCACACCCTGCTCGAGCGCGCCGGCGAGCGAGGACCATTCGTGCTCGTCGGCCACTCGTACGGCGGATGGCTCGTGCGGCAGTACCAGTCGACGTATCCGTCCGAGGTCGCCGGATTGGTGCTCGTCGAGGCGGGCGCCGAGGATCCATGGCGCATGACGGGCGACGGGAAGCTCCACCGGTCCTCGGAGCTCGCCACGGGCGCGCCGATCCCTCCGGTGAAGACGTCGGGTCCGCTGCGCGTCGCCGACATTCCCGCGAACATCCTCGCCCAGATCAACGCGGGGATCGCCGACGTGAGCCGCGATCCCAACGGCGGCGTGCGCGGCAAGCTCCCGCCCGACGCGAAGCGCATGCGCGCCTGGGCGCTCGCACACATCGGGCACATCCTCGCGGGGGTGAATCCCGTCGAGCACGAGGAGCTCGCCGCGCTGCGCGCCGGGCGCGCGAAGTCCGAGCATCCGCTCGGCGACCTCCCGCTCGTCGTGATCACTCGTGGCGTGCCGGACGAATCGGGCCCGAACGCCGCCGCGCTGGAAGCGGAGCACCGGAAGGACCACACGTCGGTCGCCGCGCTGTCGCGGCGCGGGACGCTGGTGGTCGCGCCGCACAGCGGGCATCACGTGCAGCTCGAGGAGCCCGAGCTGGTGGTGTCGGCGATTCGCGAGGTCGTCGCGGCGGGACGGCGCTGATCGCGAGGCAGGGACGCCAGGATGCAGAACGACGACGACGAGCTGAAGCCGGGCGTCGACAAGCCGAGACGCGGACAGTACGTGATCGGCGTGCTGGTCATCCTGCTGCTCTCCGCACTGGCATGGTGGTGGCTCGGGTGACGAGGGCGCAGGATTCTTCTAGGCAATCGCCCGGCTCCTGGCCTAGCCTCGAGCATGGTCCGTCTCGCGACGTTCACCCTCCTGGCCGCCTTCGCGCCGAGAATCGGCGAGGCGCAGGAGCGCCCGTTCCACTATCCGGTGCCGTCGCTCGACGCGGTGCGGCTGACGAAGAACATCGCCTATGCGAGGGTCGACACCACGACGCTGGCGATGGACGTGTACCGCCCGAAGTCGGACTCGGGCTCGGCGCCGGCGCTCATTCTCTACTCGCTGTACTGGCCCGAATCCAACGATAGGCCCGCACGCGAAGCGAACGATCAGGCGATACGATGGGCGCGCATCGCCGCGGCCGCCGGGATCGTCGCCATCATCCCCGATCTCCGCGCGGTGCCGGGTACGGGTACGGCGCAGGCTCCGTCACGCGCGCGCGACGGCGAGCTCGATTCGCTGCTCGCGCACCTGTCGAAGCACGGGCGCGAGTACGGCATCGACGCCAGGCGAATCACGCTCTTCGCGGCATCCGGTTCCGTCGGCTCGGCGCTGCCCGCCGTCGTGGATCCACGCCGCTCGGCGGTCAGGGCTGCGGTCTTCTATTACGGTGGCGCGGGCGCGAACGTCGCGACATTCCGACCCGACCTGCCGATCCTGTGGGTTCGCGCGGGACGGGACTCGCCGGGAATGAACTCCGCGATCGACAGGCTGACGTCGCAGGCGATGACGCAGAACGCGCCGCTGACGTTGATCAACTACGCGGCCGGTCATCACGGTTTCGAGGCCGTCGACGACACCGAGACGACGCGCGCGATCATCCGGCAGACGATCGACTTCGTGAAGCGGGCGACCGCGCCGGAGCTCCAGACTTCGCTCGGGCGCGGTCGCGTCGAGCGCTAGTTCCGCGCGCCCGGTCTCGGCAGCGCCGTGGGCGGGATCATGTTGTTCAGGCGCATGTAGTTCGCGATCTGGCTGTAGTGGTCCGCCATGTCGATGACGTGGCCGAGCACCATCTGCGCGCGCGGCACCTGCCGCGAGTTGCCGCCGAACGTCATCGTCACCTGATCGGCGAGCTTCGCGTCGTCGAGCTGGGCGAACGCCTTCTCGCAGAAGTCGAACGACTCCTTGAGCTTCGCGACGAGGTCGGCCTTGGGCCACTTCGCCTTCACGGAGTCGGGGGTCGCCGTGTCCTTCTCGGCCCGCGTCCCTTTCTGCTCGCCGAACTGGTTGCAGAAGAAATAGTTGTCGTTCGCGAGGTGTGCCGCGATGTACCCGATCGAGAGCTGCGCCGGCGTCGGCTTGTAGCTGTACTTGGCCTCTGGGATGGAGTCGAACGCCTGGGCGAGGTTGCGCTGGAGCGCCATCGTGCGGCCGCGGAACACACCGGTGATCGGGTTCGCCTGCGAGCCGGCGGCGGGAGTCTGGGCGGCGAGGCCGATCGGCAGGGCCAACGCCAGCAATGCTGCGCGTGAGATCTTCATTGCGTGCTCGTGTGAGGGGGCTGGGGCGGACGCGTGATAGTGGGCGACGCGGCGGGAAGGCGCAATGATGGTGACCGGTGAACAAGTGAATTGGTGAGATGGTGAACGCGGCAGCGCCGTTCACCATCTCACCAATCCCATTTCACTCCGTCGACGAGCCGAGCCCGACCGTGACCGTCACGCGTCCCGCACGCTCAGTTCTCGGCGCTGAGGTTGAAGTTCACCTTCGCTTCCGCACAACCCACACCCTGGATCCAGAGCGTCTGCTCGCCGGGAATGTTCGGGGCGAGGTCGGTCTCCGACACGATCATCGGCGCCGTGAACGACTCGTCGATGCCGTCGCCGGCGCGATAGAAGTCGGCCTTGAGCACGACACGACCGCGACCGGTGAAGGCGGTCTTCGCGGCGTCGCTCGCCGTGCACTTGAACGGACTCGACTCGAGCAGCTGCGCCGTGTCCCAGCGCACGCCTTCATCGGTGCGGCAGCCGTTGAGCAGACCCTGTTCCACACCCTCGATGCAGCGGAATCCACCGCCCGAGTGAACGTCCGTCTCGGCGTCCTCCTTGTTGGTGGCCGTCGTCGGATCGTACGAGCCGCCGCCGGTGAGGAACACGGCGCCTTTCGGGAAGCCGCTGGCGGTGCCGTTGAAGCCGAAGGCCACGCGACGCAAGCCGTCGCGCGAATACTGCGGTCCGGTCGTCGTCGTGGTATCGCGCCCGGCGGACGTCGTCGGGGTCGGATAAGTGGGACCGTTCTTCGAGTAGTCGCTGCAGGCCGCGGCCAGCGCGACGGCAACGAGTAGTGCGCGAGCAATGTACTGCTTCATGGTCTCCTCGACGTGAATGATGATGGCCGGCGCGGGACGCGTTCCTCGTGAAACCAGCTGCGAGCGCCGTACGCGTGTCGTCGTGGCGATCATCGAAGCTCGTGCACCGTCCATCGTCGTAGAGGGTGCGACGGCGAAGAACATTCCTTCGAGCGAAATGCGCCGTGAGCAACGACGCGTAAACATCTTGACCATCCGGATCGCGTCGAATACGCTAAGCGCGCCTTCTTCACGGGCCGAGATGGACACATCAGACGAATCCCGCGCGCACGACGCCTCCGGCGAACGGCTCGGCATGAACGAGCCGATCTCGCGGCGCGACTTCATCAACGGCACGCTCGCCGCGAGCGCGGGACTGTGGCTCGGCGGGCGAGCGCCCAGTCTGGTTGGCGGAACGTCGGCGGCGGATGCGTGGACCGGATACGGCGGCGTCGGCGAGTACGCGCGCTCGAACGGGAACACCTACGAGGTGATGTCCGTCGCGCACGCGATGCGCGACGGGAAGTTCGAGCGTGGGATCGCGCGCGCCGTCGACCTGAAGGAGACGTACGATCTCCTCGTCGTCGGCGGTGGGATCAGCGGGCTCGCGTCGGCGGTGTTCTTCCAGCAGCGCGAGCGCGGGTCGTGCCTCGTGCTCGACAACCACGCGATCTTCGGCGGCGAGGCGAAGCGCAACGAGTTCCTCGTCGACGGACAGTCGGTCGTCGCGCACCAGGGCTCGGCGATGTTCCCCGTGCCGAAGGCGGGCGGCTACACGGCGCGCGTCTACGACATGATCGGCATGGACCGGTCGCACTTCGACTATCAGCGCTGGAGCGGTCCGCAGCCCGAGATGCCGCTCCAGCAGACGCCGTACGGTTCGACGAAGGAGTACGGCTTCTACTTCGGGTCGAAGTTCGGCCAGCGCCCCGGCGTGTGGGTGATCGATCCGTGGGGACGGCAGCTCGAGGGCGCACCGCTGAGCGCCGAGGTGAAGGCGGAGCTGATGCGCTACCACACCGTGCACGACGGCGGCCCGCGTCCGACGAAGGAGGGCGACGCGATCTCGCGCCAGCTCGACACGATCACGCTCGAGGAGCACCTGATGGCGCGGCATCACATCACGCGCCAGACCGTGCGCGACTGGCTGTCGCCGGTGGAGGGCGGCGGGTACGGGCTGGGGCCCGACGTGCTGTCCGGCTACTGCGCGTACGCGCCCGAGACCGAGTACCCCGACGACGGCGACGAGACACTCGGCGACCAGATGTTCCCCGACGGGAACGCCGGCTTCGCTCGGCTGATGGTGAAGACGCTCATCCCCGGCGCCTTCCCCGGTCCGCGCACGGTCGACGCGGTGTGGCGCAACGACGTGCGCTTCGCGGAGCTCGACCGGCGCGGGCAGCCGACGCGCATCCGGTTGAACGCGACGGTGGTGCGCGTCGAGCACGTGGGCGATCCCGCGCGCGCGTCGCACGTCATGGTCACGTACGCGAAGGGCGGTCGGCTCTTCCGCGTCCGGGCGCGCAGGGTCGTGATGGCGGGCGGGAGCTGGACGACGAAGCACATCGTGCGCGACCTTCCCGCGTCGCATCGCGACGCTTACGCGCAGTTCCACCGGTCGCCCTGCCTGATGGCGAACGTCGCCGTCAGGAACTGGCGCTTTCTATATAGGATGGGGATGACCGGCTGCCGGTGGTTCGAGGGGATCGGCAACTACCTGACGATCCGGAAGCTCGCCACCGTCGGCGGCACGACGGCGAGCTTCGGCCCCGACTCGCCGACCGTGCTGACGATCAAGGTGCTGTACGCGCAGCCGGGGCTGCCGATCGCGGAGCAGGGGAGCCGCGGTCGCGCGGAGATGCTGGGGAAGTCGTTCGCGCAGTACGAGCGCGCGCTCCGCGAGCAGATGGGGGACATGTTCGCGGCCGGGGGCTTCGACCCCCGGAAGGATATCGCGGGGATCATCCTGAATCGGTGGGGTCACGCGTACGTGAACCCGCAGCCAGGCTTCTTCTTCGGATTGAACGGGAAGCCAGCGCCGCGCGACGTGCTGCGCAATCAGCCGCACGGCCGGATCGCGTTCGCGAACACGGATCTGTCCGGGGCGATGGATCACCGCAACTCGATCCTCGAGGCGGATCGGGCGGTGGGGCAGCTGGTGGGGTGAGGAGGGTGCAGTCCGGCGGCGATGTGGTGCGCGAGGCTGCCGGCGGACTGCGGAGGCGGTGTCGAGCGATCGGCAGCAACAGGGCGATGGGGCGCCGGTCTCTCCTCCGGGCACCTACGGGCCGAAACGACGTGCGTGCAGAATATACTGCGAGCCCGTGGCAGGATAACGCTCCGCGATCCACGCGCGGTGACCGCGCAGGTGGTGACGCTGCATGGGCATACGAATGTGCAGGTCGTTGTTGTGCGGGATTATGCGGCGAGCGCGCGCAGCGTAAGACGCAAGTCTGCAGTATAAGGTGACGTGGATATTGCGAGTCTTGCAGTGGAGTTAGCGTTAGATCGCACCAGAATCACGCGTGAGGGACGATGACGGAACATCCCGAACGGCTCGACATCCAAATTCGAAAGGCCCGGAGTCGCCGCCACGCGAGGACCATCGGCATTGTCGTTGGCCTGGCCGGTGCCGCCTGGCTTCTGGTGGCGGAGCCGTTGATTCGAGGTTGGAGCTGGTGGTATGTCCCCGGCGCGGTCGTGATCGTCTCAGTATCGCTCTGAATCTCGCGATTGGATGCCGACGCAGCCGAGGAGCTCACGCGGTGGCTCTGGCGGCCGCCCCGCTGACATCGTGACCCTGTTAGATGGCCATACAGATCAGGCAATGGATATCGCTCTCAGCTCCAACTCCTCCACCGCCGCTCTCGAGCTCCGCGAAATCCAGCGCTACGCCGATGGTTCCGGGTTCGTAACCCTCCTCGTCGTTCGCTCGGGCGGATTTGCTGCGGCGCTTCCGTTCTACTTCGAACTTCCGCGCTTGATGGAGTTCGTCGAGGCTCTCCAAGGGATGGATCGAACGCTGTCCGGCTCCGCGACGCTCAAACCGACATGGGAACCCGGGTTCGTCACCTTTGAGTTGGACCAGCACGGGCACGTTCGAGTCTTTGGTGAGCTGCGCGAGACGACCGAGCATGAGCAGTGGCTGCAGTTCTCGTTCAATACCGATCAGACTTGCCTTCGGCAGTTCGCGGCCGATCTCGAAGCATGTCAGTCATTGGCGGCCATCTAACGTCTCGCTGCGGCAGACAAGGGTTCTTGCTCCACTTTTGCAGACACTGCCACCTAACGAGCTGGGAGTGTGTCTATGCCTCGGTCCGGGACTCGCGCCCTTAAGACTGATCGGGCGGTTGCGCGCGATACCCGCTCCGCATCAACCGGCTACCGTCCCACGGACGCCGAAGCTGCCAGGGCAGCTGTTGAATTGTTTGCGGCTGCGGCGCAAACTCCAGATGCTTTCGACGCGGCGTCAGGCGGTCGACCTGGCTGCCGATTCTGGAACACGACCGGTGCGGGCTGCGTTGCGATCGAGCTCGGCGTGAGAGCTGGCGTAGCGAGCCACAGCCCCGGCACGATGGTCGGGATATTCGTAGGAAGGCATGGTGCGCTATGCATGGAGTCGCACGATGGCTGGCCGTCGGAGGACTGACTTGCCTCTACGCGGGAACCGGCGTTGCGCCGCGCGCAGAACCACGTTCCGCCGCTCCGACCTACACGATTGCGTTCAAGAGCTTCGCGCCAAACAACACCGACATCTTCATTGCCGATGGTGATGGCCGGCATGCTCGTCCGCTCGTGCCGGACCAGGCACTCGACTACGACGCGTCCTTCTCACCCGATGGACGATCGATCGTCTTCACTTCTCACCGCTCTGGACCCGCGAGGATCTATCGCGTTTCCGTCGATGGTTCCGGCCTCGAGCCACTGACCGACGGTTCGGCGTTCGCCGATCAGGGTGTGCTCTCGCCGGACGGCAAGACGTTGGCGTTCGTGTCGAGTCGAAGCGGTCAGGCCGACATCTGGGTGCTCGATCTCGCGACGCGCAGATCGCGCAATGTGACGTCGCATCCGGCCGGCGATTTCCGACCGGCGTGGTCGCCCGACGGACAGTGGATCGCGTTCTCGTCGGACCGCGCCCCAGTGCGTGCGGCATGCCCGAACAGCACCGCCCCCGGTCCGGCGCCATTCGTGACGCCGCAATACCTCGGCGTCTACATCGTGCATCCCGACGGCTCCAGTCTGCGCCGCATCAGCGCGCCGACCGAGATTGCCGGGACACCGCATTGGTCGCCTGACGGCAAGCGTGTCGCGTTCTGGGCCGGCGACCCCAGTCAGGTTTGCGGCGGAGGACTGATCCTCGGCACCGGAACCACACAGATCGCGTCAGTGGATCTGGAGTCGGGTGCGCGCGAGACGTTGACTGGCGGCGCCGGCCTGAAGGTATTTCCCCGTTGGGTCAGCGATGCGCGACTCGCGTATGAGACGCGCGACAGCCTTCGATTCACCGACGGCGGTGCTCTCGCTGGTGAGTTTCAGGCGCCAGACTGGTCTCCCGATCGTCGCGTGATGGTCTTTCATCGCGAGACGGACCCGCGTGGCGATCGCGATCGTCCCTTCCAGTCGTGGCCGAGTCGCGACCCGCGATTCGCTCTGCTGCGTGTGCCCGATGCGTCGTCCTTCTCGCCGGCGGGCGATCGCATGGTCTACATGCTCACGAACTTCCAGGGACCGGTTCGCAACGGCACGCTCATCGTCGCGAACACGGACGGTTCGGACCGGCGAGCGATCTATGCCGGTCCGCTGAGCCAGGACATGACTGGGCCCGCGTGGTCACCCATCGGCGATGCGATCGCGTTCGGCTCGGGTGGCTTCTTTCAACGCGCGCAGATGCGGCCCGCACAGGTGATGACGGTCGCCGTCGACGGCAGCGGTTTGAAGCCTCTGACGGGAGACAGCACCAACGCCGGCATGCCGAGTTGGTCGCCCGACGGGAAGAAGGTCGTCTTTCGGCGAGCAACCGGTACGATGAGGAATCTCTACATTCTCGATGTCGCGTCGGGAGCCGTGCGGAAGCTCGAAACCGGGTCGGACTTCGACACGTTTCCGGCGTGGTCGCCGAGCGGCGATTGGATCGCCTTCACGAGCAAGCGTGACGGCGACTACGAGATCTATCGAATTCGGCCCAACGGAACGGGTCTCGAGCGACTGACACGATCGCCCGGCAACGATGCGCATCCGTCGTTCTCTCCGGATGGGCAGTGGATCGCGTTCGCGACGGCACGGCAGGGCTTCAAGGACGAAGCCGTTCAGCTTCTTCTTTCGGGAACGTTCCAGCCGTATGGGGAGATCGCGGTAATGCACGCAGACGGTTCAGACGTTCGCATGCTAACGGACAACTCGACCGAGGAAGGTGCGCCGTCCTGGGTCCCGGCTCGGCGACCGTAACGTGGCGCTCGTTTGGCATCGCCCCTGATCTGCGCGATGGACACTGGCGCGGAGCTCACCGCTCTTGACTCCGACGTCGGCCACCGACACACATTGGCGTGAATGACCGACCAGATCGCACTCGTCAGTCGGATCCTCTTCGAACGCTGGGACCCGATTGGCGTCTCGGATGATTCGAGTTGGCCGCGCGATGAGTACGAAGGCTACGCGGCCGGCGTGCTGGGACTGGTTCTGCGGCATGCCAGCGACGACGTCGTCGCCGAGCACCTTGCGCGAATCGAGGACGAGTGGATGGGGCTCACGCCCTCGCCGCTACGCCACCGGCTCGCGGTAGCGGCCGAGATCCGCAAGGCCGTGCGTGCCGGCGAGCTTCCCGAAGCGTAGCTTTGGCGTTCGGCCGACGGCGCACATGGCGCCATCCCCGCTCGACATGCACTCCGGTTGACTCACCCGCAGCTCAACTCGGGCGTCAGGTCCCACACGCTGCGTGCGCATCCAGAGACGGAGAGTATGCGATGAAGTCGTTCACGGGCCGGCTGGTCGCTGTGCAATGTCTCGTCGTGCTGTGCGCGAGCGCCGTGATGCCCTCACGGACCGCGGGACAAGCGAGCGCTCGCCCTTGCCCGCCAAGTGCGGAACGCGCGCAATGGATCGGCACCTGCCGAACCGCGGTCGATTCACTCGGACCGCTTCCGCACGTCCCGCTCTACTGGCATCTGAGCAGCTATCCCACGTTGGTGGCTGCTCGGAGCGCCAAGGGCCCGCGGAGCACGGTCGTCGAATCGCTTGGACGGATCTGGCTGTTCACGATCGCCGAACAGGCGTGGAGGCCGCGCGGTGGCACGTACGTGACCTCGATCGGTCCACTGCCAGTGAATCCGGCCACGAACTACACGGCCGTCTACATGCAATCCATCTTCGCACCCGGAACGACGACGCTCGTGCACGCGCACTCGGGCCCCGAGGCCTTCTTTACGGTGAGCGGCGGTACGTGCCTGGAGACCCCGGATGCGGT
>Ga0207691_10005500_pt1 | contig 12241 bp, 11 predicted proteins | sample KBSM13metaG_FD_184327 | JGI IMG/M metagenome (GOLD analysis project Ga0207691, IMG submission 184327) | Miscanthus rhizosphere microbial communities from Kellogg Biological Station, Michigan, USA - KBS M1-3 metaG (SPAdes) (version 2) | ecosystem: Host-associated > Plants > Roots > Rhizosphere >...
CGATCACCGCTCTCCCTGTGAGGCCCGTCCTGGCGGCAATAAGGGTCATGACGCGAACGTCGCCCTCGCCGATTTGAAGCGCTTTTTCGCCGAGCCGAACGCCGCTCATCGTCACCGCGAGCGGGTCACGTTCTATACGGCTTTTGCGCAAAAACATGCGCATTTCCTCATGATATAGTGCCCGATTGTGACTCCACCACTGGACGTAGCGCCCGCACGCGGCAAGCTTGGCGTGTTGCTCGTGGGCCTGGGCGCGGTCGCCACCACCACCATCGCCGGCGTGTTTGCGATTCGCAAGGGTCTGGCGCTGCCAATCGGTTCGTTGACCCAGATGGGCACGATCCGGCTCGGCAAGCGCACCGAGGCTCGCGCCCCCAAGATTAACGAGTTTGTCCCGTTGGCGGACCTGAACGACATCGTCTTTGGCGGCTGGGACATCTTCGAGGAGGACTGTTATGCCGCGGCTCGCACCGCCGGCGTCCTCGACCCGGCCCAGCTCGATCAGGTCCGCAGCGAGCTCGAGGCAGTCAAGCCGATGCCCGCGGTATTCGACCAGCGCTACGTGAAGCGGCTGGACGGCCCGAACGTCAAGAAAGGCAAGAACAAACGTGACCTGGCGGAACAGGTAGTCGCCGATATCCGGGCGTTCAAGTCGAGGCACGGCTGCGACCGTCTGGTGATGATCTGGACGGGCAGTACCGAAGTGTTCATGACGCAGACCGCGGCCCATGCGTCAGTCTCGGCATTCGAGAAGGCGCTCGACCAGAGCGACGACTCCATCCCGTCGAGCATGGTCTACGCGTACGCCGCCATCCGCGAGGGGATTCCGTTTGCGAACGCGGCGCCGAACCTGACCGCGGATGTTCCGGCAATGCTGGAGCTTGCGGCACGGACGAAGGCCCCGCTCGCAGGCAACGACATGAAAACGGGCCAGACGCTGATCAAGACGATCATCGCGCCCGGTCTCAAAGCCCGGTTGATCGGAGTCCGGGGCTGGTACTCGACCAACATTCTCGGCAACCGCGACGGTGAAGTGCTCGACGACCCCGAGTCATTCAAAACCAAGGAAGAGAGCAAGAAGTCCGCGCTCGATTACATCTTCCAGCCGCACCTCTATCCGGAGCTGTACAAAGACCTGACCCACGTTGTCCGAATCAACTACTACCCTCCGCGTGGCGACAATAAAGAGGGCTGGGACAACATCGACATCTTTGGCTGGCTGGGGTACCCGATGCAGTTGAAGATCAACTTCCTCTGCCGCGACAGCATTCTCGCCGCGCCAATTGTGCTCGACTCAGCGCTGTTCCTGGATCTGGCAAAGCGCGCCGGGATGTCGGGTATTCAGGAATGGCTGTCCTTCTATTTCAAGGCGCCGATGCATGCTCCCGAGGTGTATCCGGAGCACGACCTCTTCATCCAGTTGATGAAGTTGAAGAACACGCTGCGCTTCATGCGCGGTGAGGAGCTGATCACGCACCTCGGCCGCGAGTATTACGACTAAGCCTCGATGCCTGCGCTGCTCGGCGGTCTTTTCATCGGCGTGTTGTCTGCGCTGCCCGTCGTGCAGATATGCAACTGCTGCTGTCTGTGGATCATTGGCGGAGGCCTGCTCGCAGCCTACCTGCAGCAGCAGAATCAGCCGGTGTCGCTCACGCTGGCGCAAGGCGCACGCATCGGGCTCTTTGCGGGCCTGATCGGTTCGTGTGTCTGGTTCGCTGTCGATTCAGCACTCTCGCCCATTCAGGCGCGTTTTGTTGGTGAGCTGATGCGCAACGTCCGGGACTTGCCCCCGGAAGTTCAGGACTTTCTCGAGACCGCCGAGGCCAACCGCACGGGTGGCAGCCTGTTCGGATTCGCCATGATGTTGATCTTCGGCTCCCTCTTCGCCGCAGTCGGGGGAGCCATCGGCGCAGCCTACTTCAAGAAGGATGTTCCCCCTGCACTCGGAGGCCCGATTAATCCTCCTCCGATCCCTTGACCATGGCAGACAGCAAGCCGCTCGCTGAGATCGCCGATCTCCTTCAAGAAGATCGCACATTCGAGCCAGCCGCGGCGTTTCGCGCCGAAGCCAACGTGCGTGATGACGCGGTGTACGCCCGCGCAGAAGCCGATCCGGAGGGGTTCTGGGAGAACTTCGCGAAAGAGCTCGAGTGGTCCACACCTTGGACGCGAGTCCTGGAATGGAAGCCTCCGCACGCGAAGTGGTTTATCGGTGGGAAGCTGAATGCGAGCGTCAACTGCGTTGACCGTCATGTCCGTGGCCCGCGACGGAACAAGGCCGCCATTGTCTGGGAAGGGGAGCCAGGTGATCGCCGGACACTGACGTACTTCGACCTGTACCGGCAGGTCAGTCAATTCGCCAATGTGCTGAAGGGTCTCGGCGTGAAGCGCGGAGATCGTGTGGCGCTCTATCTGCCGCTCATCCCTGAACTGGCGATCGCCATGCTGGCGTGCGCACGCATCGGCGCCGTGCACTCCGTCGTGTTCGGTGGTTTCAGCTCCGAGTCGCTGCGCGATCGCATCAACGACGCCCAATGCTCCGTGCTGGTCACAGCCGACGGCGGCTGGCGCCGCGGCCAGGTGGTCCCGCTGAAGCAGATGGCGGACGAGGCGCTCACCGGCACACCCTCGATCAAGCACGTGGTGATTGTCCAGCGGCTGCATGGGTCGCCCGTGCCCGTGCACATCACAGAGGGGCGCGACCACTGGTACCACCGGCTGATGCTCGACGCGTCGTACACGTGCGAGCCCGAGCCAATGGACGCAGAGGACATGCTCTACATCCTCTACACATCAGGCACCACGGGGAAGCCAAAAGGGATCGTTCACACGACTGGTGGATATCTCGTCGGGACGTACGCGACAACGAAGTGGGTCTTCGATCTCAAGGAAGACGACGTGTACTGGTGTACGGCGGACATCGGTTGGGTGACGGGACACAGCTACGTTGTCTACGGCCCGATGTCCAACGGTGCCACGGTCGTCATGTATGAGGGCGCGCCCGACTGGCCGAAGAAGGATCGGTTCTGGGAAGTCATCGAGCGATACGGCGTCACGATCTTCTACACGGCGCCGACTGCCATTCGCGCGTTCATGCGATGGGGGACGCAATGGCCGACTGGCCGTGACCTCTCGAGCTTGCGACTGCTCGGCTCCGTCGGCGAGCCGATCAACCCCGAAGCGTGGGTGTGGTATCACCGTTACATCGGTGGCGAGCGATGTCCTGTGGTGGACACCTGGTGGCAGACCGAGACGGGCGCGATCATGATCACGCCGCTGCCGGGGATCGTCAGCACCAAGCCCGGATCGGCGACGCTGCCGTTCCCCGGCATCAAGGCGGAGATTAAGAACGAAAAGGGCGAGAGCCTCGACGGCGCCGGCGGCGGATTGCTGGCGCTGACCAGGCCGTGGCCGGCCATGCTGCGTGGCATTTACGGCGACCCGGATCGATACGTGACCCAGTACTGGAGTCGATGGACTCCGGACATCTATTTCACCGGCGACGGCGCCAAGCGCGATACCGACGGTTTCTTCTGGCTGCTCGGCCGGGTGGACGATGTGCTCAACGTCGCGGGTCACCGGATCGGAACGATGGAAGTCGAGAGCGCGCTCGTCGATCATCCACGTGTGGCAGAGGCCGCCGTCGTCGGTCGGCCGCACGAAATCAAGGGTCAGGCCGTAGCGGCGTTTGTGACCCTGAAAGAGGGCAATGCAGGCTCTGAGATGCTGATCGCCGAGCTGAAGGACCATGTCGTCAAGAAGATTGGGGCGATCGCGCGTCCCGACGACATCATTTTTGCGGCGGATTTGCCAAAGACGCGATCCGGCAAGATCATGCGACGGCTCCTGCGGGATATCGCCGAGGGCAAGACGCTCGGCGACACGACCACGCTGGCGGATCCTGCGGTCGTCGCCCGGCTCAAAGAGCAGTACCAGGACGAGCACTGACGAGCCCGGAACGAAGATCGCGCAGCCGCCGTAACGCTTACCGGAGGCACGCTTACCCGACATGGCCCTGATCGAAACCCGCGACCTGTGGAAGACCTATGTGATGGGTTCGGAGGAGATCCACGCGCTGCGCGGTGTGTCGATGGAAATCGAACGCGGCGAGTACGTGGCCATCATGGGGCCGTCAGGATCGGGCAAATCGACGCTGATGAACCTGATCGGCTGTCTCGACACGCCCACGCAGGGCAGCTATCTGCTGAACGGGAAGCAGGTCGGCCAGATGAACGACAACGAGCTGGCGCGAATCCGCAATGAGGAGATCGGGTTCGTGTTCCAGACGTTCAACCTGCTGCCGCGCGCGTCGGCGCTGCACAACGTGGAGCTGCCGCTGGTCTATGCGGCAGTGCCGGCGAAGGATCGTCAGGCGCGCGCGAAGGCCGCACTCGATAAGGTCGAGCTCTCCGGACGCATGACCCATCGTCCGAACGAGCTGTCAGGCGGTCAGCGTCAACGCGTCGCGATCGCTCGGGCACTGGTGAACAATCCGTCCATCCTGCTCGCCGACGAGCCGACCGGCAACCTCGATTCCAAGACCGGCAACGAGATCATGGCGCTATTTGCCAAGCTGCACTCAGCCGGCAACACGATCATCCTCGTCACGCACGAAGCAGACATTGCTGCGTACGCGCGCCGTGCCATTCATTTGCGGGATGGCCAGATCGAGAAGGACGTGCAGCAGCCGGTCACGGCGCAACTCACCAGCTAGACAGCCGCCCAGTGTCCGGCGGCGATCTGCCGCAGCGGCGCCTCTCGATCGAAGCTCCGTGGATCCAGATCGATTCGCTTCCGGACGGCGTCTGGATCGAGCGTGGGAATCGCGCTGAGCAGCGCGCGGGTGTACGGGTGCGTCGGCGCGCTGAATAACGAGCGGGTTTCGCCGAGCTCCACGATTTTTCCCAGATACATCACTGCGACACGGTTGCAGATGTCTTCGACCAGCCGCAGATCGTGCGCGATGAACAGATACGTGAGTTTCAGTCGTTGCTGTAGATCGAGCAGCAGCTTGACGACCTGTGCCTGAATGGAGACATCCAGCGCCGAGACCGCCTCGTCCGCAATGATCAGCGCTGGATTCAAGGCGAGGGCACGGGCGATGCCGATCCGCTGCCGCTGCCCGCCGCTGAACTCGTGCGGGTAGCGATGGAGATGGTCCGGTTCGAGTCCCACGAGGTTGAACAATTCCTCTGCACGTGCGCGCCGTTCGATCCGTGATCCCAGGCCGTGAATGACCAGCGGCTCCTCGACGATCTCCCGCACGCGCATTCGCGGATTCAGCGACGAGTATGGGTCCTGAAAGACGATTTGCATGTCGCGGCGCGCCTGCCGCATGCGGGACGTTGAAAACGCCAGCACGTTTTCTCCGCGGAACAGCACCTCTCCCGAAGACGGCTCGATCAGTCGCAGAATGCAGCGCCCGGTCGTGCTTTTTCCGCTACCTGATTCGCCGACCAGGCCGAACATCTCGCCTTGCTCGATTGAGAAGCTCACGTCGTCAACGGCGCGGACGACCGACGGCTTTGCGAGCAAGCCCTGCTTGCGGGTGAAGTGCTTGACGAGCCGACGCACCTCCAGCAGCGGCGGCATCACTTCGTCCCGGGGACCGCCGCCAGCAGCGCGCGCGTGTAGTCGTGTGCGGGTTGGCGGAGAATCTGGCGGACGGGCCCGGTTTCGACGATCTGCCCCTTGTACATCACGGCGACGCGATCGGCCATCTCGGCAATGACGCCGAAGTCATGCGTGATCAGCAGCAATGCGAGATGAAACCGTTCTTTCAGCTCGCGCAGCAGCTCCAGTACCTGTGCCTGGATCGTGACATCAAGCGCCGTTGTGGGTTCGTCGGCGATGATGAGCGGCGGCCGGCAGGCGAGCGCGATGGCGATCATCACGCGCTGACGCATGCCGCCGGACAACTGGTGCGGATAGTCGCGGACGCGTCGCGCCGGATCGGCGATCTTCACCGCGTCGAGCAGCTCGACGGCGCGCGCCCGTGACTCGCGCGCGTCGGCCAGGCCGTGTACCGTCAATGCCTCGGCAATCTGATCGCCGACGCGCATGACGGGATTGAGCGCGGTCATCGGTTCCTGAAAGATCAGCGAGATCCGCGCGCCGCGTACCTGACGCATCTCGGATTCCGGGAGCGAGAGCAGGTCGCGTCCTTCGAACAGCACCCTGCCGCTCACGATACGACCGGGAGGCTGGACCAGACGAAGGATGGAGAACGCGGTGACGGACTTTCCGCTGCCGGATTCGCCGACAAGTCCGAGCGTCTCGCCTGCTGCGAGCTGGAAGTTGACGTGGTCAACCGCCGTGACGGGCGCACGAGAGCCCTCGAAGACCACGGTCAGGTCGTGCACGTCCAGCAACGGTGTCATCTCAGTCGGCAGCCTGGTACTCCCCGAACACCCGGCGTAGCGCGTCGGCGATTTCACCGACGGTCGCCCGATTCTCCACCGCGATGATCACCGGAGGCACAAGGTTATCGCCGCTACGTGCCGCTTCCTCGACGCCCGCCAGCGCGTGCCGCCAGTCGCCCTCGCTGCGCGATGCCCGAACGGCTCGAACGCGTTCGACTTGTGTCTGCTCCATTTCGGGATCGGCGCGAAACACCTCGGCATCGTACGCGTGACTGTCGTCGCTGTATCTGTTCATGCCAACGACGACTGCCGCGCCGCTATCGATCGCCTGTTGCGCGCGGTACGCGGCCTCGCGAATCTCACGCTGAATGTGGCCGGTTTCGATGGCGGTCAGTGTACCGCCAAGCGCATCAATCCGCGCGAGTAATGCCGTCGCACCGGTTTCGATCACCGTCGTGCGTTCCTCGATCGTGTAAGACCCTCCGACCGGATCGATCGTGTTCGCCACGCCGCTTTCGTGCAGCAGGATTTGCTGCGTGCGCAAGGCGATAGCCGCGCTTTCCTCGGTGGGAATGGCGAGCGCTTCGTCCCTTCCGTTGCAGTGAAGGGATTGAGTGCCGCCGAGGACCGCCGACAACGCCTGCAGTGCTACGCGCACGATGTTGTTGTCGGGCTGCTGCGCCGTCAGCGTACTGCCGGCCGTCTGAGTGTGAAACCGCAACTGCTGGGCGCGCGGGTTGGTGGCGCCGAAACGATCGCGCATGATTCGCGCCCAGAGCCGCCGCGCGGCGCGGAACTTGGCGATTTCCTCCAGGAAGTCGTTGTGCGCGTTGAAGAAAAACGACAGTCGTGGACCGAAGACATTCGCGTCCAGCCCCGCGGCGATACAGGCCTGCACGTACGCGATCGCGTCTGCGATCGTGAACGCCACTTCCTGCATCGCCGTCGAGCCCGCCTCGCGGATGTGATAGCCGCTAATCGAGATCGGGTTCCATTGCGGCAGCTCGCGCGCGCAGAACGACACAATGTCGGTGACGATTCGGAGTGATGGCCGCGGCGGGTAGATGTACGTTCCGCGGGCCACGTACTCCTTCAGGATGTCGTTCTGGACCGTGCCCGTCAGCTCACCCGAGTCCACGCCCTGCCGGCGTGCCGCAGCGACGTACATCGCGAGGAGGATCAGCGCGGTGGCGTTGATCGTCATCGATGTCGACACGCGATCGAGCGGGATGCCATTGAAGAGGGCGGTCATGTCGTCCACCGAATCGATGGCGACGCCGACACGGCCAACTTCTCCACGTGCCAGGGCGTGATCGGAGTCGTAACCGATCTGAGTGGGCAGGTCGAAGGCGACGCTCAACCCGGTGACGCCGTGCTCAAGCAGATACCGGTAGCGTCGATTCGACTCGGCTGCCGTGCCGAACCCGGCGTACTGGCGCATCGTCCATGGCCGGCCGCGGTACATGGTCGGCTGGATGCCCCGCGTGTAGGGAAACCGGCCCGGCAGTCCGATATCTGAGGGTGTGAATGAGACGTTGCCGGGGGTCTGGAAGGGTGGCTGTGCTGGGTCTTCCATGGGTGTCGTTGGCGGAATTCTAGGCCGTTTTGTTGACACCTTCAGATCCAGCCTCTACAATTGCGAAGAGCCTTCATTAAGGCTAACCCCCTATAAATGAAACACTTTGGCGCTCGATCCCTGTCACGCCTCCCCGGCCTGCACAGGTTCGGATCGGGAGACGCCCCGGATCCCGGCCCGGCGGCGGGTAACTAGGAGGAGCAGGAATGGATGACGTCGTCAACCGGTTCGCGAAAGAGCTGGCCGACGCGATTGCCGCCGCCGTGGCTGAGAATCCTCAGGTTGAAGCATGCCGCGCGCGCGCCCGCGAAGCCGGGTACGACATGCGCGTCACGCTCGAGGCCGTCGTTGGCTTCGTGAATCGGAACAATGGCGCGGCCGTGACCAAGATCACCACGCCGGCCAGGCTCCTCCCAGCGCGTAAAGCGTTCGAGCTCACCACCAACGACCGTCGCTTCCTCCGCTCGCTCCGCATCGGCGCGGATGAAGCGAAAGAAACGGTCGACAACAACTAAACCGTAGTTGTAGTCAGTAGTTGGACGGGCGGCCTCGCGGCCGCCCGTTCTGTTTCTAGCGGGCTTTCCCCTGATTTGCGACGGCAGCCGCCTTCGCGCGGACGGCTTCCGGATCTCCCAGGTAGATTTTGCTCAATGGGCGAAGGTCGTCATTGAGTTGGTAGACGAGCGGGATGCCGGTCGGAATGTTCAGCTCGGCGATCTCGTCGTCCGACACGTTGTCCAGGTACTTCACCAGCGCCCTCAGGCTGTTACCGTGGGCCACGATCAGCAGGTGCTTGCCAGCCTTGATGTCTGGCGCAATGGTCGATTCCCAGTAGGGGATGAACCGGGCGACCGTATCTTTCAGTGACTCGCGTGACGGAATCTGATCGTCCGGGATCGACGTCGTGTAGCGCCGGTCGTGAGATGGATGCGTGGGGTCGTCGTCAGGCAGCGGTGGCGGGGCGATGTCATAACTGCGCCGCCAGATTTTGACCTGCGCCTCGCCGTGTTTTGCTGCTGTCTCGGATTTGTTCAATCCCTGCAGCGCGCCGTAGTGACGCTCGTTCAACCGCCAGGATTTGTGCACCGGGATCCACACCATGTCCATTTCATCGAGTGCAATTCCGAGCGTGCGGATCGCCCGCTTCAAGACGGACGTGTAGGCGACATCGAACTCGAACTTTTCCGCTGCCATGAGCCGACCGGCTTCGCGTGCTTCTGCGCGACCCTTCTCCGTGAGATCCACGTCGACCCATCCGGTGAACCGGTTCTCCTGGTTCCACGTGCTTTCGCCGTGTCGAAGCAAAACGAGACGAAACATCGGACTCCTGCCTCCCGCCTGAAGGCGGAAGCTATGGCACTCCTGCAGTTCTACGCGCGCGTGAGCTGCCGGATGGCGCCCCGACCTGCGTAACGCGCCGACGCTCCCAGCTCCTCTTCGATGCGCAGCAGCTGGTTGTACTTCGCGATGCGGTCGCTGCGGCTCGCCGACCCAGTCTTGATCTGTCCGGCTGACGTGCCAACAGCGAGGTCAGCGATGGTGGTGTCCTCTGTCTCTCCCGATCGGTGGGAGATCACCGTTGCGTACCCCGCCCCGCGCGCGAGCGCCATCGCATCCAGCGTTTCGGTTACGGTGCCGATCTGATTCAGCTTGACCAGCAGCGCGTTGCCAACGCCTTCCGCGATGCCCTTCTTGAGGATCTCCGGATTGGTGACGAACACATCGTCGCCCACCAGCTGCACGCGATCACCGAGCGCCCGCGTCAACGCCTTCCACCCGTCCCAGTCGCTTTCGGCGACGCCGTCTTCGATCGACACGATTGGATACTGTCGCGTCCAGTCTTCGTACAGCGCCACCATTTCTGCGGGCGTTCGAGTCGGCTCTTTCGATTTACTGAAGACGTACTTGCCGTCCTGCCACAGTTCGCTCGAGGCGACATCGAGGGCGAGAAATACCTCGTCTCCCGCCTTCAACCCTGCGACCCGGGTTGCTTCAAGAACGAGATCCAGTGCCTCTCGATTGGATCGCAGGTTCGGCGCGAACCCACCTTCGTCGCCGACGCCCGTTGAATGGCCGGCCTTCTTCAGAATGCCGCGCAGCGCATGAAAGACTTCCACGCCGGCGCGCAGTGCTTCGGCAAACGATGGCATGCCGGCGGGCATGACCATGAACTCCTGGAAGTCGACGCTGCTGTCTGCGTGTGCACCGCCGTTGAGGATGTTCATCATCGGCACCGGCAACAGCGTCGCCGACCCGGTGCCGGCAAGTTGAGCGAGATGCTGGTAGAGAGGAATGCCCGCGGCAGCAGCTCCTGCACGCGCCGCGGCCATGGAGACTCCCAGCAGCGCGTTTGCACCGAGACGGCTCTTCGATGGCGTCCCATCAAGATCGATGAGCAGACGGTCGAGCGATCGCTGATCGAACGTCTTCCCGCGGACCGCGTCGGCGATCTCGCCATTGACATTGGCCACCGCGCGGCGGACCCCCTTGCCGAGGTACCGCGCCTTGTCACCGTCGCGAAGTTCCAGTGCCTCGCGCTGACCGGTCGATGCGCCCGATGGCACCGCTGCGCGCCCGAGCGCTCCGTTCGCCCAGACATCAACTTCCACCGTGGGGTTGCCGCGCGAGTCGAGAATCTCCCGCGCGACCAGTCGGGTAATCTGCATAGTCAGGTCGACGCCGCCCCTCTGCGGTCCGCATCTGCCTCCGCGCGCAGTGCCTCCTCGCTGATCGGACCAATGAAGGGATCATCTTCGGCGGTCACCACGACCACCCCGCTTTCGCTGACCGTATGTCGACGACGGTCCTCCTCGGGGTCGAAGCCGATTAAGGCCCCTCGAGGAATGAGCACATCGCGATCGATGATCGCGCGGTGAATCTGTGCGTGGCGCCCGACCCGGACCCCAGGCATCAGGATCGCCTGGTCGATGTCGCAGAAGCTGTGCACACGAACATTCGGACACAGGATGCTTCCGCTGATCCGGCTTCCGGAGATGATGCAGCCGCTCGAGATGATCGAGTCCAGGGCCTGGCCGCAACGGCGACCTTGTTCAGCGAAGACGAACTTGGCCGGCGGCGCCTGCGGCTGATAGGTTCGCAGCGGCCATTCGGGGTCGTAGAGATTGAACTCGGGGTTCACCTGGCAGAGATCCATGCTCGCATCGAAATACGCGTCGATCGTTCCGATATCCCGCCAGTACTTCGACGACTTCTTGTTCTCGTCGTAGAACCGATAGGCAAACACCGGTCCCTTTTTGATCAGCGAAGGGATGATGTTTCTGCCGAAGTCGTGCTCACTGGCGGCGCGCGTCGCATCTTCTTCCAGCGCGCGCACGAGCACATCCGCCTTGAAGATGTAGATACCCATCGAGGCGAGCGCCACGTCGGCCGCGCCGGGCGCGGTCAACGGCTGCGTCGGCTTTTCCTGGAACTCGACCACTCGATCAGTCCCGTCAATGCCGACGATTCCGAATCGGCGGGCATCGGCAATCGGTACTTCGATGGTCGCCAGCGTCGCGTCGGCGTCCTTCTCGAGATGGTAGCGAAGCATCTTCGCGTAATCCATCTTGTAGACGTGATCCCCCGACAACACGATCACGTGGCTTGGTGCTTCCCGCGTGACCGAGTAGAGATTCTGATAGACCGCATCGGCGGTGCCCAGATACCAATGCTCGCCGACCCGCTTCTGTGGGGCGAGGATTTCGACGAATTCGCCAAGCTCTTCCGAAACCACGTTCCAGCCCATCCGGATGTGCCGGTTAAGCGAGAGCGACTTGTACTGCGTGCAGATGAAGATGCGCCGGAGTCCCGAGTTGACGCAGTTGCTAAGGGTGAAATCGACGATGCGGTACGGTCCACCGAAGTAAACGGCGGGTTTCGCCCGTTCTTTGGTCAGCGGATAGAGGCGTTCCCCGGCACCACCCGCAAGCAGAATGACGAGGACATCGTCGAGGATCATGGTCAGGGCAGGCCCACGTGCGGGGTCGCGATCTTAGCACGTGGATTTGACCGGCCCGGAAGGGTCGCGAGCAGCCAGTTGCCAGCTTGAAGATGTTACGTCGCTCAGCGTTGACTTGAGTGTCAAGCAGTTGGAGCTGCTGCGAGCGATGTTGCCCCGCGGTAGCAGCGTCGCTGTTATGTGGAACCCGGCCAATCCATGGCACTCGGCCGCGCTCGAACGCATTCGATCCGGGGAAGCGGCCGCGGCTAGTTTGATTACCGCCGTGCCGGTGCGTGTCCCAGAGGACATCGACAGCACGTTCGAGGCAATGGCCAAGCAGCGGGTTGGCGGGCTGCTGTGCCT
>Ga0207691_10005503_pt1 | contig 12239 bp, 11 predicted proteins | sample KBSM13metaG_FD_184327 | JGI IMG/M metagenome (GOLD analysis project Ga0207691, IMG submission 184327) | Miscanthus rhizosphere microbial communities from Kellogg Biological Station, Michigan, USA - KBS M1-3 metaG (SPAdes) (version 2) | ecosystem: Host-associated > Plants > Roots > Rhizosphere >...
GACCTCGATGCCCTGGCCCTGCGCCAGTTCCTGCATCTTTGCGGCAGGCGCCTGGTAGTTGTTCATGAGGTCGGGGAACTTCGCCGAGTAGTCCGGGAGCAGCTTGACGAGCAGGCCCTGCTCGATGGCGTTGCCGAGGAACCCGACACCTGTGAGCACGAGATCGATGTCGCTGCGACCCGCAGCCTGCATCGCCTTCAGCTTGCCCGGGAGCTCCGGTGCGGGGGCCTTCGTGAAAATGAACTTGGCGACCTTGGTGGGGTTCCGCTTCGCATAGAGCTCGAACGCGTCCTGCGTCAGCGCAAGATTGCCGGCCACGTCGACGACGTTGATGGTCACCGGACCGCTCGCAGGCGCCTGCGCCATCGCCGACGGAACGGTTGCGGCGCCTCCCAATGCCACGGCCGCCATCGCCGCGACAGCACCCTTCAACGCGATCGTGCGCGCCTCCCCCATTCGAACAGCGATCTTGCACTTGTACATTCATCCTCCCGGCCATTGACATCGCTCCACCGCGCGACGCGCGGCGGGGGGATGGCGCCCGCATTATGCCGCATGCGCCCGGGTACGCCCGGTAGCGAGATGGGCGCCGTGTTGCGGACCACGAGATCACACCGGCAGATGGAGCTCGGTATGGCAAACTTCAGGATCGCCCCAATATGCGAGCCCATGGCAGCCCTCGCCGCATTCCGCTTCGACAATACCTTCGCCCGCGAACTCCCGGGACTCTACGTTGCGCAGCGGCCCGCGACCGTGCGCGAGCCGCGCCTGCTCTTTCTCAACGATTCGCTGGCAGAGGAGCTCGGTCTCGACCTCACGTCGCTCGACACGGCCGCGAGGGCCGCGACATTCGCCGGGAACGCCCTGCCCGAAGGCGCGGAGCCGCTCGCGCAGGCGTACGCCGGCCACCAGTTCGGCGGCTTCTCGCCTCAGCTCGGCGACGGCCGCGCGCTGCTGCTGGGCGAAGTGATCGACCGGCAGGGACGCCGTCGCGACATCGCCTTCAAGGGGTCCGGCCGCACGCCGTTCGCGCGCGGCGGCGACGGCAAGGCCGCCGTCGGGCCCATGCTGCGCGAGGTGCTGGTCAGCGAGGCCATGCACGCTCTCGGGATTCCCACCACGCGCGCCCTCGCCGTCGCGTCGACCGGCGAACCGGTCTATCGCGAAAATCCGCTGCCGGGTGCGGTGCTGACGCGCGTCGCGGCGAGCCACATTCGCGTGGGCACGTTCGAGTTCTTCGCCTCGCGCGGCGATCTCGACAGCCTGCGCAAGCTGGCCGAGTACACGATCGCGCGCCACGATCCCACGCTCGCTGCCGAATCGCAGCGGTTCGTGGCATTGCTGCGCGCCGTGGCCGAGCGACAGTCCGCGCTGATCGCGCAGTGGATGAACGTCGGCTTCATCCATGGCGTGATGAATACCGACAACATGACGATCTCGGGCGAGACGATCGATTACGGACCGTGCGCGTTTGTTGAGGCCTACGATCCCGCGGCGGTCTTCAGCTCCATCGACCGCCGGGGACGCTATGCCTTCGGCAACCAGCCTGCCATCGCGTCCTGGAACCTTGCACGCCTCGGCGAAGCGCTGCTGCCCCTTCTCGCAGACGATACCGATCAGGCAGTCGCGATGGCCACCGAGGTGCTCGCGGCGTTCCCGGCGCAGTACCGCACGCACCTCCTTCGAGGACAGCGCGCCAAGCTCGGGCTGCGTCGAGCCGAACTGGAGGATGACGCCATCGATGGCGCGCTGGCCGAAGACTGGCTGACCCTGCTCCATGCCGAGCGCGTGGATTTCACGCTCGGATGGCGGCGACTGGCTGATGCCGCCGCGGGCAACGAAGCGCCGCTGCGCGCGCTCTTTGCCGATGCGCACGCGCCCGATGCCTGGCTCGTCCGCTGGCGAGCTCGGTGCGCCAGCGAGAGCAGCGCAGATCAAGACGAACGACTCGAGCGCGCCCGGTCAATGCGCCAAGTCAGTCCCTACGTGATCGCCCGCAACCATCGCGTGGAAGAAGCCTTGACAGCGGCGTCCGACGACGGCGATCTCGCGCCGTTCGAGCGATTGCTCGACGTCGTCAGGCGGCCGTACGAAGAGGCGTCCGAGTCAGCACCGTACGCCGAGCCGGCGCCTGCCGAGGTGACGGCGCGCTATCGCACGTTCTGCGGCACCTGATCGACCCGGTCGCATGGCGACGTTGGATCAAGTTAGAGCGTGGGTCGATGACGCGCAGCGGATCGTCGTGCTTGCGGGCGCCGGCATCTCGACTGAATCGGGCATCCCGGATTTTCGCGGCCCGCAGGGTGTGTGGACCCGGAATCCGCTGGCGGAGAAGCTTTCCAACATCCACTACTACATGGCCGATCATGAAGTGCGCAAGGCGGCGTGGCAGTCCCGCCTTGAGCATCCGGCCTGGACGGCGAAGCCGAACGCCGGACACCTCGCGCTCGCGGCGCTCGAAAAGCGCGGCAAGCTGCACGCGCTGATCACGCAGAACATCGACGAGCTCCATCAAATGGCCGGGAACTCGCCCGAGAAGGTGATCGAGGTTCACGGTACCGTGCGGAAGGTCGTGTGCATGGACTGCGGGATGACCGCGCCCATGCAAAACGCGCTGGATAGGGTCCGTGCCGGCGAGGACGATCCGGCGTGCCGCGACTGCGGCGGCATTCTCAAGAGCGCCACCATTTCCTTCGGCCAGGCGCTCGTGCCCGAAGTGATCGAGCGCGCATTGCGTTGCTCCGGCGAGGCCGACCTGTTTCTCGCGATCGGGACCACCCTGCAGGTCTATCCGGTCGCGGGTGCGGTGGAAATCGCCAGCAGCGCCGGGGCGCGAATCGTCATCCTGAATGCGCAAGAGACCCCGTTCGACGGCATCGCCGATGCCGTGATACGCGAGCCGATCGGGGCAGTGCTGCCGCAACTCGTCGGGGCGTGAAGACTTGGCGGACAGCGTGCTCCGCTGAGCTCTGCCCGCACGATTCAACGCACGACGAGCCCCGAAATTCGCGGCGTCACATGCCGGATCCGCGAGGCATGTTGGAATAGGAGATGAAGAGGCCAAGCACGATCGCCGCACCGGGCCATGCACGCGCGAGGAAAGAGCCCTGGGTCGCCCACCAATCGAACATCGCGCGCGACCGTTCGACGCCAAAGAAGGGAGTGGCGATTCCGGCGATGAGGAGGAACACGCCGAGGATGCGCATGATCACCGGTGTTCGGGCGTCCGCCGCCGCCCACAACAGGACGATCCCGAACGCGATCCGCAGGACCGCAACGAAATAGAGGCCGCCGGTCGACTGCAACGATCGGCCGAACTCGAGCAGAACCGGCGGCGAGGCGAAGCCGAGGACCCCAATGGCAGCCACGACGAGGCCAAGGGCCATTGCGAGAAAATTTGGCAGAGGCATAACGCAATATACTTGCACGCATGCCTGTCGCACAATCCGGTTGCACCGCTCGGGTCGGGATCGAGGTCCTGCCGCCGCAACTCTTTGAATAAACCCAACGCCTGGCTGGCCGCTGCCCTGCTCTGGCTTGCCGGCAATGGGCTGCGCATCACCATCCTCGCAGTTCCGCCCGTCATTCCACTCATTCGCGACGAGTTCGCGCTCAATGCGACCCAGGTCGGGGTGCTGTCGAGCATTCCGCTTGCATTGCTCGGTATCGCCGCCCTGATCGGATCGCTGCTGGTCAGCCGGCTGGGGCTCATCGGCGCGCTCGTGGGCGGGTTGCTGCTCGTGGCAGGCGGCTCCGCGCTGCGCGGCCTCGCGAGCGGCTACTGGATGCTCGTGCTGACGACGATCGTCATGTGCGTGGGTGTCGCGATCATGCAGCCGATCATGCCCGGCGCCGTGCGCCAGTGGCTGCCGAACCGGATCGGCCTCGGCACCGCGATCTACACGAACGGACTCCTCGCCGGCGAAGTATTCGCTGTTCTGTTCACGATTCCGTTCGTCCTGCCGGCGGTCGAGGGCAGCTGGCGCGGAAGCTTCGTCGTCTGGTCGATTCCAGTCGCCGTCATCGCCCTGGTCGTCCTCTATTACGCGCCGCGACCCGAAGCAGCGGCTCGCGACGCCGTCGTCCTACCCCACAAGTGGCTGCCCGACTGGCACTTGGGACTCGTGTGGCGCTTGGGCGCGCTCTTCCTTTGCATCAACGCGATCTACTTCAGCGCGAACGCGTTCATTCCGATCTACATGCGCAGCGCGGATCGGGCAGACCTCATCTCCGGGGCGCTCGTCGGTCTCAACTTCGGCCAGATTCCGGCGTCACTCCTGATCCTTGCCTTTGCGCGGCACCTCGAAGGCCGAGCATGGCCATTTCTGCTGTCCGGAGTGCTGTCGCTCGCAGGCTTGGGTGGCCTCGTGTTCGACATCGGGCCGATGACCAAATGGTGGGCAGCCCTCATCGGCTTCTCGGACGCAAGCGCACTGATCCTGGGCCTCGCGTTGCCCGCGCTCTTGTGCCGCCCCGAGGACGTCGCGCGAACCGCCGCGGGCACGTTCACGCTGAGCTATGGCGGCGCGATGATCGTGGCGATCATTTGCGGCGCCGCCTGGGACTTGAGCGGCCGACCGGCGTTCGCGTTCGCGCCGCTCGCAGTCTGCGCGCTGGCGCTGATCGCGAGCGCGACGTTGCTGCGAACGAAGCGCAATCTCACCTAGCGCGAGCACATCCCGGGAGCCGGGGGTCACGACCCACCATGCGCGTAGAATCGGCTTCGCGACCCCTTCCGCGCAGCGACAACCAGGAGACCGCGTCCGATGGATACCGCGCCCAGATGGAAATTTCACGGCGTCCGCGTCGTGCACGCGAACGAGCTCGACACCAACACGGCACAGACGCCCGGCATGAACCGCGCGGCGGCGATCACCCATGCGCGCGCCGGCGCGGAAAAGCTCTGGGCGGGGACCGTCGTGATCCACCCGAAGGCAAAGACCGGCGCCCATCACCACGGACCCGTCGAGAGCGTGATCTACGTCGTCAGCGGCCGTGCGAGGATGCGCTGGGGCGACAAGCTCGAATTCACGGCCGAAGCCGGCCCCGGTGATTTCATCTACGTTCCGCCATACGTCCCGCACCAGGAGATCAACGCGAACGACGACGTTCCGCTGTCGTGCGTACTGGTGCGAAGCGGGCAGGAGCCCGTTGTCGTGAATCTCGACATTCCGATGGTCGAGCGACCCGAAGAGGTGCAGTGGGTCGATGACATCCACGCGGCGTCTCCGCCATCGGCGCGCTAGTCCCAGGCCTCGCTCCGCCGGAACCCTCGTGCCGTCCTGAAGACGTCGCGCAGAGCGGCGTCCGCGCCGGATCGTTTACCCGATACTCCGGCCTGGCGGCATTGCCGCAAGGAGCCTCATGAGTGCGGGATAATCCACCGGCTTGACCATGTGGAGATCGAAGCCCGCACTGTGCGAGCGCCGACGATCCTCTTCCTGTCCCCACCCGGTCACGGCCACCAGCATCATATGCTTGCCTGACGGCTGCTCGCGGATCTTTCGCGCCGCCTCATAGCCGTTCAGCTTCGGCAGGCCGATGTCGAGCAGCACCAGGTCGGGCTTGAAAGTTGCCGCCGCCGCCACAGCCTCCACGCCGTCGTGCGCCAGTTGCGTCTCGTGACCTTCCAGCTTCAACAACGCGGCGAGCGAGTCGGCGGCGTCGCGGTTGTCGTCGACCACAAGAATGCGGCGCGACGGAATGAACTTCGACTTACTGGCCGCGAGCTCGGATCGGAGTCGCTCGGCCGTCTCCGCGAGTGCGGGCAGACGCACGACGAACTCACTCCCTTGCCCGACGCCGGCGCTCTCGACTTCCACCGTGCCGCCGTGCATCTCCGCCAGCTTCTTCACCAGCGTAAGGCCGATGCCCAACCCGCTCTGCACCCGCTCCAGGGAACTGTCGACCTGCGCGAACATGTCGAAGATTCGCGCGAGCTCGTCGGCGGCGATCCCGATGCCGTTGTCCCGGACCCGGATCACCGCCTTCTCGTCCTCGCGCTCGACGCTCAAGCGGATGAGACCGCCATTGTCGGTGAACTTGCAGGCATTGCTGAGCAGGTTTCCCACGACCTGCGCCAGTCGGGTGAGGTCGCCGTCCACCGTGATCGGCTCCGGCGGCAACGTCACGCGAAGGTCGTGATGCAGCGACCGGGCCAGCGGCCGCACGGCTTCGACCGCCTGGTCCACGATGGATGCCAATGCGACGGGTTCGCGGCGAAGCTCGATCTTGCCAAGGTTGATGCGGCCGACGTCGAGCAGGTCATCGACGAGGTGGACCATCTGGCGGACCTGGCGCTCCAGCATGTCCGTTGCCGGCAGGACTGCTTGGGGCTTGCCGCCAGCCAGCCGGAGGATTTGCACGGCGTTCTGGATGGGCGCGAGCGGATTCCTGAGCTCGTGAGCCAGCGTCGCCAGAAACTCGTCCTTCCGCCGGGCGGCGTCGGCGAGTGCCTCATGCGCGGCTGCCAGTTGCTCGTGATGCCTCTGGCTCGTGAGGTCGGTGACGAGCACGCCGATGTCTGCACCACAATCTTTCGGCAGCGGGTTGAACGTCAGATACGCCGGCACCAGCGCGCCGTCCGCGCGTTGCAGCCGCGCTTCGCCCTGACCGGATCGATTGCGTCCCTGCCCTAGCAAATGGTCGTACGCCGCGCGGTCGGCGGGTGCGACAAAGTCGTGCAGCGCCGCGCCGATCAGTCTTTCGTGCGGGACCTCGAGCAGTTGCGCAAGGCGCACGTTGCAGTAGACGATCGTGCCGTCGGCCTGCAGCGTCGCTGCCCCCTGCTGCATTTGCTCGACCAACAGACGATAGGGGCGGTCGGCGGTCTCCAGCGTGTAAATGCGGGGGCCGTTCGCTTCGTCGAACACCAGGGCATCCACGGCTCCGCTGCGAATGGCGTGAATCGTCTCCTCCGCCTCCTCCAGCCGGCGGCGCAGGTCCTCGATTTCCGCTTGCAGCTTCCGATCCGACATGAATGCCTTCTCAACCCGTCTGAGATTTGCGGCGCAGGTCGAGGCCCAACAGCACGCGCTCCTCGTTGGACAAATTGCCGATGAAACGGCGCAACGGTGCCGGCAACTTCTTGACCAGCGTCGGCACCGCAATGATCTGCTCGTCCTGCGCCAGCTGGGGATGCTGGTAGATGTCGATCACTTCGAGGTCGTAGCGCCCCTGCAAATGCTCATCGCAGATGGCCTTGATGGCCGCAAACGCCTCCGTGGAGCGCGCCGTCATGCCGGTAACGTACAGGCGCAATACATAGCGTTCCCTGGCCGGCGCTTCGGCAAGCTTCTCCAGTGCCTCGGCGGTGCTGTCGCGCTTCTTCCTCATGGGGCTCAACTGTCCTCGTCACCGGTCGTCGAGTCGCCGGGGTCGCAGCTGCAAACCGACCAGCGTGCGCTCGGTGTCGCGAAGGTCGCCGACGATCTTGCGAAGCGGCTCGGGCAACTTTCGCACGAGCGTCGGAATCGCCACGATCTGGTCGCCCGCCGCCAGTTGCGGGTGTTCCAGAAGATCGATGACCTCGATCCGGTAGCGACCGGGCAGGTGCTCCTCACAGATCTTCTTCAGGTTGGCGAACGCGGTTACGGATTTTGGCGCCTTGCCCGCGACATAGAGGCGCAAATCCCAAACGTCGACGCTGGACGAATCGCCTGGATGCTCGGCCGGAGCGCTGGACCGGGCTGACTTTTTCATTGGCGACCTCTGGACGACTTGTGGGGCCGATCGCGCGCGCCGGCTGCGTCGGCCTTTCGGCTGCGGCTCATGGCCGCGCGTTGGTCAGCAAGGGTTTGCTCACGATCCTTTTCCTGGGCGGCAAACTGGTTGGCTTCATCCTCTTCCGACTGCAATTCCTTCCGCAACGCAGTGATGCGGGCTTCCAGCGCTTGTCGCTTCCGCTCGAGCTCGCGCCGCTTGCGCTCGCCTTCCTGCTGCCGCAGCAAGGCAGCGGCTTGCTCGCGGGATTCCTGGGCGAGGCGCATCGACCCCGTCAGGACGCCTTCCGGCCCCCGGTACACGTCGGTGAGCTCGATGCCCCGGTCGGTCAGCAGGAACTCCCGGAGCTGGTTGGAGTGCGCCATGCCACGCGACTTGAGGATGTACATCACCCGGTTGCGCTCGCCGGCGAGCTCGACGTCCCTGAGCAGAAGCCAGGTGTCGACCATCGAGGAAATGTCCACGCCGCTTGTCTCGAAGGCCTGGTCGCCGGAGGTGAGGCTGGTCAGCAGAGCGGTGATCTGTTGCGCCTTGAGGAAGTCCATGAGGCGGGTCACCATGGCCGTCGCGTCGTTGGGACTGCCGGCCTGGATCAGGCTGCCGACCGGATCGACGACGACCACCCGCGGCTCGAAATCGCGGATGAGCTTGTGGAACGACGCCAGGTGCATTTCCAGGCCGTGCATCGTGGAGCGCAGCGCGTGGAAGTGAAGCAGGCCTTTCCGCACCCACGACTCCAGGTCCAGGCCGATCGAGCGCATGTTGCGGACGATTTGCCCCGGCGACTCCTCGAAGGCGAAGTAAAGGCACTTTTCGCCGCGCGCGCTGGCCGCGTTTGCAAAGTGCGAAGCCAGGCTTGTCTTGCCGCTGCCGGCCGTGCCCGACATGAGGACGGTGCTTCCCCGAAAATAGCCCCGGCCGCCCAGCATGGCGTCGAGGCGGGGGACACCGGAACTGATCCGCTCGTCGCTCGCCTCATGCTGCAAGGCCATCGAAGTGATGGGCAGCACGCTCACCCCGTCCTCGTCGATGAGGAACGGGTACTCGTTGGTACCGTGGACCGTGCCGCGATACTTGACGATGCGCAAGCGTCGGGTGGAAACCTGGTCGGTGACGCGATGGTCGAGCAGGATCACGCAATCGGAGACGTACTCTTCCAATCCGTGCCGGGTCAGGATGCCCTCGCCGCGTTCACCGGTGATGACGGCGGTGACGCCCTTGTCCTTGAGCCAGCGGAACAGGCGGCGCAGCTCGGCGCGGAGTATGCCCATGTTCGACAGGCCGCTGAACAGCGCCTCGATCGTGTCCAGCACGATCCGCTTCGCCTTGATGGTATCGATTGCGTAAGCCAGGCGAACGAACAACCCTTCGAGGTCGTACTCGCCGGTCTCCTCGATCTCGCTCCGCTCGACGCGCACGAAATCCACGACCATCATCTTCTGCTCGATCAGCTTGTCGACATCGAAGCCGAGCGAGCGGACGTTCTGCGTCAGCTCCGCGGCGGACTCCTCGAAGGCAATGAACACACCCGGCTCGCCGTATTGCACGGCTCCGCGCACGAGGAACTCCATACCCAGCAGGGTCTTGCCGCACCCGGCGGAGCCGCAGACGAGCGTGGGCCGGCCACGCGGCAGTCCGCCGCCCGTGATCTCGTCGAGTCCCTCGATGCCCGTGGGCGCCTTGGGCAAGCCGCGGTTCGCGGAATTCCGATTCTTATTGGCGCGTTGGGCCATACGTCTTTCCGGTCGTGTCCTTCGATGTCGTGTACGGGTCGCGATGCTGGGAGGGTTGATCCTGCTCAGCTCGTTACTGCGGATGGCTGCGGAGAACGATTGTGGCCGAGTGACTGCGAACGTTCAAGCCGTCGAAGTGATTCTTATGCGAATCGATCGGCTGCCGACACCTTTGCAATTTTTACAAAACGTCGTTTGGAGCAATACCTACCTTGGCGTCGTCTCGAGCTCCATTTGAGCTTCGGCCATGAGGCTGTCGGCATCGCGATAGATCGACGCGACCGCGAGCACGCGCCCTTTGCTCTTGTATCGGACCACGCAATCACGCGATCCGATGTCGCCGTCGATGGCAATCTCGTCCCAAGCCTCCGCGTGGCCGACGTAATTGATCGGGACGTCATAGTGCTGGCTCCAGAAGAACGGGACTGAGTCGAACCTTTCCCGGCCGCCCAGCATGTTGACCGCGGCCGTCTGACCCTGGCGTTGCGCCACGACCCAGTGCTCGACACGGATCGCCGCTCCGCTGTGGGGGTCGGGCCACCGGGCGATGTCACCTGCGGCGAAGACTCCGGGCGCGCTGGTTTCCAGATATTCGTTGACCGTGATGCCGCGGTCGATCGCAAGTCCGGCCTTCTCGGCCAGGTCAAGCCGCGGCCGCACGCCGACCCCGGCGACCACGAGGTCCGCGTCGATCGTTCCGCCGCTCTTCAGCGTGACCTTGCGTGTGTCGATCGCCGCCGCCGTTTCCTCCAGATGGAAGATCACTCCGTGCTCTTCGTGCAACCGCCGCACGAAGTCGCCCATCTGCGGACCCAGCACACGCTCCATCGGTCGCTTCTCGGGCGCCACGACGTGCACGTCGATGCCCCGCGCGCGAAGCGACGCGGCGACCTCGAGGCCGATGAAGCTTGCGCCGAGCACGACGGCACACCGAGCCGAAGCCGCCCGCGCGATGATCGCCCGGCAGTCGCCGAGCGTTCGCAGCGTGAACACGTGCGGCAACTCGATGCCCGGCAGCGACAGCCGAATAGGCTCGGCGCCGGTCGCGAGCAGCAGCCGGTCATAGGGAACCTTGCTGCCATCGGCCAGCGCGACCTCGTGTGCTCCGGGGTCGATGGCAGCGACGCTCGCTTTGAGCCGCAGGTCGATTTTCTGCTCGGCGTAGAAGTCGTCGCCGCGCAACGGCACCCACTCCTCCGGCGCGTTGCCAGCCAGATAATCCTTCGACAGGTTCGGCCGATCCACGGGCGGCGCGTCATCCCCGCTCAACATCACGATGCTGCCGTCGAAGCGCTGACGACGCAGCATTTCGGCGGCCGCGAAGCCAGCGGCGCCGCCGCCGATCACGACGACCTTCTTCGGCCTAGCCGGCGACGGTACGACGCGGATTCGCGGGGTGGGTGACGCCTTTTCCGTTACGAATACCTTGTCGCCGCGCCGCTCGGTCTTCCAGCAGGCAATCGGGCTCAATGCCGGCGCGCGCACCGCCTCCCCGGTCCGCAGGCTGAAGCATGCGTGGTGCCATGGGCAGCGCACCGTGTCGTCCACGAGCAAGCCGTCCGCCAGCGGGCCGTTGTAATGTGTGCAGGTGGCGCCGACTGCGAAGAACTCGTCGCCGCGGCGCGCGAGCAGAACGGCATCCTCGCCGACGTGTCCGGCCACCATCTTTCCGTCGCCGAGGGTGTCGATCGCCACGCCTTGCGTCAGGTCGGGGCCCTTCGATTCCGTCTGCGGTTCGCTCATGGAAACTCCAGGTACGCGGTACCCGATACCATACACCGACCAGTACGCTGAGCGGCCGGGAATGGAAACTCATCGCTCTTGCCGTGCCTGGCGCAGCTAACTTTGACCGCGCAGGAGTTCACGATGTCAGCATCCAGACCGCGATTCCAGACATCGTCGTATCTCGTCGCGGCCCTCGCTTGCGCGATGCTAATCGGTTGCGCGCAGGTCGAGCGCGCGCCCGAACCCGGAGCGCCAATGCCCGCACCGCCCACGCCCGTACCGGCTGTTCCGCCACCCCCCACGCCGCCATCGACTGGCGACACTGCGATCGGCACGCAACAACGCGGCCGCATTTCGATGTACGGCAATGAATTCGCGGGCAGGAAGACCGCCAGTGGCGAGCCGTTCGATCCCTCGGCGCTCACCATGGCCCACCGAACCCTGCCGTTCGGCACGCGCGTGCGCGTCACCAATCTCGAGAACCAACGCAGTGTGGAGGTCGTGGTGAACGATCGGGGTCCATTCGTGTCCGGACGAATTGCCGACCTGTCCGAAGCGGCGGCTCGCCGCATAGGCATGATTGCCAAAGGCGTGGTGGAAGCGCTGCTGGATATTCTCAAGCCAGGGAAGAAAACGCCGGGGGCACAAGACGAATAAGTGCACGCTGCCCCGAGCGTAGGACCCGCCTTTGGGAAGAACGTCCGGTTTGCCACATCACAGCGACCTGATCTGCACCTTGCGCCACTTGATCGGGCCGCCGGTGACGCCTTGGACGCCGGGGCCATATTGCAGTGCAAACGGTCCGCTCGCGTACTTGCTGTTCTGCATCTTGGCCGTGACCGCGCCGTTGAGCTTCACGGTCACGTCTGCCCCCTTGGCCTCGATCTCATAAGTGTTCCATTTGCCGCCGGCCTTGTGGATCAGCGGCACCGGGACGGCGGCAAAGTCCACGATCGCACCCGTGCCGTACTTTGGGTCGGGCCGGATGTCCCAGATGTTGACCTCGTAGGAGCTATCGGCGCCGATCTTGCTCGGGTCCGACGCACGGATGAAAATGCC
>Ga0207691_10005505_pt1 | contig 12237 bp, 9 predicted proteins | sample KBSM13metaG_FD_184327 | JGI IMG/M metagenome (GOLD analysis project Ga0207691, IMG submission 184327) | Miscanthus rhizosphere microbial communities from Kellogg Biological Station, Michigan, USA - KBS M1-3 metaG (SPAdes) (version 2) | ecosystem: Host-associated > Plants > Roots > Rhizosphere >...
AGCTCGAGGCCGATCATGAGGAAGAAGACCGCCATCAGCGCGTCGTTGATCCAGTGCTCGATGCTCAAAGGGCCCAGCATGAGGTGCCAGACCTGGCGCCAGGCTTGCGCAAACTGGGAATTGGCCAGCACCAGCGACACGACAGTGCATATCAGCAGGAGGACGCCCCCGAATTGCTCCGACTGGACGAATCGTCTGAAGGTCTGGTGCAGCGGCATGGCTGTGCTAACTTCTCACGGGAATGACTGATTCGCCACTGCCACTCATCCTCGTACTGTTAGCCGCATCGGTTTTCGTCGTGACGCTCGCGCGTCGCATGGGACTGCCGGCCATCCTGGGCTACGTCACCGTCGGGCTGATCCTGGGTCCACACGCCATCGGCGCCTTCCCGGAGTCCGACACAACACACCTGCTGGCAGAGCTCGGGGTCGTCTTCCTGCTGTTCACGCTGGGCCTGGAATTCTCCTGGCCTCGCATGGTGGCGCTGCGCCGCGAGGTCTTCGGTTTGGGGTCGCTGCAGGTCTTCGGTACGGCGGCCGTGGTCGCGCTCGTTGCGCGGTTGTTTGGCATCGACTGGCCGCAAAGCATCGTGCTCGGTGGCGTGGTGGCCATGAGCTCCACGGTGCTCATCGTGCAGGGGCTCACCGAGCGCGCCGAGCTCAACCGCACGCACGGACGCCTGGCCTTCAGCGTCGTGTTGTTCCAGGACATCGCAGTGGTGCCGTTTCTCGCGCTCGCAGCGGCGCTCGCCCCGGGTAACGATTCGTTCAACCTGGGTGGTGCGATCAAACTCGTGGCCGCCGGCACCGCGGCGGTGCTCGTGGTGCTCGCCGCGGGCCGCTGGCTGTTGCGTCCGCTGCTGTACGTCATCGCCAACAGCCGGCTGCGCGAGTTGTTCACGCTCGCCGTTTTGCTGGTCGCGCTGGCGTCGGCGTGGGCGTCGCAACTCGCGGGGCTTTCGATGGCGCTCGGCGGTTTCCTCGCGGGAATGATGCTGGCCGAAACCGAATACAGTCACCAGGTCGAGAGCGTGATCCGGCCATTCCGCGACATACTGTTAGGCCTGTTCTTCATCTCGGTGGGCATGCTGCTCGATTTCCACGCACTCTGGAGCGAGCTGTGGGTGATCCTGGCGCTGCTCGTCTCGATGGTGATCCTCAAGACGGTGATTGCGGCGTTCGCCACGCGCCTGTTCGTCGACTCGAACTTCAAGGCGCTGCGAACCGGCGTCACGCTCGCCGTCGGTGGCGAGTTCGGCATCGCGTTGCTCACGCTGCTCATGCAGAACAAGGCCATCGATCCTGCCATCGCGCAGCCACTCGTTGTCACTGTGGTGCTCGGGATGGTGTTGGCCCCCATCATCCTCGCCAACAACAAGCGCGTGGCGCGCCTGCTGTTAGGCGAACGCGGCCCGCCGAAGACCGCCATCGAGCGCGAAGACGCCGTGACGCAGGCCGTGGCCAAGCGCGAGCACGTGATCCTCTGCGGCTTCGGCCGCGTGGGTCAGAACGTGGCCCGCGTACTCGAAGCGCAGAATTTCGAATACATCGCCATCGACCTCGACGCGGTACGCGTGCGCACCGCGCGGCAAATGGGTCATCCGGTGGTGTACGGCGACTCCGCCGATGAGCAGGTGCTCGAGGAGGTCGGGCTCGCCAACGCCAATGCGGTCGTCATATCGTTTTCCGACACGCGAACCTCGCTCGCCATCCTGCGCAGTCTGCGTCGCCTGCGCACCGACGTGCCGGTGCTGGTGCGCACGCCTGACGACTCGCGCCTGCTGGAACTCAAGACTGCGGGCGCCACCGAGGTCGTGCCCGAAGCTTTCGAAGCCAGCCTCATGCTCGCCTCGCACGTCCTCATGTCGCTTCGGGTCCCACTGGCAACCGTCATGCGGACGGTCGCCGATTTACGCGGCAATCGATACGAGATGCTGCGCAATGTCATCGCGCGCGGCGATGGCATGTCGAACGATGCCGAGTTCGCCGAGCAGGTGCGCTCCGTGGTGCTACCGCCCGGATCGTGGTGTATCGGCAAGTGCGTGGACGAGGTGCGGCGTGCGGGCGCCGAAGTGGCGTTCACCGGCATTCGCCGTCAGGGCATCCTCGGCCGCGAGCCCACCGGGGATACGGAATTCCAAGATGGCGACATCGTGGTGATCTACGGCACGCCCGAGGCGCTGGAACATGCCGAGGCCGTGCTGCTCGCGGGCTGATCTCGTTTACATGAAGCGCTCTGCCATCGCAGGAAGCACTGGGTTTCTAGCGGACGCAATCAGCGTTTGCGCTTCCCGTTCGTCTTCTCCACCAACTCGCCGATTTCCGGCACTCCTTCATCGCTGCGTCCGCCTGCCACGCCTCGGCGCGCTTTCTCGGCCAGCTTCACGTACACCGCGCGAATGCGCTCGAGCTCCTGCTCTTCGAGCTCCTCGAGGTTCATGAGCACGTTGTGCGCCCCGGGCGAGACGCGCAACAGCTCATCGAGCTTGACCTGCACGGCTTCCGAGTCGCGGTTCTGCGTGCTCTGGATGAGGAACACCATGAGGAACGTGACGATCGTGGTTCCGGTGTTGATCACGAGTTGCCAGGTGTCGCTCCAGTGGAACAGGGGGCCGCTCACGGCCCACACCACGACGACGGTGAGCGCCAGCGCGAAGGTCGCAGGCCGGCCGGTGGCATACGCGGTTCCCTTGGCGAAGCGCGTGAACCAGGATTTCGATTTTGCGGGCGTCATAATGCATCCCTCGTTAGGCTCTCTCGCTGCAAGATATCTCCGTGACTCGCGGATCCCCAGCGCGAACTACTCGGAATAAGCGCCGATGTGCTGTCGGCGCTTTACGGTTCATCCGCCACCACGCGCTTCGGCCAGCTCAACACCAGAATGCTGCCGACGATCATCGCGCTGCCGAGCAGCTGCCAGGGGTTGAGGCGCTCGCCAAGGAAGATAGCTGCCAGGAAGATGGTAGTGGGCGGACCGATGGTGCTGCCAATGGCGGCTCGCTGTGCGCCGACACGTCGCATGCCTTCGGCCTGCAGCAGTCCCGGGATGAACATGCACAGCGTCCCGAGGATGAAGAGCAGCATCCAGTCGTAAGCCTGCAGCGTGCGGAATTCGTCGAATGAGCGAAACGCGGCGAAGTGCAGCACCAGCATCAGCGCCGAGGCGCTCATGCCGATGGCGGCGAAGCGCGTGCTGCCGAGCTCATGGGTGTAGCGCTCGCCGATCAGGAAATAGATTGCCGTGGTCAGCGCGGCGATGAGCACGAGCGAGGCGCCGAAGAGGTTCTGGCGCAGTTCGCTGAAGTCGATGCCACCCATGGCGAAGAAAATGCCGATGTAGGTGACGATCATGGCGGTCACCACGCGCGCTTCGGGGGCTCGGCGCTTGAGCACCGAGCCTATGAGTACGACGATCGCGGGGTAGCTGAACAGCAGCACGCGCTCGATCGACGCGTCGATGAGCATCAGCGCCCGGAAGTCGACGAGCGCGCCGACGTAATAACAGGTGATGCCAGCAATCGCCGCCGCCAGGATTGCGCGGGCGCGCATCGGGGCTTCCGGTTCGCTCCCGTTGGAGCTCTGGGCCGGCGCATTGGCCCGCACGGCGAACAACGCGAACAGCGGCACCGCCATCACGGCGCGCACCATGACCAGCAGCTCGAAGCCGACACCCCGCTGATACAGCGCCTTGCCGAATAGTCCTTTGCTGGCAAACAGAATTGCGGAGGCCGCGACGCAAAGCATGCCAAGGCGTTGGCGCCTCTGTTCCTGGTTCATTCCTGCATGATTCCTTACGCGCTGCCGGGACGCCATATCTTTAACACTGTAGAATCCCGCGCTCCGTGAGGCGCGACGACATCCAGTTCCCGGCTAAACACTCCGCGCTGCGCGACGACGTGCACGTGCTCGGGGCGCTGGTGGGCGACGTGTTGAAAGAGCAGGGCGGCGACACGCTCTTCGACCTCGTGGAAAAGGACCGCCGTCTATCTATCCGGCGCCGCGCAGGCGACAAGGAAGCCGCGGCCGAGCTCGGTATGCAGCTGCGCGGGCGCGCCCCGCAGGTGGCGCGTGACCTGGCTCGAGCCTTCTCCATGTGGTTCCGGGCAGTGAATCTTGCCGAGAAAGTGCATCGCATCCGAAGGCGCCGCGGGTATTTCATCGAGGCCAGCGATCGCGCGCAGCCAGGCGGCGTGGAGGCTGCACTCGCGGCGCTCAAGGAGCGCGGGCTGACGCTCGACAAGGTCCTCGAGCTGCTGAAGAAGATCCGCATCGAGCCGGTGTTCACGGCGCATCCCACCGAGAGCGCGCGCCGCACGATGCTGCGCAAGAACCAGCGCATCGCCGGGTTGCTGCTCGACCGCCTCGATCCGACGCTCACGCCGCAGGAGCTGCGTCAGAACTGGAGCCGTGTGCGCACCGAGCTCACCACGGCCTGGCAGACCGAAGACCATCCGCGTGAGCGCCTCACGGTGGCCGACGAGCGCGAGCACGTCGTGTTCTACCTTGCAGAGATCCTCTATCGCATCCTGCCGGCGTTCTATGACGAGCTGGCCGAAGCGCTCTCCAAGCTCTACGGCGTGCCGGCCGATTCACTCGAGCTGCCGGACATGATCCGCTTCGGCACGTGGGTGGGCGGCGACATGGACGGCAATCCGGACGTGCACGCCAAGACGGTGCGCGAAACATTGGCGCGCCAGCAGCAGGTGATCATCAACGCCTACTACAAGGAGTGCGGCGTGCTGGCGCAGCTCCTGTCACAAAGCGCCAGCCGCAGCGCGGTCAACCCCGACTTGAGCCAGCGCATCGAGCAATACGCCACGCTGATTCCGGGCGCTCAGGGCATCACGCCGATGCGCCACGACCGCATGCCGTATCGCGTATTCCTGGGGCAGGTTGCCGAGCGGCTGCGCCTCACTTACGACGGTCGCCCGAATGGATACGAAGGCCCCCAGCAGTTCCTGCGCGATCTCAAGCTGATCGCTTTCAGTCTGAAAGCGAACAACGGCTTTCACGCGGGCTGGGGCAACGTGCAGCGTCTCATCCGGCGCGTGGAGACCTTCGGATTCCACCTGGCCACACTCGATCTGCGCCAGCACGCCGAGATCCATCATCGCGTCATCGCGCAAGGCCTCGACGATCCGCACTGGATGGCGCGTACGCCCACTGAACGTCATGACCTGCTGGTGCAGGCCATCGAGCGTGACGCAGGCGTGAAGATGGAGTTGGACGCCCTCGGCCGCCGCACGGTGGGCGTGTTCGAGGCCATCCTCCAGGCGCGCCATCGTTACGGCAAAGACGCCATCGGCTACTACGTGGTGAGTGGCACCCAGGGCGCGGATGACGTGCTCGCGCCGCTGCTGCTCGCGCGCTGGGCCGAAGCCTACGACCGCGTGTCCGGTGAAGTCGCCGTCGACATCGCGCCGCTGTTCGAATCCGTCGATGCGCTCGAGCACTGCGGCGAAGTGATGAAGACCTTGATGGGCGATCCGCTGTATCGACGGCATCTCGACGCGCGCGGCCGAACTCAATGTGCGCTCGTCGGCTACTCGGACACCAACAAGGAAAGCGGCATCTGCGCGGCGCGTTTTGCCGCGTATCGTGCCCAGGCGGACCTATCCACGGCACTGGCCGCTGCCAATGAGCGCCACGTCATTTTCCATGCGCGCGGCGGCAGCATCGCGCGCGGCGGTTCGCGCATCGATTCTCTCGTGCGTACCGCGCCCGCCGGAACGGTGAACGGAGTATTGCGCCTCACGGAGCAGGGCGAGGTCATCAACCAGGGCTATGGGCTCAAGCCCATCGCGATGCGCACGCTCGAGCGCGCTTTCAATTCGCTCGCATTGGCGATTGGCGGCGTTGCCACCGGCGCCGCGGCATCCTCGGAGCAGGTGCAGTTCGCTGCGCGCCTCGGCGCCGTGAGCCGCCAGGAATACCGGCGCCTGGTTCACAGCACCGACTTCTACAAGTGGTTCGAGGCCGTAACCCCTTTCGACGTCATCGCGCGCATGCAGATCGGTTCGCGCCCGGCCGTGCGGCCCGGCAAGGAAGGTTTCGACGCGCTTCGATCCGTGCCGTGGGTGTTCTCGTGGACGCAGTCGCGTCACATGCTGCCCGCGTGGTTCGGCGCGGGTGCCGGACTGCGCACCGCCGTGGAAGAACTGGGGCTCGGCGTCGCGCGTACGGCGTACGCAGAATGGAACTACTTCACCGCCCTCATCGACGACCTCGAGGCGTCGCTGGCTCGCGCCGATCTCGTCATCGCCGCGGCCTACGAGGAGCTCGGCGATGGGCGGCAACGGCATTTCGGCGTCAAACTACGTGACGAATTCAAGCTGGTCGCCGAACAGGTGCTCGGCATCAAACAACAAAGCGCGCTGCTGGATCGCGACCCGACGCTGCAGCGCTCGATCGAGCTGCGCAATCCGTACGTGGATCCCATCAACCTCCTGCAGGTCGATCTGCTAAGGCGGTGGAGGGCAACAGGGCGCCAGGACCGCGATTTGTTCGAATCACTGCTCGCCTGCACCGCGGGGATTGCCGAAGGGCTGCAGAGTACTGGATGATGGCCGCCACTGATGGATACGCCAGCCGCCGCACCCAAGGATTCGGGATTTCGCAGCTTCGCGGAGTTCTACGCCTTCTACCTGAGCGAGCACCGCCATCCGGTGTCCCGCGTGCTGCACTACGCCGGCACGTGGGGCTCGGTGCTGTGCGTCGCGGCACTCATCGTCAGTGGCGAGCCACTGTGGCTGCTGGGTGCATTGCTCTCCGGGTACACCTTCGCGTGGATCGGGCACTTCCGTTTCGAACGCAACAAGCCGGCCACGTTCCGCTATCCGTTCTACAGCCTGGCGAGCGATTTCCGCATGTGGTGGGAACTGAACTTGGGCAAACTCAAGTTTCGTGAGCAACCCTAGTCCTGACAGTCGCGAGCGCCCGAAGGGCAAATCCCTAAAACCGCTTCGAGCCCTGCTGCCGTTCCTCGCCCCCTATAGCGGCAGGATGATGGTGGCATTCGTGGCACTGCTGGTCGCGGCAGCCGCCATGCTGGCATTGCCGCAGGCGCTGAAGAACGTGATCGACAAGGGTTTCAGCGCCGCCAACGCCGCCGCCATCGACCGCTATTTCCTGCTGCTGCTGGTGGCCGCCGCGGTGTTCGCCGCTTTCGCTTCCCTGCGCATGTACCTCGTGAACTGGATCGGCGAACGCGTGGTCGCCGACCTGCGCAGCGCGGTCTACCAGCGCGTCATCCGCATGGACCCGGCGTTCTTCGAGGTCACCAAGACCGGCGAGGTCCTCTCCAGGCTAACTACCGACACCACGCTCATCCAGTCGCTGTCCGGCATCGGGCTGTCGATCCTGCTGCGTTCCACCGTGAGTTTCGTGGGATCGCTGGTCCTGCTGCTGCTCACGAACCTGAAGCTTGCGCTCATCATCTTCGCGCTGATCCCGACGGTGCTCGCGCCCATGCTGCTGTTCGGGCGGCGCGTGCGCCGCCTGTCGCGGGATTCCCAGGACCGCATCGCCGACACCTCGGGGCTCGCCGGCGAGACGCTGAACGCCATCCAGACCGTGCAGGCTTTCACACTCGAAGAGTTGCACGGCCGCCGCTATGACGCCGCGGTCGAAGAGAGTTTCATCACCGCAGTCCGCCGCACGCGCGTGCGCGCATGGCTCATCGCGTTCGCCATCATGACCATGTTCTCCGCCGTGACCCTGGTGCTGTGGCTCGGCGCCCGCTCGGTGTTGCACGGCACGATGACCGGCGGCGACCTCGCGAAATTCCTGAGCTATGCGATTTTCATGGGCACCTCGGTCGCCGCGCTTTCGGAGATGTGGGGCGAGTTGCAGCGCGCCGCGGGCGCCATGGAACGCACGGTCGAGTTGCTGCATTCCGAGCCGTCGATTGTCACACCCGCAAGTCCGGTTCCTCTCGAGGTCCCGCGCGGCGAGATCCGCTTCGACCACCTCGGCTTCAGCTATCCCTCGCGCCCGGATACGCGCGCACTCGACGACTTTCACCTCGACATCGCAACCGGAGAAACGGTCGCGTTCGTCGGTCCTTCGGGTGCCGGCAAAAGCACAGTCTTCCAGCTCCTGCTGCGCTTTTTCGACCCGAGCGCGGGACGAATCCTCATCGACGGGGTCGACATTGCGATGGCCAACCCCTCTGCGGTGCGCGCGCAAATCGGCCTCGTGCCCCAGGAAACCATGATTTTCGGCGCCAGCGCGCGCGAGAACATCCGCTACGGCCGTCCGGGCGCGAGCGATGCCGAGATCGAGGACGCGGCGCGCGCCGCGGCCGCCGATGAGTTCATCAGCCGCCTACCGTCCGGATACGACACGTTCCTCGGCGAACGCGGTGCACGCCTGTCCGGCGGGCAGAAGCAGCGCATCGCCATTGCGCGCGCCATCCTCAAAAACCCGCCCATCCTGCTGCTGGATGAAGCCACGAGCTCCCTCGATTCGGAGAGCGAACGGCTGGTCCAGGACGCGCTCGAGGGACTCATGCGCAATCGCACCACGCTCGTGATCGCGCATCGGCTGGCCACTGCCATCAATTCCGACCGCATCGTGGTGATCGACCGGGGGCGCATCGTTGGAATCGGCAGGCACGACGAACTATTGCGCGACAACGCGTTGTATGCGCGACTCGCGGCGCTACAATTCGGCGAAAGAGGAGACAGCCCATGGCCTATATCGATGGATTCCTGATTCCTGTGCCGAAGAAGAACGCGGCGAAATACAAGAAGATGTCCACGGTGGCCGGCAAGATCTGGATGGACCATGGGGCACTCGGCTTCCACGAGTGCGTGGCCGATGACGTCATGTACGGCAAGTCCACTTCCTTCCCGCAGGGCGTGAAGCTCAAGAAGGGCGAGCAGGTGTGGTTCTCGTGGATCGTCTACAAGTCGCGCAAGGATCGGGATCGCGTGAATGCGAAGGCGATGAAAGATCCGCGGCTCGTGGCGGATCCGAAGGCCATGCCGTTCGACAGCAAGCGCATGGTGTTCGGCGGTTTCAGGATGGTGGTCGACCTCTAGATCGAACGAAGAGATTCAGGAGCTGTTCGAAATCGCCGCGTAAGGCTTCAGTACAGTTTCCGGGATTGTGAGGGTTTCCCGCACGGTTACTGGCGTGGGCATTGTGAAATAATCCCGCGCCATGGAACTCCGCTTTCGCATTCTCAACGTATTCACCGCGGGTGGGGCGCGCCTTTCCGGCAATCCACTGTGCGTGGTGGAAGATGGCTCGGAGCTCGATCCCGCCGTCATGCAGACACTGGCGCGCCAGTTCAACCTGTCGGAAACCACGTTCATCCTGCCGTCGAAACGCGCGGCTGCGCTCGTGCGGATTTTCACGCCGACCTATGAAATGCCCTTTGCCGGGCACCCCACGCTCGGCACCGCCCACGTGTGCCGTGCGCTCGGGCTCGGCGGCAATCAGCTTGGCCTCGAGATGCGTGCCGGCATCATCCCGGTGACTTCCAATGGCGACCACTGGACGCTGCGTGCGGCCGCTTCCTCGTCACGGCTTGTCGAGACATCACCGCCGGAGCTCGCGCGTTTGTTAGGCCTGGAGGCATCGGACATCGGCTTCCAGCCGCTGTGGATGAAGGCGGGCCGCGAGCAACTCGTCATTCCGCTGACCAGCGAGGCGGCAGTACGGCGTGTACGGCCCAACGCCGAATTGTTCGAGAAACTCAAGAGTGTCGACGGCGCGGGCCAGGCGTACGTGTTCGCTTCGACCGGCGGGAAAAAAATCCTGAGCCGCTTCTTCTTTCCCGATGGCGCCGCCATCCTCGAAGATCCCGCCACCGGTTCCGCGTGTGCGAATCTCGGCGGCTGGTTCATCGCAATGGGCCGCCGTCCGCCGCTGGAATTCGAGGTGAGCCAGGGTGAGTACGTCGGTCGTCCATCGACGCTGCAACTCGAAGTCAATTCCGACAACGAAGTATTCGTTGGCGGCGAGGTTATCGAGATAGGATCGGGTATCTTGAATTTGTAAGGAGCTCTTGATGAGCACCGACAGCTATCACAAACGCAAGCTCGGCAACCGGGTTCTGCAGCCGGAAACCCAGATGATGGGTTACGGATACGATCCAGCGCTCTCCGAAGGCTCACTCAAGCCGCCCATCTTCCTCACGTCCACTTTCGTGTTCCGCAACGCGCAGGATGGGAAGGACTTCTTCGACTACACCTCGGGCCGTCGCCAGCCCCCGCCAGGTCAGGCGGCGGGCCTGGTCTATTCGCGCTTCAACAATCCCAATCTCGAAGTGCTGGAAGACCGCCTGGGTCTTTGGGAAGGCGGCGAAAGCGCGGCCGTGTTCTCGAGCGGCATGTCGGCGATCTCAACCACGCTGTGGGCCTATCTCAAGCCCGGCGATGTCCTTCTCATGAGTGAACCACTGTACGGTGGCACCGAAACGCTCATCGACAAGACCATGCCGGCGTTTGGCATCGGCGCGGTTCGAGTTGCCGATGCGGTCAACCGCGAAGCGGTCATGGCCGGCGCGAAGTCCGCAGTCGAGAAGGCGAAGGCCAAAGGCGGCAAGGTCGGATTGTTAGTCACCGAGACGCCGGCCAACCCCACCAACAGTCTCGTGGACCTGCAACTCTGGCGCGAAGCCTCCGAATGGATCGCGACTCAGCAGGGCGGAGTGCGTCCTCCCGTGGCCGTGGACAATACCTTCCTCGGGCCGGTATTCCAGAAACCGCTGGAGCACGGTGCCGATCTCGTCATGTATTCGCTGACGAAATACGTCGGCGGTCATTCGGACCTGGTCGCCGGCGGAGTTATCGGCTCGAAGTCCCTGGTGGCGCCGGTGCGCGCGCTGCGCAGTAGTTTGGGCACGCAGCTCGATCCGAACACGTCATGGATGATCATGCGATCCATGGAGACGCTGGCGCTGCGCATGCGCGCGGCGGCGGACAACGCCGGCCGCGTCGCCGGTTACCTGGCACAACATCCGAAAGTGGCCAGCGTCAATTACCTCGGGCATCTCAAGAGCGGCGATCCGCGCGCGGCGGTGTTCGAGCGGCAATGCAAGAGCGCAGGTTCGACGTTCGCCTTTTCGATTCGCGGCGGGGAAGCCGAAGCGTTCCGCATGCTTGACGCGTTGCAGGTGATGAAACTCGCCGTGAGCCTGGGGGGCACCGAGACGCTGATTTCACATCCGGCCTCGACCACCCATTCGGGAGTGCCAAAGGAAACGCGCGACCGCATGGGCGTCACCGACGCGCTGATCCGCATTTCCGTGGGTATCGAAAACGCTGACGATCTGATCGCCGATCTGGAGCAGGCCCTGACCAAGATTTAATGGGGACATTCCTCATTTCCTAGCAAAAGGGGACGCACTTGCGAAGGAGATCGGGCGAGCGATCGTCCCTATACCGGAGCCTCTCTGATCCAAAGCAGTGGGGAAAGGAAACGCGGTGCGATGACGTCTGCGCCCCACCGAGCGTGCCCGCAGAGGGTTGAGTGAGCGGGCCGGGCTCGTGACCTCGTTAGGCACGAAGCCGCCTCTCTGCTTCATTCGGACTCTTCGCCATCGTCTCACCCGACCGCGACAAGACGTCATCGCGTCAGGCGGCGGCCAGCAAACTAGCGACTTCTATTCAACGAAGGGCCCGGCGAAAAGCGAGCTCAACCCTCTGCGGGCGCGATCGCTGGGGCACCGCCACCTTCACCACGCCTCCCATTTCAACGCCGCTGTTTCGTGTAGTTGTCAGGCACGCGGAACAACCTGGCGTCCGGCTCGCCGCGACGGATGTCGCTGAGCTTGTAGCGCGTCTCGCCGGTGCGCGGATCGCGATAGGTCGCTTCGACCACGACCTGCAGATTCTTGCCGTACCACTGTTCCGCGGACATGTTGATGGGCTTGTCGTTGCCGATGGCGCCGGCGGGAATGGTGGCTTCGACGCGGCTGCCCGCGGCGGTCTCGCCGTTCACTTTGCGCTCGCCGAGCTTCACAGGCTGGGTGACATTCATCGGCAGGCCGGCCGGCCGCGGTGGGCCGACCGATAGATCGGGCTCGAGCCCGGCATTCACGCGGCAGGGAGCGATGGGCATCGTGACCGCCACCTTGTTCGAGGACTGCAACACGTAGCGCTCGCGAGTTTCCGGATCGTCGATGACGGTGACGGTGGTATTGAGCTCGAGCGGCCGCAGGCCGCCGATCGACGACAGCGAATATTCCGAACGCGTGCGGCCATCGCTGTCGCGCCACTGCCGGATG
>Ga0207691_10005509_pt1 | contig 12231 bp, 8 predicted proteins | sample KBSM13metaG_FD_184327 | JGI IMG/M metagenome (GOLD analysis project Ga0207691, IMG submission 184327) | Miscanthus rhizosphere microbial communities from Kellogg Biological Station, Michigan, USA - KBS M1-3 metaG (SPAdes) (version 2) | ecosystem: Host-associated > Plants > Roots > Rhizosphere >...
GGCCCGCCGACTGCGCGAGGTCCCAGCTCGTCTGATGCACGACCTTCACGATGCGCTCCATCTTCTCGTAGTTGATGCGGTCGGCCGTGTCCGTCGTTAGGTGGTAGTCGGGATGCAGGCCGTTGTGGAACCAGATCGCCGGGACGCCGTGCTGCAGGAACGGCCAGCTGTCGCTGCGCCGGACCAGCTGCGAGATGTTGTTGTCGTAGCGATAGCGCAGGTCGAGGCCGGTGGCCGCGTTCGCCTTGTCGGCGGCCGTCTTCATGTCGGCGCTGCGGCTGGTGCCGATGATGTTGACGGCGTTGTTGTTCGACTCGGCGGTCTGCGGCTGCAGGCCGCGGAAGCGCCCTCCGCCCTCGGGCGGCACTTCCTCGTTGCGCCCGAGCATGTCCATATTGAGGACCGCGACGATCTTGTCGAGCGGCTTCGTCGGCGCCTCGGTATAGGCCCATGCGCCGAGCAGGCCGCGCTCCTCGGAGTTCCACGCCGCGAACAGCACCGTCCGCTTCGGACGATGCCCGGCCTTGGCCGCCTGGATGTAGGCCTCGGCGATCTCCACCAATGCCACGATCCCCGACCCGTCGTCGTCGGCGCCGTTGAAGATCCGCGTCCCGTCGGCGCCGTCGTGATCGTAGTGCGCGCAGACGATGACGACCTCGTCCTTGAGGCGGGGATCGGACCCTTCGATCAGGCCGAGCACGTTGCGATCGGGGATGCGCTGGCGGTTGACGGCCGCCGACATCTCCACGCTGCTGTTCAGGCGCAGCGGGGTGAACCCGTGCTCGGTCTCCGACGCGGCCGACAACTGCGCGAGCGTCTTGCCCGATCCCTTGACCAGCGACTCGGCGACCGCGGTCGAGATCTGCATCGCCGGGATGCGGATGTTCTCGACCCATTTCGCCAGCGTGAAGCGGTCGATGCGCGGCGGCGTCGCCGGCCAGGCATTGCGCGCCGCATTGTCGAGCGCACCCGCCGCACCCGTAGCACCTTGAGCACCGCCAGCACCTTGAGCACCCGCAGCACCCTGAGCACCCCTAGCACCTGTAGCACCGGCAGGCGCAGCCTCTTGATGGTTGTGCACGTCCGAGACAAACAGGATCCCGATGGCGCCGCGATCCTGCGCGAACTGCGCCTTGCGCTGCGACGAGGAAGCATCCGCGGTGACGAGGCCGTCGAACGGGCTCGCCGGATCCCGCTCGCCGGGCTCGTGGTCGATCACCAGGGCGATCCTGCCGCGGAGGTCTGCACCTTTGAGATCATCGTACGAGCGTTCCGGCGACGTGATGCCGAAGCCGGCAAACACCACTTCTCCCTTCGCGGAAGTGGCCGCGCTGAAGCGCTGCGGATAGAAGTCGGCGCCGTACTTCAGCGGCTGCGCCGCCGCCGGCGCGATCGCCATCGTGTTCCCCTCGACCGGGCCGAGCGTCTCGACCATCAGGTCGTAGGGCTGGAAGAACGAGCCGTCCGGGCCGCCGGGCGGGAGGCCCATCCGCTCGAAGCGCTGGGCGATCCAGTCGGCCGCGATGCGGTTGCCCGGCGTGTTGGTCAGCCGTCCCTGCAGATCGTCCGATGCCAGGAAGAAGAGGTCCGCCTTGAGCGCCTGCTTCGTGATGAGGTCGTTCGACGGCGCACGGTCCTGCGCCGCGCCGAGCGCGACCGCCGCGAAGGCGAGGAAGAGGAGGATCGGTTTCTTCATGCGCGGAATCCTACACCGGCCGAGGCGGTCGAGCCCGGCCGGCCCCCAGACGGGTTGGCCTCAATAGCAGGGCTCAGGGGTATGATGAAGGGGTTTTTACACCGGAGTCATATCCGATGCCCTGGCACATCATCACGCGCGCGTGTTTCATAGCGGCCGTCGCCTGGGCGGCCGGACTCACGCGGCCGTTCAACCCGATCGTCTCGGTCGACATCGCGATTGGCGCGCTGCTCGGGGCGGTGGTCGTTCTCGTCGAGACGCGGCTGCGTACGGCGGAAGTCACCGACCTGCTCGGCGCCCTGATCGGCGGGGCGATCGGGCTCGGGCTCTCGAAGACCATCGGGGCGGCGCTCTTCTGGGCCGACGCCTCCGACCGCCGCGTGGTCTTCATCCACAGCTTCATCCTCCTCGTCTTTCCCTACCTCGGCATCGTCATGGGGGCGCGCAAGGGGGAATGGCTGAAGCCGCAACGGCTGGTCAACCTGTTCCGCGACACCGGGCCGCAGAAGCGCTATCGCATCCTCGACACGAGCGTCATCATCGACGGCCGCATCGCGGACGTCTGCGAGACCGGCTTTCTCGACGGCACGCTGGTGATCCCGCAGTTCGTGCTCAAGGAGCTGCAGCTCGTCGCCGATTCCGGCGACTCGCTCAAGCGCAACCGCGGCCGCCGCGGCCTCGACATCCTGCAGAAGATCCAGAAGATGTCCGGCGTCGACGTCACCATCTCCGACATCGACTTCCCCGAGGTGCGCGAGGTCGATCTCAAGCTGATCGAGCTCGGGCGCACGCTGCAGGGGAAGATCGTCACCAACGACTTCAACCTGAACAAGGTGGCGCAGCTGCGCGGCGTCCAGGTGCTGAACATCAACGAGCTCGCCAACTCGCTCAAGCCGGTGGTGCTGCCCGGCGAGTTCATGAAGGTGTTCATCCTCAAGGAAGGCAAGGAATACAACCAGGGGGTCGCCTACCTGGATGACGGGACCATGGTGGTCGTCGACAACGCGCGGCGGATGATCAGCAAGAACATCGACATCGTCGTCACCAGCGTGCTGCAGACGACGGCGGGGAAGATGATCTTCGGCCGCTACATCGAGGCGCCGGGCGCGGCGGCGATTGCGCCGGCGGCGGCAGCGGCTCCGGCGGCGGCCCCCGCAACCGCGGCGGCGCGAGTGCCCAATGCGAAATGAAGCCGTTCCACTGGTGGCGGACGGTCTTCTACCTGATTCCGGCGGTTAGCCTCTACACCATCGTCCTCGGCACGCTGTCGCTGCTGTCGACGCTCGTCGATCGCACCGGCGATCTCGGCCACAGGTGCGCGCGCGCGTGGTCGTGGCTGATCCTGAAGACGAGCGGCGTCGAGGTCGCCGTCGAAGGGCTCGAGCGGCTCGACCCGTCGCGCAGCTACGTGTTCGCGGCCAACCACCAGAGCATCTACGACATTCCCATCGTGTTCGCGTCGCTGCCGTTCCAGCTGCGCATCCTCTCGAAGGACTCGATCGGGCGGGTGCCGTTCCTCGGCTGGCACCTGCGATGGACGGGGCACGTGCTGGTCGATCGCGCGAAGCCGGGGGCCGGCGTGGTGAAGAAGATGGCGCGGCTGGTGGCGCAGGGGCACTCGCTGATCGTGTTTCCCGAAGGCACGCGCAGCACCGACGGATCGGTCGCGCGGTTCAAGGGAGGCCCCTTCATGATCGCGCTTCAGGCACGGCTGCCCGTCGTGCCGATCACGCTCATCGGCAGCCGTCACGTGATGTTCAGGGGGGAAGTGACCGTCCGTCCCGGGCGGGTGACGCTGATCGTCCACGATCCGATCGAGACCGCCGGGGTCTCGCGCGAAGCCGCGCGCGAGTTCGCCACGAGTGTCCGTGACATCGTGGCGAGCCGAGCTGCGTGATTACCGAAACTGTTTGAACGGGAGCTGGCAGTGATGCTTCCGCAGGAAGTTCAGGAAGCGCTTGTAGTCGCCCGGGTCCATGTTGAAGTTGCGCGCGACGATCTTGTAGTTGCCGCCCGAGTCCTCGAGCCCGCGGCGGATGATCTCCTTCACCGTGCCGCGCGTGATCTCACGCTGGATGTAGAGCGGGTAGACCGTCGTCCAGAACGATTCCTTGTCGGCGGTCAGCCGCTTGAACAGGTCGTCGGCAATCGTGCGGCGCCGCTCGATCGGCGGCCGTCCGTCCTTGGACGGGGTCCGGATCTCGGCGGGCAGATGCTCGAAGGTGATGGTCTTGCCCTGTGAGACGACGACCAGGCGCTCGAGCACGTTCTGGAGCTGGCGCACGTTGCCCGGCCAGGCGTAGCGGACGAGCGAGTCGAGCGCCTCGCGCTCGACGGTACACGCGCCCCCCGGCGCCAGCCGGGTGACGATCGCCTCGACCAGCTGCGGGATGTCGTCGGTGCGGCTGCGCAGCGGCGGCACGTGCAGGTGCACGACGTTGAGCCGATAGAGCAGGTCCTCGCGGAAGAGCCCCTGCGCGATCAGCTGGCGCAGGTCGCGGTTGGTGGCGGAGATGACCCGCACGTCCGCGTGGGTGTGCCCTTCGCCGCTGCCGATTTTCTGGAGCTCGCCGGTCTCGAGGAAGCGCAGCAGCAGTCCCTGCATGCGCAGCGTCATCTCGCCGATTTCGTCGAGGAACAGCGTCCCGGTGTCGGCCAGTTCGAGCTTGCCCGGTTGATCGCGGTAGGCGCCGGTGAAACTGCCGCGGACGTGGCCGAACAGCTCCGACTCGAGCAGCGTTTCGGGGAGCCCGGCGCAGTTGACCGTGACGAAGGGGCGCGACGCGCGCAGGCTCCCGGTCACGATCTCACTGGCGACGACTTCCTTGCCGACGCCGCTCTCGCCGGTGATCAGAACCTTGACGTCCGAACGCGCGATGCGATCGATCTCTTCGCGCAGGTCGCGGATCACCTGGCTGGTGCCAATCATCCGAACTGGCGCAGGTTGCCTCATAAGCCTCGTTGGCCGTACACACCCACCGCAGTGCAAGCACACCCGGTCCCGAGCGCTGGGCCAGGGATCGGCGCATGTGCCGGCTGCGGGGTATACGGCGTACGCGTCCTCAGTGCAAGGCGTTCGCCACCGCCGAGCTGGTCTGCCAAACGGTAGAAGGCTGTGCTTTTGTGCTGGTTAGGTAGTGCCGGTGCCCCACAGGGCGTTACCGTCCGTCCCCCCGTACGACGAACAAAAGTCCGCCAATCCGGAGACCTTCCGCGCCCCGGGAGACCCGGGTACCGGGGTCAGGTCTGCAAACGTGCCCGAGCCGGGGGTCAGGTCTGCAAACGTGCGGGAGACGGGGGTCAGGTCTGCAAACAGGCGCGTATGGGTGCCAGATCGCGAGATGTGCGTCAGGAGTCGAGGCTCGTGTACGCGCCGATCGCCGGCCTGACCCCGGGAAGCGTCCGTTTGCAGACCTGACCCCCGGATCGCGCACGTTTGCAGACCTGACCCCCAGGGCCCCTTCCCCCGGGGCCTATTGGGCGGCGAGGGTCTGGACGGGATCGACGCGGGTGGCGCGGCGGGCGGGGATGTAACAGGCGAGTAGCGCCACCGCCAGGAGGACGGCGGTGGCGGCGGCCAGCGTCAGCGGATCGCCGGGCGACGTCGCGTAGAGGAGCGCCGACAGGGAGCGCGCCGCCGCGACGCCGGCCGCCAGGCCCACGGCGGCCCCAAGGCCGGCGACGGCGATCCCGTGGCGCATCACCAGCCACAGGATGTCGGACGCCGTGGCGCCGAGCGCGACGCGCATGCCGATCTCCCGCGTCCGCTGACGGACCGAATGCGCCATCACCCCGTAGATCCCGATCGCCGCCAGCGCCAGCGCCGCCACGGCGAACACCGCGAGCAGCGACAGCGCCAGCCGCGTGATCTGCATCGACTCGCGCGCGATCGCCTCGAGCGTGGTGACCTCGCGGACGACGATCTGCGGCTCGATGGCGCGCAGCGCCGCGCGGACCGCCGCCACCGACTGCAGCGGATCGCCGCTCGTGCGGACGACGAAGCTGGCCTGCGCCTGCGGCGACATCTCGCTCGGGAAATACAGGTCGGCGCGCGGCTCGTCGGTCAACGCCGCGCGGCGGATGTTGCCGACGACGCCGACGATCGTGGCGTTGCCGTCGCCGCCGCGGATCTTGCGCCCGACCGGATCCTCGCCGGGATAGAACCGATCGCGGATCGCTTCGCTGATGATGACGACCGGCGGCCCGCCGGGACGATCGGTGGCGTCGAACAGCCGTCCCGCGCGCAGCGGGATCTGCAGCGTCGTGAAATAGCCGCCGCTCGCCGCCTGCCAGCCGACGTCCGGCGGGCGCTGGCCGGCCGGCACCGGACGATCGGCCCGCTCGAATCCCACCGTCCAGTTGTTGCCGGTCAGCGGCATCACGACCGCGGTCCCCGCCGCCTCGACGCCTTCGAGATGCGTCAGCGCATCGAACGCACGCGTGTAGAACGCGGCGCGCGCGGGCTCCTGCCGATAGCGCTCGGCCGGCAACTGCACATCGAAGGTCAGCACCCGCTCCGCGCGAAAACCGGGATCGACCGCGAGCAGATGGCTGAAGCTGCGCAGGACGAGACCGGCGCCGGTCAGGAGCACGATCGCGAGCGCGGTCTCGATGACGACGAGCGCCGACGCGGCGCGGCGGGCGGCGTGCCCCGCCGTGACGCGGCCGGGATTGACCAGCGCGCCGGCCGCGCGATCCATGCGGATCCCCAGCGCCGGCGCAAGCCCGAACACGAACGTCGTCAGCAGCGTCAACCCGGCGGTGAACGCCAGGACCGCGCGATCGACGCCGATGCCGTCGGGATCCGGCAGGTTGCTCGCCGCCGGCGCCAGCCGGACCAGCAGCGGAATCGCCCAGCGCGCGATCAGGACGCCGGCCGCGCCGGAGACGACGGCGAGGACGAGCGACTCGGTGAGCCACTGCGCCACGAGCCGCGACCGTCCCGCGCCGAGCGCGACGCGGATCGCGGTTTCCTGCCGCCGCCCGACCGCGCGCGCGACCAGCAGGTTGGCGACGTTGACGCACGCGATCAGCAGCACGAGGCTGACCGCGGCCAGCAGCAGGACGAGCGCGCGCTTGGTGTCGCCGACGAGCCAGTCGCGCACCGTGAGCGCGAAATACTCCGAGCCCTCGTTCTGATCGGGATGCTCGCGTTCCATCTGCCGCGAAATCGTCGTCAGATCGTCGAGCGCGTGTGCCATCGAGACGCCGGGCGCGAGGCGGCCGACGGCGAACGTCCATCCGTTCTTGCGCTGCGCCGGCGCCTGCGCCGGCATCCGCATGGGGACGATCACGTCGGTGCGCGTGTTGGCCGGGAAGCGGAACCCGGGCGCCGCCACGCCGACGACCTGCCGCATCGCCGGGCCCATCTTGATCGAGCGCCCGACGACGGACGGATCGCTGGCAAAGTGCTCGCGCCACACCTCGTCGCCGAGCACCACGACCGGCGCCGCTCCTTCCGCGGCATCGGCCGGGGTCAGCGCACGCCCGATCGGGACGCCAACGTGCAGCACGTCGAACAGATCCGGCGTGGCCTGCAGGACGCCGACGTTGAACGGCTCGTCCGACGTGAAGATGGTGGACGGCCCGAACCCGAATCCGGCGAGCGACTCGAACGAGCGCTGCCGCGCCCGCAGATCGGCGAAGTCGCCGGCGGCGACGAACGTCTTGGTGATCCCGGTGCGCCGATCGCGATGCTGCAGCAGCAAGATCCGCTCGGCGTCCGGGTACGGCAGCGGCCGCAGCAGCGCCGCGTTGACGACGGCGAACACCGCGGCATTGGCGCCGACACCCAGCGCCAGCGTGAGCACCGCGGCGATCGTGAAGCCGGGCTCGCGGACGAGCAGGCGCAGCGCGTGACGGACATCGTGGACGAACATCGCGAAGACCTCCGCCGGCGCCAGCCGCCAGCTTTCCAGGAAGAGACCGAGCGTGGCGAGCGCGGTGCCGCGGCCCGTGCGCGCGGCATCGACGTAGAGATCGTGGAGCGCGGGCTCGAACAGGTCGGCGCGCACCGTGCCGGGGAGCAGGCGTCCGAGCAGGCGCGCCAGCCGCGTCCTACGCATCCGACCAGCCCTTGCGCAGCTTGGCGGAACCCGTGCGCGCCAGCGTCGAGTAGAAGTCCCGCGTCTCGGCCCACAGCTTGGCCCCGGACGGGCGCAGGCGGTAGCGCCGTTCGGTGACCGCCTGGTCCCCGGCCGTGACCTGCTCGTACCAGCCGTCCACCAGGCGGTCCCGCTCGAGGCGGGCCATCAGCTGGTAGAACGCCGGCGCGCTGCGCTTGACGCCGTGCGCGGCGATCGCCTCGCGGATCGCGCGCCCGGGCTGCTCGCCGCCGCGGAGCAGCCCCAGCACGAGGAACTGGAGGTGGGTCAGCCGGGGGATGCGCTTCGTCGACATAAGGTGAGCTTATATACGATCACCTTAGACGGCGGACAGCCCCGCGTGGTTTACCAGGGCTTGCCGTTCTTCCGCGGCGGCAGGAACTTCTTGTCGATCGAGGCGATGACGACGTAGTTCGGATCGACCATCTCGGTGACGTGGACGCGTCCGACCTGCGAGAGGAGCTGATAGGCGTCGAGCTGCGACAGCGTCGTCTCGGACGTGATCCAGCCGATCAGCTCGGTGAACGCGATCCGCAGCGTGTCGTCCAGCGGACGGTAGGCGCCGAGCGCCATGATCTGCCGCTCGTTCTCGAACCGCGGCCAGGCGATCTTCTGTCCTTTGATCACGTCCACCTGCATGCGCGCGTGCATCGGAACCTCGATCGCCGTGCCGGCGATCTCGCCGTCCCCCATCGCCGCGTGGCCGTCGCCGAGATAGAGCAGCGCGCCCTTCTGCGTGACGGGGAAGTAGGCGGTGTTCCCCGCGCTCGCTTCCGGCGCGTCCATGTTGCCGCCGTGCTCGGCCGGCGTCACCGAGCTGCGCGACTCCAGCGCCGGCGCGACGCCGAGACAGCCGAGGAACGGGTGCAGCGGGATGCGCGTGGAGAACTTCGAGTCGAGCGCGCTGAACGTCGCCTCGTTCTTCGCGCGATCGATCGCGTAGAACCAGATCTTCTCCGGCACCGGCGTGTGCAGCATCGGCGTGTAGTTGGTGGCGTTCAGCGCGCCGAAGCCGGGAGCGAGCGCGCCGACCCCCTGGTCCCCGTCGACCGTGAGCTCGAGAATCTTCACCACCAGCGTGTCTCCCGGCTCGGCCCCCTCGATGTAGAACGGGCCGGTCAGCGGATTGTCGCCCGGCACCATGGCGAGCGTATCGCCCGGCTTGCGGATCTTGTTGACGAAGCAGTCGAACGTCTTCGTGTCGATGATGTCGCCGGGCTTGACCGTCGCAACCGGCCTGGCGACGCCGAAGAGGTACTTGAGGTCGCTCTCCTTCGGCTCATAGCGGACGACGGTCTGGGCGGCGGCCGTCGAGGCGACGGCCAGGCAGAGGACGGCGGCGGCAAGTTTCATGTCGATATAATGAACGTTTTGCCCCATGCATGTGACCGCGATCATCGCCGCCGCTGGAGCCGGACGCCGCCTGGGGGCGGCCAAGCCGAAGCAGCTCCTCGACATCGGCGGCGGCTCGATGCTGCAGCACAGCGTCAGGGCCTTCCTCGGGCACCCGCGCGTCGCTGACGTCGTCGTCGTGGTGTCGCCGGACCTGACCACGCTCGCGCTGGCGGGGATCGAGCCGTCGCGCGCCGCCGCGCTTCGCGTCGTCAAGGGGGGCGAGCGCCGGCAGGACTCGGTGGCCAACGGCTTCGCCGCGGTCGCGCCGGAGTCGGACGTCGTCCTCATCCACGACGCCGCGCGGCCGTTCGTGTCGGCGGACTTGATCGATCGCACGATCGACGCGGCCGCGGCGCACGGCGCCGCGATCGCCGCCCTGGAGTCGCGCGACACCGTCAAGCGCGTCGCCGGCGACGGCCGGATCACGGAAACGATCCCGCGCGAGACGATCTACCTGGCGCAGACGCCGCAGGGGTTCCGGCGCGACGTTCTCGCCGCCGCGATCGAGCTCGGCCGCTCGGGTGTGGAAGCGACCGACGAAGCGATGCTGGCCGAGCGCGCCGGCTATCACGTGCACGTCGTGGACGGCGATCCGGGCAACGTGAAAGTGACCACGTCAGCGGATCTCGACGCCGCCAGGGCGCGCATGGCGTCTACCGGAAAACCGGCGCGGACGGGACGCGCCGGGACGGGCTACGACCTGCACCGCCTCGTCGAGGGGCGCCCGCTGATCCTTGGCGGCGTGACGGTCCCGTCCGACAAGGGGGCGCTGGGGCACTCCGACGCCGACGTCGTCTGCCACGCGGCCACCGACGCCATCCTCGGCGCTGTCGGACTCGGCGACATCGGGCGTCATTTCCCGGATACGGATCCGCGGTGGAAGGACGCCGACAGTCTCGTCCTGCTGCGCGAAGCGGCGCGGATGGTACGGGACCACGGCTACGAGGTCGGCAACCTCGACGTGACGGTGATTCTCGAGCGCCCGAAAATCAGGGATGCAGTCGAGCCGATGCGCACGCGGCTGGCGGAGGCGCTCGGCATCGATCGCGATCGCGTGAGCGTCAAGGGAAAGACCAACGAGGGCGTGGACGCCGTCGGCCGCGGTGAGGCGATCATCGCGCACGCGGTGGCGCTGGTGAGGAGTCGGTAACCCCGGTCATGAGAGTACGCTTCGCACCGAGTCCTACAGGATCGCTTCACGTCGGCAACGCGCGCACCGCGCTCTTCAACTGGCTGCTCGCGCGCGGCCACGAGGGGACCTACATCCTGCGCATCGAGGACACCGACGCCGAGCGATCGACGAAGGCGTCGGAGGAAAGCATCCTCGACGATCTGCGGTGGCTCGGCCTGGAGTGGGACGAGGGCCCGGACGTCGGCGGCGCCTGCGGCCCGTACCGGCAGTCGGAGCGGCTTCATCTTTATACGTCCTACGCCAACGAGCTCCTGGCCGGGGGGAATGCCTACTACTGCTTCTGCTCGCCGCAGAAGCTGGAGTCGGACCGCAAGGCCGATCTCGCCGCCGGCCGTCCGCCGAAGTATCGCGGGACGTGCCGCAGCATCGCGCCCGAGGAGGCGCGGCGCCGGCTCGACGGCGGCGAGCGCGGCGTCATCCGCTTCCGCGTGCCCGAGCACACCGACGTGGCGTTCAGCGATCTCGTCCGCGGTGACGTCACCTTCAGCACCGACGTCATCGGCGATCCCGTGCTCGTCCGCTCGGACGGCCGCCCGGCCTACAACTTCGCCGTCGTCGTGGACGATGCGCTGATGGAGGTGACGCACGTGATCCGCGGCGAGGATCACATCTCGAACACGCCGCGGCAGGTGATGCTCTACCGCGCGCTCGGCTTCACGCCGCCGCGGTTCGCGCACCTTTCGCTGGTGCTGGGGCCGGATCACACGCCGCTGTCGAAGCGACACGGCGCGACGTCGGTGGCGGAGTTCCGCGAGCGGGGCTACCTGCCGGAGGCGCTGATGAACTACCTCGCGCTGATCGGCTGGTCGCCGCGCACCGACGGCGGCAGCAGCGAGGACGCGGAGCTGATGCCGCTCCACGAGCTGGCGCGGCGCTTCGCGCTCGAGGACGTCGGGCACAGCGCCGGGGTCTTCGATCCCGAGAAGCTGGCATGGATGAACCGTCACTACATGAAGGCGGCGACGCCGGCGCGGATTGCCGCCGAGTCGCTGCGCTTCTTCCAGGCGCGCGGCTTCGTCACGCGCAACACCGACGCGGCGATGGCCTACATCGAGTCGCTGCTGCCGATGGCGGTGGGATCGGTCGATCGGCTCGAGGAGATCCCGGATCGGCTGGCGTTCCTCTTCACCTACGACGCGGGCGACGCGCTGCAGCGCGCCGACGTCGCCGAGGTGCTGCACGAGGCGGGCGCGCGCGAGGTGATTTCCGCGCTGCCGGAGGCGATCACCGGGCCGCTGCTCGATCGCGAGGCGTTCCGGGCGGTGGCCGCCCGCGTGAAGGAGAAGACGGGACAGAAGGGCAAGGCGCTGTTCCATCCGATCCGCGTGGCGCTCACCGGCGAAGGGGGCGGACCGGAGCTGGATCTCGCGGTGCCCGCGATGGACCGGGGATCGCTGCTGACACCGGACGCCGGCGTGGCGACGGTGCCGGGCGCGCGCGAGCGCGCGGCCGCGTTCGCGGCGGCAGCACGGGCGACCTGAAGGTCGCGCCGACTGGGGAAATGGAGATCTACGGGATCAATCCGGTCGCTGAAGCGTTGAAGGGCGGCCGCGTCACGCGGCTGCGGATCAGCGCGCGCGCGGACCGGCGCATGGACCAGATTCTCGCGCTGGCGGCGACGAAGGGGGTCGCCGTCGAGCGCGTGGACGCGCAGGCGCTCGACCGCGCCGCGCGCGGCGGCGTCCACCAGGGCGTGGTGGCCGAGGTCGAAGAGGCCCGCGAGTATTCGATCGAGGAGCTGGTGCGTCCGCCGGCCGATCTTCCGCCTCAAGGCGGAAGCCACCTGATGGTGGTGCTGGACGGCATCGAGGATCCGCACAACGTGGGGGCGATCCTGCGGACGT
>Ga0207691_10005511_pt1 | contig 12231 bp, 7 predicted proteins | sample KBSM13metaG_FD_184327 | JGI IMG/M metagenome (GOLD analysis project Ga0207691, IMG submission 184327) | Miscanthus rhizosphere microbial communities from Kellogg Biological Station, Michigan, USA - KBS M1-3 metaG (SPAdes) (version 2) | ecosystem: Host-associated > Plants > Roots > Rhizosphere >...
GATCACGCCGTCGATCATCGATCCCAACACGCAGTCATCGCGGCTGGACTTGGCCGCGCGTGTCACAGTCGGCAAGCGGATTTCCGACCGAGTCTATCTGACCTACTCTCGAAGCCTTTCGTCGTCTACGCGCGACCAGATCATCCTGCTCGAATACGATCAGTCGGATCGCTATTCGTGGCTGCTGTCGCGAAATGAAGACAAGACCTACGCGATTGAGCTGAGGGTAAGGCGAACGTTCTAAATGAACTGTAATTCGAAATGCAAGATGCAAAAGGCAAAAGGAAAGCGGCTGCGTCGTGCAGTCGTTTTGCCTTTTGCCTTTTGCATTTTGAATTACGCGTATCCAGCTCACGCCCAGATCGGGCGCCAGATCGCTGAGATCGTAATAGAGCAGGAAGGCAGGCCTGTCACCGATCCGGTGATTACCGGCCTCATCGAAACCCACGTTGGATCACCACTGGATGCACGAGAGGTGCGAGAGACGATCTCGCACCTGATGAGTTTCAACCGATTTGACGACGTGCAGGTATTCAGTGAGGAGGCGGGCACCGGCATTCGTGTGCGGTATGTCCTGACGCCGCTTCACCCGGTCGACCGCATCGAGTTCCAGGGCATGCTCGGCTTGCCGGAAGATGCCGTTCTTCGTGTCGTCGTCGATCGATTCGGTAACGCACCGCGGGCCGCCCGCGCCCCCGAGATCGTCGAGGCGCTGCGAATGGAATACCGGCGGCGCGGCTACGCGAATGCTCGCATCGGCTCTCGACTCGTCGAGACCCACGATCCGGATCGCGCCACCCTGATCTTCGAGATTGAAGCCGGGCGTCGGTTGACGATTGCAGACAGGCGTTTCACGCAACGCGACGCCGACGTCCAGGGCACCGTGACTGAACTGCCCGACATCAAGCCTGGCCAGCCGTTTGACGACGACGAGATCGAACGCGAGCTGCGGTCGTGGGAGGACAAGATGCGCGCCCGTGGCTTCTACGAGGCGCGCGCCAGCCACGGAAGCGAAATCATCGAAGACGGCGCCATCGTCTCGGTGAACCTGACACGCGGCCCACGAGTAGTGGTGAGATTTACCGGCGATCCTCTGCCCGAAAACGAGCGGGAACGGTTGGTGCCCGTTCGAACGGAGGGCTCGGCAGACGAGGATCTTCTGGAGGACTCGAGCCGCGCGATCGAAGGCTACCTCTACACTCGCGGCTACCGCGACGCGATGGTCGTCTACACGAGCCAGCAGGAGAAAGAGGAGCTGGTCATCACGTTCGCGATCAAGCGCGGCCCACGTTACATCGTCCGTAACGTGTCGTTCACCGGCAACGCAGCCGTCCCGGAGACGGAGCTTTTGCCGCTCTTGCGACTGAAGACTGGCGAACCGTTCGTCAGGTCGGCAGTGTCGACCGGAACCGGAGCCATCGAACGGTTGTATCGCGCACGTGGGTACACGCGGGCGCAGGTCAAGGCTGGCGAAAGCATTCTCGTCCCCGAAGACATTGCTGCTCCGGATCGTGAGACCGACGTGCAGATTGCAATCGTCGAGGGGCCGCGAACGCTGATCGGTCTCGTGAGCTTCGCGGGCAACATGGCGATCGACGAACCGGCATTGCGCAGCCTGGCGAAGCTGTCCGGGGAACAGGCATTTTCGGAAGCGGAGATCCTGGCCGCTCGCGAGCGGATCGATCTGGAGTATCGCAATCGCGGCTATGAGGGTGTCGTGGTGACGTCGGAACCCACGTTCCTCGAGAACGATATGCGGGCCGATGTCCTGTTCAAGATCACGGAAGGCCCCCAGGTGATCGTCGATCACATCATCATCGTGGGGAATCGACGGATCAGCACTCGAACGATCGAGCGCGAGCTGCTGCTGCACGAGGGGGAGCCTCTCGGGTACTCGGCGCTCGTGGAAAGCCGCACCCGGCTCTTCGCGCTCGGCATGTTCCGACGTGCGCAGATCGAGCCGCTCGGCCACGGCGGCGAGGCCCGACGCGACGTGCTGGTCGAGGTCGAGGAGTCACCACCGACTGAACTCGGTTTCGGCGGCGGTCTCGAAGGCGGTTCTTTTGTCGTCACTGGCGACACCGGCATTGCAGAGGAACGCTTCGAGGTTGCACCGCGCGGCTTCTTTCAAATCGGCCGGCGCAACCTCTGGGGAAAGAATCGGCGGATCGATCTCTTTACGCGCCTTGCCGTCCGGCGTCGTGATCCACCGGCAGTGGCGGTTCCGGCGCCTTCGCCACCGGACGGTCCGCCAGTAGATCCGCTCGAGGAGTTCGGGAGTCGCTTCTACGAGTATCGAGTGCTCGGCCAGTTTCGCGAGCCAAAGGCATTCGACTCGCCTGCCGATGTGGTTGTCACCGGCCTGGTCGAGCAAGCCAGGCGCTCGAGTTTCAACTTCGACCGGAGGGAGGCGCGCGTCGAAGCGGGGTTCCGGCTCTCGCGGGTCTACACAGCCATCGGACTCTACTCGTTTCAGCGCACCCGGCTGTTCGACGAGCGCTTCACGCCTGATGCGCCACCACCGCTCATCGACCGGTTGTTCCCCGAGGTGCGGCTCTCCAAGGTGTCGGCCTCCCTCATCCGCGACCTCCGTGACGACCCGCTCGATCCGTCCACCGGGACGATGATGATCGTCGATGGCGAGATCGCAGCACGTGCGATCGGATCCGAAGTCGGTTTCGTGCAGACGTACATGCAAGGCTTCTACTATCACCGTCTGCCGTCACGGCGTCGTGTGGTAGCGGCGCTCGGTGCAAGGGTCGGCCTTGCGCATGGGTTCGCGCGCGCGCTTGACGGCGTGATCGTTCAGGACCTGCCTGCCAGTGAGCGCTTCTTCGCCGGCGGTGATACGACAGTGCGTGGCTTCACACTCGACCGTCTCGGCGACGAACGGACGATCACCACGGCGGGCTTCCCGACGGGCGGTAACAGCGTGGTGGTGTTGAACAGCGAACTCCGCGTCGCTGTCGTTGGTCCATTGCAGGCGACAGGATTCGTCGACGCCGGCAACGTGTTCCCACGGGCGAGCGACCTCGACTTCACGGACCTGCGACCGTCAGCGGGCTTTGGCGTGATGTACAGGTCCCCTGTCGGGCCGATCCGGGTGGACCTGGGCTTCAATCTCAATCCGCGAGAGCTCGTGCCTGGCGTGCAGGAGCGCGGCCGGGTCCTTCACATCCTGCTCGGGCAGCCGTTCTAATCCTTGCAATTCAGAATGCAGAATGCGGACGCTGATTCAGGCGTGGTGCCTCAGGTGACGACAGTGCGATCCATCGCGATAGGTCGGTTTGCGCTGTGTCTGCATTCGGCATTCTGCATTCTGAATTGCGCAGGAACAGCCAATGCCCAGCAACTCATCGATCGTGTTCTGGCCAGAGTCGGGCCGAGCGCGGTGACGATGACCGACGTCCGCATCGCGCTCGAACTGGGGCTCGTTCAGGTATCGGGAGACGACCGGCAAGCGGTAGCTCTGGAGCGCACGATCGATCGTCAACTCCAGCTCAATGAGGTCGCGCGATTCTCGCCGCCCGAGCCGCCTGCAGCGGCGGTCGCCGAGGAGGTCGCGTCGATGAAGATGCGGGCCGGTCCTGGTCTGAACGCGCTGATGACATCGACTGGCCTCGACGAGGCTCGGCTTCAGCAATTTGCGCGCGAGACACTTCGAACCCGCGCCTACATTGCGCAACGATTCGGGACGACGGTGCAGGTCAACGAAGACGAGGCGCGGAAGTACTACGAAGAGCATCCGGCTGAATTCACGCGGGACGGTGTGCGCCTGCCGTTCGAGGAAGCGGAATCGTCGGCTCGCCAGCGGGCATCGACCGAACGCCTGCGCGTCACCCTCGACAAGTGGGATCGCGATCTGCGGATGAGAGCTGAAGTCGTGATCGTCGGGAGTGCGAATCAGCCGTGAGTGACTCGAGTCAGGCGCCGCCGCCCATCGCCACCCGAAACACCTCGATCGCATTGAATCCTGCGTGACTGATGATCGGCGCGACGCTGCTGCGCCGGCGCAGATAGAGAATGGCCCAGAACGCGCCCAGCGTTCCGGTCGCAATCGCCGCGTCCCATCCCTGGAGCGCATGCCCCAGACCAAACGCGGTGCTCAGGACGATCACGCCGACGGTCTCACCGCCGAGATGCCGCTCAAATCGCCTGAGAAGGAACGCGCGCTGAAGTTCTTCTCGAATGCCACCGGCGACGATCGCGACGACGGCAAACATCGCGGCCCCACCTGCACCTCCGGTCGCGAGCGCCTCGAACGGATTCTCGACAACGTTGTGCAGTCCTGGCACGAACGTGCGGATGATGCCAATCAGGACCGCCACCATGAAGACGGCGGCTGGCACGAGCATCAGGCCGACGAGGAGCTCGCCGGCCAGCGGGGGACGACCGCGCCAGAGCAGCCAGGGGCTGTCGCCGTGAGCTCGTGACAACGCCACCATCAACGCGATCAGCACGACAGTGTCGGTGAGGGACAGGGCGAACACGAACGTAAGCGAGAGCTGATCCCCGATTCGCGGGGCGATGCCGATCAGGCCAAGGATGTTTGCAATCAGAACCTGGGTGGGTAAGCTCGAGCACAAGAGGACTTCGAGCAGCGCTAACGACCGTTGTTGCCACGTGGTGAGTTGCTGGCGGATCGGCTCCAGCTCAACTGGAGGGGCCGCTTCGATTTCAAGGCTCGGGTCGTCAGCCAAGGTTTTCAGTCTACGGCAGACCGCGGACCGTGTAAAAATGACCAGTCAGTAGATTCGCTAACAAGAGGCAATAGGAATGTCCCCATCACCCAGCGAACGTGTTCTCGTTGTCGAGGACGAACCCAGCACCAGGGTCGGCCTGACCGAACTTGTGCGGACATGGGGGTTCACTGCGGACTCCGCCGGCGACGGTGAGGAAGCGCTTCAACGCATTACCGTGTTCCGGCCATCGATCATCATCAGCGATCTGGTCATGCCGCGGCGCGACGGTCTGGAACTGCTGCGGGCGCTCAAGGAGGATGGGAGCGACTATACCGTCGTGATCCTGACCGCGCAGGGCACCGTGGAGACGGCGGTCGAGGCAATGAAAGAGGGCGCCTACGATTACCTGACCAAGCCGATCGAGCCGCAGCGACTCAAGATTCTCCTCGACAAGATCGTCGAGCGACAGGACACGCTGCGCGAGGTGAAAGTCCTGCGCAAGCAACTGCGGGAGCACGGCGCCTACGGAAAGATGATCGGCAGCAGTCCGCAAATGCGGAAGGTCTACCAGGTGATCGAGCAGGCGGCGCCGACGGGAGCCTCAGTGCTGATCTCCGGCGAGTCGGGCACGGGTAAGGAACTCGTGGCGCAGACGGTTCATCAACTCAGCCCGCGCGCCCAGATGCCGTTCGTCCCGATAAACTGCGCGGCCATCCCCGAGACATTGCTCGAGAGCGAAATCTTCGGCCACGAGAAAGGGTCGTTCACCGGCGCCGTGGATCGGCGAGCCGGTTGTTTTGAGCTCGCCGATCACGGGACGCTGTTCCTCGACGAGATCGCCGAGATGACGCCGTCCACGCAGGTGAAACTGCTGCGCGTGCTTCAGGAGCGCAAGTTCCGGCGTCTCGGCGGGCGCAGCGAGGAAACCGTCGACGTGCGCATGATCGCGGCCACCAACGTCAATCCGGGGGATGCCGTGAAGAGCGGCAAGCTGCGCGAAGACCTGTTCTACCGGTTGAACGTATTTGCGATCGAGCTTCCGCCGCTGCGCCAGCGGAAAGAGGACCTTCCCCTTCTCGTGCAGTCGTTCCTGGCCGACTTCAACGCGCGCAACAACAAAAAGGTGTCGGCGCTCGATCAGGCGGCGATGCGCATCCTCGAGCAGTACAACTGGCCCGGCAACATCCGTGAGCTGCGGAATGTCATTGAAAGAGCGGTGATTCTGAGCTCCGGCGAATTCATCGACCCGAAGCTGCTCCCGCCTCTCGTGACCGAGTCGCCCGACGTCGTGAAGCCGACGCTGTCGCTGACGCCCGGCACGACTGTTGAGGAGGCCGAGACACGCCTGATCCTAATGACTCTCGAACACACGCGCGATAACAAGACACGTGCAGCCGAAATCCTGGGTATCAGTCTCAAGACACTGCACAACAAGCTCAACAAGCTTCGGGGTCGAGGCAAGCGGACCGAGGAGGAGTCCGTACCGCAGTAGTCGCATGTTCGTTCAGTCATTTGACCTTTGACCTTTGATCGATGCGCCTGAGCATTCGCCTCAAACAGATCGTCGGCGTGACAGCCATCGTTGGACTGGCGGTCGTGGCGCTCAGTGCGCTCTACACGAATCGTCTGGCCAACGTGGTGTTGAGGGAAAGCCTGTCGCGCGGAGAGATGCTGGCCAATACGATCCTCCATCGCGCCGGAGGAATCGTCACGGGTGACGTGGATCCGTACCTCGCGCTGCGCGAGGATCAGGGACTCCGCTCGATTCTTGAATCGAGCATTTACGGCGACAACATCAGTTTTGCCGCCATCGTCGACACGAGCGGCACGGTCATCGTCCACAACAATCGCGCACAGGTTGGCCGCACGCTTGCGGAACGGGCCGATCTCGAAGCCGTCATTGACGACACGCCGCTCGACAAACTTCGAGTGATCTTCGCCGGCGACGGCCAGACGCTCGAGGTGCGCGAGACGTTGAAGCGTGGCAGCGAGGATTTCGGATCGATCCGCATCGGCGTCTCGACGCTGCTGATGCGAAGCCAGCTTCGTGACCTGCTGAACGACGCGTTGTTCACGGGAGCCGCGGCGCTGGCCGTCGCGGTGTTCGTCGCGGGAGTTCTGTCGCAGCTCCTGCTGAGACCGATCCACGTCCTGCGAAGCGGCTTGACGCGTCTCGGTCAAGGGGAGTTCGGCGTCACGCTCGATCTGCCCGCGGGCGACGAGTTCGGCGAGCTCGGTGACTTCTTCAATACTGTCAGTCAGCAGCTCTCCGCCGATCGCACGCTGCTCGCGGGGCAGAAAGCGAATCTGCAATCCGCCGTCGAACATCTCGAGGACGCAGTCGCGCTGTTCAATCCCTCGGGTGAATTACTCTTCAGCAACCCGGCGATGCAGCACACGCTTCCCGCTGACGCGATCGGTCGTGTGCTCGACGGACTGCTGCCGAACGGGCATCCGTACCGGACACTCGTCGAAGAAACACTTGCGACCCGCAAATCGCGAGGCCCGGTTCAGATTCAGGGTCACTCCACTGAACCAGTGCAGGCGCCGGCGCGCTCCGGCGACACCGGCCCGATCCCTCGTGCGTCCGGACCCCACCCGATCGTCACAAAGCCCGAGGCCAAGCCCGGTGACGATGAGCTCGTGGTGACGCACGCGATCGCCGGCACGCACGGCGAGCTCGTGGGCGTCTTACTGGTGTCGCGGAACCTCGCGCATCTCTCGCGCATGCAATCGACGCTCGCGTATTCACGCAAGCTCGTGGCATTGGGCCGCCTGACGGCAGGCATCGCGCACGAGGTGAAGAACCCGTTGAACGCGATGATGATTCACCTCGAGCTGCTGCGAACGAAGATTCGCGGCAGCGTTTCCGCCGCGCTTCAACCCGAACCGGTGGCTGCGGCCGGTGGGACGCTCGGCCTTGGGCCCGCGCGTGCGACCGCGCTCCCGGCCTCCATCCAGGGAGCGCTCGAGCACGTCGAAATCATCGAGAGCGAAATCCGTCGGCTGGATGAGGTCGTCCAGGGATTCCTGAAGTTCACCCGACCTGAGGACCTCAGGCTTCAACCCGTGCGGGTGATGGCGTTGTTCGAGGAAATCCTGCCGATCATCGAGATCGAGGCGACCAAGCACGGCGTCAAGGTGACGACTGATGTCGGCGTCTCGACGCCCAGCGTCAACGGCGACTTAGGCATGCTTCGGCAGGCGTTTCTCAATTTGGCGATCAATGCGTGTCAGGCGATGCCACAGGGTGGTAGCCTGCGTCTAGTGGCTGGTCCCGCATCTCGTCAGCGCGTGGAGATTCGTATCGAGGACACCGGCGTGGGAATCAAGCCAGAGCACCTGAGTCGCATCTTCGATCTGTATTTCACGACGAAGGAGCGGGGAACAGGAATCGGGCTCTCGATGGTTTATCGCATCATCCAGATGCACGACGGAGAAGTCGAAGTGCAGTCGACCCCGGGTCGGGGCACGACGTTCCGCGTGCTGTTACCTCGAGCCACCGGGGTCTGACGATGCAACGAAGATTTTTGCAGTTCGCCTTTTGCGTGCTGAGTGGCGCCGCGCTCATGGCCGGGTGCGCGAAGGCGCGCGCGGCGACGGTGCCCGATGGTCCCCCACTCGCGATGCCGGTGCCGCCGCCGCGCGTGTTTGCGCCTGTCGGTCAGGAAGAACCGCTGGCGGCGGTTCCCGCCGTGCCCGAGACGCCCACCGCAGAAGCGCCGTCAGTGACACCGCGTCGACCGCCCCGGCGCGCAGCCGCGCCGCCCGATACTGAAAAACCGGAACCCACACCACAGCCCGCGCAGCCCGCGCCCGAACCACAGCGCGAGTTGCGCGCGGCGTCGACGCCAGCCGACGCCGAAGCTGACAAGAAAGTCCGCGCGCTGCTCCTGACAGCCTCGCGAAATCTCGGCAACGTCGACTATCAAAAACTCTCCGTTGCAGGTCGCGAGCAATACGAGCAGGCCAAGAGCTTTGGGGAGCAGGCGGGCGAGGCGCTGACCCAGCGCAATTACGTCTTCGCCGAGACACTCGCCGACAAGGCCGCCAAACTCGCGACTGAGCTGTTGGGCTCGGGCGCCCGCTAGCTGAGCTGCCGCTAACTTCAACATCATCAAGCCACTAGCGCCAGAGCCGGAGGCCTGTCTTCCGCGATAGAATAGAATCAACATATTGCGCCTGCCCTAAAAGAAAAGCGCAATATGTTGTGGTTTGAGTCTTGACAAAGTGGTAAACGGGGCGCAAGATTGCCGGGCGCTCAACGAGGTGTCATCAAGGCAGGATGCTCCCAGCCTCCGGCCGCCGGGAAAGCCCACAGAACGTCTCGCGCGCCAACCACAAACAGATTTTCGGACGTCACCGAAGGGGAAGGTGCGTCCCATTGAGATCGTCATTCGGAGGAGAGCATGGAAAGAGGCCCTGCGCGCGAAGCTGCCGCCGCTGGTCAGCCGGCAACTCAAAGCGGAGCTCTCGACCCCTCGACTCGAACCAAGAAGGTCGAGCCGAAGGCACCGTTGGTGCCAGGCCTGGAGTTCCCGCGTTACTTCACTCTGCCCGGCGTTGATCCGTTCGACGAAGTCGAATGGGAGGTCCGCTCCGCAGTCATCGGAAATGAAAAGGGCAAGGTCGTCTTCGAGCAGCGCGACGTCGAGATTCCCAAGAGCTGGTCCCAGCAGGCGACCAACATCGTCGTCTCGAAGTATTTCCGTGGCCAGATCGGAGCGCCGGAGCGAGAGCGCAGTGTTCGTCAGCTGATTGGCCGCGTGGTCGACACGATCACGGCGTGGGCGCGCGCGCAGAAGTACTTCGCGAGTGAAGACGCGCTGATGTCATTCAGCCACGAACTGAAGCACCTGCTCGTCTACCAGAAGGCTGCGTTCAACAGCCCGGTCTGGTTCAACTGCGGATTCGAGAAGGCGCCGCAGTGCTCGGCCTGCTTCATCAACTCGGTGCAGGACACGATGGATTCGATCCTGACGCTGGCCCGGACCGAGGGGATGTTGTTCAAATTCGGCTCGGGCACCGGCAGCAACCTCTCGTCGATTCGTTCGTCGAGGGAACTGCTTGCGGGCGGCGGCACGGCATCGGGTCCGGTCTCCTTCATGAAGGGGTACGACGCGTTTGCCGGCGTCATCAAGTCCGGTGGCAAGACTCGTCGCGCGGCCAAGATGGTCATCCTGAACGCCGACCATCCCGACGTGATGGAGTTCATCAACTGCAAGGTCGAGGAAGAGAAGAAGGCCTGGGCGCTCATCGACGCCGGGTACGACGGCTCGTTCACCGGCACGGCCTATACGTCGGTGTTCTTCCAGAACTCCAACAACAGCGTGCGAGTCACCGACGACTTCATGCGCGCCGTGCTCGACGACGGCGAGTGGACGACGAAGGCGGTGCGCGACGGCTCGGCGATGGATACCTTCAAGGCGCGCGATCTGATGCGCGGTATTGCCGAGGGTACGTGGGTCTGCGGCGACCCCGGCATGCAGTTCGACACGACGGTCAACGAGTGGCACACCTGCCCGAACACGGCGCGCATCAACGCGAGCAACCCGTGCTCGGAGTACATGTTCCTCGACGACTCGGCGTGCAACCTGGCGTCGATCAACCTGATGAAATTCGTCAAGGACGATGGCGAGTTCGATGTGCCGGCGTTCAAGGCGGCGTGCCGCACATTGATCACGGCGCAGGAGATCATCGTTCCGAACTCGAGCTACCCGACGAAGTCGATCGAGAAGAACTCGCACGAGTACCGTCCGCTCGGTCTCGGCTACGCCAACCTCGGTGCCCTGCTGATGTCGCGCGGCCTGCCTTACGACAGCGACGAGGGTCGCGCGTATGCGGCGGCGATTACGGCGGTGATGACCGGCGAGGCCTACGCGCAATCAGCCAGGGTCGCTCGCGATCACGGCGGGCCGTTCCCCGGCTTCGAGGTCAACCGCGAGCCGTTCCTGCGCGTGATGCGCAAGCACCGCGATGCGGTGTCCGAGATCAACGCGAAGCAGGTGCCGGGGGATCTCTTTGCCGGCGCGAAGCAGGCGTGGGACGAGGCCGTGGAGCTGGGCGAGGACTTCGGCTATCGCAACGCGCAGGCCACCGTGCTCGCGCCGACGGGCACCATCGGCTTCATGATGGATTGCGACACCACCGGCGTCGAGCCGGACATCGCGCTAGTGAAGTACAAGAAGCTCGTTGGCGGCGGCCTGATGAAGATCGTCAATCAGACTGTGCCGATGGCGCTCGAGAAACTCGGCTACACCAAGCCGGAGATCGAAGCGATCGTCCATCACATCGATGAGCAGGAAACGATCGAGCGCGCACCCTTTCTCAAGGACGAGCATCTGCCGGTGTTCGACTGTGCGTTCAAGGCCGCCAACGGCGATCGATCGATTGATTACATGGGGCACATCCGGATGATGGGCGCCACGCAGCCCTTCATCTCGGGGGCGATCAGCAAGACCGTGAACGTCCCGCGTGAAGCGACGGTCGAGGACATCGAGAAGGCGTACCTCGAATCGTGGCGACTCGGTGCCAAGGCCATCTCGATCTACCGCGACGGCAGCAAGCGCACACAGCCGCTCAACACGTCGAGGGCGCAGGTCGCTGACACTCGCAACGTGACCGAGGTCAGGGAAGTGGTCAAAGAGGTCGTCAAAATCGTCGAGCGTCCCCAGCGTCGCAAGCTCCCCGATGAGCGCAACGCGATCACACACAAGTTCGATGTGGCCGGTCACGAGGGCTACATCACGGTGGGCCTCTTCGATGATGGCACTCCTGGTGAGATTTTCCTCGTGATGGCGAAGGAAGGGTCGACGATCTCGGGCTTTGCCGATGCGTTCGCACAGGCCGTGTCCTACTGCCTGCAGTATGGTGTGCCGCTCCAGACGCTGGTCGACAAGTTCAGCCACTCGCGCTTCGAGCCGTCGGGGATGACGAAGAACCCCGAGGTCCGTTTCGCGAAGTCGATCGTCGACTACATCTTCCGCTGGATGGCGACGAAGTTCCTGTCGCCGGAAGCGCAGTTCCGCGCGGGTGTGAACATGCGCGAGGAGCCTGCGGAGGATGCCGCACCAGTGAGCGCGGCTCCTGCACCAACGCCGGTCTCGGCAGCCCGGACCGAGGTGAAGATCGAAGCCGCCAAGAAGTCAGAGTTTGGTGCGCTGCGGAATCAGGAAGACGCGCCGCCGTGCAGCACGTGCGGCTCGATCATGATCCGCAGCGGCAGTTGCTACAAGTGCCACAACTGCGGCACGACATCAGGTTGTGCCTGATGTCGACGCTGTCTGCCGGAGCGGCTTAACGCCGATCCTTTTTGGGCGGCGCGTAGCGTGGCTCGAGGCTTTGGGCTCTAGGCTTTGGGACTTGTCATGAAGCTGATCATCTGGGGCGAGTAGTTTCAGCAGAACGTAGAGGCGGGTCTTCAGACCCGCCCTTCGTCTGTACGCAAAATACTGGGCGACAAGGGAGGGGATCGCCTCATACAATGGAGATCCTTTCCTGACCCTCCCGGCCGGCACCGGCCGCCAGGCCTCATCAAAGTTGCTGGTGC
>Ga0207691_10005515_pt1 | contig 12222 bp, 11 predicted proteins | sample KBSM13metaG_FD_184327 | JGI IMG/M metagenome (GOLD analysis project Ga0207691, IMG submission 184327) | Miscanthus rhizosphere microbial communities from Kellogg Biological Station, Michigan, USA - KBS M1-3 metaG (SPAdes) (version 2) | ecosystem: Host-associated > Plants > Roots > Rhizosphere >...
AGCGTCAATTCACCCGGACGCTCGCGCGCGAGACGAACGATCGCGGACGCCGCAGTCTCTTCGCTCGCCCGAATCGACGGAACCGAGTACCCGACGTCGCCGAATCCATCCATGCCGTGCACGAAGCCTGCGTCCTGCGCGGATCGCACGAGCGGCCCCGGACAGCCCGGAAACACCGGCGTATCGCGCCCGAGGATCTCGACGAGCTTCAATGCATTGCGCGTCGTGTGCGCAAGACCCACGTTGCCTGCCGCGATCGTCAAGCCGGCGACGTTGGCATCCGCGTGCGCCATCAGGATGGCCAGTGCATCGTCCACGCCGGGATCCGTATCGATCAGCAAGTGGGGCTTTTGCACGCCTCGCTCCTCATGCGGCCTTGCGCGCAACGATCACGTCGTGGCCTGCGACCCACGGCAGGCGACCTGTGGCCGCGCAGATTTTGGTCTCGATGAATCCGGCATTGCGCAAGCGAGCAAGGATGTCGCGCCCGTAGTCGCGGAACGCGAGAATTCCCTGCGAGCGCAGCGGATCGTTGTGGTAGACGGGTTCGAGCAGATGCACGACTTCGCCGTCCTGCAATCGCGCGCGCTCGATCGTTTCGTCGCCGCGGTGCATCGGCACCGTGAAGATCATCGTGCCGCCACGCCGCAAAACGCGGAAGAGCTCCGCGAATGCGCGCGCGTCGTCGGGAACGTGCTCCAGCACCTCCGTGTGCGTGACGAGATCGAAGCTCTCGTCGGCATAGCTCAGCTGCTGCACGTCCTCGCAGCGGATACCGGCATGCAGCGTTCCGGACGCGAGGCCCGGAAAATACTCCGATGTCGCGACGCTGCGTGCGCGACGACGCAGGAATTCGACCAGCGGGCCGCGCGCGGACAGCTCGCACACATCGCGCTCGTCGAGAAGCGGGATCCGGCTCTGCAGCGTCCAGCCGAGCGAGAGATGCACGGCGCTCGCAGCGCAGCGCACACAACGCACGCCGATCGGCTCGCGCCGGAGGCACACCAGAACGGTCGGACCACAGAACGGGCAGCGCGCCGGCGCCAGCGCGAATTCGGCAGGTTTAAGCAACGCGAATCCCGAGCGCAGGCGCGATGCGAACTTCATTGGCGTCCCGCCATGATGCTCACGCGCCCGCGTAGCGCACGGCGGTTCCGATCCAGCGCGCGATCAGCCGCTCGACGCGATCGGGATGGTCGCGCATCAACGCCTCGCCGACGCGCTGCGCGACGGGCAAGAGATGCGCATCGCGCGCAAGATCGGCGACGCGGAATTCGAGCTGCCCGGTCTGCCGCGTGCCCAGCAGTTCACCCGGGCCGCGCAGTTCGAGATCCTTTTCGGCGATGCGAAACCCGTCGCTGGTTTCGCGCAACACTTCGAGCCGCGCACGCGCCATCTGCGACAACGGCGTCTGATACAGCAGCACGCAACTCGAAGCCGCGCTGCCGCGCCCGACGCGTCCGCGCAGCTGGTGCAGTTGCGCGAGGCCGAGGCGTTCGGCGTTCTCGATGATCATCAGGCTCGCGTTCGGCACGTCGACGCCGACCTCGATCACGGTCGTCGCGACCAGAAGATGGATTTCCCCGGCCTTGAATGCGGCCATTGCGCGCTGCTTTTCGGCGGCTTTCAGTCGCCCGTGCACGAGCGCGATGCGCAAACCGGGCAGCGAGGCGGTGAGCTCGGCGTGCGCGACCTCGGCGGCCTGCGCCTCGAGCTGCTCGGATTCCTCGATCAGCGTGCACACCCAGTACGCCTGCCGACCTTCGCTGCACGCGGCGCGAATGCGCTCGATGACTTCGGCGCGCCGCGTGTTCGAGATCGCGACGGTCTGCACGGGCGTGCGGCCCGGCGGCAGCTCGTCGATCACGGACACATCGAGATCGGCATACGCGGCCATCGCCAGCGTGCGCGGAATCGGCGTCGCGGTCAGCACCAGCTGATGCGGCACTTCGCCGCCGGCGCTACCCTTGTCGCGCAGCGAAAGGCGCTGATGCACGCCGAAGCGGTGCTGCTCGTCGATGATCGCAAGTCCCAGCTTCCGGAACGCAACGCCCTCCTGCATCAGCGCATGCGTGCCGATCACGAGCGGCGCGCCGTTCGCGACCTGTTCCCGCGCGCGCTCGCGGCCGCTGCGGCTCGCTTTGCCGGCGAGCCAGACGGGTTCGATGCCGAGCGGTTGCAGCCAGTTTCCGAACGTTCGCCAATGCTGTTCGGCGAGCAGCTCCGTCGGCGCCATCAGCGCGACCTGATGTCCCGCTTCGATCGCGAGCAGCGCCGCCAGCGCCGCGACGACGGTCTTGCCGGAACCGACATCGCCTTGCACCAGACGCAGCATCGGCAGCGGCTCGGCAAGATCGCGCTCGATCTCGTCGCTGACCCGCTGCTGCGCGCCGGTGAGAGCGAACGGCAGGTTCTTCAGCAACACAGCGCGCAATGTGCGATCGCCGACCAGCGCCGCGGCACGATGGCTGCGCATCCGCTCGCGCAGGCGTTTCATGCTGAGGTGATGGGTCAGCAATTCCTCGAACGCGAGGCGCTGCTGCGCCGCGTGCGCACCGATTGCGAGCGCGGCGAGATCGGCATCGGACGGCGGCCGGTGCACGGTTATCAGCGCGTCGCGCAGCGACATCAGATGCAACGGCTCGCGCAACGGTGCGGGGATCAGCTCCAGGATCGCATCGCCCGGCAACCGTTCGAGCGCGCGCGCGATCACGCCACCGAGACGCTTCTGGCCCAAGCCTTCGGTGGTTGGATAGATCGGCGTCAAACGATCGTCGATGGCCGCTGCGCCGTCGCCGAGAACGCGCGTGTATTGCGGATGCACCATCTCAAGTCCGTGCGCACCGTGGCGGACTTCGCCGTAGCAGACGAGTCGCACGCCTGGAGCGAGCTGCTCGGCCTGCGCGCGGTTGAAGTGGAAGAAGCGCAGGATCAATGTCGCGCGCGATTCGTCGCCGATCGCAACGCGCAATTGCGGGCGATAGCGGAAACCGCGCTCGACCGCTTCGACGATGCCTTCGACCTGCGCGGTTTCGCCCGTCTTGAGCTCGCGGATCGGCGTGATGCGCGTGCGGTCTTCGTAGCGCAGCGGAAGATGAAACCAGAGATCTTGGATGCGGTTCAGGCCGAGTCGCGCGAGCGTCTGCGCCAGCGCCGGCCCGACGCCCGGCAACGAGGTAACCGGCGCTGCGCCGGCCTCGATCGTGGCGGCGGCTGCGGACTGGCGGATCGGAACAGGCATGCGCCTAGCGTATCAAGCGCGCGTGCAAGCGTTGCGCGCTGTTTCGGTACCGCGATACGTGCAGATTGCGGTTGGAGCGCTAGCCACCGAGCACGGCGATCACATCGATCTCGATCGCCGCGCCGAGCGGCAGCGCCGCGACGCCGATCGTCGATCGCGCGGGATAAGGCTCGGCGAAGTATTGCTTCATGACCTCGTTCACCGCGCCGAAATTGCCGAGATCGGTGAGATAGATGCCGACGCGGACGACGTCACCGAACGACGCGCCCGCGGCTTCGAGCACCGCGCGGAGGTTGTCAAACACGCGGCGCGCCTGCGCCGAGATGTCGCCGTCGACGAGCTTGCCGGTCGCGGGATCGAGCGGGACCTGGCCGGAGAGATACAGGTTGTCGCCGGAGCGGACGGCTTGCGAATAGGGGCCGAGGGCCTTCGGGGCGCGGTCGGTGCGGATGATGGTGCGGGTGGGGGTTGTCATGGACGCAGTTTAAACGCGTCTTGCGCCGTCACACACCCCGGCGGTGACTCACAGGCCATCGTCATCCCAAATGTCATCGTCATCCCGGCGAAAGCCGGGATCCATTTTGAACTTGGCGGGGAAAGCAAATGGATCCCGGCTTTCGCCGGGATGACATTGGTGATTACGCCGGAATGATGTCGACCAATACGCCGGGATGACGTTGATGAATGCGCCGGGATTACGGCGTGGCTACACCGGATGCCGCCGCACGGCATTGACGACCGCAAGGCGCCGCACCCGCCGCATCACATCCGCCAAGTGCTTGCGGTTCTCGACTTCAATCGTGAACAGCAGAATCGCAGAAACCCCATCGCGTTCCTTGTATTCCACGTTCTCGATGTTCGACCCCGCATCCGCAATCGCCGCCGCAACCTGCGCGAGCACGCCGGGCTTGTTCGCAACCTCGATGCGCAGCTCCACCTTGTAGTCGCCGCCGACGTTCGCATCCCAGCCGATGTCGACGCAGCGTTCCGGCGACTTGCGCAGCTCCGGCACGTTCGGACATTCCAGGCGATGCACGACGATGCCCTTGCCGGCCGAGAGATACCCCATGATCTCGTCGCCCGGCACCGGATGGCAGCAGTTGCCGAATGTCAGCACGCCGCGTTCGGCGCCGGTGATGAGAATCTTCTCGTCGGTGTGCGCACGTTTTCTGCGCGGCGTCGCCGACTGCACCGAGATCAGCGATCGCGCCACCGCGTCGGGCATGCGATTGCCCATCGCGACGTCGGCGAGCAGTTCTTCCAGCCGCTTGAACTTGTTCTCGGCGAGGTAGCGATCGAGCACGGTGTGCGGAATCGCCTCGAGCGAGCTGTCGAGCGCATCGAGCGCGCGATCGAGCATGCGGTGCCCGAAATCGACCGCGTCCTCGTGCTGCAGGTGCTTCAGATGCTGGCGGATCGCGGTGCGCGCGCGACCGGACACGACCCATTCGAGCCATTGCGGGCTCGGCGCGGCGGAAGGCGCGGTGATGATCTCGACGCTCTGGCCGCTGACCAGGCGCGTGCGCAGCGGCACGAGCTTCTTGTCGACGCGTGCGGCGACCGCGTGGTTGCCGACGTCGGTGTGCACGAAATACGCGAAATCGAGCGCGGTTGCATTCCGCGGCAGCGCAAGAATCTCGCCTTTGGGCGTGAAGAGATACACCTCGTCCGGGAACAGGTCGATCTTGACGTTCTCGATGAACTCGAGCGACGAGGGCGTCTGCTCTTCGCGGTCGACCAAGCCCGAAACCCATTCGCGCGCGCGGCTCTGCGCACTGTTCTGCGGCGTCGCGTCAGTTTTGTAGATCCAGTGCGCCGCCACGCCGCGCTCGGCGATCGCATCCATCTCCTCGGTGCGGATCTGGATCTCGATCGGCGCGCCGAAGGGTCCGAACAGCACCGTGTGCAGCGACTGGTAGCCGTTCGCCTTCGGGATCGCGATGAAATCGCGGAAGCGGGCTTCCAGCGGTTTGTAGAGCGAATGCACGGCGCCGAGCGCGTGATAGCACTCCATCGTCGACTCGACGACGACGCGGAAACCGTAGACGTCGATTACCTGGGCAAAGGTTTTATGCTCGCTGCGCATCTTGGCGAAGATGCTGTAGGGCGACTTGACGCGGCTGATGATGCGGTGCTTGATCCGCTCCTGCTTCAGGCGCGCCGACAGCGCCGCCTCGATCTTGCTCATCGATTCGCGCCGGGTGCCGAGCATGCTCTTGATACGCGCCGCGATGACCCGGTGGCGGAACGGAAACAGCACGCGAAAACCCAGGTCCTGCAGCTCGGACTTGAACTTGTTCATGCCCAGGCGCTGGGCGATCGGCGCGTAGATGTCGAGCGTTTCGCGCGCGATGCGCCAACGCGCTTCCGGCGCCATCGCGCCGAGCGTGCGCATGTTGTGCAGGCGGTCGGCCAGTTTGATCAGGATCACGCGCAGATCGCGCGCCATCGCCAGCAGCATCTTGCGGAAACTTTCCGCCGCCGCTTCCTGCAGGGTCGAGAACCGGATCTTGTCGAGCTTGGTGACGCCGTCGACGAGCTCGGCGACAGTCTTGCCAAAGCCGGCCTCCAGCTCGCTTCGCGACAGCGGCGTGTCCTCGAGCGTGTCGTGCAGGATCGCTGCGACAATCGTCTCGACGTCCATACCGAGGTCGGCCAGGATGCCGGCGACGGCAACCGGATGGGTAATGTAAGGTTCGCCGCTCTTGCGCGTTTGCCCGGCGTGGGCATCGGCACCAATCAGGTAGGCCTGGCGCACGCGGGCAATCTGCTCGGCCGGCAGATATGCCAGGCGCTTTTCCAACGCTTGCACGTTAGCAGGGAGGACTTCCTGCATCGCCGTGCTCAAGGGTCACCTCGCGCCTTGGTCAACCCGTCCGTGTTCGGCGGGTGTGCCGCATCGCGGCCACTGACTCTTCGCCGTTGCGGCGCAGTCCGTGGCGCGCGGCGTAGGTCACAGGTCGTCGCCGCCCTTGGACAGGTCGTCGTCGACTTCAGCGGCTGCCCACTCGAGTGCTTCGCGCTCGGCCTTCTCGCGCTCCTGGCGATCGATCTCGGCAATCAGCTCGGGATTGACCTTGCGCCCGGCGATCTCGCGCAGGGCCAGGACGGTCGGCTTGTCGTTGGTCGACTCGACCAGTGCATCGGCACCTTTGGCCAGCTGGCGCGCGCGCTTGGTCGCCATCAGGACCAGTTCGAAACGGTTATCGACCACCGCCAGGCAGTCTTCCACGGTAATGCGTGCCATAAAACCTCAAAATCTATGTGAATTCACGAATTTACACCTGCATCATTGTAGCGGGTGGCTATGGTGCAGTGCAAACTGGGCAGCCGGATTGGCTCATCGGCGGCGCTTGGGCCGGAAATTTCGGGCTTCACAATCAGGCAACCCCATCCGCTTCAAGCTGAACGCGCCATGGACGGCGATCAGCCGTTAGGGAAAAAGCCAGACGACTTGATTTAGGCTAACTCAAACCCAACTCGCGTTGATGCATCGCCGCGGCGCGGGCGTTCCGGCGCCACCGCGCGAACGCGCTGGCTCCGCAGGAAACCACACCACAACGAAGTCATGCTGACCCTGATTCCGCGTCCCAGCCGGCAAACGATTCTGCTCCTGATTGCCGTACTGCTGGCCGGTTGCGCCACGCCTATGCCGCGCAAGGACGACCCGTATGAGAACTTCAACCGGAAGATGTACGACTTCAATGCATTTGCCGACCGCGTGGCGATACGACCGGTCGCCGTGGGTTATCGCAAGATCACGAACGAGACCACCCGACGGCTGATCAGCAACTTCTTCGCGAACATCGAATCGCCGATCACGATTGCGAACGACCTCCTGCAAGCCAATCCGAAGGAGGCATTCAAGGCGACCACGCGCCTGGTCATCAACACCACGGTCGGCATTCTCGGACTGTTCGATCCGGCCAGCGAGATGAGCATCGACGCGAGCACGACCGACCTGGGCGTTACCTTGGCAAAGTGGGGCGTGCCCGAGGGACCGTATCTCGTGCTGCCGCTGTTCGGTTCGACCACTGTCCGCGAAGCCTTTGCCTTTCCGGTCGACCGCTACCTGTTCGACCCGCTGTCCTGGTATTCGGCCGGCCACAGCTTCCAGCTCGACGTTCACTTCGCGCCGACGTTCGTGTACCTCGTCACGCTGCGTTCGAGCGCTATCGACGCCGAGGGTCTGCTCGAAGGGGTTTACGATCCTTACGTGTTCTATCGCGACGCCTTCCGCCAGCGGCGCCTGTACAAGATCTATCGCGGCAATCCACCGATGGAAGCTATCCAGTCGCTGCAGGGCGTCGAGGACGTCGACATCGACGCGCTGCTCAAGGAGCAGGAGAAGTACGAGCAGCAGCACAATCCGGAAGACAAGAAGCCACCCCAGAAGCAGTAGCCGCCGGGCACGTCGAACATCGGCGCTGACCAGCGGGTCGCGGCTGATGGACGCGTCCGGACGCGGGAAAACTCGCCGGACTTTGGCCTTTCGCTCAAGAATCGCTATGCTTGACGAGCACGGCTGCAGGCGGCCATGCGACGCTTCCGAAAATCAATGCACCTGCCCGGACGAGGATCTTCCATGCGCAGCGCCCCGTCCCTCGCAGTCGCGGTGCGTCGCACTCGATTGCCGCTGCTGGTTACAGCGGCTATCGCCATCCTCTCCCCTTGCCGCGCGCAGGCCGACGCGTTTCCCGACACAATCTTCTTTGACGGCTTCGAAGCCTGCGGTTTGCGTTGCGCGCAAGTGCAGTGTCCCGATCCCGGTGTAACGACTTCGGTCAGCGGAACCGTATTCGCGCCAAATGGAACGCTGCCGCTGCCGAATGTGGAGGTCTACGTGCCGAATGCTGCCGTCGGCGCGCTGACCAACGGGCCGGACGGCGGGCGCTGCGACGTGGCGCCGCTCGGTCATCCGATCGTCGCGACACTGACCGACGCAAACGGAAACTTCACGCTGAAGAACATGCCCGTGGGCAACAACATCCCGCTCGTGATCATCGCCGGCAAATGGCGCCGGCAGATCACGGTCGGCAGCGTGCCGCAGTGCACGGACACGCTGCTGGCAGCCGACGACACGCGCCTGCCGCGAACCCATCTGGAGGGTGACATTCCGCTCACTGCGGTGGTGACCGGCAATGCCGATTCGCTGGAATGCCTGATGCGCAAGACCGGCGTCGCCGACACGGAATTCGGCTCGAATGCCGGCAGCGCGCGCATCCAGTTGTTCGCCGGCAACGGGGCGTCGAGTGTCGACGGCGGAATCGCGCTGGCCAATGCGACGACTTTGTGGGCGAGCAGCGCGAGCCTGTCCGCCTACGATCAGGTCATGCTGGCGTGCGAGGGCGCGCAGCAGACGGCGACGCAGACACAGGTGGCGGTCAACGCGATGAAAACTTACGCCGACGCCGGCGGCCGCGTTTATCTGGCCCACTGGCAAAACCTGTGGATTGCCGGTCAGAACGGCGGCGGTATCACGGGCGCCTGGCCGGCGGTCGCGACCTGGAACTTCAATAGCGCGAACCTGGACACGTTTTTGACCGCCAGTGTCAACAGCACGTTCCCGCAGGGCGCGACGATGACCGACTGGCTGTACGGAACGGGCGCGAGCGCAACTTGGGGGTCGATCACGCTCGACCATCCGCGCCAGACCGCGATCACCATCGACGAATCGCTGGCACGCAAATGGATAACGCAAACGGCAAGCCTGAACATGCCGGGCGTTCCGTATTTCTCGTTCACGACGCCGATCGAAGTCACGCCTGCCGCCCAGCAAGGGCGCATTGTCTTCGTCGATCTGCACGGCACTTCTGCTGACTCGTCGACCGCAGGCACGTCATTTCCTTCGAGCGGCTGCCACAGCGGGGTCGGCACGACGACGGCGCAGGAAAAGGCTCTGCTCTACGCGACCTTTGACCTGCAGCGTTGCGTTGGGTCGACGCGCGAGTAGGGTGGGCTCTGGCCCACCGCTTGCTTTTTTGTGCGAAAAGAAAAACGGTGGGCCAAGGCCCACCCTACGCAAAGCCGAGCAGTGCGTCGATGTCGCACAGCCGCGCGAGATTGCGCAAGCCTTGCGGCGCGCGCTGGTAACGCAACGCGGCGCCGCGACGCCGCGCCTCTGCGCTCCATGCAATCAGAACCGCCAGCGTCGCGCTGTCGGCGTCTTCGAGCGCGGCCAGGTCGATGTTCAGCGTCGCGCCGCCGCGCGGCGCCTGTGGCGTCTGCATCAGCGCGCGCGCGGCATTCGCGTAGGTAATCGCACCGGAGACGCGCAGCGTGCCGAGCGTGTCCGATTCGACGCTGAAATACGGCGTCGGGCTCACTGTTTGCCGTTCTCCTTGCCGTTCTGCTCGAGGGTTTCCAACGCTTTCGCACCCTGAGTTTCCAGCCGCGTCGTCAGTGCATCGAGGTTCGACTTGGCGATTTCCGCAGCGACCTGATTGCGGTAGTTGGTTACGTACGAAATACCCTCGATGATGACATCGTAGGCCTTCCAGTCGCCAGCGGAGGTCTTGCGGAACGCATAGTCGACCGGCACGACCTTGCCGTCGTCGAGCACGACCTGGGTGCGCACCAGCGTGCGCTTCTCGTTCAGCTCGCCCTGGAATGGCAACACGCGTACGCGGCCTTCGGTGTACTTGAGCAGCCCTTCCGCGTAGCGGTGCGTGATCGAGTTGTACATCGCCTTGGCAAAACGCGCGCGCTGCTCGGGAGTGGCCGTGCGCGCGTTCTGACCGAGCACGAGGAGCGACGCATAGTCGATGTCGAAGTGCGGAAGCACGATCCCGTCGATCGTCTTGAGCAACGCGTCGCGGTTTTTTTGCAACTCGTCGCGGCGCGCCTCCATCGTCTTGGCGAGGTCGTCGACGAGGTTCTGCACGACCTGGTTCGGCTGCAGGTTTTCCGCCTGCAGCGGTGCGGCCGCGACCAGGAACAGGCAAAGCAATGAGTATACAAAGCGCATAATTGAATCCTTGTTGGTGTTTTTGGCGCCGAGCCTACTTGCCGTCAGGCTTTTCGGCCGGCTTTTCGCTGGCCTTGTCGCCGCCCTTGCCGGCATCGCCACCGACCAGATACTTGCCGATCAGCTCCTCGAGCTGCATCGAGCTTTGCGTCAGCACGACCTCGTCGCCGTTCTTGAACATATCCGGCGAGCCGCCCGGCTGGATGGCAACGTACTGGTCGCCCAATAAACCGCTCGTGAACACGGCAGCGGCCGAGTCGTCGGGTATCTTGTCGTAGCGCTTGTCGAGCGACAGCGTGACCAGCGCATCGAGCTTGTCCGGCTCGAGCTTGATCTCGGCCACGCTGCCGACGCGCACGCCGGCGACCTTCACCGGCGCGCGCAGCTTGAGCTGGCCGATGTTGGTGAAGCGCGCCTTGATCGAATAGCTGTCACCCTGCGAATAGTTCGCCAGCGAAGTCGTCTGCGTCGCGAGGTACGCGAGCGCGGCGAAGCCGAGCAGGATGAACAGGCCGGTGCCGATCTGAAACGATTGTCGTTGTGCCATGGTATCGACTCAAAGAAGATCAATAACGGTTACACGAAGAACAAGAAGGAAAGCGCACGAAGAACACGAAGAAGAACCATTGATTTTGCATCTTGATTCTTCTTGCGGATCGTTCTCAGCTCTGCATTCTCAATTTGCTCTTCTTCGTGTTCTTCGTGTCCTTCGTGGTTCAATCTTTTCGCTTCACATCAAGAACGCCGTCATGACGAAGTCGATCATCAGCGTCGCGATCGAGGAAAACACAACGGTGCGCGTCGTCGCGTAGGCCACGCCTTCGCTGGTCGGCGCCGTCGTGTATCCCTGAAACGTCGCGATCAGCGTCACGACTGCGCCGAAAGCCGTGCTCTTCCAGACGCCGTTGACGACGTCGTCCCAGACATCGACGTTTGCCGTCATATTCGACCAGAACGTGCCGTTGTCCAGGCCCAGCCAGCTCACGCCGACCAGGTGCGCGCCTAGGATGCCGAGGCCATTGAACACGCACGCCAGGATCGGCATCGCGATGACGCCGGCAAGGAAACGCGGCGCCACGACGAAGGCCAGTGGATCGACCGCCATCATCTCCATCGCATCGAGCTGATCGGTTGCGCGCATCAGTCCGATCTCGGCGGTGATCGAGGTTCCGGCGCGGCCGGCGAACAGCAGCGCCGTGACGACCGGACCGAGTTCGCGGTACAGCGACAACGCAACGACCGTGCCGAGCGCGGCCGTGCCGCCGAAGATCGACAACGTGTGATACAGCTGCAATCCGAGCACCATGCCGACGAACAGTCCGCAGGTCATGATGATGACCAGGCTCATCGCTCCGACAAAGAATATCTGGCGCACGGTCTCGCGCAGGTAGCGCAGGCTGAGCGGGATCGCGCGCAGGATGCGGAACAGGAAGATCCCGCAGGCACCGATCTGCGCCAGACCGTCGCGCAGCGGCGACCATATTGAACGTACGGCGCTCATGCCTTGGGCTCTGGATGTCGCGCAGCGACACCTTCGTCCCTCGCCCGCAAAGCGGGAGAGGGGGGGACCGCTCGAGGATCGAGCGCTGGGGTGAGGGTGGCCGCATCGCGGCCCGCACCCGAGAGGCCCAGCTGCGTCGCGTAGTCCGGCGCCGGATAGTGGAACGGCACCGGGCCGTCGGCTTCGCCGCTGAAGAACTGCCGCGTCCACGGCGTTTCACCGCGCGCCAGGTCCTCCGGAACGCCATGGGCGACGATCTTGCCACCGGCGAGCAGATAGATGTGGTCCGCCACCCGACGCACGGCCGCCAGCTCGTGCGCGACCAGGATGCTGGTGATGCCGAGCGTCTGGTTCAGCGTGCGGATCAGCTTCAGGATCTGGTTCAGCGCAATCGGATCGAGGCCGACGAACGGCTCATCGTAGATGATCATCATCGGATCGCGCACGATCGCGCGCGCCAGCGCCACGCGGCGCACCATGCCGCCGGACAACTCGCTCGGCATCAACTCGGCG
>Ga0207691_10005523_pt1 | contig 12217 bp, 13 predicted proteins | sample KBSM13metaG_FD_184327 | JGI IMG/M metagenome (GOLD analysis project Ga0207691, IMG submission 184327) | Miscanthus rhizosphere microbial communities from Kellogg Biological Station, Michigan, USA - KBS M1-3 metaG (SPAdes) (version 2) | ecosystem: Host-associated > Plants > Roots > Rhizosphere >...
CATGATCGAGTTGAACAGCCCGATCGAGAGCGCGGCATAGCCGGCCGGAACTCCGCCGCTCGTGAAGACAAAAAGGCAAAGGGCGCAGGCGACGGCGGTGAAAACCGCAAGAAGCTTGGGCGCGGGTACTCGTGTCAGCAGCGCCGAGCCGACCAGGCGCCCGACCATCGCCCCGCCCCAGTAAAGGCTGACATATTTGCCGGCGGTCTCAAGAGGCACGTTCCAGACCGACGTGCTGTTGAGGAACAGCGCCATCTGCGTCCCGATCGCGACCTCCGCACCCACGTAGAGGAAAATCGCGAGCCCACCGAAGATCGCCCAGGGTGACGACAGCGCCTCCGCCAGCGTCGCACCGATGCCGCGCCCTTGGGTGCCGTGGGCGGGTGGCGGCGCTGCCGCGCTGATTAGCTTGCGACCGGCGAAGATCAGCAGCCCGATGAGGATGATCAGCCCGGCGATCCAGAAAAACGCGCGGTCGATCCCCGCCAGCGACTGAGCCTTTGTGGCCTCGGTGAGCACGCTGCCTTGCTTTACCTCCACACCCTTCAGGAAAAGCGACGCCCCCAGATACGGGCCGATGAACGTGCCGAGGCTGTTGAACGCCTGGCTGAAGGTCAGCCGGAAATGACTGCGCTCGGGTGGGCCCAGCGCGGCGGCAAGCGGGTTGGCGGCGACTTGCAGGACGGTGATTCCACTCGCGAGTACGAAGAGGCCGAGCAGCACGACCTCGTAGATCGCGAGGTTCGCGGCGACGAGCATGATGAGGCAGCCCGCGACCATCAGGGCGAGCGAGATGAGGACCGTGGGCACGGATTGTGCGCGGCGCAGGAGCACGGCTCCGGGCAGGCTCATCACGCCATAGGCGATGAAGAACGCGGACGCGCTCAGTTGGGCCTCAACGTCCGACAGATGGAAGATGCCTTTGACCGCAGCGACCAGCGGATCGACCAGCGAGGTGATGAAGCCCCACGCGAAAAAGAGGCAGGTGACGAGCGCGTAAGCACCGGTGACGCCGGTCGAAGATTTCTGGTTCATCGGTCCCCTATCGCTTGTGGCCCGGTTAGCGCTAACCAATCGTCCATGCCGCGTCCAACCCGATTGCTGACCCATGCGTTCCTCGGCCTGTTCGCGGGATTGCTGCTGGGCTGCGGCGCCGCTCCGGCAGAGGTCGTGCCCGTCGACGGCGGTGAAGTTCGCGCCCAGGACTGGAACGACAGCCTGCTCTTCCGGGGAATCCCCTTCGCAGCACCGCCGCTTGGGTCATTGCGGTGGAAGCCACCCCAGCCCGTCGTTCCTTGGAAGGGCGTCCGCGAAAGCGTCGAGGCGCCCCCTTCCTGCATCCAGGGCGACCAGGGCTGGAACCACTCGGATTTCCTCAACCAGAGCGAAGACTGCCTGACGCTCGATGTCCGAACGCCAAAGCTCGGCGGCAAGCTTCCCGTGCTGGTGTGGGTCCACGGCGGCAGCAACCGCTTCGGCGGCCCGAACGACATCATCCTCTCGGACATGGGCAAGTCGGTCGTCATCGTCGGCATCCGCTACCGGCTTGGCGTGTTCGGCTTCCTCTCGCATCGCGCGCTGACGGCAGAGCAGGGCGCGTCGGGCAATTATGCGCTGATGGACCAGGTCGCGGCGCTGAACTGGGTTCGACGAAATATCGCCAGGTTCGGCGGCGATCCGAACAATGTGACGATTGCGGGCGAATCCGCGGGCTCCAAGGACGTAGGCCTGATGCTGGCGATTCCAGCTGCACGGCCGCTGTTCGCCAAGGCGATCATGGAAAGCGGCACGCCGGGCTTCGGGCTCGCTGCTCGGAGTCTCAGAGAGGCTGAGCAGATCGGGGACCAGCTCGGATCCGATCTCGCCAGGCTCCGCGCTATGCCGGCTGAGCAGCTTCTTGCCGCGGACGGCAAGCTTCACGACCCCGCCGCGCCCGACGACTCCTTCACGTGGCTGCGCACCACGATCGATGGCAAGGCCGTTCCTGCCGACCCGACGAGGCTGCTTGCAGCCGCGCCCCCCAAGCCGGTAATCGTGGGATCGAACCGCCTCGAATTCGGCGTTGGCGGCGGAGCAGCGGAGCGCGACAGGCTCATCGCTTCGACCTTCGGCAGCCGCGCGGCCCAGGCTCGCGCTTATTATCGAGTCGGGGAGCCGGAGCCCCCGCCTGACCCGCGGCTTGGCAGCCGCGACGAACAGATCGCGACCGACATCATCTTCCGCTGTCCCGCAGGGCATACGGCCGCGATCATGGCCGGCAGAGGTGCGCCGGTCTGGCGCTACGAATTCGACGCGGCACAAGATGGCGGCAAGACCGCGCACGCGGCGGAGATTCCCTATGCGTTCGGGACCGCGACCTTCCGCGGATATTCCCTCGCGCCCTATTGGCTGAATTTCATCCGAAGCGGCGACCCCAACGGACCGGGGCTTCCGACCTGGCCCAAGTTCACTGCAGGTGCCCAGCAGCACGTCCGCTTCAGCGACGCAGGGGTGACGTCGCTCGGACCGCTCCGGGCCGAAGTCTGCAGCCTGACGGACCGGCTCTGATGAAGCTCGAGCGCAGCTATATCGAGAAGCCGTGGGGCCGGACCAGGATCCCGCCTCAGTTTGACCCGCCGCCGGGCGCAAAGACCGGCGAAATATGGTTCAGCGGTACGTCCGACCTGCAGCTGCTGGTCAAATATATCTTCACGAGCGAGCGGCTCTCGATCCAGGTTCATCCGAATGACGAGCAGGCGCGGAAGCGCGGGCTGCCGAGCGGCAAGAGCGAGTGCTGGTTCATTATCGATGCCGAGCCGGGCGCGGTGCTCGGCCTCGGCCTGACGCGCGAAGTAGGGTCGGAAGAGCTGCGCACCGCGGCGCGCGACGGCTCGATCGAGCAATTGATCGACTGGCGGCCCGTGCGCGCGGGCGACTTCGTGCAGGTCCCGGCGGGAACGGTCCACGCGATCGGCGCGGGGATCTCGCTGATCGAGATTCAGCAGAATTCAGACGTGACCTACCGGCTCTACGATTACGGGCGAGCGCGCGAGCTGCATCTGGACGATGCGGTCGATGTCGCGGTCCGTGCGCCGTTTGACGGGCGGCTGATCCAGAAACTGGCCCCGGGCGAGGAGCGGGCTTTGATCGACGGAACGCCGTTCACGCTGGTCAGCGCGACGCACGATCCCTTCCCGGACCGCCAGCGCTGGCTGATTCCTCTGTCGGGCGAGCTCAGCTCGGGTGGTGACGTCGCGATGGCGGGCGATTGTGTGCTCGCAGCGCCTGGTGAGCGCGTCACCAGCGAAGACGCTTGGTTGCTCGCGGCTAGCGCGTAGCGCGCATCGCCAGCGCAATCGCACCCAGCGGACCGGCGTTCCGGCCAAGCTCAGGTGCACGCACGTAGGGTGCGCCGGTCGGAAGCTGCATGTAGCCGTTCAGGCTCTGCTCCAGCATCTCCTCGATCCGCGCGTGGAGGTGGGCGTTGGAGTCGACAACGCCGCCGCCGATGGCGATTGCTCGCGGCGCCGCGGCGCAGACAATGGTATGGCAGAGCTGCGCGAGCGACCAGGCGACGGCTTCCCACGCGGGATCGTCAGGCGCCAGCTCCGCCGGATCGCGGCCGGTTCGCGCCCTCAAAGCCGGGCCCGAGACCAGTCCTTCGACGCAATCGCCGTGGAACGGGCACGACCCGGGCCAGTCGTCGCCGGCCAGCCGGTGGGGCCGGATATGGCCCAGCTCGCAATGCGCAAAGCCGCGTGTCGGCTGCCCGTTCGCGACAAGGCCGACGCCGACGCCGGTGCCGACGGTGATGTAAGCGAAATCTTCCATGCCTCGCCCCGAGCCCCAGCGCATCTCTGCAAGCGCGGCGCCATTGACGTCAGTGTCGATGCTCGTTGCTACTCCCGCCGCCTGGCTCAGCCGCGCGAGCACCGGAGCGCCGGCCCAGCCCGGCTTGGGGGTGCTGGTCATTCGACCGAATTCGGGCGACGTGGGGTCAAGGTCGAGCGGGCCGAAGCTGCCGATCCCGAGGGCCGCGAAGTGATGCTCCGCCTGCCAGCCGCCGAGGACCTGTTCGATGGCAGCAAGGGTGAGCCCGGGCTCCTCCGTCGCGATCTGTTCGCGCGCGACGATCTCCTCCGGCCCTCGCGCGAGGATCAGCACGCATTTCGTGCCGCCTAGCTCAGCTCCGGCATAAAGTGCTGCAGTCACGTCACGGTTGTTAGCTTTATGCGCGCGGGAGTAACACCGCTCAGTTTGCGGAGACAGACCGGTCGAGGATTATCGGATCGACGAAGGCCAGGCCGACAAGGCCGCCCTCCGTCCATTTCACGACTGCAGGGACGAGGATGCCGCCTTCGAACCGGACGTGGACCTTGGCGCCGGCGACGAGGTCGGGAACGCTGTCGCCCATCACGCCGCCCTCGGAGATATTGTGGATGGCGAACTTCGTCGGCGATCCGTCGATCAGAAGCTTCAGCTTGCGATTCTTGGCCGGCATTCGGTCATGGCGCCGCTGGTCGCTCGCCTGCACGACCTTGCTTGCCGACGACGGCCGGGCAATTGCCTCGTGACGGGAAGTCTCGGCGAGCGGGACCGCGGTTCCGCAGAAGCCGCACTCAGCGGTGACCCGGCCGATAAGCCAGTGCGAACGCCCGCAGCCTGGACAATGATTGGACTCGTTTGCCCGATAGACGATGTGATGCCCGCGTTGCGCGAGCCCTGCCGCGAAAGACGCCGCAGCCCGTTCAAAGACGAGTACATCAGCCATGGATCTAATGCCCCCTTGCAGCCGCCCAATGGGCGTTTGCATCAGGGTACGTCCGGAGGATTGCCGGTTGGTTACCGGAGCGGCAGATTTAATGAGGCGGCTTAGGCCAGCTTGTCGGCGTAGATCATCCGGCCGCCGGCGAGCTTGCGCATCACCTCATACTGGCTCTTGCGGCTCATCGCGAAGCAGCCCTCGGAGCGGCCGAGCATCCCGTGCATCGGGATCATGTCGTCTTCGGCGTACCAGGCGTTGTGGATGACGATGGCGCGCGGCTCCGCATTGTTGTTTGACCAGTCGAGGCCGCGGACCTTCATCGAAAGCCCGTACTTGCCGTCGTAATAATCGCCGGTCGTGTAGGTGCCGTTCGACGTCGCGTAGGAGCCGAAGTCGTTCGAGAAGCGCTCGAGGTAGCCCGAGTGCGCCGGGTCCGAACCGCGGCCGTGGGCGACGCGATGGCTTTCGACCTGGCCGCTGGCGAGGTCGACGACATGGAAGCGCGGCTCGCTCGACGGCCTGGAGAAGTCGGCGATGCCGATCGTGTCGCGCGCGTAGATTTGGTGCTGGTCGAGCGCGGCCTTGGCGCGGGCGAACAGCTGCGGGTCGATGCCGGCGGGTGACGACGGGGTGACGATCTGTGCCTGCGGCTGCGCCGGAAGCGGCGCAAGCGGGTCGCCGTTGCGGTCCACGCTAAGGGCCAGCGACGCAAGCGGACTCGAACTGGCAGCAGTTGAGAGGATCGCAGCCGTCGCTCCATAGGCGCCAAGCCGCAACATCTCCCGACGATTCAATGACACCCCGTACCCTCCCGATTTGAAGCGGAGGGTTTATCATTCAATGGGTTAACGTGGCATAACCCAAATGTTCAGGTTTCGGCGTCCATCGTGGGACGCCCACGGTTCGTCGCACTGTTCACCGTTCGGCAACGGGTTGAACGCTTCGGCAGGCACTGCTAAGGGGCGCGGCCCCCGCGGCTTTGCCTCGGAGGTCGCTAGCTATTGCCGGAAGGGCGGATAGCCACTGCCAGAAAGGATTGTGACGGGTTTTCTATGCAGATCATCGTTCGCGACAATAATGTCGAGCAGGCGCTGCGCGCGCTCAAAAAGAAGCTGCAGCGCGAGGGCGTCTACCGCGAGATGAAGCTGCGCCGTCACTATGAGAAGCCGAGCGAGAAGCGCGCGCGTGAACGCGCCGCCGCTATCCGCCGCGCCCGCAAGCTCGAGCGCAAGCGCGCCGAGCGCGAAGGCGCCCGGTAAGCCTCAAGCGCCAAGCAAGCCCAAGTGTCCGTCGCTGAAGCCGCCCATCGCCCCGCCAGGAGCGGGCGTACGGTCGCGCTTTGGCTGGCTTTCCTCCTGATCATCGCTGCCGCGATTGGCCTCGCCTGGGTTGGCGCTGGCTCGCTTCGACCGGTCGTCACGGAAAGCGGCTTGAAGTTCCGGACCATCAAGGCGGGCACCGGCGAGCCGATCACCCGCGCCGACGCGGCCCTCATGGACTATATCCTGACCAGCGACGACGGCACCGTCCTCGACAGCAGCGACAGCCACAACGGTCCGCAGCCCTTCACGATGGAGCAGGTCTATCCCGGCTTCGCCGAGGCGATGAGCCGGATGCAGGAGGGCGGCCAGTACCGCTTCACCATGCCGCAGCGGCTCGCGTTCCCGAATGGCAACGCGCCTCCCGGCTTCCCGAAAGATAGCAATCTGACCTTCGAGGTCAGGGTGCGGAAGATCGCCCGCGGCGGCGCCGCGATGCTGCAGCAGATGCAGGCGCAGCAGATGGAACAGCAGCAGCAGGCGCAGCCGCCGCAGCAGTAACGTCCTTGCCGGAGACGACTTCCGGCCCTTCATTCTCTTCGTCGGCGCGCTGCTTGCTGAGATCCACCAGCACGACCTTGAGGGTCGCCAGGATCGGATCGGCGAACAGCACTCCGAGGATGCCGAGCAGCGCCCCCATCAGCAGCTGCATCGCCAGCACGAGCGCGGGCGGCAGGTCGACGGTCCGCCGCGCGATGTATGGGACGACCAAATAGCCGTCGATGTTCTGCACGAAGAAATAGACAAAGATCGCATAGACGCCGTGGTTTGGACCGGCGCTAAAACCGACCGAGACCATCAGCACACCCGACGTGATCGCGCCGATGTTCGGGATGAAGGCCAGAACGCCGGTGACGAGCCCCAGGAGCGCAGCCATTGGCACGCCGCCGATCGACAGCATCAACCAGGTGAATATCCCCTCGAAGATCATGCCGACGAGGCGCCCGAACAGCAGCCGCCTCAGCGTAAAGCCGACATGCTCGGCGATCCGGTAGAAGCCGGCGCGGGCCCTGAGCGGAAGCATCCAGGCGATTCCGCGATCGTAGATCCGCGGCTCGGCCGCTAGGAAGATCCCGATCACGATCATCGCGATGACGCTTGTGACTGCGCCGATGACGCTGCCCACCGCGCTGGTCAGACGACCGATCCCGCCGAGGAGCTGGCTGCCGATGTCCGTGGGCTGGTTCTTGGGGATCAGGCCCAGCGAGCCGACGAAGGCCAGCAACCGGTTGAACTGGGCGGTGACGACCTCGCGCAGCGCCTCGAACTGCGCGCCGATGGTGGTGCCTGCGAAATAAATGACCCAGCCAAGGAAGCCGAAACCCAGCAGCAGGACGAGCAGCAGGCGCCAGCCACGGTGGATCGGCAAATAGCGGCCGAGGACGCGCACGCCGCCATCGAGGAACACGGCGAAGATCGCGCCGCCGACGATCAGCAGAAGCGGCTGGGCAAGGACGATGACGCCGATGGCGAGCAGCGCCATCCCCAGCCACACCGATGCCTTCTGCATCTCGCGGCGGACTAGCGGGTCGCGGAACTCCGCCGGACCCGGCCGCTCGACGTGCGGCTCAATGGTCGGTGGAGCTTTGCTCATCGCCCGGCCTAGCTACGCCGAAGCGAACGCCCGGCGCGGCCCGAACGAAGCGCCTGGATCCAGCTGATCGGGTTCCACCACTGGCTCGACCCGTCGAGCGAGAAGGTGATGAACTCGGCGCGTCCGCCGATATTCTCCCACGGCACCGGCCCGCCGAGCCCGCCGTTCCAGGTCGGGATCCGGCTGTCGGCGGAATCGTCACGGTTGTCGCCCATCAGCCAGACGTGGCCGGCCGGAATCGTGATCGGATCGAAATTGTCCTCGGCCGTGGGCCCGAGCTCGACGGTGTCGTAGCTGCGGCCGTTCGGCATCGTCTCGCGGACCACGGGCACGCGGCAATAGGCTTTGCCATCGGTGCCGCGTACGCGGAAGTTGTACAAGCCCATGTCGCCGCCAGGTCGCAGGTCGCCGCACGGCGAATTGATGTCGATCGGGATCATCTTGTAGGTGGTCGGCTGGCGCTTCACCGGCTGGCCGTTGATGAACAGCTGGCCCCCGACCATCCGGATATTGTCGCCGGGAAGCCCGATCACGCGCTTGATGTAGTCCGACCGTTCGCCGGGCGGAGTGACGATGACGATGTCGCCGCGCTCCGGCAGCCGCCCCAACAGGCGGCCCTTCATCGGCGGGAAGACGTGGAAGCTGGGGCTGACCCACGACCAGCCGTATGGATATTTGCTGACCACCAGCCGGTCGCCGGTCAGCAGGCCCGGCATCATCGATTCCGACGGGATGTAGAAGGGCTTCGCGATGAAGCTGTGGAAGGCGAGGACAGCGAGCAGTACCCACAAAAGGCCGCGAATCTCGCGCCAGAGCGCGGAGCCCTTGTCTTCCTTCTTGTCGGCGGGAGCCGGCTCGTTGGCGGCCGGCTCGGGCATGGTTTCAGACAACAATTAAGGCTCCAGCTTGCGGGCGGTCAGGATAACGAAGGCCTGCGCCCAGGGAAAATCGTCGGTCATCGTCAAGTGAATGTCGATGGCGTGGCCTTCCGGCGCAAGGGCGTCAAGCCGCGCCCTGGCTCCTCCGGCCAGTTGTAACGTCGGTGCGCCCGATGGAAGATTAACGACGCCGATGTCCTTCATATAGACACCGCGCTTGAACCCGGTTCCCACCGCTTTCGAGAATGCCTCCTTGGCCGCGAAGCGCTTGGCGAGGGTTCCGGCGATGGTGTGCGGGCGCGATGCCGCCTTCTTGCGCTCGAGTTCCGTAAAGACGCGATTGAGGAACTTGTCGCCCCAGCGGTCGAGCGAATTCTGGATCCGCTCGATGTTGCAGAGGTCGGAGCCGATGCCGACGATCATCGCGCCTGGTCCATGAGTTCGCGCATGTGGCGGACGCTGGTGTCCAGGCCGGTGAAGATTGCCTCGCCGATCAGGAAGTGGCCGATGTTGAGCTCGGCTAGCTGGGGGATGGCCGCAACCGGGATCACATTGCCGAAGGTGAGCCCGTGGCCTGCGTGCGGCTCGATCCCGTTCTTGACGGCAAGCGCCGCGCAGTCGGCGATCCGCTTCAGTTCGGCGGTTCGCTCGTCGCCCTCGACATGAGCGTAGCGGCCGGTGTGAAGCTCGACGACCGGAACGCCGAGGCGAAGCGCGGCTTCGACCTGCCGCTCGCTGGGCTCGATGAACAGGCTCACGCGGATTCCGGCCGCCCCGAGCTTGTCGACATAATAAGCGAGATGATTGTGCTGGCCCGCGGCATCGAGCCCGCCTTCGGTGGTGCGCTCCTCGCGCCGTTCGGGGACGATGCAGGCGGCATGCGGCTGATGGCGAAGTGCGATCTCGAGCATCTCCTCGGTCGCCGCCATCTCCAGGTTCAGCGGCAGCGCGATCTCGGCCATCAGCCGGTCGATGTCGTCATCGGTGATATGGCGGCGGTCCTCGCGAAGGTGAGCGGTGATCCCGTCCGCCCCGGCATCGGCCGCGATATGGGCGGCGCGGACCGGATCGGGATGGCCGCCGCCGCGCGCGTTCCGGATGGTCGCGACGTGATCGATGTTGACGCCGAGGCGCAGGCGACCGCTCATGCCGCGGCGCGACTACCCGGCTTGATGGGCGGAATTGCGGCAAGCTCCGGCGGCACCGAATCCGCCTCATAGGTGGGAACGTCGATCCGGATCAGCGGCACGAAGGGAATGCCGAGGTCCGCCTTACCGCCTGACCGGTCGACCAGCGCTGCCTCCGCGATGACGTCGCCGCCCGCCGCGCGAACCGCCTCGATCGCTTCCCGCGACGAGAGCCCCGTGGTCACGACATCCTCGACCATCAGCACCTTGGTTCCGGGATCGAGGTGGAAGCCCCGACGAAGCTCGAACGTGCCTTGCGGCCGTTCGACGAACATTGCGGGTCGGTTCAGTGCGCGGCCCATCTCATGGCCGATGATCACTCCGCCCATCGCGGGGGAAACTACGGCGTCGATCTCGACGCGGATGTTGGTGGGGATCTTGGCTGCCAGCGCCCGCGCCAGCCTCTCCGCCCTTGCGCCGTCCATCAGCACCCGTGCGCATTGGAGGTAGCGGGGGCTGCGGAGCCCCGACGACAAAATGAAATGCCCCTCGAGCAGCGCCTCCGCCGCCCGGAACTCGGCGAGAATGTCCTCGTCGCTCATCATAAATCGCAGCGGCATTTAGGATGCTTCGGCCTACGGGCCAAGTGCCGCTTGAGGCTCTGAAAAGCCTTGCCTATAGAGCCTCGCAACTAGGGGCGCCTCCCGCGTCCGGCTTCACCACTGCAGGGAATATTGATGAGACTGATTGGATGGGCGATCGCCTTGGCAGCGGCCGGGCTAACACCGGCAGCAGCGCAAGGCCCTGCGAACGCGTCCAACCAGAGTCCGACGGCGACGGCAACGGCGACGCCGCCGGCAGGCACGGCTCAGAACCCGGGCAAGCCAGATGCCCCGACCGCTCCGGCGGTGGTTCCGGGAACGCCCGGCCACATGCTTCCGACCGTCGGAGTGGGTGAACCGGTCGACGGACGCATGGGGATCCAGGAGCAGGTCACTCCGATCGGGCGCGAGGCGCTCGGCTTCCACAACAACTGGCTCCTGCCGCTGTGTGCGATCATCAGCGTGATCGTCCTCGGCCTCCTGCTCTACGCGATGATCCGGTTCCGCCGCGGCGCCCACCCATCTCCTTCGCGCAATTCCCACAACACGTTGATCGAGGTGATCTGGACGATCGTCCCGGTCGCCATCCTCGGCGCGATCGCCTTCCCGTCGCTGATCCTGCTCGCCCATCAGTACAAGCCGCCGCCAGCCGACGTGACCGTGAAGGTCACGGGCCATCAATGGTACTGGTCGTACGAGCTGCCCGATTACGGCGTCAGCTTCGACAGCTACATGCTGAAGGAAAAGAACGACCCCACCCGCCAGGCCAACCAACGTCCGCGCACCGACGCCGATGGACCGCCGATGCTCGCGGTCGATGAGCGGCTGGTCATCCCGCAGGGCAAGACGGTGAAGTTCATCATCACCGCCGACGACGTGATCCACAGCTTCGCGGTTCCCGCATTCTGGATCAAGCAGGACGCCAACCCCGGCCAGCTCCACGAGACTTGGGCCAAGGTCGACCGGCCAGGCGTTTATTTCGGCCAGTGTTCCGAGCTGTGCGGCGCTCGTCACGGCTACATGCCGATCGGCGTTGAGGTGACGTCACCGACGCAGTTCGCTGCCTGGGTCGCCTCAAAGGGCGGGCATATGCCGGGAACGCAGCCGGCAGCTGCCGCCACGCCCGCCGCGGCCTCAGCGGCGCCCGCACCCGCTGCCGCTCAGCCTGCTGCGGCACCCCAACAGCCGGCGACCAACCAAGCCGCCACCGCGCAGAATTAAAAAGCGAGTTCGATCCCCATGAGCACCACCGCCGACTCCCTGCACTTGAAGTCGCACGAGGCGCATGACGCGCACCACGATGCCGACCACAAGCCGGGCTTCTTCACCCGCTGGTTCATGTCGACGAACCACAAGGACATCGGAACGCTCTACCTGATCTTCGCGATCGTCGCGGGCGTGATCGGCGGCGCCATCTCCGGCATCATGCGCTGGGAGCTGATGGAGCCTGGCATCCAGGTCCTCAATCGCGCCTGGCCGATTGGCGCGGGCACCGCCAACTTCGACGAGTGGACCCACCACTGGAACGTGCTGATCACCGCTCACGGCCTGATCATGGTCTTCTTCATGGTCATGCCGGCGATGATCGGCGGCTTCGGCAACTGGTTCGTGCCGCTGATGATCGGCGCTCCCGACATGGCGTTCCCGCGGATGAACAACATCAGCTTCTGGCTGCTGGTCCCGAGCTTCCTGCTGCTGCTCGGCTCGACCTTCGTCAGCGGAGGCACGGGCCTCGGGGCGGGGACGGGCTGGACCGTCTATGCGCCGCTATCAACATCAGGATCGGCCGGACCGGCGGTGGATATGGCGATCTTCTCGCTCCACCTTGCGGGCGCCAGCTCGATCCTTGGCGCGATCAACTTCATCACGACGATCTTCAACATGCGCGCGCCGGGCATGACGCTGCACAAGATGCCGCTGTTCGTGTGGTCGGTGCTGGTCACGGCCTTCCTG
>Ga0207691_10005526_pt1 | contig 12209 bp, 12 predicted proteins | sample KBSM13metaG_FD_184327 | JGI IMG/M metagenome (GOLD analysis project Ga0207691, IMG submission 184327) | Miscanthus rhizosphere microbial communities from Kellogg Biological Station, Michigan, USA - KBS M1-3 metaG (SPAdes) (version 2) | ecosystem: Host-associated > Plants > Roots > Rhizosphere >...
CCTGCGCCGGTGTGGATCATGCCCTGAACCTGATGCGTCATCACCGCGAGAAAGGCGGCGAGCCCCAGGTAGAAGACGCCATATTCGACCCGTATGCCGATCGGCACGGCGTAATAGGCCTGATTGGCGGGGGCGGCCGGATCATAATGCCACGCCTGTTTGAGCGCGGGCAGCGCGGCGATTGTGATCAGGATAAGAAGCGGGCTGGGGCTGTAGAACATCATCGCCACCATGAGGGGCGCGCCGATAAACCAGATGCGCGGCGAGAGAATCGCCGTGATCCGGCCACCATCGAGCGGCGGCAGCGGGATCAGGTTGAAAAAATTGAGAAAGAAACCGGAATAAGCGATCGCCAGCAGCAATCCGCTATCCGTGTGGCTGCCCCAGAAATAGATCAGGGTGGCCGCTACCGTGCCGACGAACGGGCCCGCGGCCGCGACATAGGCCTCCGTCTCGACGTCCATCGGCTTGTCCTTGAGTTCGATCCAGGCGCCGACGAAAGGGATGAAGGTGGGCGCGCTGACCGGAAGCCCGCGCTGACGCGCCGCGATGAAATGACCCATTTCATGTACGAAGATCAGGCCGATAAACCCGAGCGCGAACCGCCAGCCAAAGACCATGCTGTAGACGACCAGCGACACGAGCATCGTCAGCAAGGTTCCGCCCGCCTTGCCCAATTTCAGCGCGCCAAACAGCAGCGCCAGCATTCCACCCATTAGAGCGTCGCATCTTCATCAGCCTTGCGGCGGAAAAATTTGCGGAAAGCCGCAGCCGCCCCGGCAAGGGCAAGCAGCCCCAGTTTCCAGACCTTGAGCAGGAAGACGCCTGCGAGGGCGAGCAGGCCGAGCTTCTTGACCGCGACCACGCCGACGAGCGCCGCAAGCCCGTAAGCCGCGACCTTGTCGGTCGACTGGTTGAAATCCTGATAGCGCTTGCCGGCGGCGAAATTGAGCGACCCCAGCAATTGCGCGGCGACGGGCCGGTCGGCGGCGATGTGCGCCGAATCGGTGATAAGATCGAGACTGAAATAGCCTTCGCGGCCGAGCGCATACGTATTGTAATTGACCGTCTGGGGGAGGCCGGCGGGCGCGCCACGGTCCTTGACCAGCATCGACCAGACCAGGCGGTGCGCGGCGGCATCATAGGCCGGCGGCTGCGCCCAGCCGACCACGTCGAGCGCGGGAAGGCCGCGTGCCTTACGGCCGGCATTATCCTCTTCCGTATTGTCCTTCAGCGAGGCGAGAAGCGTATCGGGTTTCCACTCCTTGGCCTCGTCGTCGCGGACATAGCCTTCTCTGAGCCATGAAACGTCGACCATCCAGATATCCTGGTCCTTGAGGCTGACGATCAATCCGAAGCGAGACGGGGAAGCGGGATTGCCGATTGCCTCCATGATCCGATTGGCTTCGGCCGCGGGCACGAAGACGTCGCCTGCCGGAATGGCGAGTTCGCCCTGGTCGAGGAGTTTGACCTTCGCCGGGCCCAGAATCGCGGTCTTGTGCGCGGCGGCCCATGCGGCCTCAAGCGCATTCTGGGTCGTGGCGACCGGTTGGGCAGGCTCGGCCTGCGCTAAGACTGGCGCTGCCAGGCCTGCAAAGGCCGTCAGGCCCAATAAAATTGCTCGCCCCATTCATCCCTCCCCCGGCGCGCCCCCGCGCGCGGGACTTGTGTAAAAGCGCATCCCCTTGCGGGAAAGGGAGCTTTTCAGCCGATCTGCTTTGGATCTCACTTGCCGCAAATCAAAGACCTTATCTTTCGGATATAAAAATATGATGCACCCTTGAAATATGATAAATTCTGTTGGTATTATCCGCACACGGAGGAATCGGCCGGAAGGTAAGATGAGGGCAATAGCGCACGGGGGACCGCACGCACTCGGCCACAACGCCTTGCGCGCGCCCGAGCCAGCGAAATCTTATCATCGCCAATTCCGGCCAACTCAGCGGATCGCCGGCAAGCAGGTGTCCCGTACGCAGGAGAGCGAAGGTGGAATTTTGGCCAAGGCGTTCAGCGCCTGCTGCCGTTTGTGGTCCAGTTACACGTAGTTTCGAATCTGGTTCAGCAAGGCTGAACCAGGGCGGCACCGGCCCGAGCCCCCAAATCGGGCCGGTGCCGCTTCAAATTTGAACAAATTTACCCGCATCGGGATATTTGGTTATCGGCGATGCGACCGTGTCGTCACCCGCTCGATGCGCCGCCCTCGCGGCCCACGACCGAGCTGCACGAAAAGGTCGATCGTCTGTGCGACATAATGCCGGATGTCCGCGCGACTGAGCCCGGTGCCCGCCTGCAGCACGAGCAGCACGAGCTGTTCGACCGCGGCTTCGGGTGTATCCGCATGGATCGTGGTCATTGCGCCGGGGTGCCCCGAATTGATCGCGCGCAGGAACGCGAAGGCCTCGCTCCCGCGCAGCTCGCCCAGGATGATCCGGTCGGGCCGCATGCGCAAAGATGCTGTAACGAGGTCATTGGCGGTGACGCGCGCTTCGCCGAGTTCGCCCCGCACCGCGACCAGGCCAACATGGTTCGGATGATCGACCGCGAGCTCGGGTGTGTCCTCGATCAGGATCAGCCGCTCCCCGAGCGGAACCTCACGCAGGAGGGCATTCAGAAAGGTGGTCTTGCCGCTCGATGTCCCGCCGGAAATGAGGATGTTCCGGCGCGCGCGCACCGCGTCTGCCAGCATTCCAGCCAGATCGGCATCGTGCGATAGGTCAGCGCGCTGGCCGTCGCCATCCTCTGCAAGGTCAAGCGCGCCGCGGCTGGTGTCGGCGAAGGCGCCGCTCGCCGCATAATCGGTGAGCCTCAGCCGCGGCGCCACCTGCTTGCGGATCGCGAGCGCCAGGTGATCGCGCGTGGCGGGAGGGACGACCATCTGAATGCGGCAGCCGTTCGGCAGGATGGCCGACATCAAAGGATGTTCGCGGCTGATGCCTTGATGCGTCAGCGCCGCGAGTTGGCGCGCGAGCCGGGCCAGGGTGAGCTCGGTGAGGTCCGGGGCGGGATGCCGCTCGATGCCGCCGCCGAGCAATTCGAGCCACAGTTCACCGGGCTGGTTCACATAGATGTCGGTGACGTCGGGCCGGGCGAGGTGATCGGCCAAAGGTGCAAGGCAGGACCGCAGATAGACGCCGGCCTCGATCGCCGCCGCGGCATTCATTGCTGCGTCTCGCCGTCAAATTCCAGATCGCGCGCCACAAAGATGCTGATGCTGGTCGCCGCCGGAACTTTGAGTGTGGGTACGATCGTCGCGGAGGAGACCTGCGGCCCCGCCGCCTGCGCCGCATTGGGCAAGGCGACGATCACCGACCCGGTGGTCGCGCGCGTCGCGAGCGCGGCTCCGATCTGGAAGGTCGACTGGAGCAACGCGTCGAACAGCCGCTCCGGGATATGATTGTTGACGCTGGCATGCACGCCGCCGCGGCCGAGCGGATCGACCGCGGGGGATTCGATCGCGATGATGGCCCCGTCTGGACGGATCAGCCGCGTCCAGCTTATCACTGCGCGCTTCTGGCCGACATTCGCGTCCGACTGATATTGGCCGACGAGGCGGCTTCCGCGCGGGATCAGCACCTTCGATCCGTCGAACCCCCGCACGTCGCGCGAAACGATCGCGCGCGCGAAACCTGCGCGGGTGGAATCGAATGCGGTTTCCAGAACGGCCGGGATGAGCGTGCCCTGCGGCACCGTATTGGCCCGGTTCGCGAGCATGCCGGATCGTACGCGCGCGCTTGCCGTGGGATTCGCGCCGAGCGGCCCCGGCGGCGCGGCGGGGGCGGCAGCGGGACCCGCGTTTCCGCTCGTCGTGTCGATCACCAAGGCGGGCACGGCCGAATTCCGGTTGGGCGGAAGGGCAGCCACGGGTTGCGGCGCCGGATAATAAGCGGGTGGTGGCGTGACGGGCAGCTGGGCCGTCGGCCCGTAATGTTGCATCACGCTCGGCGGAGAGGGCTGCATGGAAGGTGCGGCGCTCGCGACGGTCGCGGGTGAAGGCGGCGCCGGTTCGGGCGGGAGCTGGAGCGGTGGCGGCTCGGTCACCGCGTAAGCGGCATCGGCAGCTTGCGGCCTGATCGCCGGCTCGACCCGCGCGCTTCGGCGCATCTCCAGCACCACGAACAAGAAGATGGCGGCTGCCAACGCACAGAGCGCCAAGACGATGCCGGACGGGCCGCCACGCGGCAGGCGCACGACCGGTCCGATCGTGCCTTCGTCCGCAATTCCTGCGACGGAATCAGGAGCGGCCGGATTCCGTCTCACGGATGGACCTGCGATGGCAGCCTGAGCGCAAAGGCGATCCTGCCGTCGATGCGGAAGACGAGCTTGGCGGTCACGCCGTCGATCACGAACTCCTCGCCGTGCATGCCGCCATTGGCGAGCCGTTCGGCTCCGTCGTCGCCAATCTGGAAAGTGGCCGGGATCGGCCGATCCGCGGGCCAGCTGACATAGGTACGTTGCCCGTCGTCCGATACCGATGCCGGCCGCAGCACCGGATCGCCCCCGATACGATAGCGGCTCGCACGCCGGGCGACCGCCTGATCCTTGGCGGATGCAGCCTCGGCGCCGGCCGCCGACGGGTAATCGAACCGAACCATGTACGCCATTTCCGGCGTCGGAAAGGTGAGCGACACCAGCTCGAAATTATAGATCCGGACATTGGTGATCACCGTCATATTGGTCGGCGCACCCGCCTGGGTCGGCTTGATGAACAGATGGTCGCCGGCGCGGTCGACATTCACCTGCCACAAAGCGCTATCCCCGACCGAGACATTCTGAATCTGCTCTCCGGGCGAAAGCAGGATCGTGGTCTGGTATCCGGGTGTGCCCTGCAGCTGTACGATTTGCCTGGCATCATAGACGATCGTCTGCAGCCGCGGGTCACGTGCAGACGGCTGCGGCCGGACGTCGCCCAGCGCCGCCGCGCAGGCGAACATCGCCAGCAGGAGCGCGGCGCCGGACTTCATTGCGCAGGCCCCGAAAGGGCAGAAGGCGAGGCCATCGGGAATGCTGGCTGCGCGGGGGCGATCGTTTCGGGATCGCGCCGATATTCGAAGATCTGGAAGCCGAGCGGGTTTACGAACCGGTCTTCAAGCGACATCGGCGCGCGCGAATAACGATAACGGACGAGCGCGACCCATGCTCGGGCCGGCTCGGCATGCCCGCTCGGATCGGTCCTGACCGTGTCGAAGCGGACCAATGCCGCATCCGGGCCGGTTGGCGAAACGCTCTTCACCCGCGTCTCCACCACCGTGCCGCGCGAATAAAGGACGAGGGGATTTTGCGGGTTGGACGGCTGCATCGTGGCCAGATAGCCGCGCCTCGCGATATCCGCCGAAAAGAGCGCGACGCGTCGGTAATTGGTTCGCACCGTCGCGAAGTCGAAGCTCTCGCGCGCGATGACATATTGGACGAGATAGGATTGGGTCAGCGCGGCGTCGGGCGCTACCGATCCGGGATCCAGCGGCTTGAGGGGCTGAACGTAGCCCGTCGTCTTGTCGACCAGCAAAGTATAAGGTTCGACCGTCTTGAGCGGGGTCAACAGCATCAAGGCGCCAGCCTCCAGCAGCGCGATGCCTCCGGCGACCGACGCGACGATCCAGGCGACGCGGCGCGAGGCATGGAGCGCCTTCAGCCGGTCGGAATTCCAGCTTGCGGCATCCTCGTAATAAGCGTCGAGCCGCTTTCGGCCTTGGTCGTTCATATGGTCCTGTCCCGTCGCCTGGCGCTCGCCGACGCGCGTCCTTTCCCGCGCCGCGGGAAGGCCCTGCCGGTGGGCAGGCTGTCGAAGCCCACCGTGGCCGGTTTCTCGCCGGCTCCGGCAGGGCGAAGCTCGAAGCGCCCACGATTGCGGCTGGCCAATTCGCGCCCGATCGCCTCGCGCTGATGGAGCGATGCGATTGCGTTGGCGGTTGCGGTCGCGCGGCTACGCATTTCGGCCAGTTCGCGATCGCGGCCTATGGCGCTGCCGGTCGTGACCGTCGCCGGATCCTTCGCCCGCAAAGGCACGGCGCGCCAGGATGCCAGTCTGAACGCTCCAGCCAGGCGCGCCGAGGCCAGCAGCATGGCAACGATCACCAGTGCAAACAGCGCGGTGATGACGAGCAATTCGGTCGGGGCGGCGGGAAGCACTTCGTGGCCTTGCCGGCGGGCGAGAACGGTAGACAGCCAGGGCTCCAGCACGCTGAGCTCGAAGGCGAGCACTACCGCGACACCGATCGCCCCAATGGTCGCGCCGGCAATGACCCGGATCCAGCCCTCAAGCAGGCTGCGCGTATTCTCGAACAACAGGAAAGCGACGAAATAGGGCCCGAGCGCCAGCATCAGCGCCGCGACGATGCGGACGGTGGCGATTCCCGCCAACGTCGACAGGAGGAAGAGCACCCGCGCGCCGCCCAATGCCTGGGCGTTGAAGGCTGCCGTGGCGGCGGGTGACACGAAAGCACCTGGTTCGACACGCGGCTCGCCGGGGCCGAGGACCATCAGCTGCTGCAGCGCGATGTCCGCGAGGTCGAGACGCTGGGTGAGCGTGCCATCGCTTCCCGGGAGGGAAGAGGGTCGGCCAATCTCGGCCACGATCTGGCCGGGAGCCTGCGTGACCACGTCGTAGACAAGCGTGTGATAGACCGGCCAGCTGGTCGCGAGCGCCATAACGGCGCCGATCTTGACCATTGCCAACGTTCCGCTGCGCACGTCGAGCCCGCGCCCGAACAGCATATTATAGCCGATAAGCGCGACGAAGATGGTGAGCAGCCCGGTCAGGATCAGCGACAGCGTCGATCCCGGGGCCCCGAGCGCGGCGAACGCGCCCGAGCTGAAAATATCGGCCTGGCAATCGATCGATGTGGTGACCCATCCGACGAAGCCATACGGCTCGGTTGGGGCGGAGCAGGCGGTGCTCATACGACCTCCAGCAGGCGTGGCAGCCAGTCGGCGGGATCGTCGCCGGCCTCGAGCCGAATCTGGTCGAGCAGCCGGACGGTGCGTTCGCGGCCCGAAAGCACGGTCAGCAAGTCCTTCTCGCCGCTCAGATCGAGGCGGACCACCACGCTGTCCGACCCATGCTTGATCAAGAAACAATGCGCCGAGTCCGGCAGCGTGCGCACGAGATCGAATTCGTGGTCGGTCAGCCCGAAGCCTTCGATATAATCGACGGCGCGCGCCTTGGGGTTGGGCAGGAAGATCTGGGTTGCGGACTGCTCGATCACCGCGCTCGCGATGCGGCTTTCAAGCGCGTCCTGCGCGCTTTGCGTCGCGAAACCGACCAGGCCGTTCCGCTTGCGGATGGTCTTTTCCCAATCCTTGATCTTGCCCACGAAGACATCGTCGTCCAGCGCCTTCCAGCCCTCGTCGACGATGATGATTGCGGGGCTGCCGTCCAGCCGTTCCTCGACGCGATGGAACAGGTACATCATCGCAGGCGTGCGGCTGACCGGATCGTCGAGCAATAAGGTCATGTCGAACCCGACGGCTTCGGCTTCGCCGTCGATCAGGTCGTGCGGATTGTCGAACAGCCAGGCGCGCTCGCCTTCTCCCCACCAGGGGCCAAGCCGCGACCAGAGATCGTCGCCTTGCGGGCGGCGGCCGCCCCGGAACAGCTCGACGATGTGCCGTAGCCGGCGATGCTCGATCGGCTGGTCGAAATTGGCATCGACCGCATCGCGGATCAGCGCAATTTCCTCGCCATCGGCGCCGCCCGCCAGCATGCCCAGCCAGTTGACCAGGAACTGACGGTTCGTGGGCGTGGCGGGAAGCTGCAGCGGATTGAGTCCGGCCGGCGCGCCGGGGCGCAGCACGTCGTAGCGCCCACCGATTGCCCGGATGAAGAGTTCCGAGCCGCGATCCTTGTCGAAGAAGACGATGCGCGGGCGGAATTTGCGCGCCTGTGCCAGCAGGAAGTTGAGGATCACCGTCTTGCCGCTGCCGGATGGGCCGATGACGGTGAAATTGCCGAGGTCGCCCTGGTGGAAATTGAAGAAATAGGGCCCGGCCGCAGTTGTCTCGAGCAGGGTGACGGCCTCGCCCCAATGGTTGCCGCTCGGCCGCCCCAGCGAGAAATTATGGCAGCTGGCAAGGCTGGCGAAATTGGCGGTCGAAACCAGCCCGCGCCGTGCTGCAAATTTGAAATTGCCCGGGAATTGCGCCCAGAAGGCCGGCTCCAACGCGACATCCTCGCGCACCGAAAGCAGGCCGAGATCGGCAAGTGCCGCCTGGACCTCCGCCACCGCCTCGTTGACCTCACCCGGCGAGCTGCCACGCACCGCGATCGTCATATGATGTTCGCCGAACGCCGCGCGGCCCGCTGCAACGTCGTCCTTGGCGTTCGCCAGCTCCGCGCGAAGGCTTACCGCTTCGTCCTCGGCCGAGCGCATCCGGCGCAGCGCGAGGTTCATGCGCGACAGCGCGGCCTGCCGGTCGACGAAGCCGAAGGATTGCGAGATCGTGATCTCGAAGGGGAGGCGCAGCAGGTCGTCGAGCATGCCCGGCGTGGTCTGCCCGGGATAATCCTTGATCGAGACCATCCCGACGAAGGATCGCGGGCTCGCGCCTGCCGGGCCAAGTTCGACCGTATCCTGGCCGAAGCTGACGCGGCGATAGGGCAGATACTCCCCCAGGTCCTGCGCCGGCAGCCGGTTCGGCCGCATCTCCCCGTTGAACAGGTAGGACAGGAATTCGAGTGGTTCGGAGCAGGGCCCGTGCGGCGTATCATAGACGCCGAGCAGGCGCGGTTCGTAGCTTGAGAGCGCGGCGATGAGCGCGTCGCTCGCCTGCTTCAATTGTTGCAGTTCGTAGCGCGACGTCTCGACCTGTTCTGCGCGCAGACCGAGCCGCCGGCGGAGCTTGTCGATCGCGCCCATGCGCCCCTGCAGCGGGCGACGAACGAGCGTCAGGAACAGCTCGTTCACATAGAGCTTGCGCGCGCCCATGCGGCTTTTCCAGGTCGCGTCCAAGCGGTTGGAAAAGGCATCGGGAAATTCGGCCGTAAGCTCGACATCCGCCTCGCGGCGCAGAACATGATGATAGACCGCGAAGCGCGACGTGCCGATCGCCTGGAGCAGGCCCTCGCGCAGGCGTTTGCGATAGTTGAGCTCGTCCGTGTCGGCGGTTTCGAACAGCAGCCCGCGTAACTGGATGACCTGCATGAGCAGGCCGTCGCGCGTCTCGATCGTGTGATCGTCGACATGGCGCGCGTAAGGCAGCTGCTTCCCGGCAGACTGCTCGCGCTCGGCCATTTTCGGGTCAGAGGTCAGGCGCGGTAGGAATTGCATCCCCAGACCCGATAATTACGCACGCGAGGACAATTGGAGACACGGGCCAGCCAGAGATCGAAAAAGCGCGGTTCGTTGAGGCACAGGAGGCCGCCGACGAGATGCATCACGACCGCAGCCGCCAGGACCCAGAGGGAGCGGAAGATAAGGAACAATTCGGTAGCCACGACCATGTTGGCCACAAAGAAACTGTAGGTGACCCCGGCGAACATTTGCGGCCGCGTCAGCGCCACGAACAACGTGTCACGCTCCAGCGTCGCCATTGCCTATTGGCCGAGCATGGCGGTCGAATGGATGCCTGCCACGATGCTGGCCGCGCCGAACAAGATGAAGCAACCGAGAATGACAGTCGCGCCATAGCGCCAGTTGATCCGCCCGGTGAGCATCATGAAGCCGACGCAGGCAACCGCGATCACTGCGGCAACCGTAGCAACGGTGCCCATCAAAGTCCCTTGAAGCCAGCTTACCGCCGACACGAACACGCCCGAACCGGCGGGGTCGGCATAGTTGGTCTGGGCGGCGGCCGGAGATACCACCAACGCGGCGGCCACGGCCGTAGCGGCGGCGGCAATTCTATTCTTCATTCCGACGAATCTCCCCGCTCTGTTTTCGCATATGATAATCTGATTCGCAAATGAAATGCTTATGCGGGTGCGTGCAGGCGGAGCACGCCCGTAAACCGCCCGGGCGCGTCCCATCGTTTCAGACTTGCTTCAGGTTGTCGCTGCGCTGCAACACTGCGCGCAATGCGTGGTTCGATGCACGCTTCGCAATGGCGCGCGGCGAGCGCCGCCGCTAAAGTCGTGCGCATGCAAATTGGACATCGGGTCAATGAAACCGGCCTGCTGCTGCGCGACGGCAGCAGCTTCTATCTGCGGCGGGATGCTGGCGGACGCTTTGCGCTTGATTTGCGACGCACGCCGATCGACGAGGTCGAAAAACGCGTCAGGCTCGTCGGCACCTATGTCGGATCCGACCTTGTAGACGTCGACGGCGTTTCGCTGATCTGATCCCTCGCCGGACGGCGGCATGGCATTGTCGGGCCAGCAGAAAAGCTATGTTGGTCGGCCGCAGCGGTGATACCACTTGCCGGTCATGACCAAATCCACGCCCCGCCGTCGCTTCCCCTCCTTCGGTGTCCAGGTGCTCGCCGGCATGGCTGTCGGGCTTGCTCTGGGGTTCGCGGCGCGTTCGCTCGGAGGGGCGGACACCGCCTTTGCTGTGACGCTCCACACGATCGGACAGATATTCGTTCAATTGCTGAAGGCGCTGGTGCCGCCCCTGGTCTTCACTGCGATCGTGAGTTCGATCGCCGCGCTGCGCGACCTGGAAAACGCGGCCAAGCTGGTATGGCAGACCTTGCTCTGGTTCGCGCTGACGGCGCTGATCGCGGTTTCGATCGGGATCGCGCTCGGCCTGCTGATTCAGCCGGGTCTGCATGCGGGGCTCGACCCTGGCAGCGCGATCGTGCCGGCCACGCGCGGCACCTGGCTCGATTTCCTGAAGGGGCTGGTGCCGGTCAACGTCCTCGGATTGACCGCCTCGACCATGATCGAGGATGGTGCGGCCACGACATCGCTCTCCTTCAACGTGCTGCAGATCATCGTCGCGGGGATCGCGATCGGCGCGGCAGCGGTGCGCGTCGGCGCGGCGGGTGAAAGCTTTCTCGCTTTCAACGCCTCCGCGCTCGCGGTCTTCCGCCGGCTGCTCCACTGGGTGATCCGCCTGACGCCGATCGGCACTGCCGGGCTGATCGGCGATGCCGTGGTGCGCTACGGCTGGAACACCCTGTCCGTGCTCGGAGCGTTCGCGGGCGCGGTCTACCTCGGCCTCGCGATCGTCTTGCTGGTAGTCTACCCGACCTTGCTCGCCGCCAACGGCCTCAATCCGCTCCGCTTCTTCGCCTCGGCTTGGCCGGCGATCCAGCTCGGTTTTGTCTCGCGCTCCTCGGTCGGCACCCTGCCCGTGACCGAGGATGTGACTGAGCGCGCGCTCGGCGTCCCGCGCGCTTATACCGCCTTCGCTGTGCCGCTCGCCGCCACCACCAAGATGGACGGATGTGCCGCCATCTATCCGGCGGTGTCGGCAATCTTCGTCGCCGAATTTTACGGCGTGCCACTCCACCTTGCCGATTATGGGCTGATCATGTTCGTGTCCGTGATCGGCTCGGCCGCGACGGCGGGCCTGACCGGCGCGGTGGTAATGCTGACTCTTACCTTGTCGACGCTGGGCCTGCCGCTCGAGGGTGCGGGCCTGTTACTCGCGATCGATCCCATCCTCGACATGGGCCGCACCGCGATCAATGTCGCCGGGCAGACGCTGGTGCCGACGATCGTCGCCAAGCGAGCGGGCATTCTCGACCTCGCGCGTTTTGACGGCGGCGCGCCCGCCGATGCGGGGCCGCAACCGGCCTGAACGTTCAGCGCGGGGCAAGTCCGGACGGATTAGGGCCTCGGATATGCGGATGTTCCTCGCCCTCACGCTCGCGCTGCTCCCTGCCGCCGTCGTCGCGCAGACGGCCGAGGACGAGATGCATCGCGCGGATCGTAAGCAGACCGAAGATCTCAATCGCAGCGTGCAGCGCTCGGTCGACCGGCGCAATGCCGCCGACGCGGCCAAGCTTGCGCGCTATCGGGATGCCACTGCGGCCTACGAGCGCCGGCGTGCAGAATGGCGCCGCCGCGTCGCCGACTGCGAAGACGGCGATACGAGCGCCTGCAGCCCCTATTGAGCCGCCCGCCTGGCAGCACGCCGCCGCATGGCACCCCCGACCAGCACCAGACCGATCAGCATAGTCGCCCAGCCCGCGGGTTCGGGAACCGGCGCACGAGCGCGAGGGTCATCGCGCTGAAGTTCGGGATCGCCGCGGGTGCTCCTCCCGCGCGAGCGGATCAGGCGTTCGGCGGCGTCGGGTCGATCACGACGACGCGATCGTCACCCAGGCGG
>Ga0207691_10005529_pt1 | contig 12207 bp, 11 predicted proteins | sample KBSM13metaG_FD_184327 | JGI IMG/M metagenome (GOLD analysis project Ga0207691, IMG submission 184327) | Miscanthus rhizosphere microbial communities from Kellogg Biological Station, Michigan, USA - KBS M1-3 metaG (SPAdes) (version 2) | ecosystem: Host-associated > Plants > Roots > Rhizosphere >...
CTCTTATCGCGCTGTGTTCGGCTGCTCTCGTGGCAACATCGTCATGTTGCAGGGCACTTATCTGACGCGAGGTGCGCCACCTCCGGGTATTGGACCAAAGTCCACTTGCACCTCGCATGACCGGCGCCTAGGTTTAAGGCAAGCGAACGCCAATAGCGATCGAGCACCTGGCGCCCACCAAGACGCCGTGCGGGCGGTGACGACCGCGACACCGAGCCGCACCTGGAACACGCTCAAAGGAGTAGCCGCATGCCGCACCAACTCAGGGACGCTGCGCAAACGTTGGCCGACACAATGGCCGTCGCTCAAAAGCAGTTTCTTCAAGCGCAAACACGTTCCCCGAATAACGCTGCACCAGCCTTGGACGCGCTCGAGACGGCGAAGCAGTACGCAGAGCTGCAACAGGATTGGGCAAAACAGGTCAGTCGCTATTGGACGGGGATGGCCGCGTCAGCGGGAGTGCCGATCACGCCACCAGCCGGACAAACGGAAGAAAAGCGGCCTGCGGCTCAGCCCTGGGAGAGCGGTGCCTGGGCAGATGCAGTGAAGAGCCCATACCTTGCGTATTGCAAAGTCCTCGATAGCAGCGTCGATACCGCTCCCGTAGAGGAGCGCACGAAAGAACAGGTTCGCTTCGGCCTGCGTCAGTTCACGGATGCAATGAGCCCCGCAAACTTCCTGCTGACCAATCCCGAGGCCTTGCAGCTTGCTCTCGAAACAAACGGCCAAAGCCTGGTCGAAGGCATGCGGCTGTTTTTCCAGGATCTCGCGAAGGGTGCGATTTCCACAACCGACCAAACCGCATTTGAGGTGGGGCGAAACGTCGCAACGACGCCTGGCGCCGTTATATTCGAGAACGAGCTCATACAACTGATTCAATATACCCCGCAGAGCGCCGAGGTCGCCGCACGGCCGCTGCTGGTCATACCTCCGTGCATCAATAAGTTCTACATTCTGGATCTGCAGCCGGAGAATTCGTTCGTTCGCTATGCGCTGGAAAAGGGCCAAAGCGTGTTTCTGGTGTCCTGGCGATCTGCGACCCCTGACATCGCCAAACTAACCTGGGATGACTATCTCGAAAAAGGTGTGATGCAGGCAATCGGCGTGACGCTCTCAGTAAGCGGCGCCGACCGCGTCAATGCGCTCGGATTTTGCGTCGGCGGCACACTGCTTACATGCGCGCTCGCTGTAATGGCGGATCGTGGCGAATCGAAAGTCGCTTCGCTGACGCTGCTCACGACAATGCTCGATTTCTCCGATGCCGGCGAGCTAGGCAAGCTCATCAGCGAAGAAAGTGTGCGCGCAAAAGAAGCCGCGATCGCGCAGAGCGGTATTCTGCAGGGAAAAGAACTCACGTTTGCCTTCTCGTCGCTGCGCGCGAACGATTTGATCTGGCAGTATGTGAACAACAGCTACCTTAAAGGCAAGGCACCACCGGCCTTCGACATGCTGTACTGGAATGAAGACAGCGCAAACCTGCCCGGACCGATGTTCTGTTGGTACATACGCAACGCATATCTTGAAAACAAGCTGCGGCATGCGGGAGCGACCACGCAATGCGGCGTGCCGGTGGATTTGTCCAAGGTGCACGTGCCGGCGTTTCTATACGCCTCGGTAGACGACCACATCGTCCCGTGGAAGACAGCCTTCGCATCACGGGAGATTCTCTCAGGTGATACCGTGTTCGTACTCGGCGCCAGTGGGCACATTGCCGGCGTGATAAACCACCCCGCGAAGAACAAGCGCAGATACTGGTCTGAGGGTGTGAATGGCGGCGAGCCGCAGCACTGGTTCGACACAGCACAAAGCACGCGCGGAAGCTGGTGGCCGAGGTGGGCAAGTTGGCTCGCGCAATACTCGGGGCCTGTAAAGCCGCATTCCCAGCGCCTCGGCAATGAGACGTATCCCGTAATCGAGGCGGCACCGGGGCGCTATGTGATGCAAAGGGCGTGACCGCAAGCACCACCAATCACAGCAACCTCGCGCTATCTTGCGCGCGACACCGCATCAGAGACGTGACGACGGCATACGCAGTTCGTGGCGCGCGACATGCCCAACGAGTCGAGCGTTAAACAGCTCGCGCTATGCCATGATGTTGACGCCGCCGTCGACGTATAGCGTTTCTCCGGACAGCCGCCGGGCATACGGCGTCGCGAGGTAGGCACAACTGAAGCCCACGTCCATGATATCGACGAGCTCACCGATCGGTGCACGCTGGGCAGCCGAGTTGAGCAGTTGCTCGAAGTCCTTGATGCCTGACGCGGCGCGCGTCTTCAGAGGTCCTGGAGAAATTGCGTGCACACGTATGCCCTTACTGCCGAGCTCGTACGCGAGATAGCGGCAGCAGGCTTCGAGCGCCGCTTTGACCGGCCCCATCAGGTTGTAATTCGGCACCACTTTGTTCGCCCCGTAATAGCTCATAGCGAACATTGATCCGCCATCCTTCATCAACGGCGCCGCCAGCTTCGCCATGCGCACGAATGAATGGCAGGAAATATCCATGGCCACCTTGAATCCTTCAGCGGAGCAATCCAGCAGTCCACCCTGCAGATCCTGCTTCGGCGCGAATGCGATCGAATGAACGAGGATGTCGAGCTTGCCCCACTTTTGCCTGATCTCATCGAATGTCGACTCGAGCTGACCCGGCTGCGCCACATCGAGCATCGTAAAAATGGGCGCTTCGAGCTCTTTTGCCAGCGGCTCGACGTAGGTCTTCGACTTCGGATTTAAATAAGTGATTGCCACTTCCGCGCCGAGCTCGCGAAAGGCTTTCGCACAGCCGTAGGCGATGGATTGGTCGTTGGCGATACCTACGACAAGCGCCTTCGCGCCTTTGAGCGCAGGGCGCGGAACCTCGAGGGTCATGAAAGTCTCCTAGATCTGCATTGAGGGTACGTTTTCGGGTAGAACGAGCTTTGCTTCAGTGGCTGCCACCACCTGCTCGACCGACACGCCAGGAGCCGTTTCAAGAAGCGTGGCCTGGCCGTTCGGGAATGAAATCACTGCCATCTCCGTAACGACGAGGTCCACCGGCCGAACCGACGTTAACGGCAGGTTGCACTTACCCAGAATCTTTGATTTACCTTTCGCCGTGTGCTGCATGGCGACGATGACGCGCTTTGCACCGGTCGCGAGATTCATGGCGCCGCCCATGCCGGGCACGAGCTTGCCGGGAATCGTCCAGTTCGCAAGGTGCCCGCCCTGGTCTACCTGCAGGCCGCCGAGCACGGTGATGTCCACGTGACCGCCGCCAATCAGACCGAACGACATTGCGCTGTCGAAGGTGCTTGCGCCAGGCAATGCGGTTACCGGGCGGCCGGCCGCATCGGTGAGGCGGCGCTGCGCCATTCCGCCCTCAGGAATCGGACCCGTACCTATCAAACCGTTCTCGGACTGAAAAAACACATTCAGGCCGGCCGGCAGGTGATTGGCGACTTGCGTGGGAATGCCGATGCCGAGATTGACCAGCATTCCGGAACGAAGCTCTTGCGCGATGCGCTTGGCGATAATGGTTGGTGCGTCCATGGCAGTCCTTATTCATTCGTGGGCAATGACGTAGTCGACGAGCGGTGCCGGAGTCACGACGTGGTCGGGCGGGATCAATCCCACGGGCACAATGTGCTCCGCTTCGACAATGACCGTGTCCGCGGCCATGACCATGACGGGATTGAAATTGCGCGCCGTCAGGACGTACGTGAGGTTTCCGATGTAGTCGCAAAGGAACGCCTGCACCAGCGCGAAATCCGCCCGCAATGGCTCCTCCAACAGGTAGACCTGGCCCTTCACTTCGACTTTTTGCTTGCCTTCCTCGACCTGGGTGCCGACACCGGTACGCGTCACGACGCCGCCCAGCCCGTAGCCACCCGCTCGAATGCGCTCAACAAACGTGCCTTGTGGCACCAGCTCTACCTCCATCGACTTGTCGAACATTTTTTTTTGCGTCTCCGGATTGAGCCCGATGTGGCTCGACACCGTCTTCTTCACCAGCCCTGCCGTAACCAGCTTGGCCACCCCGACGCCGGGCATTGCATTGTCATTGCATATGAGAGTGAGGTCGCGCTTGCCCTGGCGCACAAGCTCGTCCATGAGGTGCTCTGGTGTGCCGATACCCATGAAGCCTCCGACCATGATGCTTGCGCCGTTGGGTATCAGCGCGACTGCTTGCTCGAGGGGCACGCTCTGCATGTTTTTCTCCGGATGAACGCTTGCGAATATTCGGCTATTGAGCGAGCCAGCCACCATCCACCGGCAGCGCGGCACCGCGGATCTGGGACGCCGCTTCCGAGCAGAGGAATACCGTGAGGGCGCCTATTTGTTGAGGGGTTGCGAATTCGAGCGACGGTTGCTTTTCCGCCAGCAGATCGTGCTTCGCCTGCTGCATCGAAATTTTCTGGCTCGCTGCCCGTTGGTCGATCTGCTTCTGCACCAGCGGCGTCAGCACCCAGCCCGGGCAAATCGCGTTACACGTGATGTGAGTGGTAGCGTTCTCCAGCGCCACAACCTTGGTGAGGCCCAGCACGCCGTGCTTGGCGGTCACGTATGCAGCTTTTTCTGCCGAGGCGACCAGGCCGTGCGCCGAAGCGATGTTGACGATACGCCCCCAGTTGCGCTCTCTCATCTTGGGAATCACCGCTTTGATCGCATGGAAATTGGAAGACAGGTTGATTGCGATCACCGCGTCCCAGCGATCTTCAGGAAAGTCCTCGACGCGTGCCGTGTACTGGATGCCGGCGTTGTTCACGAGAATGTCGACTGCACCGAACTCTCGCGTCGCAGCGGCGATCATGTCACGAACCTGCGCGGGTTGCGTGAGATCGGCAGCGTTGTATGCGACTTTCACCTTGAACTCAGCGGCAAGCGCGGCACGCAGCCGTTCGATTTCCTGTGCGTCGCCGAATCCGTTCAGCATGATGTTCGCTCCCTCGCCCGCAAGCGCCCGCGCGATACCCAGCCCGATTCCGCTGGTTGAGCCCGTAACGACTGCGCACTTGCCGGACAGCATTGCTGGTCTCCTCTGCGTTCGCGGCCGGCGTCAATAGATGCCGGTCACGTAATACATGGTGATCACGACAAATACTGCGAGCGTCTTGATCATGGTGATACTGAAAATGTCGATGTATGACGTTTTGTGAGTGAGTCCCGTGACCGCGAGCAGCGTGATGACCGCACCGTTGTGCGGCAGCGTGTCCATGCCGCCGCTCGCCATTGAGGCAACGCGGTGCAGTACCTCGAGCGGTATGTTGGCGGCGTTCGCAGCGTTGATGAATGTCTCGGACATGGTGGCAAGCGCGATGCTCATGCCGCCGGAGGCTGAACCGGTGATGCCCGCGAGCGCGGTGACGGTGACCGCTTCATTCACCAGTACGCCGGGGATCGCTTTCAGGCCCTCGGCAACGACGAGGAAGCCGGGAAGCGCCGCAATTACGCCGCCGAAACCGTATTCCGAAGCGGTGTTCATGGCCGCCAGGAGCGAACCAGCGATGGCCGTTTTGCTGCCATCGGCAAAGCGCTCGCGGATTCTGCCAAAGGCGAGCACTACCACGCTCAAAATCCCAAGCACCAGTGCGCCCTCGACCGCCCACACGCCTACAACAGACGAGACCTGCGTGGTCATTGCCTTCGCCAATCCAGGCAGCTCAGTCGTATGCGTACTACCATATAGCTGCGGTATGAGGCCGGTGAACACCTTGTTCATAACGCCGACGATCACGAGGGGCGCGAGCGCTATCCACGGATTCGGCAGTTTTTCTTCCGTGAACGGCTCCGGCTCATTCACAAGATTGGTGCCATAGCCCTCGCCCGCTGCGGCGGCCCGCCGCCGGCGCCATCCCAGATAAGCGAGGCCGAGAATAAGAATGAAAATCGACCCGACCACACCGAGCCACGGCGCCGCCCAGCCGTTCGTTTTGAAAAACGTGCTCGGAATAATGTTTTGTATTTGCGGCGTGCCAGGGAGCGCATCCATCGTGAATGTGAATGCGCCAAGCGCGATGGTGCCGGGAATCAGACGTTTGGGGATATCGCTCTGCCGAAACATTTCCGCGGCGAATGGATAAACCGCGAATACCACGACGAACAGCGATACACCGCCATATGTGAGCAGCGCGCACACGAGGACAATTGCGAGTGTGGCGCGCTCGCGGCCGACCACTTTGATAACCGCCGATACGATTGATTTCGAAAAGCCCGACAACTCGATTACCTTGCCGAAGACCGCCCCGAGCAGGAACACCGGAAAATAGAGCTCGATGAAACCGACCATCTTGTGCATGAATATGCCGCTGAACACTGGCAGTACTAGCGAGGGATCAGTCGCGAGAACGGCCAGCAGCGCGCACACGGGCGCAAACAGAATGACGCTGAAGCCGCGATAGGCAACGAACATCAGCAGCAGCAGCGAGACCAGAACGATAATAAAGCTCATGGCGCTTACCTCGATGCGCTTGTCACTGCAGCGCTCTAGTAACTGCTGGGATCGGGATATAGCAGCGTCAGGCGCTCCTCATGGAAACGCCTCAACAGCCGCTCGTGGCGCTCGATCAACGCGCCCATTAGATCGCGAACCGAAAGCACGCCGATGACTTCCTTCCCCCGCATCACCGGGAGATGACGGATGTTGCGGTCGTGCATCAGCATCACGCACTCGTGAATCCTGGTCTGCCCCGGCACTGAATAGACATGGGTGCTCATGATTTCACGCACGGTAGTTGTGCCGGCGGCGAGTTGCCGGAGCACGACCCGGCGCGCGCAATCGCGTTCCGACAGCACGCCGAGCAGTGCACCATTCTCGATTACAGGCAAAAAGCCGATATGCTTTTCTGCCATCAGTCCGAGAGCCGTCAGCACGGTCGTGCCAGGCGTTACGGACACGAGGCCCTCCGTTTTTTTCGTGGTCAATTCTTCCGCCGTCGGGAACGGCAGCAATTGCTCCATCGATGTCAACGCTATGGGCATGTGTTCTCCCTCGATAGGGACTTGCTGGCTGCCAACCAACACGGGCAGCCCTCGGCATCGTGCGCTTCGATTAGCCCGCTGGACTGCGCGCTCGACTCAGAGTTCGGCCATAGTAGTCAAGGCGAGTCGATGGGCGCTATTGGACCAAAGGCCACTTCCGGATAACATGACGGCCGCTTAGGTTTGAGCCCAAGCGAACGGCGAACCGACGACGGTTCTAGCCTGCTTAGCGGTTCGTGGCGGCGGTTTGCCGGCCGGCGCGGGGTCACGCGCCTGAGCTTGCGGAGAATGACGAATGGAGCACATCGAGAACCGCACCTTCGACGAGATCAACGTCGGGGATAGCGCTACGCTCGTGCGTACGCTTACCGAGCAGGACATCAAGCTGTTCGCCGTGATGTCGGGCGACATCAATCCCGCGCATGTCGATCCCGACTATGCGATGAGCAGCCGCTTCCGCGAAGTAATCGGGCACGGCATGTGGAGCGGCGCGCTCATTTCGACGGTATTGGGAACAGAGTTTCCCGGCCCCGGCACGATCTACCTCGGCCAGAACCTTCGCTTCCGCCGACCGGTAAAAGTCGGCGACACGATCACGGTCAAGGTGACCGCGAAGGAAAAAGAAGCCAAGGGCCGCGTCGTGCTGGACACCGAGTGCGTCAACCAGGACGGCGAAGTCGTCGTTTCGGGCAGCGCTGATGTGATCGCCCCCAAAGAAAAGGTGCGCCGGCCCAGGATCGAGCTTCCGGATGTGCGCTTCGACGACAGGGATGTGCGCTTCCGCGAGCTCATGGGCCGCGTGAAAGCACGCAAGCTTGCGCCAGTTGCAACAGCGATTGTGTATCCAGCCGACGCGGACTCTCTAGTGAGTGTCGCAGAGGCAGCCAAAGAAGGTACGATCGCGCCGATCCTGGTCGGCGCAAAAAGCGTCATCGAGGAGATCGCCCGCGCCGCCGGCATTGACCCCGGCGGCTTCGAGATTGTGCACGTTCAGAATCCCACTCATGCGGTGGCAGAGGCGATTCGCCTCGCACGGGAAGGGCGGGTCGAAGGCATTATGAAGGGCGGCGTGTCCACTGAAGAGCTCATCATCCAGGCGATCTCGGTCACGAAAGGCCTGCGCACGGAACGCCGCATGAGCCATGTGTACGCGATGGACGTGCCGACGTACCCCAAGCAACTGTTCATCACTGACGCGATGATTAACATCGCTCCGGGCCTGTCTGAGAAGCGCGACATCTGCCAGAATGTGATCGATCTCGCGCGCGCGCTCGGTATCCCTGCGCCGAAAGTGGCCGTGCTTGCGGCGGTGGAAAGTATCAATCCGAAGATGCCTGCCACGATCGACGCAGCGACGCTCTGCAAGATGTCCGAGCGCGGTCAAATCTCCGGCGGCATTTTGGACGGTCCGCTTACCTTCGATGACGCCGTCTCGCTCAAAGCCGCAGAGAACATCGGTATTCGCTCGGCAGTGGCCGGTCAGGCTGACGTGCTCATCGCACCCGACCTCGAAGCGGGCAACATGATAGCGAAACAGCTGGAACACCTCGCCGATGCTGTGGCCGCAGGAATCGTGCTTGGCGCGCGAGTCCCGATTGCGCTCACGGGCCGCGGGGACGACCGGAGATCGTGGGTTGCATCGGCGGCCCTTGTGCAGCTTGTCGCGCACCAGTATCGCAGTGCTGCGGCATATGTGCCCGGAGCGCGGTAATGCGCCCGCATAGGCTCTCACAAACAATCCGCCCAGATAGACGTTAGAGGTAGACGCACTGCAGTCAAGCAGGGGACTTCGGCGGGCGCCTAACTACTGCAATAGTGTCGAGCGCCCGCCCCCACTTGCCTAGGCAAGGTGTAACCGCTACTTCAGAATGCGTCGGGCCGGCTAATCAGCGCAGACCACGTTAACTGCGGGAGCGCGACCAAGCGTTGCGTTGTTGAACTGCAATTTACGATGCGGTTGTAATCGTTGGAGCACCGACGCTCGGGTGTTCATTGCGCTGCTGGAGTCAACTGACGGGTCAAGCGTATGGAAAGACGGCCCCGAGGTTACTTTTCCTCTCCCGTTTCCATTTTTAGTATGGTTCGCAGGTTAGCCATCAGCACGCTGTCGGCAACCGGTTTGTGCAGAGCGGCTACGGCGCCCGATGTAAGTGCTAATTGGAAGGTGTAAGGATCGCGTGTCCCGGTCAGGAAAATGACCGGGAGACTTGGCTTCCTTTTTGCCATGCGCTGCAGCACCTGGACTCCGTTCAGCCCCGGCATGTGCATATCGAGAATCACGCACTGAGGGTCGAACGAGGGCATGTTCTCTACTAGATCCGTGAATTCGAGGCCGGAACTGAACGTATCGGCTTCGATGCCATGTGACTCGACAAGGCGCTTCAGGGAACGACAAATGGAGATATCGTCATCGACAATTGCGATAAACGGCTTTCTGCTTCGCGATGTCATTTCAATCGATTGTTCAACCTGAATATTCATCTGGACTTTCGGGACGTGGACTACCACTAGCGTCTGAAAACGATGATCTTTATGAGGCCGGCATTGTGAGACCTGGCGAACGGCTTGTCTTGACCGTCGGCGACACTCAATTGATACTTGACGCCGGATGTAACGAGCAGACTTGAGGGGAGTTACCGCTTGTGAAGGGACGCTGCATGATTTCCATCTCCGCCACGACGGGTCTGCCGGACACCATCCGCGCATCAGGCGCAGATCCGGTTTTGGTACTGCGCGCCGCGGGCATCGAGCTTTCCGCAATTGCGGACGTTGAAGGATTCATTCCTGCGTCAGTGTTCGCGCACGTCCTGGACGAGGCCGCGCGCGCGACGGCCGATGATTTTTTCGGTCTACACTTTGGAGAACAGTTCGATCCCAAAGACGTCGGCGCGCTTGCCTATGGAGTTCTGAACTCGCCCACCGTGGCTGCGGCAATTGCAAACCTGGTGCGCTACATGCGCATTCATAACCGCGGCGCGGAGATATCGTTCAGCATTAAAGGAACGCACGCATACCTCCGGTATCTCCTGAGCGAGGTAGCGGATTCACGGCGGCACCACAATGAATACGCCATGGCAGTCCTGTGCAACGGTTTCAGGATACTGGCAGGCAGTCGCTGGACGCCGATTGAAGTTCAGTTCGCGCATAGCGCGCCGGCGTCCGTCTCGCCGTACTCAAAGGTGTTCGGCTGTCCGGTTACTTTTGGTCACCCTTGCAATGCTTTAGTGATCGACAACAGCCTGCTGGCAATGCCAGTGAAAGATGCGGACACCAGGCTTTTGCGGATCCTCGAGGAGCACCTCGATCGTATCCTTGCTGAAATCCCGCCGAATAACGATTTGGTCGCTGCGGTGAGGAAAGCGATCGCCGAGCTGATGGGCCAGGGCAAGACAGGGCTCGCATCCGTAGCAAAAGAATTAGCGATGAGCCCGCGCACGCTGGAGCGACGCCTGAGTGAGCAGGGGCTGGTGTTCAAAGAATTACTAAACGATACGCGACAACGCTTCGCTGTGGATTACCTGAGGCATGGCGGCTATAGGCTGGCCGAGATCGCTTTTCTTATTGGCTACTCGGAGGTCAGCGCGTTCAACCGCGCATTCAAGCGCTGGACCGGCTCAACGCCATTGGAGTACCGGAACAAGACCACGCATTGAGCGCGCTGATTCGCGCGCTATCGTTCGCGCACAGTACTGAACATGACGCGGGAATGTACGCAGCCCAAAACAACGAAGGGCCGATTCCTCATAGCAAATTCAGCAAAAAGACGATATCGATCGTAATCACTGCAACCAAAGCGCGCAGAAACGCTTGCGCGGGCACTTGTTGTACCTTCGCCATGCGCTGCACCGAAGTAAGTCCAACACCGCACGCGATAATCGCGACAAAAAAGCCGAAACACAGCGACTTCACAACGTCCAGCGCGATTCCCAGAATGTGCACGTGTTCAGCGAACCGTCGCAGCTGATCATCAAGCGAGATATCAAGCATAAGTGAAGACACTGAGAAACCACCGATTACGGCGATAACCTGGAAATAAAAACAGCACCCGGCTGTTGCCAGCGTTATCGCCGCGACGCGCGGCACAATCAGATAGTCCTGCACGGAGATGCGCAGATCAGCTAACGCGCGGATTTCTCCATCACGGTCCATCATCGCCAGCTCCGTACTGACTGCAGCCGCACTGCGTCCGATTATGATGAATGCGGTTGCAAGCGGCGCGACGTTGTGTACCAGCACAAGTTCCACCAGGTCAAAAGCCCGCGGATCAGCGCCCAGCACTTCGGTTACATGTTTGACGAACGCAGTGCCGATCACCAGCGCCACGACCGACACGAGCCGCAGCGAGCTGACCGCGGTCACATGTACCTGGCGCAAAAACACCAACTTCACCATCGGGTTGGCCAGCACACGCAGGCGAGTAATACTGTCTACGATTAGCTGCGCGTAGATGTTGAAATAACCCATGGTTGCGAAGACTGGTAATACCAGCGCGCTATTGGCTGGCCGCTTTGTCGAGCAAGGTGCGAGTCTGCGCCGACAAATCATTGAGCTTCGCTGCTTCGGCGATGGCTGCCGCGCGCTGCGCATAATTATGGCCGGCTTGCAGATTTCCGGCCGCAACTTCAAGCCTCGCGAGCAGGAGCAGGTCCAGCGCAATCCGTTCGACCGCGTCCATGGATTTATCCATCGACAACGCGGTCGACCATGCCTCCCGGCAATCGCTGATGCGGCCTTCCTTGAGTGCGATCTGACCGAGCACGCGCCACGCATTCGCCTCTTCGCTCACATCGCCGGCGCGCTTCGCGGAAGCAATAGTCTCTTGCGTGCGCGTTTTCGCAAGCGCAACGTCACCGTTAGCCAACGCAACCGCTGCTGAAACGTTCTGTACTGCGAGCCGCCAGGGGCATGCTTCAGACGGACACAACTGCTGTGCCCGCGCCGCATGCTGCCCGGCTGACTCTGCGTGATCCTCCTGTAACTCAATAACGGCGAGGCGTGCTTCCGCGCGCCCGACATATTCATCAGCGAACCCGGATTGCGGAGCTGTCAGAATTTCCAACTGCGCTCGCGCACCAGCGAAATCTCCGGTTTTATGCAGCAGCGCTGCAATGTTGAGAAGTGCAATCGCAGTCCCATTCCTATCCTCAACCGTGCGGCTGCGCGTCAATGCCACTCGATATTGCCGCAACGCTGCCGGATAATCGCGGCGGGCGATCGCATCGCCGGCGCGCTGATATGCCTTGGCAGTCTGTT
>Ga0207691_10005534_pt1 | contig 12199 bp, 10 predicted proteins | sample KBSM13metaG_FD_184327 | JGI IMG/M metagenome (GOLD analysis project Ga0207691, IMG submission 184327) | Miscanthus rhizosphere microbial communities from Kellogg Biological Station, Michigan, USA - KBS M1-3 metaG (SPAdes) (version 2) | ecosystem: Host-associated > Plants > Roots > Rhizosphere >...
GCAGGAGATGGGGTTGCGCTTCTGCGGCATGGTCGACGACGAGCCGCGGCCCGGCGCGAAGGGCTCGAACACCTCGGCCACTTCGGTCTGCATCATCAGCTTGACGTCCATCGCGATCTTGCCGAGCGAACCGCCGACCAGCCCGAGGAATGCGCCGACCTCCTGTACCACGTTCTCGTGGTGCTGGAGCAGCGCCAGGTGCGGCCGTCAGCGGTGCTGGACGTGCTGCGGGGGCGGCGGGAGAGCGGGAAATGAAGGCGCTCGGATACGACGACTACGATCGATTGTCCCAGGCGGGCGGGCTCGTACCCGTCTACCGGGAGATCCCGGCCGACCTCCTCACCCCCGTGTCGGCGTTCCTCGCCCTCTCCGCCCGCGCCGAGCGCGCGTTCCTGCTCGAGAGCGTGGTGGGGGGCGAGCGCATCGCGCGCTATTCGTTCCTCGGCCGTGATCCCGTAGCCACCATCGAAGCCCACGCCACCGGCGTACGGGTGCGCGGGGCCGAGGGCACGCGGCGAGTGGCCGGCGATCTGCTGGCCACGCTGCGCGAATCGCTGGGGCGGACGGCGGCCGAGGTGCCAGGCTTGCCGCCGTTCACGGGCGGAGCCGTCGGGTACCTGGCCTACGACGCCGCGCGCCTCTTCGAGCGCTTGCCGGACCGTCATCCCCAGGACGGCCGGCCCCTGGCCGCGTTCTCGATCTACCACTCGCTGGTCGCGTTCGACCACGTGCGGCAGCGGCTCGTCCTCATCGCGGACGTGGAGCCTGGCCGGCGCGCCGCCTTCGAGCGCGGGCAGGAAGTGCTGGACGCGCTCGAAGAGGACCTCCGCGCGTTCCGGGCGCCCACGCGCCGGGAAGGGGCCGCGCCCGCTCCCGCGAGCGACAACGCGCCCGCGGACGGCGCTGTCTACAAGGAGGCGGTGCGGCGCGCCAAGGAGTACATCGCGGCGGGCGACATCTTCCAGGTCGTGCTCTCGCGCCAGCGCACGGTGCCCTGCGCGGTCGATCCGTTCACGGTCTACCGCGCCCTGCGCATGGTGAACCCGTCGCCGTACATGTTCTTCCTGAAGGAAGGCGCGACGGCCGTGGCCGGCGCCTCCCCGGAGATGCTGTTCCGCGTCGAGGGCCGGCGGGTGGAGACGCGTCCCCTGGCCGGCACGCGTCCGCGCGGGGCCACCGCGGAGGAGGACGCGCAGCGCGAGAAGGAGCTGCTCGCGGACGAGAAGGAGCGCGCCGAGCACCTGATGCTGGTGGACCTCGGCCGCAACGACCTCGGCCGCGTCTGCGCGTTCCGCACCGTGAACGTCCCCGAGCTCATGCGCATCGAGCGCTACAGCCACGTCGCGCACATCATGAGCTCGGTGGTGGGCGAGCTGGCGGACGGCAAGGACGCGCTGGACGCGCTGGTGGCGACGTTCCCCGCGGGAACGCTCAGCGGCGCTCCCAAGATCCGCGCGATGGAGATCATCGACGAGCTGGAGCCCGTACGCCGCGGCGTCTACGGCGGGACGCTCGGCTACTTCGACCTGCGTGGCAACGCGGACTTCTGTATCGCCATCCGCACGCTCCTGCTGGAGGACGGCCGCGCCACCGTGCAGTCGGGGGCGGGGATCGTGGCCGACTCCGATCCGGCGACGGAGCTGCAGGAGACGGAGGCCAAGGCGGGGGCGATGATGGAAGCCCTCCAGGTGGCGAGGTCGTTGTGATCCTGCTCGTCGACAACTACGACTCCTTCACCTACAACCTCTACCAGTACCTCGGCGAGCTGGGAGCGGAGGTGCGCGTCGTGCGCAACGACGAGCTCTCCGCGGAAGCGGCCATCGCCCTCGCGCCCGCGCGCATCGTGATCTCGCCCGGTCCGGGCACGCCGGACCAGGCGGGCATCACCCTCGACCTCATCCGCCGCGCCGCCGGACGGATCCCCGTCCTCGGCGTGTGCCTCGGGCATCAAGCCCTGGGACAGGCCTTCGGCGGTGACGTGCGGCGCGCGCCGAAGCTCATGCACGGCAAGACGTCGCAGATCCACCACGACGGGCGTGGCGTGTTCGCGGGGCTGCCCGTTCCGTTCACGGCCACGCGCTACCACTCGCTGGTGGTCGAGCGCGCGTCCGTGCCGGAGTCGCTGGAGATCACGGCCTGGACGGACGACGGCATCGTGATGGGACTGCGGCACAAGGAGCACCGGCTGGAGGGCGTGCAGTTCCATCCCGAGAGCATCCTCACCACGGTGGGGAAGGACCTGCTGCGGAATTTCCTGGAGCAGGGCTCGTGAGTCAGAACCGACCAGCGAGCGCGGCGCCGCGCAGCGGCGGCGAGCGACGGGGGGTTTCAGGGGGGGTCGCGAGCGTCCATCGCGGATGGGACGCGAGTGCCCCCCCTGAGATAAGACGACGTTGAAGCCATACCTCGCCAAGATCGCTCGCGGTGACCGGCTGACCGAGGAGGAAGCGGGATCGGCCATGGGCGTCATCATGGACGGCGAAGCGACCCCGGCGCAGATCGGGGCCCTGCTCGTCGGCCTCGCCGTGCGCGGCGAGAGCCAGGACGAGATCGTCGGCTTCGCGCGCACGATGCGCGCGCGTGCGTTGCCGGTCACGTCGAAGGGCGCCGTCGACACCTGCGGCACGGGCGGCGATGGCGCGGGCACCTTCAACATCTCGACCGTGGCCTCGCTGGTGGTGGCGGCCTGCGGCGTCCCCGTGGCCAAACACGGGAACCGCTCGGCCAGCGGGAGCTGCGGCAGCGCGGACGTGCTGGAGGCGCTGGAAGTGAAGATCGACGCGCCCGTGGCCGTCGTGCAACGCTGCCTGGACGAGGTCGGGTGGGCGTTCCTGTTCGCGCCCGGGTTCCACGCCTCGACCCGCCACGCCGTGGGCCCGCGCAAGGAGCTCGGCATCCGCACCGCCTTCAACCTCCTGGGGCCGCTGACCAATCCCGCGATGCCGTCGGCGCAGGTCGTCGGGGTTCCCCGGCCGGAGCTCACCGAGTTCATGGCCGGCTGTTTGCGGCGCCTGGGTGTGGCGCGGGCCTGGGTCGTGCACGGTTCGGGCCTGGACGAGCTTTCCCTCTGCGGGCCCACGCGCGTGACCGCGTTCGACGACGGGGAGGTGCGCACGTTCACGGTGCGGCCGGAGGACGCGGGCCTCGAGCCCTGCGCCGCCCCCGCCCTTCAAGGCGGTGACGCGCGCGCGAACGCGGACATCACCCGGCGCGTGCTGGACGGCGGCCGCGGCCCGGCCCGGGACGTCGTGCTCCTGAACGCGGCGGCCGCCCTGCTCGTCGCCGGCCGCGTGCCGGACCTGCGCGCGGGGGTGGCCGAAGCCGGCCGCGCCGTGGACGACGGACGCGCGGGCACCCTCCTGCGTCGCGTGGTCGAGGCTTCGCGGGCATGAAGCCTCTCGGCGTGCTGTCGCGGATCCTCACCCGCACGCGCGAGGGCGTGGCCGAGCGGCGCAAGCAGCGTCCCCTCCAGCCCGAGGCCCTGATCGCCCAGGCCAGCGGCCATCGCCCCTTCGCGCCCGCCCTGAGCCGCGCCGGCCGCGTCAACGTGATCGGCGAGTTCAAGCGGCGCTCGCCCTCGCGCGGGATCCTGCGCGAGGACCTCCACGCCGCACAGATGGCGCAGGCCTACGAGGTGGCGGGAGCGGCCGCGCTCTCCGTGCTCACCGAGGAGCAGTTCTTCGGCGGCAGCGTCGAGGACCTCCAGGAAGCGCGGCAGGCCACCCTGCTGCCGACGCTGCGCAAGGACTTCGTCGTCGATCCCTACCAGGTCTGGGAATCGCTCTACATCGGCGCGGACGCCGTGCTCCTCATCGTGGCCGCCCTCGACGACGCGGTCCTGCGCCAGCTCGACGCGGCGGTGAAGGACGCGAAGCTCGAGGCGATCTTCGAGGTCCACGACCGGGACGATCTCGAGCGCGCCCTTCCCCTGCAGCCCGCCATCGTGGGGGTGAACAACCGGAACCTCAGCACGCTGGCCGTGGACCTGCAGACCTCGTTCGACCTCATCGAGCACATCCCGGACGACGTGATCGCGATCGCGGAGAGCGGCCTGCGCGGGCCGGGCGAGATCCGGCGCCTGCGCGACGCCGGCTTCGACGCCTTCCTCATCGGCGAGCACCTGATGCTGGCCGACGACCCCCGCGTCGCCCTCGAGCAGCTCCTCGAGGGATGCGCGGTCCCGCGCTCGTCCGCGTCACCGCGGGGATCGGGCCGCGTGGCCGTGAAGATCTGCGGGATCACGAACGCGGACGACGCGCGGATGGCGGTGAGCGCGGGCGCGGACGCGATCGGGTTCGTCTTCTGGCCGAAGAGCCCGCGGGCGGTGGATGCGGCGACCGCGCGGTCCATCGCCGCCATCCTGCCCCCGTTCGTCCTGCGCGTCGGCGTCTTCGTGGACGCCACGCCGGAGGAGATGCGGCGGGTGGCGGACGAGGTCGGGCTCGACATCGTGCAGATGCACGGCAGCGAGACGCCGGAGGCGGTCGCGCGCGCTCCCCGCCGGGCGGTGAAGGCCATCCGCGTCGGGCCGGGGTTCCAGCCCCGGGACGCCCTGCGCTACGACGGCTCCGCGGTCGCGCTGCTGCTCGACACGCGCGTGGACGGGGACGCGCCCGGCGGGACCGGCCGCACGTTCGACTGGTCCCTCGTCCGGCCCGTTCGCGAAGGGACCTCGTTCCTCGTGCTCGCGGGCGGCTTGACCCCCGAAAACGTCGGGGAGGCGATCGCGACCGTGCGCCCGGATGCGGTCGACGTCTCCAGCGGCGTGGAGTCGGCGCCGGGCAAGAAGGACGCGGCCAGGGTGCGCGCGTTCGTGGACGCGGTGAGGGGACGGCGATGAGACCGGACGAGAGCGGGCACTTCGGGCCCTACGGCGGGCGCTACGTGCCCGAGATCCTCATGGAGCCGCTGCGCGAGCTGGAGGTGGCCTACGCGGACGCGCGGCGCGACCCCGGTTTCCGCACGCTGCTCGCGGCCCACTTGCGCGACTTCGTGGGCCGGCCCACGCCGCTCACGGAGGCGCGCCGCCTGTCCGAGCGGCTCGGCTGCCGGCTCTGGCTCAAGCGCGAGGACCTCTGCCACACGGGCGCGCACAAGATCAACAACGCGATGGGCCAGGGCCTGCTCGTGAAGCGCATGGGCAAGACGCGCGTGGTCGCGGAGACGGGCGCGGGCCAGCACGGCGTGGCCAGCGCCACCGTGTGCGCGCTCCTCGGCCTCGAGTGCGTCGTCTACATGGGCACGGAGGACATGGCCCGCCAGGCCCCCAACGTCCGCCGCATGCGCCTCCTCGGCGCGGAGGTGCGCGGCGTGGACAGCGGCGCGCGCACGCTCAAGGACGCGATCAACGAGGCCATGCGCGACTGGTCCACCAACGTGCGCACCACGCACTACCTGCTGGGCTCGGTGCTCGGCGCGCATCCGTACCCGATGATGGTGCGCGACTTCCAGTCCGTCATCGGCGACGAGGCGCGGGCCCAGGTCCTCGGACAGTGCGGAACCCTGCCCGACATCCTGGTGGCGAGCGTGGGCGGCGGCTCCAACGCGATCGGCCTCTTCTACGCCTTCCTGGCCGACCCCGTGGCCATGGTCGGCGTCGAAGCGGGGGGCCGTTCCTCGAAGCCGGGCGATCACGCCGCGCGCTTCCTCGGCGAGGGCGCGGGGCCGGGCGTGCTGCACGGCACGCGGACGTACCTGCTCCAGGACGAAGCGGGCAACGTCCTGCCCACGCATTCCGTGTCCGCGGGTCTGGACTATCCGGCGATCGGCCCCGAACACGCCTGGCTGCGCGACGAGGGCCGCGTCCGCTACGACGCCGCCACCGACGACGAGGCCCTGGCCGCGTTCCACCTGCTGGCGGAGACGGAAGGCATCCTCCCCGCGCTGGAGTCGTCGCACGCGCTGGCCTGGGTCGTGCGCGAGAAGGCGTCGCTGGGCGGCAAGCTGGTCCTGGTGAATCTCAGCGGCCGCGGGGACAAGGATCTCGGGATCCTCGAAGACGTTGGGCGTGCGGCGGCTGAGCCGCAGCCGCACGCACAGATAAACAGAACATGAGCAGGATCTCCCAGCGCCTGGGCGCCGTGAAGAGCGAGCACAAGAAGGCGTTCGTCGCCTTCATCACCGCCGGCGATCCCTCGCTCGACCGCACGGTCGAGGCCGCCCTCGCCTTCGACGACGCCGGCGTGGACGTGCTCGAGCTGGGCGTGCCCTTCTCGGACCCGCTCGCCGACGGCCCCGTCATCCAGCGGGCCAGCGACCGCGCGCTGCGCGCGGGCACGCGGCTCGTGGACGTCCTGGAGGCGGTGCGGCGCATACGCGCGCGCTGCGATCTGCCCCTGCTGCTCTTCTCGTATTTCAATCCCCTGCTGCGCTACGGGCTCGATGCCCTCGCCCGCGATGCGATCGCGGCGGGCGCGGACGGCGTCCTCGTCACGGACCTGCCACCCGAGGAAGCGGACGGCTGGATCGCGGTGGCGCGCGGGTCCGGCCTCGACACCGTGTTCCTGGCCGCGCCCACCAGTCCCGACGAGCGGCTCCGGAAGGTGGCCGCGGCCTCGCGCGGGTTCGTGTACGCGGTGAGCCGCACGGGCGTCACCGGCGAGCGCGACGCCATCTCCGGCGAGGCCCTGCCCCTCGTGCGCCGGATCCAGGCGCTGACGCGGGAGCCGGTCGTGCTCGGCTTCGGCCTCTCCACGCCGGAGCAGGTGAGGGCGGCGGCGGAGGTCGCGGACGGAGTGGTCGTGGGGAGCGCGCTGGTGCGCTTCCTGGAGGAGCACCCGCACGGCGACGTGGCGGGTCAGGTGCGATGGCTCAAGAGCGCGATGTGAAACCGCCCGAAGGGGCGCCGGAGCACCACGAGATCGACCAGTGGCGGCGCCGCATCGACCTCATCGACGGCCAGCTGATGAGCCTGCTCAACAGCCGGTCCGCCTGCGCGGTCGAGATCGGGCGCATCAAGCGCCGCCTGGGGCTGCCCGTCTATTCGCCGGAGCGGGAGGCCTGGATCCTGGAGCGCGTCATGCGCGAGAATCCCGGGCCCCTCGACCCCATGGCGGTGAAGCGGGTGTTCGAGCGGGTCATCGACGAATCGCGGCGCCTGGAGCGGCTGGCCGCGGACGGACCGGAGCCGGAGCCTGGCCCCGGTGGCGATGGAAAAGGAGATTGAGGATCCCATGGTGATCGTGATGGAGCCGACGGCGACGGAAGAGCAGATACAGAAGGTCATCGAGTCGCTGGTGGAGGTGGGCTACGACGTGCACCGGTCCACCGGCGTCAGCCACACCGTGCTGGGCGCGGTGGGCTCGCCGCGGATCGTGGTGGACCCCACGTCGCTGGAGCTCATCCCGGGGGTGCGCGAGGTGGTCAAGATCTCGGCCCCCTACAAGCTGGTGGGGCGCACCTTCAAGTCTGCCGACACCATCGTGGACATCGCGGGGGTGAAGGTCGGCGGTCCGGAGGTCATCGTCATGGCCGGCCCCTGCTCGGTGGAGAGCCAGGAACAGGTCATGCACGTGGCCAAGGCCGTCGCCGCCTCCGGCGCGCGCGTGCTGCGCGGCGGCGCCTTCAAGCCGCGCACCTCGCCCTACGCCTTCCAGGGCCACGGCGAGGAGGCGCTGCGCTGGATGCGCGCGGCCGCGGACGAATGTGGCCTGGCCGTGATCAGCGAGATCATGGACGCGCGCCACATCGAGATGATGGGCCGCTACGTGGATTGCTACCAGGTCGGCGCCCGCAACATGCAGAACTTCGACCTCCTGAAGGACCTGGGCAAGGTGCGCCGCCCCGTGCTCCTCAAGCGCGGGCTCAGCGCCACCATCGAGGAGCTGCTCCTGTCCGCGGAGTACATCCTGGCCGGCGGCAACCAGCAGGTGATCCTCTGCGAGCGCGGGATCCGCACCTTCGAGAACGCGACCCGCAACACCCTCGACCTCTCCGCCATCCCGGTGGTGGAGAAGCTCAGCCACCTGCCCATGCTGGTGGATCCGAGCCACGGCACGGGCCGCCGCGACAAGGTCATCCCCATGGCCCGCGCGGGCGTGGCCGCGGGCGCGGACGGCCTGCTCATCGAGGTGCACAACGATCCCGAGAAGGCGCTCTCCGACGGCGCGCAGAGCCTGTATCCCGAGCAGTTCGACCGGCTGATGGGCGAGCTGCGCGTGATCGCGCCCGTGCTCGGGCGCTCGCTGCCGCTGGCCCCGGTGCCTGCGGCGGGAGGCCGCTGATCGCGCGGCGCGGACCGGCGCTGGCCGCCCTCGCCGTGCTGGCGGGGGCGGCCTTTCTTCTTCTCCGCGCCGCTCTCGTCCACACCGGCGGCCGCCTCGTCTACGCGCTCGACGACGCGTACATCCACATGGCCGTCGCCCGCAGCCTGGCCCGCGACGGCGTCTGGGGCGTGACGCCGTACGCGTTCACCTCCTCGACGTCGTCGCTGGCCTGGCCGCTGCTGCTGGCCCTGGCCGATCTCGCCGTGGGCGTGCGCGAGGCCACGCCCCTCGTCTTGAACCTGGTCTTCGCGGCGGTGTGCATCATCCTGGCCGATCGGTTGCTGCGCGGGGCGCCCCTCGGGCTGCGCGCCGTCGCGCTGATCGCGTTCGTGTTCTTCACGCCGCTGCCAACCCTCGTCCTCTCCGGCATGGAGCATACCCTCCACATCGCCGTCGTCTTCTGGCTGCTCGATCGCGTGCGCGCGGCCGAGGAGGACGGCATCGAGAGCAGGCGCACGCTCATTTCGCTGGGCGCCGCCGCCGCGCTGGCCACCGCTGCGCGCTACGAATCGCTGTTCCTGATCGCACCCGCCGCCGTCCTCCTCTGGCTGGACCGCCGCCGGCGCGCGGCCGTCGTCGCGGTGGTGGCGGCAGTGGTCCCCCTCGGGGTGTACGGCGCGGTGTCCGTCGCCCACGGCTGGCCGCCCCTGCCGAACTCGCTGCTCCTCAAGCGGGCCACCTTCGAAGGCAGCGGAGCGGCCGCGATGTTCGACCGCCTCGGGGGCCACGCCCTGCGCACCCTGGGCGAGGCCCCCCATCTCTTCGTACTGCTGGCGGCGGTGATCCTCCTCTCCGCACGGCGGCCCGCTTCGGCGGCCGTGCGCCGATGGGACGTCCTGTTCGTGACGGGGACCCTCCTGCATCTCCAGCTCGCAGCCCTGGGCTGGCTCTTCCGTTACGAGGCCTACCTCGTGGCGATCGGCGTGGTGCTGGTGGCGCGGCACCTGGCCGACGCGCCGGCGAAGATCACGGCGTTCGGAACCGCGGCTCGCGCCGCCCTGACCGTCGCCGTGTTGCTGGCGGCGATCCCGCTCATCACGCGAGGCGCGCAGGCCGCGGCCCAGACTCCGCGCGCGGTCAAGAACATCTACGAGCAGCAGTACCAGATGGGCCTGTTCCTGCGCGGCCTGCCCGCGGGCTCGACGGTGATGGCCAACGACATCGGCGCCATCGCCTACCTGGCCGACGTCCGCCTCATCGACCTCTACGGCCTGGCCACGCAGGAGACGGCGCGCGCGCGGCGCGAGGGCCGCGTGGACCGCGCGCTGCTCGCGCGCCTGGCCGCGCCGGCTCCCCCCGCGGCCGTCGTCGTCTATCGCTCCTGGTTCGCGGACGCCATCCCGCCCGAGTGGATCCAGGTCGGGACGTGGAGGGTCCCGGAAGAGGTGGTGGTGGCCGATCGCACGGTCACCTTCTACGCGACGCGCCCGGCGGAGGCGGCGCTGCTCGCGCGCGCCCTCGACGCCTTCCAGGCCCGCCTGCCCCCGACGGTCACCGTGCGCCTCGCCGACGCCGCGTCGCCATGAAGGCGGCCGGCGCTTTCCTCCTTTTCCTGCTCCTCGCCATCGCCTGGACCTGGCCGGCGCGGGCGTGGCCGATGGTGTTCGACGACCTCCACCTCGTGCGGACGTTCAGCGGATCCGAGCTGGCGGCGGCCTGGACCGGGCACTGGGATCCCGACGGACTCGAGACTCCCGGCTTCCGCCCCCTGAGCCTCGCCTTCAATCATGCGCGGGCGGCCCTGTTCGGCGAGCGCGTGGTCGGGCATCGCCACGCGGTGGCCGCGCTGTTCGCGCTCTTCCTGGCCCTTCTCGTCCCTCTCGGCCGCCGCCTCGATCTCGGACCGGGGGCGGCGGTGGCGGCGGGGCTGGTGATGCTCTTCACCCGCTACAGCGCGTACCACCTGGTGTGGATCACGGACGGGAATCACCCTCTGCAAGGCCTCGCCTTCGTGGGTGCCGCGCTGCTGCTCGTGGAGGGCCTCGCCCGTGGGTCGCGCGTCCGGCTCGCCGCTTCGCTGCTGGTCATCGCGCTCGGCCTCTGCGTGCGCGAGGACACCCTGGCCGCGCTGCCCGCGCTGGCCTGGATCGCGTTCGCGCGCGGCCCGCGGCCTCGGGCCGCGGTGTACACGATGGGCCTGGGCGTGCTCGCCGCCGCCCTCCTGGCCTGGCGGCGCGCGGTCGTGCCCGCCGCGCAGCCGCTCGGTCTGGATCTCGCGGGCTTCGCGCGGGCCGTCGTCCACGCCTTCGACCCCGTAGGCGTCGGCGGCTTCGACCTGGCCAGCCGGGTCCTCAGCCACGGCTGGTGGGCGATCCTCGCCCTCACCCTCGCCGCCCTCGTGGCCACGGGTGACCGTGCCGCTTGGCGGTCCGCCGCCGGCTGGGCGCTGGCCGCGGTGGCCGCCGGCACGCCCGGCCTCCTGCTGCAGCGCGACGACCTGCTGTTCTTCGCCTCGCTGTTCGTGGCCCTCACGCTCGCGACATCGTGGCAGGCGATCTGGCGCGCCCGACCGCCGCTCCGGCCGCTGGTCCTCGCCGGCCTGGCCTGGGCCATCGTGGGCGGCGGCTGGACGGGCGCGCGCCTGGCCGAGAACTTCCATCCTGCCAGCGCCCGCGCCATCGACTGGAACACCGAGTTCCTGTACGGCCGCTACGCGTCCGCGCACATCCCGGAGGAGCGCCGGCGGCGGGTGGCCGCGCAGCTCGACGCGCTGGGCGTACGCGCGGGCGAGCAGCCCCGGCTGCGCGTGCGCGCGCTGATCACGGAAGCGCGCGAGGCGGGGCGGCGGCGGCCCACGCCGGACGGCCGCGTCTTCTATCCGCTACTCCCCGAGCCCTACTTCTAGCGCCTCAGATGTTCCCCTTGCGCATCTCGTCCATCAGGTAATCACAAGACCGCACGGCCAGGGCCATGATGGTGAGGGTCGGGTTCTGGGTCGCGCTCGACGTGAACCCCGCGCCGTCCATGACGAACAGGTTCCTCACGTCGTGGCTCTGCTGGAACTGGTTCAGGACCGATTTCTTCGGGGACGTCCCCATCCGGGCCACGCCCAGCTCGTGGATGCCGAGGCCGGGCGCGCGGTCGTGGACGGTGAAGGACCGGACGTCCTTGCCGCCCGCCGCCTCCAGCATCTCCGTCGCCGTGCGCGCCATGTCGTCGATCATGGCGTGCTCGTTCTCGCGGAAGGTCATGCTGATGCGGAGCACGGGGATCCCGTACGTGTCCACCACGCCCTTGTCGATCTCCACGAAGTTGTCCTCGTAGGGCAGGCACTCGCCGAAGCCTCCGAGGCCGATGGTGGTGACGGGCTGGCGCACGCCCTTCTTGTAGGCCTCGCCGAAGCCGGGCGCCCGCCAATGGAACGTCGTCGTCTCGCCGCCCTGGAAGCCGTACCCGCGCCGGAACGCGGCCGTGCGCGAGGTCCGCGTGTTCTGGAAGCGCGGCACGTAGATCCCGTTCGGGCGGTTCGGCCCGTCGAGGCTCGGCGCCTTCGCGAGGTCGGGGAACTCCGCGCGGGCCCCGCCTCCCACCCAGATGTGGTCCATCAGGTACTTCCCGAGCACGCCGCTCGAGTTGCCGAGGCCGCCGGGATCCTGGCGGCTGGCCGAGTTGAAGAGGATGCGGGCGGACTCGAGGGCCTGCGCGCAGAGCACCACCGCCTTGGCCTTCAGCTCGCGCGGCTCGCGCGTCTCGCGGTCGATGTAGAGCACGCCCGTGGCGCGGTGCGTGTCGGGATCGGTGAGCACCTTGTAGACCATCGCGTTCGAGACGAGCGTGCAGCGGCCGGTGGCCATGGCGTCGGCGACGGTGGTGAAGGCGGAGTTGAAGTAGGCGTGGACGCTACACCCGCGCTGGCAGGGGCCGCAGTAGTGGCATGGAGCGCGGTTGCCCTTCGGCCGCGTGAGAATGGCGACCCGCCCCGGCGTCACGGTCCA
>Ga0207691_10005535_pt1 | contig 12198 bp, 13 predicted proteins | sample KBSM13metaG_FD_184327 | JGI IMG/M metagenome (GOLD analysis project Ga0207691, IMG submission 184327) | Miscanthus rhizosphere microbial communities from Kellogg Biological Station, Michigan, USA - KBS M1-3 metaG (SPAdes) (version 2) | ecosystem: Host-associated > Plants > Roots > Rhizosphere >...
GGAGGGTGGCGGTTTTCTTCATGATGAGCATTTCCTTCCGGAAGTTGAGGACGTGTTCCCGGCATCTGTTGAACGACTTGGTTCACGTGACCGCGGAGCGTGGCCGAAATTATTGATGGCGAAACGGTCCCCGACACAGGCCGGGATCGCTGTCGCGCACTTGTCCGACATGGCCTTGCATCCAGTCCGACAGGGACGTGCGCGGCGCGCCACGACGACCCGTCGAACCGTCCCGGGGACGGAACACGGGCCGTTCGGCACCGCCGGCTGCGCTGCCGGACGCTAGGCGGTGATGTCCATGGCCGCCGCCTGGCTGCGTCGCGGACGGGCCGGGCTCGGCAGCCGCGGCAAGGTCAGCAAGCTGTCCTTCGTGGCGCTGCCGCGCGGCGAATTGAGATGGCCGCGGACGCGGCGCCCGAACAGCGTCGCGACGACGTTCGGCCCGCGCGACGGCACCGGCGTGACGTCGATCCGGCCGCTCGGCGCGACCACGTAGTAGCGGCAGCGACCGAGCCACAGATCCTCGACCGCACGCTGGCGCGGAATGGCGCCCGCGGCGGTCCAGATGTAGCTGATGTGTTGCGGCTGGTCGCCGCCTTCGAGCGACACCGCGAGGATCCGGACGTCCGGCATGTGAGGAGCGGCCAAGGAAACGGAAACAAAGCGTAAGTCCACGGCGCGGCGGGCGGGAACCATTCATGCGGCCGCGCTTGCAAACCGTGACGCCTTTCTCCTTTTCGGCGCATCCATCGCCGCGTGCGACAGTGCGACATGGATGACCGGCTCGAGCCTGTCGCTTCGCTGCCGCGGACGCCTGCAGCGGTGACGTTGCGCCAGGCACTTGCCTACTGGCTCGCGCTCGGGTTCATCAGCTTCGGCGGGCCGGCCGGGCAGATCGCCCTGATGCACGAGGAGCTCGTCGAGCGGCGGCGCTGGATCTCCGAGAACCGCTTCCTGCACGCGCTCAACTACTGCATGGTCCTGCCCGGCCCCGAGGCGCAGCAGCTCGCGACGTACATCGGCTGGCTCATGCATCGCAGCTGGGGCGGGATCGTCGCCGGCGGCCTGTTCGTCCTGCCGTCGTTCTTCATCCTGGTCGCGCTGTCGTGGCTCTACGTGGCGTTCGGGCACATCGGCGTGGTCGCCGGAATGTTCTACGGCATCAAGCCGGCCGTCACCGCGATCGTGGTGTCAGCGGCCTGGCGGATCGGTTCGCGGGTGCTGAAGAACGGCTGGCTCTGGGGCATCGCGGTCGCCGCGTTCGTGGCGATCTTTGCCTTCGACGTCGCCTTCCCGATGATCGTGCTGATCGCCGCGATCGTCGGCTATGCGGGCGGCCGGATCGACCCGCTGCGCTTCGCCGTCGGTCCGGGCGGCGCCAAGTCGGAGCGGACTTCGGGCGTCGCGCTGATCGACGACGACACGCCGACACCAACGCATGCCAGGTTCAGCTGGCGACGCTTCAGCCTCGTCGTGACGCTGGGTCTCGGCCTCTGGGCCAGCGCCATCGCCGCGCTCGCGCTGACGTTCGGGTGGCATGCGACGCTGACGCAGATGGCCTGGTTCTTCACCAAGGCCGCGCTGCTCACCTTCGGCGGTGCGTACGCGGTGCTCCCCTATGTCTACCAAGGCGCGGTCGACCACCACCAATGGCTGAGCGCGGCGCAGATGATCGATGGCCTGGCGCTCGGCGAAACGACGCCCGGACCGCTGATCATGGTCGTCGCCTTCGTCGGCTTCGTCGGCGGCTGGAGCCATGCGGCGCTCGGTGCGGCAGCGCCCTTCGTATCGGGAGCGGTCGCCGCGGCGGTGGTCACGCTGTTCACCTTCCTGCCCTCGTTCGTCTTCATCTTCCTCGGCGGACCGCTGATCGAGTCGACCCACGGCAAGCTCGGATTCACCGCGCCGCTGACCGCGATCACGGCGGCAGTGGTCGGCGTCATCGTCAACCTCGCCGCGTTCTTCGCCTGCTACGTCCTCTGGCCGGGCGGAATCTCGGGTCGCTTCGAATGGCCGGCGGCACTGATCGGCCTCGCCGCCGCGATCGCGCTGTTCCGCTTCAGGGTGGGAGTGATCCCGGTCATCGTCGCCGCCGGGCTGGCCGGCGCCGCAGGCGCCTTGGCGCGCCCGTTCTTCAACTGAGGGGAGACGTCACGAGGCCTCGCTGCGTCGGGTCCGCCATCCACTAGACTTTGTCGATGCATCGCGTCGTGCGCCTCGTCGTGACCCTGCTGCTCGCTTTGGGGTTGCCGCTGCAAGCCGTCAGCGCGACGACGATGACGCTGTGCGCGGCCGGACACGCCCGCGTCGACTCGCACGCCCATGCCTCGCCATCGGCTCACGACGGCCATCACGGCACGCAGACGGCGGACGCCCAGCAGGCGGAGTCGAAGTCCGCCGCCTGCGAAGCCTGCTGCTCGGCGGCCGCCGTGCCGCCGTCAGTGCTGTCGCTCGCCGGTACCGACCTCGGCGACGCCTTCGCTCGCACCGTCGCGATCGGCGCTGCCGCGTTCCTGACCGCTGCGCCCGAGCGTCCGCCTCGAGCGTTCCTCGCCTGACTCGTCGCGCGCGGCACCGACCGATCGGGTCGTGCCGGCGCGCACCTGCCGCTCTGCGACGCCGCGACTCGATTCGGCGCCGCGGCCCGACCTCGCGAGGAACCATGCCTTCATCCCCTTGCCGCGCCAGCGCTGCGGCGCTCGTCTCCGGCGCTGTCATCGCTTCCTTTCTGGCGATCGCCGTCTCGTGGCCGCTCGCCGCCTCGGCTCAGATCGTGGCCGACACGGTTCCAACCGCTCCGGCGGCGTCGGCCAGCACCGCGACGTCGCCGCCCGCTCACGACATGTCGTCGCACCAGCACCGCCATGATCCGGTGCCGGAGGGCGGCCCCGTGCAAGCAGGCGAAGGCGCGCTGTCGATGCGAAGCGCATTCGGCCCCTATCCGATGTCGCGCAACGGCTCGGGAACGTCGTGGCAGCCCGACGCCACGCCGTTCGACGGCCTGCACTTCGCTCCCGGCGATTGGCAGGTCATGGCGCAGGCCTTCGTCAACGCCATCTACGACCGCCAGACGGGCCCTCGGGGAGGCGACAAGCTGTTCACCGAAAGCATGGCGATGCTGATGGCCGATCGCCCGCTCGGCCCCGGAACGCTCGGCCTGCACGCGATGCTCTCGCTCGATCCGGCGATGGGCAAGAGCGGCTATCCGCTCCTGGGGCAAAGCGGCGAGACGGCCGACGGTGCGACGCCGCTGATCGACCGCCAGCACCCGCACGACTTCTTCATGGAGCTCGCCGCGTCGTACAGCGTTCGCCTCGGCGACAGCGGCGCGGCCTTCGTCTACCTCGGCCTGCCGGGCGAGCCGGCTCTGGGGCCGACCGTCTTCATGCATCGCTTCTCGGCGATGCGCAATCCGGAGGCCCCGCTGACGCACCACTGGCTCGATTCGACCCACATCGTCTTCGGCGTCGCCACCCTCGGCGTCAGCCAGGGACCGCTGCAGCTCGAAGCCTCGTGGTTCAACGGCCGCGAGCCCGACCCCTATCGCTGGAACATCGAGACGCGCGGCTTCGATTCGTGGTCGACCCGGCTCTCCTACAACCCCGTGCCCGAGCTCTCGCTGCAGGTGAGCTACGGCGACTTGAAGAGCCCGGAGCAGCTCGAGCCCGAGATGCGGGTCAGGCGAACGACGGCGTCAATCATCTACCAGCGCAGGCTCGGCGCGGGCAACTGGGGGACGACCTTCGCCTACGGCCTGAACCGCAAGTCCGACCGCACCACGAGTGCTTCGGAGCCGGGATGGCTGCTCGAGTCGACCTACGTGCTCGGTGACACGCACACCTTCTTCGGTCGCGCCGAGCAGGTCACGAACGACGAGCTGCTTGCGCACGGCGATCCGCTCCATGGCCAGCAGTTCCGCGTCCGCAAGCTCACGCTCGGCTACATCCACGACTTCGCCAGGACCGGCCCGGTGAAGTGGGGAATCGGTGGCCTGGTCGGCCTGGTCGACGTGCCGGCACGACTCGATCCGGTCTACGGCAGCCGCCCGCGCTCCTACTTGCTGTTCCTGCAGGCACGCCTATGAGCGCGACCCGGCCCCGGCGGCCTCGCCTTCAGGGCATCGAGAACGCCTCGGTCTGGCCGGGCTTGCGCAACATCTTGTCGACCTCGTCCTGATGGGCCATCTCTGCGGCGATCATGTCGCGGGCGTATTCCTCGAGGCGGATGTTCTGGTCCCGCACCAGGCCGAGAAGCTCCTCGTACGCCTTCAGCGTCTCCGCCTCGTGGTGCAGCGATTCGCGCAGGATGTCGCCGATGTCGTGGCGATGCGACTCGAGCAGCGGCCCGATGGCGAGAGAAGGGTGGCCGCCAAGCGAGGTCACCAGCTCGCCCGCGAGCCGCGCATGGGCCAGGCTTTCGGTCGCCTGCGACTCGAGCCACGACACGATCGGGATCCGGTTGTAGCCGTACACCATCAAGGCGTAGTGCGTGTAGCGCACCACGCCCGCCAGCTCGAGCTCCATGATGCGATTGAGGGTCTTCTCGACGACGACGTTGTCCATGGCGACTCCAGTGTTTGCGAGCGCGACCCGGTCAAGGTCGCCGCGACCGGATTCTCGCGCCAATGCCGCGTCTTCGAGCGCGATCAGTTCCTGGCGTCGTCCTGCCGCGGCGGCACCGTGATCGGAGCGACTTCGACCGGAGTCACGCCTTGCTTCGGCGTGATGCCGATCTTTTCTGCGGTCGCGGGCGAGAGATCGACGATCCGGCCCTTCACGTACGGCCCGCGGTCCTGGATCGTCACCGTCGCGCTCTGTCCGGTCTTGAGATTGGTGACCCTGGCCTCGGTGCCGAGCGGCAGGGTCTTGCTCGCCGCGTTGTCGTCGCGCGGGTCCATGCGGGTGCCATCGGCCATCTTGCGGCCGTTGAACATGCGGTGATAGACCGATGCCGTGCCAAAGCGCTTGCGGCCCGAACGGTCGAGCGGGGGGTTGGCTACCGGCACCTCGCGTTGCACGCCGGTGTCGCTCTTTTGGGCCTCGGCCGCCTGCGCCAGGGGCGGCACCGCAAAGCTCAGCACGACGCTTCCCGCCGCGGCCCCAAGCAGCGACAGACGACCGCGGGCGGAACGCTCGTGCATGGCGCCCACTGTGACGCGGGGGCCGGGGCGCCGAAGTCGGCCGGCGCCAGTGGCCGCCGTAGGACGGCTGCGACCATCGCTGTGATCGCTATCCCGCACCAGGAGCGCAGCCGGTCAGACGAACCGAAACGAGATCGTTCCGAGCCGGCCGTAGTCGGCGTGGATGCCGTCGCCGGCGACGGCAGAGATCGGCCGCGTGAACGAGCCGGCGAGGACGACGTCGCCGACGTTCAGCTGCTCGTCGTGGGGAGCGATCTTGTTCGCCAGCCACGCCACGCCCGTCGCCGGGTGGTTCAGCACGCCGGCGGCGAGGCCGGTTTCCTCGACCACGCCGTTCTTGAACAGCATCGCGCCGGCCCAGCGCAGATCGATCGCGTCGGGGCGGACCGGTCGACCGCCCAGAACGATTCCGGCGTTGGCGGCGAAGTCCGAGATCGTGTCGAAGACCTTGCGCATTCGCTTGTCGTCGCGGTCGAACTGCTCGATCCGGGCGTCGATGATCTCCAGCGCCGGGCTCACGTATTCGGTCGCGGCGAGGACATCGAACAAGCTGATGCCCGGTCCCCGGAGCGGCTTGCCGAGGACGAAGGCGAGCTCGACCTCGACCCGCGGCGCAATGAATCGTGCGATCGGAATGTCGCCGCCCTGGGCGAAGAACATGTCGTCCATCAGCGGCGCGTAGTCGGGCTCGCTGATCTGGCTTGCCTGCTGCATCGCGCGCGAGGTCAGGCCGATCTTTCGTCCCTTGATGCTGCGGCCGTCGGCCTGCTCGAGCCGTACCCACTCGCTCTGGATCGCGTAGCCGTCGTCGATCGTCATCTCGGGGTGCCGACGCGAGAAGTGGCGCACCTGGACCCGGTTCCGGCGCGCTTCGTAGAGCTCGCGCGCCAGCGCCTTGATCGTCTCGGTCGGCAGCATGATCAGCGCCTTTCGAACAGCGGGTGAATGGTGCTGTGCTTGGCGTCGTAGACCTCCGCGCCTTCGTCGATCTGCAGGGTGAGGCCGAGATATCGCTGCTCGAACAGCGCGCCGAAGTGCGCGCGTGCGGTCGCGGCAAGAGCGTCGCCGGCACGCTTCTTCACCGCCTCGCTGCGGCCGCGTCCCATGCGCAGCTTGAGGTAGGCGAACGAGTAGTCGCGCTTGCCGTCGGCCACCGCCGAGTGCGCCGCGGGATAGGCGAGGACGCGAACGCCGCCGGGCGGGAACACCGCCGCACCCGCTTCGTCGCGCTCGGCCAGCATGGTGTCGGCGAGCTTGCGGCACAGGGCCGGCATGTCGCTGAGCGCGTCCAGGTCGGGCGTGTAGAGGATCGTCAGGTGCGGCATCAAGCAAGCTCCATCACGCCCAGGGTCGCGCTGACCGAGAAGATCGGGATCGGCTGAAAGTGCCGAATCGTTCCCTGGCCACGGGCCGCGGCGGCCAGGCAGACGAAGGTGCGGATCTCGAACCCGCCCTGGCCGGCGTCGCGGTAGATGTCGCCGTCGCGGTAGGAGAGCAGGGCGGCCTTGTCGTTGCGCTGCCAGCGCGCCAGGAACTCGCGATCCCAGGCTTCGTTGATCTTGCCCGAGTCGGGCGTTGCCGGCCAATGGCTGATGCCGCCGGTAGCGACGATCGCGATCCGCTCCGGCGCCTTGTCGGCCGCGCGGCGCAGCGCTTCGCCGAAAGCCCAGGCGCGGTGCAGCGGCGTCAGCGGCGGCCCCTGGCAATTGATGTTGACCGGAATCACCGGCAGGTCGAAGCGCGGCGTCAGGAAGTGGAGCGGAACGATCAGGCCGTGATCGAACTTCCACTCCTCGGCGAAGGCGACGTCGACCGTTTCCATCACCTCGCCGACGATCCGCTTGCCGAGCTCGGCGTTGCCGGGGATGCGCGTCTTCTCGATCCCGAGCCAGGCCGGATCCTCGATCGGCCCTTCGTACTCGTCGCCCATGCCGATCGCGTAGGCGGGCATGTTGTCCATGAAGAAGTTGGCGAAGTGCTCGGCGCCGACCAGCACCAGCGCCTCGGGCCGCGCCTCGCGCATCTCGTCGCCGAGGGCGCGAAACGCGGCATGGAACGGATCGCGCAGCGCCGGATCGGCGAGGTGGGCACGGCCGGTGATGCCCGGGGCGTGGCTGCAGACGGCGGCAAACACCAGACTCATACGCCGGCGACCTTCTCGTCCATACCCGTCGTCATCGCGTAGACGCCGGCGCGCACCGGACCATGGCGGGAAACGCCCTCGCGCATCGCCTCGATGTACTCGGCCCACGGCATGCCGAGGTAGGCGGCGAAGTGCATCAGCAGCTGGCCGTTGGTGCCGAGCACGTACATCAGGCCGAGGTCGCCGCGCTCGATGGCGCTGCGCTCCTCGGCGTCGAGGGGATATTCGGCGAGCAGCGCCGCCTGGTCGTCGCGAAAGCGCGACTGCACCCGCGGGTCGCGATTCAGGTGGTAGAGGAACTTCTGCATTCCGTACAGGCTCATCGCGGACCTCTCGCGCGCTCGGCGACGGCTTACGCGCCCCAGCGCGGAATGTGGTGACCGCCGAGCGACACCGCGACATTCTTCGGCTCGAGGAAGACCTCGTAGCTCCAGGTGCCGCCCTCGCGCCCGGTGCCGCTCGCCTTGGTGCCCCCGAACGGCTGGCGCAGGTCGCGGACGTTCTGGCTGTTGACGAAGCACATCCCGGCCTCGATCGCGGCAGCGACGCGGTGCGCGCGGCCCAGGTTCTCGGTCCAGACGTAGCTCGACAGGCCGTAGGCGATGTCGTTGCTCTTGGCGATCGCGTCGGCCTCGTCGCTGAACGGGATCAGGCACGCGACCGGCCCGAAGATCTCCTCCTGGGCGATGCGCATGCGGTTGTCGACGTCGCCGAACACGGTCGGCCGGACGAAGTTGCCGCGCTTGACGCGATCGGGCACTTCCGGCGCCTCGAGGCCGCCGCAGAGCATGGTCGCGCCTTCGCTCAGGCCGAGCTCGATGTAGCCGCGCACCTTGGCGAGGTGCGCGCGGCTGATCATCGGGCCGACGACGGTCTTCTCGTCGAGCGGGTCGCCGACCAGGATGCGCTGGGCGCGCTCGGCGAACCGGGCCGCGAAGCTGGCGTAAGCATCGCGCTGGATCAGGATCCGGCTGCCCGCGGTGCAGCGTTCGCCGTTGTTGCTGAAGATCATGAACAGCGCCGCGTCGAGCGCGCGCTCCATGTCGGCGTCGTCGAAGACGACGAACGGGCTCTTGCCGCCCAGCTCCATGCTGAACTTCTTCAGGCCGGCGGCCTGGACGATCCGGTTGCCCGTGACCGTCGAGCCCGTGAACGAGATCGCGGCGACGTCGCGGTGGCGACAGAGCGGTTCGCCCGCGTCCTTGCCGACGCCGTGGACGACGTTGAGGACGCCGGCCGGAATGCCCGCCTCGAGCGCCAGCTCGCCCAGGCGCGCCGCCGTCAACGGCGACAGCTCGCTCATCTTCAGGACCGCGGTGTTGCCGAATGCCAGCGCGGGTGCGACCTTCCAGGTCGCCGTCATGAATGGCACGTTCCAGGGGCTGATCAGGGCGCACACGCCGACCGGGTGATAGAGCGTGTAGTTCAGGTGCGTCGGCGTCGGATAGGTGTGGCCGTCGACGCGCGTGCACATCTCGGCGAAGTAGTAGAAGTTGTCGGCCGCGCGCGGCACCAGCTGCTTGCCGGTCTGGGCAATGGTCTGGCCGGTGTCGATCGTTTCGGTGCGCGCGATCTCCGGCACGTGGGCGGCGATCAGGTCGCCGAGCCTGCGCACGAGCCGGGCACGCTCGGTCGCGGCGAGGCCGGCCCACTTTGGAAACGCCGCCTTCGCCGCCGCCACCGCCGCGTCGACCTCGGCTTCGCCGCCTGCGGCCACTTCGGCCAGCACCTCCTGAGTCGCCGGGTCGACCGTCTCGAAGTAGCTCTCGCCTTCGACCGCCTTGCCATCGATCAAGTGTTGGATTCGCATCGCGTCGACCTCGCTAGATGCCGAAAGTATCGTCGCCGACGATGGTGTTGACGAGCCGGCCGACGCCGTCGATCTCGGTCACGACCTCGTCGCCGACATCGACGTTGACGACGCCGTCGGGCGTTCCGGTGAGGATCACGTCGCCCGCCGAGAGCGTCATGAAGCCGCTCAGGTATTCGATCAACGCCGGGATGTCGTTGACCATGTCCGCCGTGTTGCCTTGCTGCGTGACCTTGCCATTGACCGACGTTCGCAGTGCCAGGCGGTGCGGGTCGGCGATGTCGCCGGCGGCGACGAACCATGGCCCGAGCACGGTGCAGGTGTCGCGGTTCTTGACGCGCAGGTTGGGCCGGTACCAGTTCTCGAGGTAGTCGCGGATCGCGTAGTCGTTGCAGACCGTGTAACCGGCGACGTGGCGCATCGCGTCGGCCCGCGCGACCTTGCGCGCCGTCGCCCCGATCACCACCGCGAGCTCGCATTCGTAGTGCATGAAGGTGGCATCGCGCGGCCGGCGCGTGAAGCCGCGGTGGCCGATCACCGCGCCGGGGGTCTTCAGGAACACCAGCGGCTCGTCCTTGGCGGTGACGGTGAGTTCCCTGGCGAGCTCCCTGACGTGATCGGCGTAGTTCAGGCCGAGCGCGATGACGGTGCCGACCTCGAACGGCGGCAGCCAGACGACTGCCTCTTCGGGGAGGACGCGACCGTCTTCGAGCTCGACGCCGCCGGCGTGCGGGGTCGCCTCGTGAAGGGCACCGCCATAGGCGACCCGGGCGGTTGTCATGCCGGCGTTTCCTCGCCTTCGGCGACCAGGCGCCCCTCGAGCGTGCCGATGCTCTGGACTTCGATGGCGAAGCGCTGACCCGCCCGGCCGCGCGGCGCTCCGAGGGCGACGCCGAGCATCAGGACGTCGCCCGGGCGAAGCGTCATGAACTCGCTCACGTCGGCGATCAGTCGCGCTGCCGAGCGGACCATGCCGCCGGTGCCGGTGGACTGCGCCTCGACGCCATCGACCGAGATCCGGATCGCCAGCGCGTCCGGATCGGCGAGGCTCGCTCGCGCCACCACGCGGGGACCGATCAGGCACGAGCCGTCGAGCGCCTTGAAGCGGATCGACGGACGGTAGTAGGTGTCGTGTGGGACGCTCAGGTCGGCCACCAGGGTGTAGCCCGCGACGTGGGCCAGCGCCTGTCGCGGGTCGACGCGGCAGGCGGTGGCACCGATCACCATGCCGAGCGAGGCGCCGATCTCGAGCTCGGCGCCGGTCGCAGGAATCGTCACCGCGGCCCCGGTCGCGGCGAGCGTGTTGCGTGGCTTGATATACAGGATCGGCCCCTTCGGCGCGGCCTTGTACGGCGCTTCCCGGACCGCGTCACCGAGCGCCGCGAGCGCCGCCGCGTGGTTCAGCAGCGGCCCGACGACGACGCCGGAAAGGCGGTAGGGCGGGGCGTCGAAAGCGACAGGAGAAGCGAGCATGGACCCGGAATCTTAGGCTGCGGTCGCCGCACCTCTCGTCGCGCTTCGAATCGATCGTCAACCCAGGTGCACCCAGCCGTAGCGCGTGTGGCTCGGCATCGCCCCCGACGCCAGGTATTCGCGCCGGGCGAGAGCGAGCTTGTCCTGCGGCAGGCCGGGATACTCGAGCAGCGTCTTGAGCGGCACCGAGATCCGGTTCTCGTAGTCGCGCGGCAGCGGCTTGTAGAGACCGTCGCTCGCGTCGCCGCTAACCCCGCCCTGCGCCCGCATCTTGTAGAGCCGGGCCGAGTTGAGGCCGAGGATCTTGCGCTTGGCCCCGGGCGTCAGCTCCGGGTAGCCGAAACGGCGGCGCATCTCCTCGGGGATCTGGAACCGCCACAGCGCTTCGATCTGCCATTGCGGCGAGCCGTTGAAGACGCAGTCGGAGCCGAAGACGATGCGGTCCTCGCCGAAGTACTTGAGCAACTGGCCGAACATGTGCGCGCAAACGGTCGGCCACGTGACGACGTTGTTGGCGAAGGTCGAGCCGATCTCGGCCACCACGTTGGGAAGCTGGCCGCAGGTCTGGCCGAACTGCGTCAGCCACGGCAGGTTCGGCACGCCGTTCAGGTAGTTGCGCTCGGCGAGGATGTCGTCGAGCACCGGCCGCGACCACGCGAACGGCACCATGCCGCCCCAGCACGCGTGGTAGATGATGAAGGTGAACTGCGGCCAGTCGCGCGACGCCTTCGGGATGTCGGTCGGGTTGCCCATCTCGGGCGTGTCGACGGGCGAGGGCGAGAACCCCTTGTGGATGCAGATGTTGAAGAAGCCCGGATGCTTCTCGAGCTGCTCCTTGTGGCGCGCGATCAGCTCGTAGGTCGGATAGACGACCTTCTCGTCGTCGAGCCGCCAGCGCCTCATCGGGCTGTTCGGATCGTCGTCGGCCTTGGCGGCGTACGCGATGTTGTAGCCCTTCCAGGAATCGGGATGGTTCTCCTGGATCTGCCGCTCCATGAACTCGAGGTTGGGCACGCCGGGGTAGAGCTGCCCGTGCGCGAGCATGCGCTGCGAGCCCGAGATGCGGTTGACGAAGTTGCGGATCGCCGCGGTCTGCCGTGCGGTGAGGTTCACCACCTGCTGCGATTCGGTGTAGTTCACCGGCGGGCGGCCCTTCGGGTCGCCAGGCGGGAAGACGCCGAGCGTGGCGGCGCTGAGCAGCCCGACCGTGACCTGGCTGTCGAAGTAGACGTCCTGGATGAAGCGGCTGAAATGGAGCGACTCGCTGTTGATCGCCGCGCCGGCGCGCGACGGATCGAGCACGGCCCACGGGCGGCCGAGCTCGTCGACCTGGCCTTCGGGCTGGAACGGGTTCTTCTTGAATGGCGATCCCGCCGCCGCCGTCGCACCTTGCACGAAGGCGAGGAACACGTGCGGCCCGTTCATGCTGGAGCGCACCATGTGCAGCTGGTCGTCGAACACGAACAGGTCGCGCGGCGGCGCGTTCGGCAGCGCGGCGTCGGGCTGGTAGAGCTCCTCGCGGTCGACGTCGAAGAACTGTCCGTACACCTCGTTCATGGCGAGGAAGCTCGCCGCGACGCCGCCCGCGCCGGCGAGGAAGCGGCGCCGGCCGACGCCCATGCGGGCGCCGAC
>Ga0207691_10005536_pt1 | contig 12197 bp, 8 predicted proteins | sample KBSM13metaG_FD_184327 | JGI IMG/M metagenome (GOLD analysis project Ga0207691, IMG submission 184327) | Miscanthus rhizosphere microbial communities from Kellogg Biological Station, Michigan, USA - KBS M1-3 metaG (SPAdes) (version 2) | ecosystem: Host-associated > Plants > Roots > Rhizosphere >...
CGCAGGCCATCAACATGGCGGGTTCCGATCGCCTGCTCATGCAGAGCAAGGTGAACCTCACCGTGTCGTTGCCGCGTTCGCACTACGAGAAGGTCAAGGCCGCGAACGGCGTCCGCGCCGCGGCGCCCTTCAACTGGTTCGGCGGCATCTATAAAGATGCGAAGAGTCCGATGCAGATGAATGCGACCGATCCGGCGCAGTTGCTGGCCGTGTATCCGGAGATCACGCTGACGCCCGAAGCGATCGAAGCATGGAAGCGCGATCGCCAGGGTCTCATCATCGGGCAGCTGCTCGCCGATCAATACGGATGGAAAGTCGGCGACCGGATTCCAATCCGCTCGCAGATCTGGCGCAAGCTCGACGGTGGCGACACCTGGGAGTTCAACATCGTCGGTATTTATGGCGTCAACGGGGGCGGCGTAAACCGGGCCAGCGCCTTTCTACAGTACGACTATTTCAACGAGTCACTGCAGTTCGGCAAGGACCAGGTCGGCATGGTCGCCATTCGTGTCGATAACAGTGGCGAGACCGAAGCGGTGGCGACGCGTCTCGACAAGTTGTTCGAGAATTCTCCCTTCGAGACCAAGACCGCCACCGAGCGCGTTTTCGTCAAGCGTCTGCTCGACCAGGTGGGCAATATCGGCGCGATCCTGGTGTCGGTCGTGAGCGCGGTGTTTTTCACCATGCTGCTGGTCACTGCGAACACCATGGCGCAGTCGGTTCGAGAGCGCACCAACGAAATCGGCGTTCTCAAGACACTCGGCTTCAGCGGTCAGGCGATCCTGACGCAGGTACTGCTCGAATCGCTGTTGCTGACTTTGAGCGGCGGCCTCGTGGGACTCGGAATCGCCTGGTTCCTGGCGAAAGGCCTGGGAGTTGCCGTCAAGGATTATTTCCCTTCCTTCCATCTGAGTCCCGGCACCTTCGTCGTCGGCATCTCGCTGATGCTGGTGTTCGGGCTGGTGACCGGCCTGTGGCCGGCGCTCTCGGCCATGCGGCTCAAAATCGTCGACGCGCTGCGTCGTATCTGACAGAACCCTCTGAGAATCAAACAATGGCTAACTCCCTCACACAGATTGCAGCCGTCACTGGCATGAACCTGCGGAACATTCCGCAGCGCTGGTCGTCGTCCATGGTCGCAGTGCTCGGCATCGGTGGCGTCACGCTGGTGCTCGTGGCGCTCTTGTCGATCGCAGCCGGCTTCAAGGTGGCGCTCGAAGGTTCGGGCTCGGAAGACGTCGCCATGATCATGCGCGCCGGCTCCACCAACGAACTGTCGGGTGGCTTCGGCGTCGATACAGTCACGGTCGTCAGCGACGCTCCGGGCATCAAGCGCGATGCACAGAACAAGCCCATTCTCTCGCCCGAGCTCTACGTGCTCGTCGATGGCCGCATGCGCGGCAAGGACGCGAGCACCAATCTGCCGCTGCGCGGTGTGAGCCAGTGGGCGCCGCAGGTTCGCAAGAGCTTCAAGCTCGTCGAGGGGCGCATGTTTCGCGAAGGCACGAACGAAGTGATTGTCGGCGACGGCGTCGTCAAGCAGTACGAAGGTCTCGAAGTCGGGAAGACGGTTCGCTGGGGCAATGCCAACTGGAACGTCGTCGGCCGCTTCACGGATGGCGGCGGCATCGCCGAATCCGAAGCCTGGGCGGATACGCCCATCGTGCAGCAGGCCTGGCGCCGCGGTAACAGCTTTCAGTCGATCCGCGTGAAGCTCAACAATCCGGAAGCGTTGAAGACGCTCAAGGATTCGCTCAGCAAGGATCCGCGCGTGCGTGTCGGCGTGCAGACGGAGCGCAGCTTCTATGCCGACCAGCAGAAGCTGATGTCGACCATCATCAACAATGTCGGCTGGGCGCTGGCCATCATGATGGGCATCGCGGCGTTGTTTGCCGCGTTGAACACGCTCTATAACGCCGTGGCCACACGCGTGCGCGAAATCGCGACGCTGCGCGCGATGGGTTTCAACGGCTGGGCCGTGATGATCTCCGTGCTCGTCGAGGCGATGATCCTGGGCGCGGTCGGCGGTCTCGTCGGCGGCTTGCTCGCATTCCTCACGTTCAATGGCATGCACAGCTCGACGATGAACTGGGCGTCTTTCAGCCAGATGACCTTCGCGTTTACCGTAACGCCGCAGCTGATGGTCACGGGAATCATCTACGGCCTCATTCTCACCTTCGTCGCTGGCATACTGCCGGGCATCCGGGCTGCCAGGCTGCCCATCACGGCGGGTTTGCGCGAGTTGTGATTCACAGTCGACACCGCGTCGGTATTCTCGGCAGGGGCGTGGTGGTGTTGCTCGCCACCGCACTGGCGTCGGCCGCGACCGCGCAGGCGGCGTCGGCAGACTGGGGCGACATCGAAGGCCGCATCCAGTACGCGTACTACACCAACGATTCGCGCGCGCTGACGAGCATGCTCACGGCACTCAAGCCAAAGGGTGGTGAGGGCGAGGGCGACGCCGGTGGCGACGCCGCCATGCGTCACTATTTTCTGGCGCTCACGCATTACCGCATCGCCCAGGTCATGGTGGCGGTGAAGAAATCGCAGGCCAAGGACTCCATCGACGAATGCGGTGATGAAGTCGATGACATCGTCGATGCGCTCCCCAAGGTGCCGCTCGGTGTCGATGAAACCGACGAAAACCGCGTTCGCCGCGTCGAGGCCTACGCGCTCGGCACCGCCTGCACGCTCGCGGGCCGCGAGATGAGCTCCATACCTTTTGGCGGCGGCCGCATCGGTTCGCAGATCGACGAAGCGGTGCGGCTCGAGCCGAAGAACCCGCGTGTGCGCCTCGTCGAGGCATTGGCCCTGTTCGAACGCGCCGGCAAGGATCCTGCCGAAAAAGCGGCCGCGCTCCAGAAACTGCAGGCCGTGACCGCCATGTTCGAAGCCGCGCGTGCACGCGAGTCGAGCACGCCCGAATGGGGCGCGGCCGAAGCCTATGCCTTTCTCGGGCGCGCGCTGTACGACCAGCGCGACGTGGTCGGGGCGCGTGAAGCGCTCGAACGTTCGCTGCTGATCGCGCCGGAATACGCCTTCGCGCGGCAACTCATGGCGAAGATTACGCGGTGACAGCCAGCGGAGCAGAAGCTTCAATGTACGGCGCCGCATCGGCGCCGTTTTTCTTAGTGGCGCGTGAGCGCCTGACTTAGTATTCGCGCTCCATGAAGTATCCGCGGCTGTTTGCCCCGCTCGATCTGGGTTTCACGCAGTTGCCCAACCGCATCGTCATGGGTTCGATGCACACCGGGCTCGAAGATCGCGCGCGGGATTTCGGTAAGCTCGCGGCATATTTCGCGACGCGGGCGCGCGGCGGAGCCGGGCTGCTCGTCACCGGCGGCATCGCACCCAATCGTGCCGGCTGGATCAAACCACTCGCGGGCAAACTATCGAGTCCGCGCGAGGTGGCGCGTCATCGCCTCGTCACCGACGCCGTGCACGCCGAAGGTGGCGCGATCTGCATGCAGATCCTGCACGCCGGCCGCTATGCCTACCATCCATTCGCGGTGGCGCCGACGGCGCTGCGGGCGCCCATCAACCGGTTCAAACCCCGCGAGTTGTCGTCAGATGGCGTGCGCGACCAGATCGCGGACTTCGTCCAATGCGCGCAGCTGGCGCAGGACGCGGGCTACGACGGCGTCGAGATCATGGGTTCGGAAGGCTACTTCATCAATGAGTTCCTGGCGCCACGCACCAACCATCGGACCGACGAATGGGGCGGAGATCTCGTGGGACGCACGCGGCTCGCGCTGGAAATCGTCGCGCAGACCCGCGCGGCCGTGGGCCCGCGCTTCATCATCATCTTCCGCATTTCGGGACTCGATCTCGTGGAAGGCGGCGGTACCGGCGCGGAAGTGGAGTGGCTCGCATCGCGCCTGGAAGGCGCGGGCGCCACCATGCTCAACACGGGTATCGGCTGGCACGAAGCGCGGGTGCCGACCATCGCAGGCATCGTGCCGCGCGGAGCCTTCGGCTGGGTGTCGGCGCGCATCAAGGCCGCGACGCGATTGCCCGTGATCGCCACCAACCGCTTGAACGCAGCCGATAGTGCCGAGGCGCTGCTCGCGAGTGGCGATGCCGACCTGGTGTCGATGGCACGCCCGCTGCTCGCGGACCCGGACCTTCCTCGCAAGGCCGCCGAGGGACGCGAGGCCGAGATCAACACCTGCATCGCCTGCAATCAAGGCTGCCTCGACCGCGTATTCGAAAACCAGCGCGCCACCTGCCTCGTGAATCCGCTCGCGGCATACGAGACCGAGTTGCGCATCGATTCCACGAAGGCCCCGAAGCGCATCGCCGTGGTCGGAGCAGGGCCCGCCGGTCTCGCCTGCGCCACCACGCTGGCTGAACGCGGTCATCGCGTGACATTGTTCGAACGCGCGGCGGAGATTGGCGGCCAGTTTCGCTACGCGCGCGAGGTTCCGGGCAAGGAAGATTTTCACGACACGCTGCGCTATTTCGCGCGGCGTATCGAGCTCACCGGAGTGACACTGGCGCTCAACACCGCGGCCGATGCGCGCAGCCTTGCGAGCGGCGGATTCGATGACATCGTGATTTCGAGCGGCGTCGCGGCGCGCAGGCCGGATATTGCAGGCATCGATCATTCGAAGGTCATTACCTATCCCGATCTGTTGTCGGGCGCGCGCCAGGCTGGCGAACGCGTCGCCATCATCGGCGCAGGCGGCATCGGTTTCGATGTCGCGGCATTCCTCACGCACGGTGCGGGTGGGGACTACTTCGAGGAATGGGGCATCGATCGCACGCTGATCGCGCGCGGCGGACTGCTGCCACAACGACAGGTGGCATCGCCGCGCCGTGTCTATCTACTGCAGCGCAAGAATGGCAAGCCCGGCGCCGGGCTCGGCAAGACCACCGGATGGATCCATCGCGCGGCGCTCAAGCATCGCGGCGTGGTGATGCGCAGCGGAGTGACCTACCAGCGCATCGATGATGCCGGACTGCACATCGCAACCGAAGCGGGCGCGGAGGTGCTGGAAGTCGATCACGTGATCGTCTGTGCGGGGCAGGAGTCGGTGAATGCGCTCGCCTCTGAACTCGGCACGCAAGGTCTGGCCACGCACGTGATCGGTGGAGCGTTGCTCGCCGCCGAGCTCGATGCGGAGCGTGCGATCCGCGAGGGCGTGACGTTGGCGGCAAGGTTATGAGCTCGGACAAGGACCATCGCAATGGGGACAGTCCCCATTTTCAGATAGATTTTCTGAGCGGGCTGGATCGCGTGGAAAATGGGGACAGTCCCCTCATTCGCGTCAGCGCGCGGGCGCGGCGGCTGTCGATTCGCGTATACCCGGACGCGCGTGTCGAATGCGTGGTGCCCCCGCGTGCGCGTCCACGGGAGATCGAATCGTTCATCGCCGCGCACCGCGAGTGGATAGCAACCCGGCGCGCCAATGCATTGCGCAACCGCCCTGAGCCGCAGCCGTTTCCACCCGCGACGATCGACTTGCGGATGTCCGCGGAGCAATGGCGGGTGCACGTGGCTCCCCATGCCGGGCCCGCGCGCGTGCGCGAATCGGCTGCGGGGCTCCTGCACATGAGCGGACCATCCGCTGCCAAATTGCGGGTAGCCCTGCGCACCTGGCTGCTGCGGGCGGCGCGGAGCCGCCTGGAACCGCGTGTGGCGGCCATGGCCCAGGCGATGGGCGTGAATTATTCGCAGGTTTCCATCCGCCGCCAGCGGTCTCGCTGGGGAAGTTGTTCGGCGCGCGGTACCATCAGCCTCAACTGCTGTCTGCTGTTCCAACGCCCCGAAGTGGTGGATTACCTCCTGGTGCACGAGCTCACGCACGTGAAACACATGAACCATTCGGCGCGATTCTGGCAGGCAGTGGAACGACATTGCGCCGACTGGCGCGCGCTCGATCGCGAGCTCGTGCAGGGCTGGCGTCACGTGCCGCGATGGGTCTTCTCCGAAGCAAATTAGGGACGCGATGGCTGACAACAAAGTCGATCTCAAGAATGAAGGCGTGCACTGGGACCTGGGCACTTCCAAGTCCTATGGCGAATACCTCCAGCTCGACAAACTCCTCGACGCGCAGCAGCCGAATTCCATCGAGCAGGACGAGATGCTGTTCATCATCGTCCACCAGGTGTCTGAACTCTGGATGCGGCTGTTCCTGCACGAGCTCGACCACGTGTTCGAGTGCGTGCGGCGCGAGAATCTCGATCCTTCGTTCAAGATGCTGGCGCGCATTTCGCGGCTGCAGGAGGAGTTGCTGGGCGCGTGGAGCGTGCTGTCGACGCTCACGCCGTTCGAATACTCGTCGTTCCGCAATACGCTAGGCCGTTCCTCGGGTTTCCAGTCCCTGCAATACCGCCTGCTCGAGTTCAAGCTCGGCAACAAGAACCGCGACGTGGTCGCCGTTCACAAGCGCGGCACTCCGGGATTCGAAAAACTGGAACGGGCGCTCAATGCGCCGTCGATCTACGACGAAGTCCTGCGCCTGCTGTCGCGCCGCGGCTATGGCATTCCCGAGGAGCTCATCGAACGGGATTTCTCCGAGCCGTACACGCCGTCCAAGGCGGTCACGGCTGCGTGGCTTGGCGTGTACCACAACGCCGAAAAAGACTGGGACCTCTACGAAATGGCCGAACGCCTCGTCGATCTCGACCAGAAGTTCCAGCTGTGGCGCTTTCATCATCTCAAGACCGTCGAACGCGTCATCGGCTACAAGCCGGGCACCGGCGGAACCGGCGGGGTCTCGTATCTCGCCAAGGCGCTCGAGCTCAAGTTCTTTCCGGAACTTTGGCAGGTGCGCACGTCGATGTGAGGAGGACGCGTTGCCGGCTGCCTGGGGTGAGCTCGATCACATCATGATCTTCTGCAATGTCGGCGCTCCTGAAGCTGGCGCGCTGACTGACCGTGGCCTGCACGAAGGTCCGGGCAATACGCATCCGGGGCAGGGCACGGCAAATCGGCGCTTCTTCTTCCCGAATGCGTACCTCGAACTGCTGTGGATCGAAAACATCATCGAGGCCCAGAGTCCCGACGCCGCCAGGACGCGGCTGTATGAGCGCTGGCAACGAAGGTCGAACGGCGCCTGTCCGTTCGGACTGGTGTTTCGGCCCGGTCCGCACGGGCCGCAGCTGCCGCCTGCCTCGTGGACCTACGCTCCGCAGTATTTCCCGCCCGGCTTTTCGATCGAAGTGGCGCATGATCCGCCGGCGAACGAACCGCTGCTCTTCTATCTACCCTTCGCGCAGCCGTCGCTGGTGGAGAACCTGGGTCCCGCTGAAGGCGCGGTGCATGTCGGGTCGATCACGGGCTTCACGGTGCACCTGCCGCAGACGCAGGTGCTGTCGCCGGCGCTCAATTCGCTGGTCGCGGCGGGAGTCGTGTCAGTGGAGCCCGCGCGCGAATACCTGCTGGACCTGTTCCACGCCGGCGGAACCTCGCAGATCATCGACTTGCGACCCCAACTCGCGCTGCGGTTGCTACCGGCGCGGACTGCACCGGCTGCGCATTGATTCGCGCCGGCTGACTAAGGCGAGGCTCTTGTGAGCGTGACAGCCGATCGGCCGTCACGCTCACTTCGCTCTTGTCGATGACGCCGGCCCGCGCACCCGACGATGTCGGTGCGCGGACGGCGCCTTTGTTCTTGTTCGCTGATTCGGTCGGGCAGGGCGTGACTATTCAGGCGCTACCCAGGCGTTCACGGACATCGGCGACGCCGTGGCGACGGCGGTGCCGATGAGGCTCGGGAATCCATCCACCCACGGAATGTCCCCGGTGTATTGCGTCGCCGTGCTCCACAGGAAACCCTGCTCCCACACGTAGCTCTTTTCCCAGATGAAACCCTTGTCCCAGACGAAGCCCTTGTCCCAGATGTAACCCTTGTCCCATATGAAGCCGTTCGGGCTCGTCACCTTGAACGTGCCGTCAGCCAACTGCGTCGTGCGCCCCATGAAGTGCTGCGTGCCGTTGAGATCGGCGGTGATATTGAGGCCCTGGTTGGCGCAGTTGTTAGCCGTGCCGTAGACCGCTTGCTTCGCGTCGACCACGCCCGTGCCCTGCTGCAGCACGCTGTAGGCGAGGGTGTTGTCCGAATTGATCGCGGGTTTGCCGCTCGAGAGGATGCGGCACTTCACCTGGTCGGGCGTGAGGCCCGGATTGTTGTAGATCACCAGCGCGGCGACGCCAGAGACGGCCGCGGCCGATTGCGACGTGCCTGACATCGTGAAGAAGTCGCCGTTGTTCATGAATGTGGGATGGTCCACGGCGATCTTCTGATACGTCGCCATGAAGCTCCACACGTGGCCGCCGGGCGCCACGAGATCGGGCTTCACGAAGCCTTCGAAGGTGGGGCCGGTGGACGAGAACGAGGCCAGCCGGTTGTCGCTGTTGCTGCTCGTGTAGTTGTCGGTCATCGCGCCGACCGTGATGACGTACGGGACATTGCCCGGTACGCCCACGGTCTGCGGCAGCGGTCCGCTATTGCCCGCTGACACGACTACGACGATGCCGGATTGCCAGGCGCGCATCACGGCTTTATTGAGCGGATCGTCCCAGTAGCGCGAACGCGCCGGGCCCCCTAGCGAAAGATTCAGAACGCGGATCGCATACTGCGTGCGGTTGTTGATCACCCAGTCGATGCCGCGGATCACCGTGGCGTAGCTGCTCGAACCGTCTTCCGCGAACGCTTTGATCGAGATGATGCGTGCATCGGGTGCGACACCGAAGTAGCGGCCGCTGCCGTCCTTGCGGCTGCTGGCGATGATGCTGGTGATGTGCGTACCGTGTCCGTTGGTATCAGTGGACACCGTCGACCAGGTGGTTTGCACCACGTTGTTGACCGCGTCGTAAAGCGCAGCCACGCGGCCATTGCCGGCGCTGTCCTTGTCGAGCGAGTCGAGCTTCCAGTAACCCGTATCGATGACGGCCACGCCGATGTCGCGGCCGCGAATGCCGGCGCTGTGCAGGTCTTTCGCATTCACGTCGACCGGGACTGGATCGCCTTCGCCGAAGGTCGTGGTGTAGGCGATTTCGAGATCGTCGATATCGACGTTGTCGTCACCGAAACGACCGTTCATCGAGGCGACGAAACGGATGGCTGTGTTGCGGCCGCGGTACGCGGTGATGTTGTAGCTCTGGTTGACGAATTGCGTGTCGTTCGCGGGGCCTGAAATGCGGCCGATCTCGGTCCAGAGCAGTCCGCCGTTGCCGCTCGCCTGCACAGAGACGTATTCACCGTACTCGAGCCCATTGCGGAGCGACTTGAACTTGAGCGTCACGCTCGGCGAGCTCGACGGCGTGGCTGCACGGCGATAAATGGTGCCGTGCATCTGCAGGATCAGCCGGCCGCTGCCGCGATCGATCCAGCCGATGGTCGAATCTCCGCCGTGCGGACTGTTGTCGTCGTTCTGCTCGACCCAGTCGCCGTACCAGCGGTGGGTGCCATCGTTGTTGGTGAATGAGCCGGTGTCGAAATTGTCGCGCACGTTGGCGGCGGCCTGCGTGGCAACCGGGCTGTTGGGCGTGATCTGTTTGACGCCGCGCACCGAGAGCACCTTGGCGTGCTGGGCTTCGGTGAGCTTCGCTTCCACGGCGTCGATGACGCCGAGCCGCGAGACGACTTCGCCGCCGGCGGCGGCCACGGCGCTCGCAGCCTTGTCAGTGCTATCGGCTTCGACGATGTAGCTGTGCGTCACGGTCGAAGCGGCCGCAGTGCCGGCCACGGGCGTTCCCGACGTCGCCGCAGAGCACGACGCCAGCACGCCCAGGATCGCCGCACTCGTCAGCAGAGCGGCTGCTTTCTTGATCAGATCTACACTCATTCACGCCTCTTGTTTGGCCCCAGTCCGCTCTCGCGAACGGGGCCATTAGAGACGCAGACGGCAATTTGGCAGCGTGCATGTGTGACGCGGCTCTCGGGAAAAGTGTGACGGACCTCTGATAAGGGCCGGTTAAATCCGTGCGCTATGTCAACGATTGCTAGCGCAAGGCTATGCGTTGAACAGAAGCTGGCGCTTCCTTTCCACCGGGCAGGACATTGTCCAAGAGATTCGAAAGTGGTGTCGCCGCACAGAAGAGATGGCCCTGGCCTTCATGGCACTGTTCGGCGATCAGGAACTGTGCCTGTGCTTCTGTCTCGATGCCTTCGGCCACGATGCGAAGGCCGAACGCATGGCCGAGTGCGATCGCCGCGCGGCACACGGCGCGCGCCTCGTGATCGTGGCCCACCTCTTCGACGAACGAGCGGTCGATCATGATGCCGTCGAGAGGAGAACTGCGCATTTTGCCGAGCGACACATAGCCGGTGCCGAAATCGTCGATCAGCACGCGCACACCATCACCGCGCAGCTTGTGGAGCGCAGCGAGGCCGCTGCGACCCGTGGAAAGCATCTGTTCGGTGATTTCGAGGTCGAGGTGCGAAGGCTCGATGCCGGATTCCTTCGCGGAATTGGCGACGTCTTCTGCAAGGCTCTCGGCGGAAAGGTACTGTCGTCCGACATTCACCGAGAGGCGCATCTGCGGGTACCCACGTTCCGCGAGCGTTGCGAGATCCCGGCAGGCGCGCCGCAGCACCCAACGGCCGAGCTGTACCGACAGGCCCGATAGTTCGGCGATCGGCAGGAACTCCGACGTCGGCACCATGCCGCGGATCTTGTGAGGCCAGCGCAGGAATGCTTCGACCGCGACGATCTCGCGCGTGGCGAGCAGCAGCCGCGGTTGGTAGTGGAGCTCGAGTTCGTCCTTTTGCAACGCCTGGGTGAGCTCCTGCTGCCAGTCGAGTCGCGTGAGCGACGCGAGACGCAGGGTGTCGGAATAGAAAGTGACGGCGCGATGACCGCCCTGCCGCCGTCCCGAATCGAGCGTGGTGAGCGCGCGTTCGATGAGCTCGGTCGCTCGTGCGCCGTCGGTGCCCGAGAGCGTCACGCCGATCTGTGGCGCGAGCTGGAAGATCTGTCCGTCGAGGTCGACCGGATGTTTGAGGGCCATGGCCAGTGCCTGGATGGCAGAGTCGGCGTCGCTCCGGGAGCGAATGTCCGTGAGCACGATGCCGATGACGTCATCGGAAACCCGCGCAATGCGCGGCAGGCTGGTGCGGCCCTCGGGCAGGTTTTCGGCGATGATCTTGGCGGCGGATTCGAGCAGGCGATTCGCCAGCGCAGAATCGAACACGCGCTGGTAGGTGACGTAGCCGCCGATGTGCACCAGCGCCACGCCCACCGTTTCCTCGCGCAGCGCCGCCATGTCGAGGGCCATGCGCAGGGATTTTTCGAAACCGTCGCGATGCGCGAGCATCGCACTCGCGCTCTGCGGATAGAGACCGGAGTCGTTGGCGGTCACGCCGTCGCCGAGATCGCGGCACACGATCAGCACGCGATCGAAGCCCTGGACCTGGAAGCGCATCTCGAGCTTGAGGTCGCCGTCCTGGTAGCGCTGCTGCGCGCTCTTGCGGGTCTTGAGAATGCGCCGCGCGGTCTGCAGGACGTGAGTGGCAATCGATGCGGGCAATAGCGAGTCGAGCGTGCGGCCGGGAATTTCTTCTTCGCCGGCATTCAGCCCGCGCACCGCGTTGCCGCCTACGCAGGAAAGAATGACGCCGTCGCGGCGCACGATGAGCGCCAGGTCGGGAAGGGATTTTGCAATGTCGCTGTCCATGCTCTCTCGGGCCAGTCGGTGCTAACGCGCTTCGCGTAGGACTCGCAATGCATTCACGGTGTCGTCGTTGCCGCGCGTCGACATGTTCTCGATGATGACACCGTTGGCGATCAATCCGTCGACATTCGACTCCACGGCTGTGATGACCGAGTTCAGCGCCGCCACGTGTTCCGTGCCGAACCAGCCGCGCCAGGCGTTGCGACTGCGCTTGGCGCGATACAGCGCGAGGTCGGCAATCTTGATGGCCTGCTCCCAGCTCACGGCCTCAGGGTTTCCCGGAACGAACGGCAGGCAGGTGAGGCCTATCGAGCAGCTGGTGCGTACCACCGCGCCGCGCGGCAGCACACACTTCATCTTGGCGATGCGTTCGCGCATGCGCTCGGCGAGCATGCAGGCGTGCTCCACGTGCTGGGCATGTGCGACCACGACGAATTCGTCGCCACCCCAGCGGGCCAGCACGTCATCGGGACGGATGGCCTGGCGCAGGGTCTTCGCGATCTCGATGATCACCTCGTCGCCCGCGGCGTGGCCGTGCTGATCGTTGATGGGCTTCAGTGCATCGAGGTCGATG